>Ga0080064_1007970_pt1 | contig 10344 bp, 11 predicted proteins | sample Subgrocontami54m_FD_69260 | JGI IMG/M metagenome (GOLD analysis project Ga0080064, IMG submission 69260) | Subsurface groundwater microbial communities from S. Glens Falls, New York, USA - GMW46 contaminated, 5.4 m (SPADES assembly) (version 2) ... | reverse complement strand
TTAGTATCGGGCTGGTATCGAATTGAAGATATGCGATGCGGCGTGAATCGGGCGACCACCAGTGAGCAGTGCTCAGCTCCAATTCTTCCGGATAGACCCAGTCGAGCTCCGCATTGAGGCGCGTCGAGGAGCCATCGGATGTGAGTTGTGTCCGCTTGCCGCTGGCGATGTCGAGAACCCAAAGATCGTTCTTCAGCCGGAAACTGACCTTGCGCGAGTCAGGGCTCAGCTTCGGATCCATCTCAGTTTCGGTTGTCTTGGTTAGCTGTTTCCAACTGGAAGCGGCAAGGTCCAACAGGAACAGGTCGCCCTTGATCTGTAACAACAACTGTTGCCCGGAACTGCTCCACTGCACCGATTGCTCGCGCGCGCGGCGATTGGTCCACTCGAACGCCTCCGGTTGCGAGGCCGTCAAAGCCGCGTCCTCCATCGGCTTGGTATCGGCCAGCTCACTTTCCTTTCTGGAAGCGATCTCATAGAAGCGTATACGCGTGCCCTGCCGCCTGAGAAAAGCTTTCGAATCCGGAGACCAGACCGAATCAATGGCGACGGATCGCTCTCCCCCGGAAATGGATTCCAGAGTTACGGGCTTCTTGTCCGCCCCTAGCAAGAGGTACGCGACCAAGAGAGCGGGAGCCAGCTGTTTGAATAACATCCACTTCATTTCTTGCGGAAGATAGCCAGGTACTGCCGGTTGGGAGAAAAGACTCCAGTGGAGATCAACTGGAACCCATTGGCATCCAGTTCCTTGATCACCTCTGGCTCATCCAACCGTATGTGCTTGGGGTCTCGGAAGCTCGACTTGTAAAAGTCGACAATGGCCAGGCGTCCGTCCGCCTTCAGCCCTTTCGCGATGCCGGCCAGCATCTCAGCAGGGTAGTCGAAGTGATGGTAGACGTCCAGCACCAGCGCCAGATCGATGGAAGAGGCAGGCAAGTGCGGATCCTTTTCCGTGCCCTGAATAAAGGACACGTTGTCCAATCCCTTGGCCTTTGCATTCTCCGTCGCCTTCGCCAGGAAGTCCGGGAAAATATCCTCGGCCACAATCCGGCCAGCCGGGCCGACAGCGGCGTGGAGGAAAGGCAGCATGTACCCGACGCCGGTGCCGATGTCGGCCACCGTCATGCCGGGTTTGAGCTGCAAGGAAGCCACAAGCTCTTTCGGTCTTTGCGTGGCCTCGCGATCATGCGCGGACAAAGTCTGCCCCACGCGCTCCCGGGCCTCCTTGGTCTTGTATCCGGAATTGGCGTAATCAGCCACTTGCGGAAATGCCGCGCTACAAGCGCATAGAAATAGAACGAGGGATTTCATAAGGATGTCTCCATTGGCAGTGCGAGCGGAGGTTCAATCAGAAAGTCGAGCGCCGACATGGTCTTCACCGCATCCCGCACGTCATTCTCTAACGTGGGTTCCAGTGTGATCACAAACGGCAGGTTATCCTTGCCTTCGCCGGGCAACTGCAACACCGCATCCAGACTGATCTTCTTGTCCGCCAGGATGCTGGCGAGTGATGCAATGATTCCCGGACGGTCCTTGACGCGAAAACGAAGATACCAGGCTCGCGTCTGACGCGTGATGGGTATGGGCCGGTACTCGCCAAGACGCGCGTGTGCAAACGGGGAAACCCGCTCCGGACTCCCGCTGCGAATTTCGCGCGCCACGCGCATCAAATCACTCACCACGGCTACACCCGTGGGATGCGGGCCCGCTCCGCGCCCGTAGTAAAACGTGTCCTGGCCATAATGGCCCCTGACCCAGATTGCATTGTAGGCGCCCTGCACTCCGGCCAGAATCGTCGCCTGGGGAATCAGAGCCGGGCGCACACTGAGCAGCAGGCCTTCCGAGGTAAGGCGGGCGGCGCAGATCAGCCGGATCGTGTGATTCAGCTTGTGCGCATACTGGAAGTCAAACGGCGAGATGCGCCGGATGCCTTCGGTGTAAATGTCGGAAGGGATGATCTTTTCCCCAAAAGCGAGCGCCGTCAGGATGGCGAGCTTGGAACGCGCATCGAACCCGTCGATGTCGGCGCTGGGATCGGCCTCCGCATATCCCAGCTTTTGCGCCTCGGCGAGCACCACTCCGAAGTCCGTCCCGTTGCGCTCGATCTCGGTGAGAATGTAGTTGCTGGTTCCGTTGAGGATGCCGTACAGAGCGGCAATTCGATCCCCGGCAATCCCCTCGCGCAACACGCTGTGAATGGGGATGCCGCCGGCCACGCTGGCCTCCATGGCAAGGTTGGTTCCAGCGGCAATGGCGCATTCCCATAACTCGGCGCCTTGCAGCGCCATCAACTCTTTGTTTGCCGTAACCACGGACTTCCCGGCTGCCATAGCCGCGTGGACGATCTCGGCGGCAACGCCCGTTCCGCCCACCAACTCCGCCACGATATCGACGTCCGCCGCGTTGACTACCTCGCGCCAATCCGTGGTTCGCCGCACCTCGCCTAACGATTCCGGTAGTTGCTTCGTCTCAACACTACGGCTGCAAACAGCAGTGACACGCAGCCGGAAGCCGAGTTTCTCTGCAATGCGAACCGCGTCCTCCGCCAATATCGAGAGTGTTCCCGAGCCGACGTTGCCAAGACCAATCACGCCGACATTGACTTCCAGCATAAACGGCTATGATAACAATACTGAGCTATGCGAAACCTGATTCAAACAATTTGTTGGCTTTGCGTCGCAGCCGCCTTGACGGCAATCTCCCCCGGCCAAAGACAGTTCCCCGATGAGGAGAAGCCCGCCAAACTCAAGACGGATCAATTGGAGCGCATCCTCAAGGAAGATCACCGCAAATCTCTTGATGACTCCACCGAGTTGATCAAGTTGAGCGAAGCGCTCAAGGTTGAGATCGAGAAAGCGGACCCCCACGTTCTGTCGGTATCCGCGCTCCGAAAGACCGAGGAGATTGAGAAGATCGCCAAACGCATTCGCTCGCGGATGCGCCGCTACTGAACCAAGCTTACGGACTGTACGGCTGTGCTACCATTTCTTGAGGCCGTTTTGTGCCCCCAGCAAAGCCATGCCTGCCACACGCGAAAAATCCCAACTGATGAGCGCCTCCGAGATCGACCGCACACTGGTGCGGCTGGCGCACGAAATCCTGGAAAAAACAGAGGACCTGGACAAGCTGGCCTTCATCGGGATTCGCCGCCGGGGCGTTCCTCTGGCGCAGCGGTTGGCGGCAAAGATTGAAACGCTGGAAAACCGGCAGGTGCCGGTGGGTATCCTGGACATTAACCTTTATCGTGACGACCTGTCCACGGTGGCCAACCAACCGATTGTCAATGCGACCGAGATCAACTTCGCCGTCACCGGCAAGGACGTGATCCTGATGGACGATGTCCTCTACACGGGGCGGACCATCCGGGCCGCGCTGGACGCGCTGTTTGACCATGGGCGGCCGGCGCGGGTGCAGCTCCTGGTTCTGATCGATCGCGGTCACCGCGAACTCCCCATTGAAGCACGCTACATTGGCCGCGTTGTGCAAACCAGCTCCAAGGAGATCATTGAGGTCAAGTTCCGGGAGATCGACGGCATGGAGAAAGTCTTGTTGGTAGAGGTGGTGACGAATTGAGAGCCCGATGACTGCCATCGTCAAGGGATTGTTGGGAATCGCGGAGATGGACCGCGGGGAAATCCAGGCCATCCTCGATCGCGCCAGGGATTTTCAACACCACCAGCATGAGCCGGTACGGAAGTTCACCATCCTGCAAGGCAGGATGATCGTCAATCTCTTTTTCGAATCCTCCACAAGAACCCGCACCAGTTTCGAAATCGCGGCCAAACGCTTGGGAGCCGATTCGGTTTCCATCTCCGCGTCCGGATCCAGCGTCTCCAAGGGCGAATCCCTGGTCGACACGTTGAACACCCTCGCCGCCATGCGGCCCAACGCGATCGTCATGCGCCACGCGGCCTCCGGCGCTCCTCATTTTCTGGCGCGGCACCTGGGAATTCCGATTATCAATGCGGGCGACGGAACCCACGAGCACCCTACTCAGGCCTTGCTCGATGCGCGCACCATTTTGGACCGGCGCCCGAGCCTGGAGGGCCTCCGGGTGGCCATCATCGGCGACATCGCGCATAGCCGCGTCGCACGCTCCAATGCCCATCTGCTCTCAAAGTTCGGGGCTCAGGTGGTTCTGTGCGGCCCACCCACGCTATTGCCGCGCGAGCTGGCTCAACTGGCGCCCAACATTTCCCTCTCCTACGACATGAACGAAGCCATTGCCGGAGCCGACGTGATCATGATGCTTCGTGTGCAATCGGAACGCCAGCACGAAGTGCTGTTTCCTGCCAGCGAATATTTCAAGTTCTACGGACTTCGATTGGAACACGTGGAACAGGCAAAGCCGGATGTGATCGTCATGCACCCGGGTCCCATCAACCGCGGTCGCGAACTGGCATCCGAGGTGGCCGACTCGCAGAGTTCCGTAATCCTGAATCAGGTGGAGAATGGCGTAGCTGTGCGTATGGCCGTGCTGGAAAAAGTATTGACCTAGCATGCCCACACTCTTAATCAAGAATGGCCGGCTGATGGATCCCGCAACGGGGAAAGACGGCCTTACCGACGTCGCCCTCGTCGATGGCCGCATTGCAGCGATCGGTGAAAACCTGCCCACCCCCGTCGGAGCGGAAGTATTCGACGCCACCGGCATGGTGGTGGCGCCAGGGTTCATCGACATGCACGTGCATCTTCGGGAACCGGGCTTCGAACACGCCGAAACGATCGAGACCGGCGGGAAGGCTGCGGCGGCCGGTGGATTCACCACCATATGCTGCATGCCCAACACGAAGCCGGTCAATGACAACGCCACCGTTACCAGCTACATCGTCGAGCGGGCAAGGCAACTTTCCCCGGTCCGTGTGTTGCCGATCGGAGCCATCACGAAAAACAGCGATGGAGAAGAACTCGCCTCCATCGGGGCCATGCAAAAGGCCGGCATCGTTGCCATTTCCGACGACGGGCGACCGGTAATGAACTCCCGCGTGATGCGGCGGGCTATGGAACTCGCTGTCGGCTGGAAGCTTCCGGTCATCGACCATTGCGAGGACCTCAACCTGAGCGCGGGTGGAGACATGCATGAAGGGTGTACCTCCGTCGCTCGCGGCCTCCGCGGAATTCCGTCGGCTTCCGAGGATGTGATGGTGGCCCGTGACATCCTGTTGGCCGAACTGACCGGTGCCCGCTACCATGTCGCCCATATCTCCACGTCCAATGCGGTGGCGATGGTCGCCTTTGCCCGCGCCAACGGCCTGCGAGTGAGCTGTGAGGTAACCCCGCACCACTTTGCCCTCGCCGATTCCGAGACAAGACCCTATGACAGTAACTTCAAGATGAAACCGCCGCTGCGGGGCGCCCGCGATGTGGATGCGGTCAAACAGGGTCTAATCTCCGGGGCCATTGAGGTGATCGCCACCGATCATGCGCCCCACCCAGGCAGCGAAAAGATGCAGGAGTTCGAGCGATGCCCGTTCGGCATCACAGGGCTCGAAACGGCTCTCGCCTTGTCGCTCGAACAGCTTGTTCATCCTGGCCACATCTCTTTGATGCGGCTGATTGAGCTGTTCACCACCGGTCCGGCACGCGTACTTGGCCTTGACCTTGGCCGCCTGGTAGTGGCCGGCGAGGCCGACATCACCATCTTTGATCCAAAACTTCCTTGGACCTACGACGTCAACAAGACCCTGTCCAAGAGCAAGAATTCCCCTTTTCATGGGAGGGATTTCAAGGGTGCGCCGGTGGCCACCATAGTCGCCGGCAAGATCGTCTGGCGGCTGGATAGTTAAGCGCAAGATACGCGCAACCACGCGGACGGCAATTCCGTTTTGCGCGTTGTTTTCCAAAAAGGCATACCATAGGGGCTGTGAACCAAAACGCACTCCCCGGCCGCAAGTCCACCAATTGGCGCTTTCTACTTGTTCTCCTGATCCTGCTGCTGGCCGGCGCGCGCACCATTGCCAGCACCGTCATCGAATATCAGTGGTGGAAAGAGATGGGACAGGTACCGGTGTGGTTCAGCCTCCTGGTCTATGGTGTTTCCCCCGTTGCCGGCGCCTCCTTGATTGGTTTCGCTCTCCTATGGGCCGGACTCGCGCGCGGAGTGAAGTTCAGCGGCTACGGGCTCGGCCAGTCGACCTTGATCGCCCGCGTGGGCACTGTGATCGTCTTTGTACTCGCAGTCTTCATCGCGGTTGTCTCCATCGACACCGACGTCGTGATCCGATATTTTGGCAGCCGCGGCGCCACCTCGCCCACGGCCGCCTGGACCGATCCCGTTTTCAAGCTCCCGCTTTCCTTCTATCTGTTTGATCTCCCCTTCTACGACCTGATCCGCGGCTACATCCTGACTATTTCCCTGGCGGCAGCCTTCGTCTTTTGGCTGTCGGCGCGGGTGAGCCAGTTGCGCGAGAGCATAGAAACGATCAAGCAAAGCGGCGAGTTTGATCTCCGCATTTTGCGGCTGGATGGCGGCGTCGAATCATTATTTCTGAAAACAGCACTCATCGTCTTCCTTGTTGCGCTCGCGGCTAAGTTTTACCTGGATCGCTACACAATGCTCTTTAACGATCACGGCTTCATGGTTGGAGTCGATTACGTCGACGAGAATATTCGGCTCCCGCTGATCTGGGCCGCCATTGCCGCCTGCCTGGTCGCCATCGTCTTGGTGCTGGCCAAGCGATGGCGCTGGATTCCTGCACTGATCGCCGTTTACGCGCTCCAGATTATTGTCCCGGCCGCCGTTTCCGCTCTCTACGTGCGTCCGAATGAAATCTCCATCCAGCGTCCCTACATCGAGAAGCACATTGAAGCCACGCGCCACGCCTACGCGTTGACCTCTCGCGTCAAGGAAAGCGAATTCGCTACGCGGATGAGTGCGCGCATTGACCCAGCTAAGCACAAAGCGATCTTCGATAACGTCCGTCTGTGGGACTGGCGCGCGTTCCACGACACCGTTACTCAGATACAGGCCTTGCGGCCCTACTACGTTTTCGCCGATAGCGATGTGGACCGATACACCATCAACGGCCAAATGCGGCAGGTCCTGCTCACCCCGCGCGAGCTTGATATCCGCCAGTTGCCCGACGCCCGCACACGCTGGATCAATCCGCATTTTATCTACACCCACGGCTACGGCATGGTGATGGCCGAGGCCAACCGCATCACCTCCGACGGCCTGCCGCATCTCCTGGTCCAGGATGCCCCAGCCAAGGTCGGAGCCTCCGGACTCCAACTCACACGGCCCGAGATCTATTATGGTGAGGTCGTTCATGAGCCCGTTTTTGTGCGCACCGGCGAGAAGGAGTTCAGCTATCCATCCGGAAACGCTGGGGTGTTCACACAATACAACGGACCTGGCGGCTTCCCCATTTCGTCCATCTTCATGCGTTTGATGGCGGCCCTCCGTGAGGCCGACCCGAACATCCTGCTCACTTCCATCCTTACGCCCGAAAGCCGCATGATGATCCGGCGCAATGTCCGCCATCGCGTCAATTCGCTGGCTGAATTCGTTACTTGGGACGATGACCCTTACCTCGTTCTCAATGACGACGGAAAATTGATCTGGATGATCGACGGCTACACCACTGCCATGGCGCATCCATACTCGAAGATCTCTACCAGCCAGGAAACCGGGCGCATGAACTACATCCGGAACTCAGTGAAAGCGACCGTGGATGCTTATACTGGCGAGGCGAACCTGTACATCTTTGACCCGTCAGATCCCATTATCCTCGCATACCAAAGCTTATTCCCAACGCTCTTTCACCCAGCCTCTGCGATGCCCGCTTCCATGCGCCGCCACGCCCGCTACCCGGAAACTTTCTTCAAGGTCCAGTCCGAGATCTACCGTATCTATCACATGACTGACCCGCAGGCCTTCTATAACAAGGAGGATGTGTGGGACATCGCGCGCAACATCTACGGACAAGCGGGTGCTCCTCAGAGCGTGCAGCCCACCTATGTCGTGGCAACGCTCCCAGACGAAAAGGAACCGGAGTTTCTTCTGATCCTTCCCTTCACACCGCGCAGCAAGGACAACTTGATCGGACTAATGGTGGCGCGCTGTGATGGCGACAAGCTGGGAGAATTGCACTTCCTGCAATTATCCAAACAACAATTGATTTTCGGGCCGATGCAGATTGAGGCCAGAATCAATCAGGATCAGGTCATCTCGAAGGATTTGACGCTGTGGAACCAGCAAGGCTCGCAGGTATTGCGAGGCCAGATGCTGGTGTTGCCGGTCGAGGACACCTTCCTCTACGTCGAACCCATATACATTCAGGCCTCGGAGGCCCGCATGCCGCAGTTGAAAAAAGTGGTGTTGGCGATGGGCGACAAGCTCATCTACCGCGACACCTACGAGGAAGCGGTGGCGGAGCTGGCCGGCCTGCCCCCGGCGGCGATGCAGCAGAGCGGCACTGCCTCTCCCGCCGCGGCCCCGACCGCCACTGCCTCAAGCCCCGCACCAACAACTGACGCGCGAGTGGAACAGATCCGGCAACATCTGCGCCGCTATCGCGACCTCGCCTCGCAAGGCAAGTGGGCAGAGGCAGGCAAGGAACTGGAAGCAATCGAAGGGATTACCAAGAGCCGGTAGGGCATGCAGACGGGTCAGCCGTGCGTTGAGCGTTATGTCAATTCGCTTCAAACTTCAGTATTGGAAAGATGGGCCGTGGCTCGTGGGCCGCTTGCCCCAAGTGCCGGGGGTTTTTAGTCAAGGTGCGTCGCTGGAAGAGTTGGAAGTCAACATTCGAGATGCCTATCGGATTATGCTGGAGGAAGAGGCTGCTCCCTTGAGTGTCCCGGTGAAAACGAAGGAAATCGAAGTTCCTTCGTGAAGCGCCATGAATTCTTGCGCGAATTGGAACATTTCGGGGTGCGAGCCAAAACGGGTCCATGGACGCCGCAAAGTCTTCATCCTCGTAGATCTCCGCGCAGTCGGCGGCTACCAGCCCTGCGTAAGCCCCAGCCATCCCCGGCTGAGATAATCGCCTGACAGCAGGATCAGCAGGATCACCAGCCACAGGATGCCTGCGGCCACCGTCAGCTTCGTCATGGGACGGGCATGCCGCACCTCCATGAAGAACCAGATCACTATGGCGCTCGGGACGCCTGGAAGGGAACAGACAAGCCTTTGTCGTGGTAAGGAACATTTCATTCGGATGACTTGTGGCGATTCGCAGGTCACCGCTACCTCACTTTGGAAGCAGAACTCCTCTGACTGAACGGCTACTGTGCGGCTTCGTACACAATGGCTATGAATGATATAATCTCGGCCATGGGGATGACGGCCAAGCAACTCCTCGATTTCGTGGGCATCAAAATGGAGCCGCACGAGTTCTATCAGCCCTGGGTTATCGCCTACCTGGTGGAAGCAAGCGGATCGGCGCCGGTATCAGAGATTGCCGCGGCGTATCCGCCGTCGTTGAACAACCAAGCTAAAAAGATTTCTCTGGAACACCGTTTGCGAGACCAAGCTATCCGAAAAGTGCTGACGAGGCACAACGTGGTTAAATATCACAAAGGTTATGTCACATTGAACTGTGGACTGTTGTCCCCGTCAGACCGCCTTAGGATCATCTCGACTTGTCTGACAAGAGAATTTCAGGGCAAGAATCTGGCCCACGTTCTTTCACATTAGCCACTGGCGGAACCATCTCCTCAAATTTCCACTAAATCTCGGTGGTTTCTGACCAGGAGTTCCGGACTCTGCTGCTCTTGGCTGGCCAACCGAATCCCCTTGGCCGCATAATGACGGCGGGTCAAGAATTGCTTCGGAAGCGATTCAGTGTTCAAGGCAACCGACTGGCTTCTTGCCCCATAGTGTCCACTCCCTGGGCAGCTCGGTCAACTTCATGTAAGTGGAAAACGCCCCCTCTACGTCAATTCCTTGCTTCAGCAGTAGCGGTCGCATGAAATCCTCAAAGTACTTCCAGCGAGCGGTTTCGTAGACAGAACATGGTGTCTTGCCCTTGCCATACTTCTTGTCCAGCGCTGCAACGATTTCCCTCCAAGCGGGATGGTCGTATACTCCCGGCTTTGTGAGATCCTCCACCCAAGCTTCAGCCCGCTTCTTTGGATCAACAGGCCCGTTGCTCTTTTTGGGAACAGAGGTTTTCTCCTCGGAGCCTTGCGCCGCTCGAACGCCACTGGATTCCTGGGCCTCGGGGGACACCCCAAAACTGGCCAATGAGGGACGCCTCAAAACTGGCCAACGGAACGCACTTAGAACAACATCATTTTTAACTCATCTCCGCCCCTTGCCGCAAGGGTTTTCTTGACAGCATTCGATTTCCGCTTACACTGTTGAGGACCGGACGGGGATAGGGCAACGCAGGGATGCGA
>Ga0080064_1005615_pt1 | contig 10349 bp, 11 predicted proteins | sample Subgrocontami54m_FD_69260 | JGI IMG/M metagenome (GOLD analysis project Ga0080064, IMG submission 69260) | Subsurface groundwater microbial communities from S. Glens Falls, New York, USA - GMW46 contaminated, 5.4 m (SPADES assembly) (version 2) ... | reverse complement strand
AAACGCATCTTTACTTAGCCCTTTTACCAGTTTAAGTTTTTCTGCTCTGTAATTATTTATATTTTCATGATAATCGAGATGTTCAATAGATAAATTTGTAAAGATTGCTGAGCTAAAACGAACGCTATCCAGTCTGTGCTGAGAGAGGGCATGAGAGGATGCCTCAATTACGGCGTACTTTATATCGGATTTGAGCATTTCGGAAAGATAACTCTGAATTTCAACGGATTCAGGGGTGGTTTCTTGAGCCGGTATCACTCTGTTCCCTATTTGATATTGAATTGTACCAATCAATCCTGCCTTCTTGCCAGAGGCCTCAATTATTGACTTTGTAAGGTATGAAGTTGTTGTTTTTCCATTCGTTCCTGTAATACCGATTACCGTCATTTTAGAAGAAGGGGCACCGTAAAAATGATTGCTAAGTGACGCCAAAGCCTTGCGGGTATGAGGTACAACAATTTGTGGTATCCGTGGAGTTATTTCTATCCTTTTTCCGACAACAAGGGCAGCAGCATCTTTTCCCATTGCATCAACAAGAAAATCATGCCCGTCCAACTTATGACCTTTAATGGCAACAAATACATAACCCCCTTTTACTTTCTTGGAGTTATGTGTTATTCCATAAACTTCTTTTTCAACAAAATCATAAGATTGGTGTTCTTTTAAACAAGAACAAAGTTCACGTAATTTCATGCCTGTTAGCACACCGCCTCCAAGACGGTACTTTTTCTCTCGTTTGAAAAATAATTTATTTCCAATGCGGCATCGAAACCCTGTGTTTGTCCGGTTGCCGGCTGAATAATCCGTTCGTAAAAACGTCTTGATTTATCAATTTTATCAATTTCTTCAGCATATTCTTTCAAAAGTCTATTGAGTGTTTCTTTGTTATTGGTTCTCGCCACCTCCAACTCTTTTCCAGTGGCATACAGGCTGTACCATAAAACAAAATTCTGTTTTTCTATTTCCTTATTTGTCATCTTTGTCCCCTCCTATCCTTCTTCATAAAGATTAAATATACTGTATCACATAATTTCGTGCATTTTCAAGCCATTAAAGTTTCCATCACCCCCTTTTCAACGAGTAAATATCGATTATATTATTGCATTGCTATTTGAAATTTTGAAGGTTCTACGCCAAGATAAAGAAGTGATCGTCTAATAATTTCCCTGACAACGGGAGCCGCTACGGTACCACCATAATATGCGCCATTTTGTGGCTCATTAATCATGACTAACACACAGACACGAGGATATTCTGCCGGTGCGTAAGCGATAAAAGAGCCCACAAATTTTTCGTGAGAGAACCGGCCGCCACTGGTTTTTTGTGATGTGCCCGTCTTTCCCGCAACATCGTATTCCAGCAGGTTTGCATTTTTCCCTGTGCCTTCTGTAACAACTTTCATCAATATAGGGTTCATTATATTACGTGCAATGTTTGAATTAATTACCCGTCTCACAGGTTGCAGACTTTGAAATTCTTCTTTTGTTTTGCCGTCGTTATTTATCGGTGATTTTATTATTGTTGGTCTGAGCAAGAGCCCCCCATTTGGTATACAACAAAAAGCAGTAGTAAATTGAAGCGGAGTAACGGCTATCTCGTGTCCTATTGAAATAGAGATGAGAGAGTATTTTTTTGACCACTGTCTTAAAGGACGAAAGATACCTCCAATTTCTCCCGGCAACTCAATCCCCGTTCTTTCCCCAAAATTGAATTGCTCAAGGTATCGATGCATCTTTTCGTTTCCCATAAGCATACCTAACTTTGCCATCCCTATATTACTGGAGTAAGCCACAATTTCAGAAACAGTAAGATTGCCATGACCTCCATGAGTATCGTGCAGAATCCTGCCTTCTAGTTCACAAACGCCATTATTACAGAAAAGGACATCGTCAGGTTTTACTAAACCTTGTTCGAAGATACCTGAAATTACAATGGGCTTCATTATCGATCCGGGCTCATAACAATCAGTGATAGCCAGATTCCTTCTGCTGCCAGGAAGATACTTCTTAAAATGATTAGGATCATACGTAGGATAATTGCACATAGCCAGCACTTCACCCGTCATGGGGTCCATTACAATGGCTGTTGCAGAGGTTGGTGTCCATTTTTTATAGGCAATTTCCAATTCTTCTTCAGTAAAACGCTGAATATTTGCGTCAATCGTCAGCATCACATGATCCCCGTGCTTTGGCATTTGCACCTCTGCATCCGGTGTAATGATTTGCCGCTGAAGCGCATCCCTGTTAATTAACTTGTAGCCTGGTTCCCCGGATAATACGCTATCAAACGACAGTTCGACACCTTCAAGCCCCTTCTCGTCAACATCGGTAAACCCAAGGATATGACTGGCTAATTGCTGATTGGGATAGAATCGGTGATACTCGTATTTAACATAAACACCTTTTAAAGACAATTTCGCGACTGCGTTAAGTTCTTCATCGCTAACCATCCGCTTAATCCAAATAAATCGCTTGTTTTTATTAAGCAGTTTTACTAATTTTGATGAATTAAGTTTTAAGAGCTTACTTAACTGATATGCAACAATAGAAATGTCTTCAATTTCTGAAGGATCTACATAAACAGATCCTACCTGTAAAGACTCGGCAAGTTTAATTCCATTTCGATCCAGGATTGAACCTCTTCTGGCGGGTAATTCGATCTTTTTGCATTGTTGCGCTTTTGCCAGTTTAACGTATTTCTCGTGATCCGTAAGTTGAATACGCCCCAGATGAACAGCGAGCGTGATAAAAGCCATAATGAGCAAAACGCCAATAATATTTGCCCAAAATTTATGTTTCTTTAAAGGTAGCATGTTGGCAATTCCGTAAAATTACATCGAGCTAAAACAGACGCATACAATCAAATATTACGAACGCTTTCGAGATGAAACAACCTTACCCCGAAAGCGTTCGGGAGGAGGGCGCAACAGAAACTACTCTTAATACATATTAATTAATCTGAGTTTTAATTGTGTAATGAACAGCAATTTAAAATTTGGTCTTTTTGCGTGTATAGGTCTTTATTCAAGCTCGTTTTCAGAGATTTCGCCATATTCTCTTGGAGCTTTGCCTGTCCCAACATGATAATTCCTGACGTTGCGTCTTGTGGAACAAGGGGCATTTTCAGTGATTGTATTTTATAGACAATAATTTGTGGTGATTTAAGCCGGTCAACATGATAGTTTAATTTTCTGTTTTTTTCTGCTAATTCAGTGCTATTTTTCTGGAGTTTGGCTACCTGGTATCCTAATTCTATAATCTTATTTCTTTCCCATACCAGAAACATTGCCATAATGATAGCAATAGCGAACACTAACAACATTCGTGATACACCCATATCAAATCCTTTCCGCTGCCCTAAGTTTTGCACTCCTACTTCTTATATTTTCCCTTATTTCAGCCTCACAAGGAGTTATTGGTTTTTTCGTAAGGATTCTGAATACGTTTTGTTTTACCATTTCAATAAATTTATTCTTTACAATCCTGTCCTCCAGCGAATGAAAACTTATAATTACAATGCGTGCGCCTACTGCCAGGTAGTGATAGATTTTGTCTAAGAAGATTTCTAAATTTTCCAGTTCTTTATTTACTTCAATCCTCAGCGCCTGGAATACTCTCGTTGCAGGATGGATCTTACTTTTGCCTCTTGGTACCACTCGTTCGACGATAGCAGCTAACTGTCTCGTTGAGGTAATACCTACCCTCTCTTCTTCCTTTAGTACGGCCCTCGCAATTCTTCTCGACCACCGCTCTTCTCCGTATTTCCACAATAATTCTGCTAACTCCGTCTCGGAAAGCCGCTGAATCAAATTTTGTGCAGTAATGCCGCGCGAACGATCCATTCTCATATCCAACGGAGCTTCTTTCGCGAAGCTGAAACCGCGGTCTTCCTGATCAAACTGCAGTGAAGATACTCCCAAATCAAGTAACACACCGTTAACCTTATCAACTTTTGCCTGACGCAATACTTCATCGATATCAGAATAATCTGCATGATAAAGCTTAAATTTACCTGTTGTTTTTGATAAAAATTGTTTAGTAGTCTGCAATATTTCCAGATCCTTATCGACACCAATCAAAAATCCATCGGGTTTGATTTTGTCCAGTATCCTGATCGCATGTCCACCGCCGCCTATTGTACAATCCAAAATTGTTTGTCCTGACTGCAGATTCAAATAATCGAGCACCTCATCAACCATTACGGGTTTGTGCAAAGGCGTATCCGTTATGTCATCCATTTTTATCATTATACGTGCGATGGTGTAGATTCTTTTTGCCGAATTTCAGGGAGTAAATTACCCGATTGAAAATAAATCCTCTGCTATCTCTTCAAATCCCTTGTCGTGTTCTGCCTCGTAACTCTGCCAATTTTTCTCATCCCAGATTTCAATACGGCTGCTGACTCCGACAATTACAACATTCTTTTGAATCTTAGCAAGTTCTTTCAAATATTGCGGAATTAAAATGCGCCCTTGCTGGTCACTATCTGGAATTTTTTGCGCCTTAGAAAAAAAAAGGCGCTGGAATTGACGCGCCTTTTTATTTGTAAAAGAGATTTGTTCTATTTTCGATACGACTTTCTGCCACTCACTGGGGGTATACATGAATAGGCACTCGTCGAGTCCTCGAGTTACGAAGAATCCTTTTCCTTCCGTCTTCACATCGATACTATCTCGAAGAGGAACCGGTATGGCCAGTCTATTTTTGTCATCAATCGTGTGATGGTACTCACCAGTGAACATTGTCATTTCTCCCCACTTGTCCACACTTTTTACCACATACGGCTATGACAATATACTTTTTTATTTATTTGTCAAGAAATATTTTTGTTGTTATTTTAAGCACAAATTTGTTGGATTTATTTGCTATCGTAATCGTGGTACTATTTGTTTTTACAAATACAATATGTTGTGTTTTTCCTGTTGTGATATTTTTCAAAATATATTTATAAATTATTTTTAAATTCACAAATTGTATAAATCTGATATTATTTTTTAAAAGGTATCGTATTTTTTAAATAGCTGATGCACAACTGAAACGAAGCTTGTGGAAATTTATACCAAACTATCCGATTACGACTATAATCTCCCAAAGGAGTTCATTGCCCAGCAACCACTTGAAAATCGTGATGATTCCAGGTTATTGGTACTCTATCGGAATACGGGCAGGATAGAGCACCGGAAATTTTATGAAATTACCGATTATTTTTCGCCAGGGGATTTTTTGGTCTTGAATGATACAAAGGTACTCCCTGCCCGTTTAACGGGGAATAGGATTGGCGGCGCTTCAATTGAATTATTATTCATTGAGGAAATAGGAGAAAATCGCTGGAAGGTATTAATAAAGTCAAATGCAAAACTGAAAGCAGGCGAGGAAATCTGTGTCGACAACAATAGTATCTCTGCAAGGCTGCTTGACAGGATTGAAGGCGCATGGCTTATTGAATTTAATAAAAATAATACTACGGTAAAAGAACTCCTTCATCGAATCGGGGGAATGCCTCTGCCTCCCTATATAAAGCGCACCAAAAATCAAGACGCATTATTTTCTTTGGATAGAGAAAGATATCAGACCGTATTTGCTCAAAAAGAAGGAGCCATCGCTGCCCCTACGGCAGGCCTGCACTTCACCAAAGAAACACTTGAGAAGGTACAGAAACGTGGGGTCGAAATCGGATTTGTTACGTTACATGTTGGTTTAGGCACGTTTTCTCCCATCAAAACAGAAGACATCCGTGATCATCTTATGCACAAAGAATATTATGAATGTTCTCAAGAGATTATCCAGGGGATAAAGAGGGCAAAAGAGCAGCATCGGCGTGTAATCGCAACGGGGAGCACTTCCTGCCGTGTTCTCGAGACGATTGCCGGAAACGGCAATTCATCGCAACTCTGTGGTTGGACAAACTTATTTATATATCCCCCTTATACTTTTCAGTATGTCGATGTCTTGCTTACAAATTTCCATCTTCCCAAAACCACCTTATTAGTGATGGCCTCTGCCTTTGCTGGCAGAGAGAACCTCCTGAATGCTTACGAAATAGCCAAAAATGAAGGCTATCGATTTTTCAGTTACGGCGATTGCATGATGATTATTTAGAAAACAATTATCTTGATGAGTGGAAAATCTATGACGGAAAACACCATGTCTTTAACACCGAATGCAAGATTAGTGCTTGGGAAAAGGTATTTAAAGAAAGACGCTGCGGGCAATCCTATTGAAACGCCTGAAGATATGTTCCGGCGAATAGCCAAAAACGTTGCATCGGCAGATTTAATTTACGATAAGAATGCGGATATTGTATCCCTTGAAGAACAATTTTACGACCTTTTCATTAACCTTCTTTTTATGCCAAACTCTCCCACCCTCATGAATGCAGGGAGAGACCTTCAACAATTATTTGGGTGTTTTGTACTTCCTGTAGAAGATTCTATTGAGAATATTTTCGAAACGGTAAAACAAGCTGCGATAATCCACAAAAGCGGCGGAGGCACGGGTTTCTCCTTCTCTCGAATTAGGCCGAAAAACGACTGCGTAAGCACTTCCGGTGGCTTTGCCAGCGGCCCTATATCCTTTATAAAGGTCTTTAATGAGGCCACAGAGGCCATCAACCAGGGAGGATTCAGACGGGGCGCAAACATGGCCGTGTTGCGTGTAGACCATCCCGACATCTTTGATTTTATCCATTCCAAACAAATCGAAGGTATCTTGACAAATTTTAATATATCCATTGGGATTACCGATGCATTTATGCAAGCTGTTGAGGAAAATCAGCCCTTTCCACTGATCAATCCCCGAACAAGAGCAGTGGTAAAAACCATAAATGCAAAACAGCTTTTTGATCAAATTACACATTCCGCCTGGAAGAATGGCGAGCCGGGCGTCTTATTCCTGGACACCATTAACGCCGCCAATCCCACTCCGCTTCTCGGAGAAATAGAAGGAACGAATCCCTGCGGAGAACAACCACTGTTACCCTTCGAAGCGTGTGTTCTCGGGTCTATCAATCTTTCGAAAATGGTTAAGCTAACTCATGGGAAATATGAAATTGATTGGAACCGCCTGGAAACAGTAATACAACGTGCCGTACACTTCCTTGACAATGTTATCGATATGAATAAATATCCGTTACCCCAGATCGAGCATCTGACACGGGGAAATCGGAAAATAGGCTTAGGCGCCATGGGACTTGCCGATTTATTAATAAAATTTGGTATTTCATACAATTCCGGGGAAGCAATTCATTTTACAGATAAACTTATGTGTTTCTTTTCTCAAAAGGCAAACGAAGCATCAGTCAAACTTGCCGCCAAACGTGGCGTCTTCCCGAATTATCAGAAAAGCATTTATGCTCAAAAGAACGAACCGGGATATAGAAATGCAACACGGACGACTATCGCGCCAACAGGCACTATCAGTATCATCGCAGATTGTTCCAGTGGTATTGAACCCTTATTTGCGATTGCATACAAACGCCATGTTTTGGTAGAGGAGGGACTACCCGAAACAAACGCATTCTTTGTGGAAGTTGCAAAAAAACGGGGTTTTTATTCAGAAAGACTTATTGAAAAAGTCTCAAAGGAAGGATCGATACAAAACATTATTGATATCCCTGAAGACGTTAAAAAGGTATTTATTACTGCCAGAGATGTCTCACCGGAACAGCACGTAAAGATACAGGCCGCCTGTCAGAAATACATTGATAATGGTGTTTCAAAGACTATCAATTTCTCCAAAAATGCCGCCATCGATGATGTTGAAAAGGTCTTTTTATTAGCTTATAAAAGTGGTTGTAAGGGCATTACTGTATATAGAGATAAAAGCCGCATATCACAAGTTCTTTCAATAGAATGCACCTGTGCAAAACAGTTTATAAACAACAATTCCTTTAAACCACAGCCCTTAACACAGCACTGCTAATATTTCTTGTGATTCTATCGGTTCAACAATAAAATTGTCCGCACCGCTTACTAAAAAATCACAGCGTGCCTGAAGGTTTTGAGAAATTACAAGAGTCTCGATATGGGGAAAATCCTTTTTTATATTCACGAGAAGTTGACATCCCTCCGGGCCCGTAATTTCCGAATCCACAATAATAAAGTCGATCTTATATCCCTTTAAAACAGTACGCGCACTTGTAGTATCATCCACAAAAAACAATTTTAATCCCCTTTCTTTCGATGCGCTACCTAAGATCTTTTTAATGACCTCTTTTTTACTCAGTACTAATATATTGAGGCCTTCTAACCGACTCTTTTTGAAGTCGACACCAAACATACTTTTGTACAATAATTTCTTTTGTACTGATTCTAAAATAATATTAAACTCTTCGTCATTAAAGTTTTTTGTAAGATAATTATCTACTTCCCATGATAAAATATTTTTCCAATCTACCATAGTATCTATCTCGACTATCACTCCCACGTTTGGAAATTCCATTTTAATGTCTTTTAACAACTCAAATTCATTAATTTTGGCAGTATCTATGTCTGAAACAACGATGTCAAATTTGTTCTTCCGTAATAATGCAATTGCTTGTTGTTTTTGCCTAACTGTGTGAACAACGTATCCCTGTTTTAATAAGAATTCTTCCAAACGTTTCGCTTGTGTCTCTTTAATCGATGCAATCAAAATCCTCGTGTCTCCCTTTAGAGCAAGCCGTTTGTTTACTTGCGCCCGATTTTCCTCTTCCTTCAGTAATTCTATTACCCTCTCACTTTCAATTGATTGAGCACCAACATCATACTTGATGCCCTCAGGCGTTGGAAACTCACGTATCCTTCTTATTTCAACATAAACTTTCTTTTGAGGGTTTTTATAAATAGCTCCAGCCACTATTGTGGCTGGCAATTGAAATGTCACTACCAATACGTCAGAAGGCATTAATGATTGACTGGTTACAAACCGCAAACCTCGTTTAGAGATATCTCTTATGATTACCGGCGACTCCTTCGACACTTCGGATTCTTGTTTTTTTACAAGGGAACAAACTCCTTCAATTTCCATATCAAATCGTTTATCCCGGCGACGTTCCTCAATTTTCAGGGGGTCCTCTGGTGGAAATATTACAATCGATCCTTCAGTCTTGGTATGCAGTGTTGCCAGGGTTTGAATCAAGTCCGTTACGAAGCATTGCGCCTTTTTAAGTTCGTCAAGGGGTAATTTCAGAAGCGGTTCTTTCCAGGATTCGACTTGCATGATGATTCCCGTAATAAAACTATGTTTATGTAATTGTTTGTTTAGAATTTTTTACTTCGGCCATTCAGGTTGTATCAACTTGTTAGTTTTTCCTTCAAATACATTTGAACCTTTTTCCCATCTATTACACTACCGTATTTGCCCATAATGAGTTTCATTGCCACCCCCATTTCCTTGGCAGTAAATTTATTTGTTTCGATGACCTCATGAACAATTCTTTTTATTTCATCATCTGACAGTTGCCTGGGTAGATATTCCTCAACAATTGCAACCTCGCCATTCAGCTCTTTTACTTTATCAGGCAAATTGAGCCTTTCATATTCTTCACGTGTCTTGTTCAGTTTCTTGTAATATCCACGAACAACCTCAACGTAATCTATCTGATCCTTGGGCTTCCCAGAGGTGTCTGCAATCTTAATGTCAGCAAGTATCATGCGCAACACGGACGTCCTTAATTTGTTCTGCGCCTTCATGGAAACCTTCAGATCTTCCGTTATCCGTTCTTTCATGTCCATAGCTTACTCCTCTTTAAATGAATATCCGCCCACCTTGTGACCACAGTTAGGACAATACAAAGGTGTCTCCTGGTAATACTTCCCACAATACTTACAAGATGTTAAGATTTCTACCGGCTTCGCCTTCTTTGCCCTTACAAACAAATAAAGGGGCAAGAATACAATCATCAGTAAAAACACGCCCAGCATCCACCCAACGGCTGGAAGGGTTTTGTACCCTTTATTCCTTGCATCTATATATACCCAAACAGCTACTGCCGCTGCAATAAGTAATCCAATAAATCTCATGGAAAATAACCTCTCTAAATTTTAAAGAATATAACACATACGATGTATTCAGTCAATCAATTATCCTAACATTCATTCATCTAACAGTAATTTGATAAAAAGAAGGAAAAAATGTTCTTGAAAGAATCTTTCCTTTTTGTAGAATAGCACCTCGTATAACTGCTAAACAAATACTATTACATGCCATTCAAAGGAGGTTTGCAATGAAATACATATATACTGCCGAAAACTGCCCAAAATGCGAGATTTTAAAGAAAAAATACAAAGGTGAAGGTGTACGATTTGTTGAAAGAAATGCAGATCGGATTAAGCAGCCAGAAGATGAAATTGACCGGGAAGCTCTGGTTCA
>Ga0080064_1007965_pt1 | contig 10354 bp, 11 predicted proteins | sample Subgrocontami54m_FD_69260 | JGI IMG/M metagenome (GOLD analysis project Ga0080064, IMG submission 69260) | Subsurface groundwater microbial communities from S. Glens Falls, New York, USA - GMW46 contaminated, 5.4 m (SPADES assembly) (version 2) ... | reverse complement strand
CGGCTTCCTTGCCTGGGCGGCTTGTGTTGTGTGTTAACAAGACAAGTTTCCCATAAAAGAGCAACGAAGCCGACATCAACTTACCCGGAATTCCGCCTCGGAAATCTGCGAAACTCGAACTCAGTGGTCCTTAGTCCGTGGCAATCGAGCATGTACGTTTTTGCTACTGACGACTGACCACGGACAACGGACAACGGACGACTGACTTGCTGGGCAAACCAGACCTTCAACTCTTCCAGATTCGGCGGCCGCAGCGCTTCGACCTTGGCGAACTCGGCGAGGGCGTCGGTGGACTGGCCGGCGCGCAACATGCAGTTGATGCGGAGCATGCGCGCCTCGACGTGGCCCGGATCGAGCTTCAGCAATTCGTCGCATTGGCGGCGCACTTCGTCCAAAGCGCCTTGGCGCGCGAGCAAGCCGGCGAAGTTGGCGCGGTACTCCGGCATCCACGGATTGAGTTCGACGGCGCGGCGCCAGTATTTCAAGGCGCGCTCGTGATCTTGCAATCCCTGCGCCGTGGCGGCGGCGGCGATCAGGATCGTCTCGTAATCCGGGCGCTTGGCCAACACCGTCTCGAACGCGGTCAGTGCCGGCAAACGCTGATTGCGCAGCATCAACGCGTGGCCACGCGCCTGCCACGCTTCCACGTCGTCCGGGTCCCGCAGGGTGGCCGCTTCCAGCAAGCCCAAAGCTCGGCTGTTGTAAAGGAGCGGCTCAATCTTGCCTTTGGACATCAGCGCCACCAGGCCGATGCCCAGGTCGCGCGTTCGTTCCGGATCTTTGGGGTCGCCGTCGTGGAACAAGGTGATCGGCAAATCGGCCCACAGCTTCCTGGCAAGACTGCCATGGCCGGCATTCTCCTTGCGGCGCAAGATGCGATGATTCGTGGAAGCAGTATGGGCAACGTCGGAGCTGCCATAGCGCGGCATGTGGCAGGCGCTGCAGTCGTTGGCGTGTTCGCGCCGTGCAGCCGCCGGCGCGGTGCAGGCCTGCTCTTGGTGACATTCCAGGCAGCGGTTGCGAAAATACGCCACGCGCTGGGCCGGTTCAGGCCGCAGGTGCGGATCGTGGCACGAAATGCAGCCCAACTTGCGCGCGCCGCCGCTCTTTTGGAAACACGCACTTTGATGCATCTGCTCGACGTGGTTAACCGCCCGCCGACCCTCTTCCGAATCCTCGGCGCCGACGAAGACCGTCCAGCACGACTCGAGCGGCAGCCCGGGCCGGAAATCATGCAGATTCCGGCCACGAGGCAGCAGGCGCGCCGTCCCTTCCAGGTGGCATTGCTGGCAGACGGCGCCGCGCAGCGCCGGCTCCAGATGGCGCGGGTTGACGATGTCGAGCTTGTCCATGCTGTGGGCATGTTTTTCGCCCGGGCCATGGCAGCGTTCGCAGCCGATGGAATATCCCTGAAACAAAGGCGGCTCGAATCGGTTGACCGAGCCTTCGCGAAACAACGCCTGATTGGCGTGGCAGAACATGCATTCGCCGTTGATCGGCCGGCTGGTCACGTGCTTGGCCTTGAAACCCGGCGACAGGTCCCAGATGTCTTGCTGCGCGAACCAGCTGATGGGCGTCTGAAACAGCCGGCCGTCGCGCGCGCTGACGTAGGAATAGCCGCGCGTTCCCGACCCGATCGCGAAATGCGCTTCGATGTCGCGCTCGTAGATCGGTTGGCCCTTGTCATCGAGCCGCACCTCGCGATGGATCACGCGTTCTCCGCGGCGCTCGACGAGGAAGCGCGCGCCCAGCGCCAGGAACGGATTATTGTGCTTGGCGTCGTACACCTGCCGCGGCGCCAGCTCCGCGATCGGGGCGAGTGAACGGCCCATGGGATGATGTTCGTAGGTGGCGGCGACGGCGAAATGGCAGTTGGTGCACGCCGCGTCGCCGACGTATTTCACGTCGGGATGCACGTTCCGGTAGGGGCCCTGATAGGCGAGGCGCGCATCTGGCGACGGCTGTGCCGGCGTCACGATGGTCGACTGCGCATTCTCGATGCGCCGCTTCATCCAAATCTGATGTCCCACCGCTCCGCTCACCAGCGCCAAAGCGGCCAGGCCGTACAGACTCCAACGAGAAGCGCGAATTTGGATCATGAAACTCGGTGCTAGCGAGGGTCCACGCGCGGGAATCGCTGCGCTCATCCCGCGGCTTGACTTCTGATCGCTGTCTTCCGCCTACGGCCCCGCCCGCTCCCGATGATACGCCGCCTGTTCGACGTTGCCGGCTTGGTCGTAGTAATCCGCGAGCGCGGCGTGGGCCGGACGGAACGCTGGATCCTTTTGCAAGGCGCGCAGCAGCCAACCGCGGCCGTTTTCCGGTTGCCCTAGTTTGATGAACAGAATGGCCAGCTCAACGTGCAAGGCAGGATCGTGGGGGCGCATCGAAATCTTGCTCGAAATAAGCTCGCCCACACGTTCCACGCGCTCCTTGAGCTGATCGACCGCAGCGCGCTGGGCCTTGGCTTCTTGTTCCTTTTCCTTGCCCTGCTGTGTTAGCGCTCGCAAGAGCGAGTATTGGATTTGATAATCGTACGGCGCTGCTTTGGCCGCCTCACGGAGATAACCTTCCGCGCGGACGGGTTGGTCGGCCAGTAATTCGATCTCGCCGCGGGCGCGTAAAGCGGAGCTAAGCCCGGGCTGTTCCGCAAGGACCCCGTCGAGCAGGCGGCGCGCTTGCTGCGTCTGTTGCAGCCCGTGATAAGCGCGGGCTTGCTGCACCACCACGTTCGGGTCGGCCGGCAGGCGCCGGTGCAGCTCGTCCAAATGCACGAGCGCTTCGGCATAACGGCCCGACTCGATCAAGCCCAGCGCCAGCAGTCGGCGCGCGTCGGAGCGCGTGGCGTCCAACTCGACGACACGGTGAAAATCGGGCACCGCCTTTTGCAGCTTCCCGGTTTGCGTATGGACCCTGCCGCGCAGATACAGGGCCTGCACGTTGTCGGGCTGCAACTTGAGCCAGCGCTCGACGCACAGAAACGCCTCGTAGATGCGATAGACGCGCGCGTAGCCTTCCGTGAGGGCCTCGCCCACCAAGGCGACGAGCGCCGGATCACGTTGCACTTGTTGCTGCAAGTATTCCTCGAGCTGGTCGTCGAGATCGCCCGACGCGGCCCGCAGCAAGGACCATTCGAGCACCACGTCGCTGGACTGCGGCACGAGCCGTTCGCAGGCGCGCAGATGCTGTTCGGCCTCGTTGTGGTTGCCGGCGCGGCGCGCCGCCCGGCTGGCGAGCAGCAGCGTCTGCGGATCATTGGGCCAAATCGCCAAGCACGCGGTCAAATGGTCGCGTGCTGCTTCGCCATGGTAGCGCTCCAGCGCCTGCGTCCCCGCATGCCACTGATACCACGCCCATCCATGGCGGCCGCCCCACCAAGCCGCGGGCGCAATCAGCGCCAAGACGAGCCAAGGCCGCCAGGACCAGGTCCAGGGTCGAATCATTTTGGCAAGCACACGCCGCATGCTCTTATCTTATCCGCGCAGCCCCGCCGCTTGCATCAATTTGTCCGTCGCCTGATAGGCCTCGCGCACCCAGTCCGCGATCTTGTCCGGCTGCGGCGAATACTCCAGCTCGATCGACACCGCCCCGTCGATGCCCAGCGCCTTGATTTCGCGCAGATAGGGCGCGAAGTCGACCACCCCGCGTCCCGGCGGCAAATCGCCGTGCACCTTGCCGTCGCAATCCGAAAGATGCACGTGAATCGCCTTCCCTTTCAGCCGCCGCAACTCCTCCGGCTTCGTGTTCGACAGTTGCAAGTGCGACACGTCGATATTGGCGCGCACCGCCGGATGGTTCACCTCATCGATGAACCGCACCATCGAATCGACATCGTTGACGAGCGACAGCTTGAACGGCTCCAGCTCCAGCGCAATCTGCACGCCCAAATCGCCGGCATAGTTGCCCAGCTCGCGGCAATTCTTCACCGCCGTCTGCCATTGTTCCTTGGGCGGAATCACTTGCTGCTCCCAGATATACTCGCCGAGCACCAGCAGCAGGTTCTTCGCCTCATATTCGTAAACGAGATCGAGATACGCTCGGCAGCGCTGCAAGCTGAACCGCTGCACGCTCGGATTGAAATCGACCAAGCCCGTCGCCACGCAAGCGATGCTGACGATCGGCAGCCCGACCTTGTCACACTCGCGCTTGATGAGCCGCCGCTCCTTGACGTCGAGGTCGAGCGGATCGGCGAAGATGTCGATCGTGTCGAAGCCGATCTCCTTGGTCATGCGAATGCCGTACGCGGTGCCCTGGCCCGCTTGCGCCCAAGCGGAGTTGATGAGGCCAAGTTTCATGGGAAGCTCCTCCAGATGATGAGTGCTGTTATAATGCAGTAGCGGCATGGTCGCGAGGGAAATAAACCCGGCGCGAACTGGTCCAAGGAGACTCGTGTCGTAACTGCGGACAGGCTGGGCATTCCGGTAGCCGCCTAGTTGGACAGCGCCACTTTTCACATTGGGTAAGGTTGGGCGGCATCAAATAAGGACTTACGTCGAAACTGCTTGCCCATTGTGAAAAGTGGCGCTGTCCAACTAGGTTGGACTCGAAAGGTCGGAAAAGGAGTGGCGATGTTGATTCCAAGATTCAAGAGCGCGTGCGAGGTCTTTCAGGCGTTCGTTTACCCGAATGGGCAGTCTACTTGGACAGCGCCACTTTTCACACTGGGCAAAGTGTCGTCGTCGTAAGTCCTTAATCTTCGTGAGGCCATCTTGCCCAAATTGAAAAGTGGCGCTGTCCAACTACGATGTGTGACTTGCACGACTGTTTCGGCAGCAACGATGGTGGCTGCCGACATAACTGTCTCGGTTGCAATTTTGCCGGTGTAACCGGCTGGATTCAGCGTTTCCTGTTTCGGCATGCTCAATTTCAGGATGTTCACGAAGTCTTTGCGGATTTCATCATTAAGCTCTACCTTCTCGTGGAGCGGATCTACGTTATCTTCGATGTCGTCGGCCTTCCTCGTGAATACCGTGAACGACATTTTCGCATCCTGCAGGACGTTCACAAATGGGCTAATTTCTTCAAGCATCCGAAGGCTTTCATCCTGGTTCACCATCCAAAGTGCTTTTTTGTCGGAATGGCTGGATTTAACCGAGCTGACTACACGGTCGTCATCGACCAAGAGTTCGTGAACACTTACTATGCTGGCACGGACAACAACCACAAGCTCACGGAGTTGCTGAAGAACCAAACCAAAGTTGCGGTTCTTTTTCCTGATCCATTAACCCTCACGCGCGAGTTTTGCCATGCCCTTGGCGAATTTGTGAAAATGATTCGAGAAAATGCCGTGTACCGAGAGGTACTCGCCGTGCGCTCAAGCTATGAAAACTACTTCTGTACGCCGACGGCGAGTTAGTTTCCGCGGTTTGGCAGGCGGAATCCTCCAAAGTTCCGATCAAGAAATACGCGTACGAGGACCGCGCCTAGCCATGGCTCCTTCGCGGTGGACAGAAATCCGTGGTGATCAGCAGCCGGCCGGCAACTCGATCCAGAAGATGTGCCAACGCCTCGCGCACCGCGTCGATCCGGTCCTTGATCGACGCCTCGTAAGGGTTCTGCCGCACATAAAGTGTCAAGTAGCGGTCGTCGATTTCAGGATCCTGGTAAAGTTCCAGCGACAGCTCGACTTCTGGTCCGAATTGTTGACGCGCGGACCGACAAACCTGCGGCACCAGGTCTGCCAGCTGCGGATCGCCCGCCAGATAGCGCAACACCGCTGCGCGCTTGGGAATAACGATATTGCCAGCGCCCGCTGGCTTGAGTACAGCGGCGCCGTTCGTGGCTCTTTGTCGTTGCATGATCCACCTATGCGGCAAGGGCCCCTTGCCCACTCATTCTACCAACCCTGTTTGACATAGCGCGCCAACTTTTCCTGCATTCAATGAGCTGCGCCGCGTCGACCGGGCGCCGACCGAACATCCGTCAACTTTCCGCAACCTTCTGTTGAACGATCCGCATGATCTCAATCATCTCTGTCGGTGGCACCACGCCGCCGGTCTGAAGCACATCGCTTTCGGTTATTTTGCACAGCCAACTGCAAACGGCGGCTGCGGGTTTGCGGAGTTGCGTACGCACCTTGCCGTCACGGTGCCACGGCAAGACAACGTGATCGGCCGGCAGCGGATCAGGAAACTTGGTGGACACCGCCACGACCGCGAATGGCTTGCCGGCGGCGATTTCTGCTGTCGCGGTGATGATGACGGCGGGGCGACGCTTTTTCTGGGTGCCGTCGGAGCTGGGCAATTCCACCCAAACAATTCGGCCTTGTTCGAGCTTTGGCAAAAGACTCGCTCCCGTGCATCGTCAGAACGGCAGTTCTTCTTCCTCGTCGAGCCATTCCGGCGGCGGCGCGGACTTTTCGGCCAACGCCAGCAACTTCTCGTTGGCCGGCGTCAGCCGCGCCAATTCTCGCTTGAGCGATTCCTCGTCTGCCGTCGAGTCAGCCTTCGGAATTTCCGGAGGACCGCTCTGGACGCCCGGTAGCGGAATACTCGCAGCTGGTTGGGGGTTGACAGGCATCGGAACCTCATTTGCAATGTGGCTGTCTCAGCCATCCTGACATTAGCCGAAAAGGCAATCCCGGTCAACTACGCGGTGGCACAGTTTGCCGGCGAACACCAACTTGTCACCCCCGCTTCCCCATTTTCCGCTAATCCTCCTTGACTCTTCCGGCCGAAGGCTTTAAGGTTGTAAATGAGACAACCGGCTTCCGGCAGCGCTATCGTTCCGTACCGACAGGTCAGGGGGGTGCAATACCTGGCCCTGGAACACGCGCATGCCAGCCTGATTCCTACCCCACCGAAAGGAGCATCCTCATGCTCACCATCCAAGGTCCGTCCAGCCGTTACTGCGACGGCGTCACGCGGCGCGGCTTCCTCAAGATCGGCGCCTTCTCTTTCGGCGCCATGGGCTTCACCCTTGCCGACCTCTATCGCGCCGAAGCTCAAAGCGGACATTCTTCCTCATCGCACAAAGCCGTCATCAATATCTTCCTGGGCGGCGGCCCACCCCACCAAGACATGTGGGAAATCAAGACGGAAGCGCCCGACGGCATTCGCGGCGAGTTTCGACCCATCGCCACCAATGTGCCCGGCATCCAGATTTGCGAAGTCTTCCAGCGCTTGGCCAAGTTGATGGATAAGAGCGTCGTCATCCGCTCGGTCACCGGCGCTCAGGATCGCCACGACCCCGTCCAGTGCCTCACCGGTTTCCCGTTTGGCTCGCTGGCCCCGATGGGCGGCCGACCGTCGATCGGCGCCGTTTGTTCCAAAATGCAAGGCCCGGTCGATCCGTCGGTGCCGCCGTTCGTCGGTCTCGCCGCCCCGACGCAGCATCGCCCCTGGTCCGATCCCGGCCAAACCGGTTTCATCGGCCCCACGCACAATCCGTTCAAGCCCGACGCCGACGGCCTGTCGAATATGCGCCTCAACGGCGTCAGCGTCGATCGTTTCCAAGATCGCCAGGCCTTGATGCGCAGCTTTGACAGCTGGCGCCGCGAAGCCGACATCAACGGCGCCGTCGCCGGCATGGACGCGGCTCAGCAGCGCGCCCTGGGCGTGTTGACCTCGAGCCGGCTGCTCGACGCCCTCGACCTGTCGCGCGAATCCCCGCGCACCCGCGAACGTTACGGCGATGGCAAACCCTTTCAATTCCAATACGACGGCGCTCCCACGGTCAACGAACAACTGCTGGTCGCGCGCCGATTGGTCGAAGCCGGCGTCCGCTGCGTCACGCTCAGCTACGGCCGCTGGGACAGCCACGGCCAGAACTTCGCCTTGGTGCGCGACCACGGCGGCAAGCTGGATCAATGCCTCAGCGCCTTGATCGAAGACCTCGATCAACGCGGCATGCTCAACGATGTGACCGTCATCGCCTGGGGCGAGTTCGGCCGCACGCCGCGCATCAACAACGGCGCCGGCCGCGACCACTGGGCCCCGGTCAGCTGCGCCTTCCTGGCCGGCGGCGGCATGCGCACCGGCCAAGCGATCGGCCGCACCAACCGCCTGGGCGAATTCGCCGCCTCCCGCCCCGTCTACCACGGCGAAATCCTGGCCACCCTTTACAAGAACCTCGGCCTCGATCCCGCCACCCACTTCATCACCGACCACACCGGCCGCCCGCAACACTTGGCGGACCGCCCGCCGCTGCGCGAGCTGGTATAGAATCATCCGCAGATTACGCCGATTTCGCAGATAAGAATGTGAAAACACCGACGCCGGCCTCAACGCGATTGAGGCCGGCGTCTGTGCTTTTGTCTTGCTCTTCAAATCTGCGCAATCTGCGCAATCTGCGGATCACCATTTCCCCGTCCGTGCTGCAACCGCGAATTCCGAAAAATGCCGAAGCAGCGTGCCGGGCATGCGCCGTGATTCGTCGCAATCCCGAGATGGATGTGGGATGAAGTGAATTCAAGAATTCATCCGCCGCTCACCGTCTCTCCTTTTTCAGGAACGATGTCCGCTGGCCCTGCCCGAATCAGCGCCATCACCCGCAATTGCCATTCTGCCCGTTCGCCGACCGCGACGAACCGGGTTGTTTGTTAGGCTACGGCGCTCGGGAACTCATACACCGGCGTCTGCATGACGCGATTCGGTTCGCGCTGCCCCCAAACGATCTCCTGCAGGCGCTCGACCGTCTCCGGAGCGAAGAACCTCTCCCCGGTGCGCAGCGACACCCGAGCGGGCACCTGCTCGACGACGATGAAGCGCCCTGCCACTTCCAGAGAATACGTGACCTTCTGTTCGACGAAGGCTTCTTCAGGTTCGCTCGGCATGTCAGTCTCTCCGTTGCTTGAAATCCACCCATTGAACCGGATCGGGTTCATACAGTGTGATGATCTTGACCAATGGGCGGGAGGGATAGCTGCACTGCACGTGAAGAGGCCGACCCACTCCCGTAAACCCCAGGATCAGGCAACTCGGGCCGTATTTGTCGTTCGGGTAGTCTTCAATCACTTCGCCCACCGCGATCGTGTCACGGAGTTCCTGGACACTGATGCGCCGAAGGATGCTCTGGTCCACGGCGTGTTGAGAAAACTCGAAGTCTCCCGAAGCGATCTTGTCTCGGATAGCCTGTAGCAACTCCATGCTGTCCACGGTAGCCCAGCTGAGATCGTGGGGCAAGAGCAGAGGCCTGCTTCTCGCTCGCACGTCGGGTGCCATGGCCATGTGGCTTTGCGTGGGCATGGCGCCCAGCAACGCAACTCATTTTCAGCAACGACGTGCGCGTGCCCTGCTCGAATTGCCGCCATCATCCGCATTTGCCATTCTGTCCGTTCGCCGACCCTGGATAAAGTCCTTTGCGCCGGCTGGCCTTCAGCAACCGTTGATTGAGTTCTTCGTATTCGGGGGAGCGCAGAAATTCTTGCCGGTCGGCGGCGCTCGGAAAGTAACGCACGCTCAATCCCCCCTGCGGGTCGGCAAGGGCATTGGACAGGCTGATCCATGAATCAACCTGGCCGGCCCTGCGCTCGGTGCTGGTCTCCCGACCCCGCCTCTTGCTTCGGCGACGAGTTGCCTTGTCATGTCCTGGTTGATCACTGCTGCCTCCACGGGTGTAAGACCTGGTTTGCAGAAATGCCAATCAACCACGGATATCACCGATCACACGGATGGCAAAACAACTGGCTGTCTTCTCTCAAATCCGTGTTATCCGTGTTACTATCTCGCTGAATCTTCGCGGGCCGCAAAGAAATCTGGAGCCACAGATGAAACACAGATCGAACACAGATTTCCAGACGGAAAGCAAGGCAGTCTCTTGCCTTTCCATCTGTGTTTGATCCGTGTTTCATCTGTGGCTAGATGCTGCTTTTCCTCTTGGTTGCGGCTTGGCCGCGCTGGGCAATCCGTGGTCAAACTGTCTCAAGCCGTGCTGACTCGGTTTCTCGTTTTGGTTACAATAGAAAGCACCATTCCTATCGATGAAGAGAGGAATCCCTCATGAGAACCCTGCATTTCCGGCAAAAAACGGAAGCAAGTGGGCAGCTTCGCCTCGACATTCCGATCGGCAAGGCGGATGCCGAATGTGATGTCGTCGTGGTCGTGGAGCCGACGGTCGCGCCCAAAGATTGGTTGCCTGGGTTTTGGCAACAGCTGTCGCAGGGATGGCAAGGAGAACTGCTCACCCGGCCCGCGCAAGGGGAATGTGATCGGAGGGATTCCTTGTCGCTGACTGCCAACTACCAACTGCCGAGCGCCCACTGACCCGCAGGATGAGCCCGCAATTTTGAATCCCCGCACTGGCCGACGCTGCGGTACGGTTGAATTTCTAGGGCGCGACGAAAACAGTCGGCAGAAAGCAGCAGCAGTTGGCAGAAAGAACGTCCTGCCGTCTGCCTACTGCGACTGCCTACTGG
>Ga0080064_1007963_pt1 | contig 10355 bp, 7 predicted proteins | sample Subgrocontami54m_FD_69260 | JGI IMG/M metagenome (GOLD analysis project Ga0080064, IMG submission 69260) | Subsurface groundwater microbial communities from S. Glens Falls, New York, USA - GMW46 contaminated, 5.4 m (SPADES assembly) (version 2) ... | reverse complement strand
CACCATGAACCTCGACATCACCGCCACGCTTTCCAGCGCCATCCAGCGCGAGGGCTTGCCCGACTTTCGCGCTGGCGGGGCGCTGAACCTCGAATATTCCGACCTCCAGGTCCACCAGTGCGAGTACCAGTCGTCCTGCGCGACGGTGCTCCTGCTCGACTGCTCGCACTCCATGATCCTCTACGGCGAGGACCGCTTCACCCCGGCCAAGAAGGTCGCCATGGCGCTCTCCCACCTCATCCGCACCCAGTATCCCGGCGACTCCCTCTCCCTCGTCCTCTTCCACGACTCGGCCGAAGAACTTCCGCTCTCGCAACTGGCGCGCGTCAAGGTCGGGCCGTACTACACCAATACCCGCGAAGGCCTGCGCCTGGCGCAGCGCATCCTGCAGCGCCAGCGCAAGGACATGAAGCAGATCGTCATGATCACCGACGGCAAGCCCTCGGCGCTCACCTTGGAAGATGGACGCATCTACAAGAACGCCTTCGGCCTGGACCCGCTGGTGGTCAGCCAGACGCTGGAGGAGGTGTCGAAGTGCAAGCGCGCCGGCATCCTCATCAATACGTTCATGCTGGCCTCCGACTTCGGCCTGGTGCAGTTCGTCCAGAAGGTGACGGAGATGTGCCGCGGCAAGGCCTACTTCACCACGCCCTACAACCTGGGCCAGTACCTGCTGATGGACTACATGTCGCGCAAGATGCGGACCATCCACTGAGCGTTCGTACCTACAAACTTCCACTATCCTGGAGCGTCACCCTGAGCGCAGCGAAGGGTCTATGCATTCGCCGGAAGCGGAAATGCATGGATTCCTCGCTGTGCTCGGAATGACGACCTGTCACGTGGTGGCCAGGCTAGGTGGCTGGCGGCTTGGGCGCCGTCTCCTCGGCCACGAAGCCGGAGGTTTTGTGCGAGCCGTCGCAAAAGGGTTTGTTGGCGGAGTGGCCGCAGCGGCACAGCGAGATTCCCGGCTTGCCTGTCAGGTCGTAGGGATTGCCCTCGAAGTCGGTGAGCTGGAGCTGCGTCAGGTCGCCCTCCACCCGCAAGGGACCGCTCTTCTTTGCCGTGATCTTGATCGCCGCCATGAACCCTCCCTGTGAAGTTCCCCGCCTATGCGGTCATGAAGATAACACAGGGGAAGAGGCATCCCGCTTCTTACATCCCGAGCGCAGCGAGGGAGCCCTACGGCGAACTTCGCAGCAACACTTATAAGAATGTCATCCTGAGCGAGTCCCGCTTTGCGGGACGAGTCGAAGGACCCCTACCAACCCCGAGCCACGATGCCGCGCCAGGGCATTTTGACGATGCATCAATGTAAACAAGACAATCCGCGTTGATCCGCGTCAAGCCGCGGCGGGGTCTAGCGGGCGTGCTCCAGCCGCAAGCGCACCTGCTCAGCCAGTTCGCAGACGGAGCGCAGTTTGGCCTCGGCGGCGGGCGGCAGGGCGGGCTCGTTGAGCGCCAATTGCGAGGAGAGCAGGATCCCGGTCAGCGCGTCCTTGATCTCGCTGGAGAGGATGCGTTCAGCGGCCTGCATGGCCACGCGCTGCTCCTGATCGCGGCGGTGGAGGGCGGCGCGCACGTCGCGCACCACGCGCTCCACGCCCGAGATGGCCAGGTTGATGAACAGGAGCACGGCGGCCCCGGAGAGCGCCGGCAGCAGTTCGCCGGCCTCCGATTCCGAGTCGGGCAGGCACTGGTCCACCACGATGGCGTCGAACTCGTGCTGGCGCAGCAGGCGCAGGGCGCGGCGGAAGTTGGATGCGGTGTGCGCGGACTCGCCCGTGGCCTTCTCGATGGCCCTGGCGCACTCCCCCACCCGCGGCGAGGTGGTGATCAACAGAATCATGCGATGTTTAGATGCAAGCCGAGTGCCACGGCCCCGCTGGCTGAAAACACGATGGTTAGCCCCGTTCTTCTTCATCCCGTTCCCCCTGTGAAACAGCTTTGGCCCCCGCCCGTCCTAATCCGGGAGCGCATACTCCTTGAGCTTGCGGTAGAGCGTGGTCTTGCCGATGCCCAGCAGGCGCGCCGCCATGAGCTTGTCCCCGTTCACCTGCTGGATGGCCGATAGAATCGCCTGTCTCTCCAGTTCGGCCATGGGCAGGACGCTGCTGGCCGGCGGGCCCACCACCACCGCCGCGGCGGCGCGCGCGTTGTGCAGGGCCGTGGGCAGGTCGGAGACCTGCAGCGCCTGATTGGAGCTCAGCGCGCACGCCCGCTCCAGGCAGTTCTCCAGTTCCCGGATGTTCCCCGGCCAGTCGTAGGCCAGCATCACCTGCAAGGCCTCGTCCTTGAGGGTGCGCTGCGTGCCCGTAGACCGGCCCATCTGCTCCAGGAAGTGGGCCACCAGCAGCGGGATGTCCTGCTTGCGCTCCCGCAGCGGCGGCACCCGCAGGCTGACCACGTTCAGCCGGAAGTAGAGGTCCTTGCGGAAGCTGCCGCTCTGGATGGCCGCCTCCAGGTCGCGGTGCGTGGCGGCCAGGATGCGTACGTTGATGGTGACGCGCTTGGTGCTGCCCACGGGGCGGATCTCGTGCTCCTGAATGGCGCGCAAGAGCTTGGCTTGCAGGTCCGGCGGCAGCTCTCCGATCTCGTCCAGAAAGACGGTGCCGCCCTCGGCCATGGTCAGCAGGCCCTGCTTGGAGCGCACCGCCCCGGTGAAGGCTCCGCGCACGTATCCGAAGAGTTCGCTCTCGATGAGCGTGGGGACCAGCGACCCGCTGTCCACGGGCAGGAAGGGCTTGTCGCGGTAGGAGCCCGAAAAGTGGATGGCGCGCGCCACCAGCTCCTTCCCCGTCCCGCTCTCCCCCACGATCAGCACCGGATGGCTGCTGTTCGAGACCTTGGAGATCATGCGGTAGAGCTTCTCCATCTCCGGCGAGTTGCCCACCAGCCCGGCAAAGCCGTGGCGGGAGCGCACCCGCTGGCGCAGCATGCGGTTCTCGGTGGTCAGGCGCAGGTGGCTGGCCACCCGCTCCAGCAGCAGCTTCAGCTCTTCCACGTGGAAGGGCTTGGTGACGTAGTCGTAGGCGCCCAGCTTCATGGCTTCCACCGCCGACTGCACCGTGGCATAGCCGGTGATCACGATCACCGCCGCCTCCGGCCGCCGCTGCTTGACCTCGCGCAGCACCTCCAGCCCGCTCGCCCCCGGCAGCTTCAGGTCGAGCACCACCACGTCCACGCTCTGCTCCTCCAGCACCTTGTAGGCCGCCTCGGCATTCTCCGCAGTGAAGGCGCGGAAGCCTAGCGACTCCGCCACCTCGCGGCAGGCGCCGCGGATGGCGCGCTCGTCGTCCACGATCAGCAGGCGCATGGGCTCGGCCACCGGCGCCGCGCCCGGACTGGGAGAAATCAGTGCTGTCTGCATCGCCATGTTGCTCCTCTCGTCTGCGTGTCCTACGCGGTGGCCGCCGCTTCCGTGCCCAGCAACTCGCGTATCTTGCTCACCAGGGTCGCGTCCGTGAACGGCTTGCGGCAGAAGTAGCGGGCTTCGATGGGGCCGGTGCGCTCCGCATCCGCGTAGCCGGAGATGTACAGCACCCGCAACCCCGGACGCTGCTTGCGCAACGCCTCCGCCACTTCCCGGCCGTTCATCCCGGGCAGCACCAGGTCGGTGATCAGCAGATCCACCCCGGCTTCGTGCTTCTGACTGAGTTCCAGGGCCTTCTGGCCGTTGCGGGCGGCGAGCACCTGGTAGCCGTACTGCTCCAGCGTCTCTTGCAGCGAACGGCGGACGGCGTCTTCGTCCTCCACCAGCAGGATGGTGACCTGCTTCCGCCCCGGCGCCGGCGCCGGAGCAGGCAACTCGGCGGCCTCGCTCCGCGGCAGCAGGATGTGAATGCTCGTCCCTTGGCCGGGCTCCGACGTCACCTCGATCCTGCCGCCCGCCTGGTGCACGATGGTGTACACCGTCCACAGGCCCAGGCCGGTGCCTGCGCCCGGCCGCTTGGTGGTGAAGAAGGGTTCAAAAATGCGGGAGCGCGTCTCCGCATCCATGCCGCAGCCGGTGTCGGTCACCGTCAGGCTCACGTAGTCCCCGGCAGGCAGCGGCTCCGCGCCGTCCTGGGCCTCGCGATGCAGGTTGCCGGTGGAGATCAGCAGCCGCCCCCCGCCGCCCATGGCGTCGCGCGCGTTCAGCGCCAGGTTGAGCAGCACCTGCTCCATCTGCGCCGCATCGGCCTTCACCGCTTCCAATCCCGGTTCCAGTTGGGTCACCAACTCTACGTTCTCCCCCAGCATCCGCCGCAGCAACTCCAGAATCTCGCCGATTCCCTCATTCAGGTTGATGGGCCGGGGCTCGGTCGCCGCCTGGCGGGAGAACATCAGCAACTGCCCCACCAGGGCCGCGCCCCGCTCGCTCACCATGCGGATCTCGTTGGCGTGCCGGCGCAGACGGCTGTTCGGACCCAGCTGATTGAGCAGCAGCCCGCTGTAGAGCATCACCGCCGTCAGCAGGTTGTTGAAGTCGTGGGCCACCCCCGCCGCCAGCCGCCCCACCGCCTCCATCTTCTGCGACTGCCGCAACTGCTCTTCCAGGTGCGGCCGCCGCCCCGCCTCCCGCAGGAAGACGCAGTGGTAGGAGTGCGTTCCTAGCACCAGATGAGCGCAGGTGGCCTCCGCCAGCACCCCAGTTCCGTCCTGGCGCCGGCAGAAGGTCTCCAGCACGTGCGGCTCGGGCCGCTTCCACTGCTTCCACAGCTCCGTCCACCGCTTTCCGTCCAGGTCCGCGGCAATTTCCTCCAGCGGCTTCCCCTCCAACTCCTCCCGGCTTGACCCCAGCAGCCGCGTCGCCGCTCGGTTGGCGTAGATGACGCCGCCCGCCGCCTCCGCCACCAGCACCGCGTCCTCGCACGCCTCCAGCACCGCCGACAGCAGCTCCTCCGCCTGGGGCGAACCCTCGCCGGTCTGCTTGCGTTCGAAGCGAATGACCTTCACCTGGCCTCCATCCCGGATAACCCGCGTCCCGAAGCGCCCATGCCTGTTCCATGTGCATTCCGAGTTCCCTTTTGAAATCCAGCGGCTAAGTGCCGACCGCGCCGCCACTTGCGGGGGATTTACCCAGCCGCATCTGAGTCAGGCTTAACCTAATTGATTCCCGTCTTGGGAAACAAGAACCGTTTTGGGAGAGTTTGTTTGTTCCGTTCTTGGGACATGCTCCATTTCTGGCCCCTGTTCCGTTTTTGGAACAAGAATGCTACTATCCACGCGAGCTTCTGGGATGGGTTCCCAAGCATTTGTGCGGTAATTCGAGGATTTGTTCCAAATCCGGAACAAATCGCCGCTAACCAGAGGATTCAGACCGTCCCCGTAAGGAAACGCCCTTGGACCTGGATTACAAAACCACGCAGGTGCTCCGACACGCCGCGGGGGCTCTCAGCGAGGAGCTTCAAGTCATTGCCTCGGAGACGCACCTGCTCCTGACTTCAATCAGCGCCGACGATCCACACCGACCGGCGCTTTTGCGCATTGACCAAGCCATCAAGAGATCGATCACTCTTACCCGGAAGATACTTGGGTTCGAGGACCTTCCGCTATAGGGCGATTCATCAGCGGTGGCAATCGAACCCACGCATAAAGGCTTTGCGCGATGGCACATTTAAGTCTGGAATTCCCGTTTCGGGAACTGACTCAGCGCGGAGAACCGCCGCCGGGGGCGCTGGAATCGGTGCCCTGGGAGAGGCGGGGTGCGACGGGCTGGGCCAGCACGCCGTCGAACGAGGTGGAAGCGAACAGGCGTCCCTGTCCGGCGTGGAAGGCGCGCAGGGATGCGCCCACCTCGGCCGCTCGGCGCCAGCTCCGGCCTCCATCGCTGCTCTCGAACAAGCTGTGGGAGGAAGCCGCGGTGGCCAGCAGGCGATTGCCATCAGGGTCGTAGATGATGGAAACCACGTTGGTGGCGGGCAGCCCGGCCAGCACGTGCCGCCAGCGCTCGCCGTTGTCGCCGGATCGGAAGGCGCCCTCGCGCGTCGCCAGCCACAGGGTGGAGTTGGGATCGAGGGTCACTCCATGGATCTTCGTCACGAAGGAAGGCAGCGCGGCGGGATACCAGTTCCCGCCTCCATCCTGGGAGATCAGCAGGCGCTTGCGGGTCGCGGCCAGCACGATGGGCCCGTGGGTCTCGACTGCGACGAAATCCGCCTCGCCCAGAATCGGCCCGCCGGTCCAGCTCTTTCCTTCGTCGCTCGAGACGTAGAGGCCCTCGGAAGTAGCGGCGAACCATTTTCCCTCGCTCAGGGACAACTGCTGGACTCTCGCGGTCAGCTCCGACGAAACCGTCCTCTTCGCCCCCGGGCTTCGCGCAGCGCGCGTGCCCGCCGGGGCCGCAATCTCACGCAGCACGCGGTTGCGCGGGCGCCACTGCCCCCCCTCCCAGACAAACACGCCCCGGTTGGTTCCCGCCACCAGCAGTCCATTGGCGCTCTGCTCGAGCGCGAAGACGTCGCGTCCACCCAGGCCGGAGCTGGTCTGGCTCCAACTGGAACCCCAGTCGCGCGAGACGAAGACCCCGCCGAACTCTTTGTCGTTCAGAACTCCTACGTACAGGGTTCCGGGCACGTTGCGGTCCACCTGCAACGCCGCCACTTGGCGATGGCTGAAGCCGCGGCTGGAGGCCACGAACGAGCGCCCGCCGTCCTCGCTCCGCAGCACCCCGCTGCGGTCGGTGGCCAACAGCACATGGGAAGGCTGCCGCGGATCCACCAGAACGTCGTTGACGATGAGGTTGGCCCCGCTCATGCGCTTCCAGGTCTTGCCCGCATCCATGGTCTTCCACAGGCCTTCGGTGGTGCCGGCATAGACCACCTGGGGCGCGCTAGGGTCCTGCTTCAAGACCCGCGTCCGCCGCGCCGAGAACGGCATGCCCTGCACTTTGTGGAACAGCGCGCCGGCGTTCTCGCTCTTGTAGATCCCGGAGCAGGCGCTGGCGTACACCAGCGACGGGTTCTGCGGGTCCACGATGATGGAAAACAGGTCGGAGTCGTCGATCATGCCCTGCTTGATGGAGACCCAAGTCAGGCCGCCATCGCTGGTCTTCCAGGGCAGGTGCCAGGTCCCGGCGTAGATGACCTCCGGGTTCGCGGGATCGATGGCCACCGACTCGATGTTCTGGATCTCGGCGTGCTTGGGGGGCGAGATGCGCTGCCAGGTGTCGCCCGCGTCGCGGCTGCGGTACACGCCGTCCAGCGCCCCCGCCACCAGGGTCTTGGGGTCGGAGGGGGCCATAGCCAGGGCGCGGATGGACTTGCCGTGCATGGCTTTCAACGGCTGCCAGCTCTGGCCGCCGTCGCGGCTGCGGAAGATGTCGCCACCCTCCTCCTCCACGCTCCACGCCGCCGCATAGAGCACGCCGGCGGCCGTGGGATCGAAGACGATGTGGTCGATCACGTAGTGCTCGCCCTCTCCCAGGCGCGCAAAGCGCGACCAGCTCACCCCGTTGTCGCGGGAAACGTAGATCCCGCCCGCGCTGGTGCCCAGGTACACGTGTCCGGGATGGTGCGGATCGTAGGCCAGGCTGCGGACGTCTCCGCCATCCGGGCCGATGGCGATCCACTCCGCCGCTCCCAGCCACGCCGGAAGAAGGAGCGCCGCCACCAGCAAGATCGCGCTTCGAAGCAGGGACATCCGAAATCCTTTAGAAATCATACCGGCTCAACGACGCTTTAAGGATACCGCCGACGAATATCACGTTGGCAGCAAAGATGCCCCATCCCGCGATTCCGCGCAAGTTACCAAAGGGAAAAAAAGAAGGGCCGGCCGCGGTGCGGCCGGCCCCCAGTCCTTACTGCACTGCCGGGCTTACTTTGCCGGCGCCTTCTCGGTTGCTTTCTTCATCATCGGCTTCTCCATGACCATCTCGGTGTTGGCATCGGAGAAGGTGGCGCCGGCGGGTATTAGGTAGAACTCCGCCTTCTTGTCGCCACCCATCCCCGTCCGCACCTCGATGCGGCTGGCATCGATGCCCTTCTCCTTCACCAGGTAGGTCTTGGCGTTGCTGGCCCGCTGGGCCGCAACTCCCTTCCCTTCCGTGGCTCCGGAGTAACCGACGATGACCGCCTTGGCATCGGCGTCGCGCTGCAGGCGCAGCGCCACGTCGTCCAGGATGGCCTTGCACTTGTTGTCCACCCGCGCCGTCTTGAAGTCGCACTCACCCAGTTTGCTGGGCTGCGGCACCGGCGGCGGCGCCTCCACGGCCACCATCGTGGTGGTGGCGTCCGAGAGGCCGCGGTCGTCCGTACAGGTGGTGTTCACATGGACCGGTCCGGAGGGCAGCCCGGCGGTGTCCAGGGTCTCGCTTGCGCCCGACCCCGAGAGCGTACCCGCGTTCGCGTTCCAGGAGTAGCTCAGCGAGCGGTTGTCCGGGCTGGCGCAGCTGCAGTTGATGGTGGAAGCCTCGCCCGAGCGCACCGTCGCCGGATTCGCCGAGCAGGAGATTTGCGGCGGATGCCTGGGCGGTTCCTTCACCGTGAAGCTCCCCGAGCAGTTCGCCGATCCCTTCTTCCCGTCGCTCACAATGACGCTCACGTTGTAGCTGCCCGGCGCCATCCCGGTGGTGTCCCCCGAGGCGCCCATGCCGGTTCCCGAGACCTTGCCCCCGTTCGAGTTCCAGGTGTAGGCCAGGGTGCGGCCCTTGGGGAAGTTGGCGGCGTTGGCGGTGGCGTGCACCGGCTCCCCTGCCATCACCTCCATGGGCTCGGCGCTCACGCTGCAGCTCGGAGGCGGTGGCGGCGGGCCTCCTCCCAGATTGAACACGATGCCGCCGCGCACCCGGCCGCCGTTCAGGTTGGCCGCCGGCGAGATGGGGAACAGGTTATGGTGCGCATAAACGTAGTCGCCCTGGATCAAGCGGATGTCAATCAAGCGGCTGACGTGCACGTCGATGCCGCCGCCCGCAGCCAGGCCGAAGTTAGTATCGCGGTCGAGGCCTTCGGGCGTCAGCATATGGGCGCCAACCAGGAAGTGCACGAAGGGGGAGACGCGGTCGTTGCGGAACTTGTAGCGCGGGCCGGCCATGAAGGTGTACACGGTGGCGTTATTGCCGCCGTCCCCGCCAAAGTCGAACTCCAGTCCCCAGTTCTTGTCTACGTTATAAGTGACGCTCAGGCTCCCGCCGGTGGGCATGGAGTCCAGCGGCACCCCGGCCACCTTGCCGCCGGGCTCCATCCAGGCGTAGCCGGCAAAGACCTCTACTTTGGGGACGGGCTGATCACTGCTCTGCGCCAGCGCGGCGGGAACCAGCAGAGCGGCGGCTAGCGCCAGAGCCAGAATGACTGCTCCCTTGCGGGTGACCGAACCTTCGACACGAAGCGACATAGAATCCTCCGGAAAAACCAACATGATGAAAACCTAGGCATGGAAAAACGGGGCCGACATGGCCGAGTCAAACTCCCCACTCTAGGAACACTTGGATTCTACCGTATCCCCCCCGCCAGCGAAAAGACAAAGAACAGAAAAAACTATTACGGGCAAGAAACGAAGGTGTTCAATATTGGACACCCCGAACTAGGCCACTACCCCAAAAAAACAGCCCCGGCGGCTGGAGAGTTCCCGCGCCGGGACCGAGGACCAGAAGCACCCGACTTACTCCGCGTCCACCCGGAGCAGCATCTGGGTGCCGCTCTCCGAGCAACACCCCTGAGGGTGCCCCATACTTTCGCGGTTTTCGAAAGGGTGGGCGGTCATTTTTTCTCTTGACAACTCTTCTATGTATGATATATATATGTAACAGTGATTATCACAAAGGAATAATTCCTTGCTTTCAAGGACCGCATGCCTGACCCATCGGGGATCAAAGATTTGGCCCATACCCTGCCCCTGACCCTCTGATTCTTAAAGACCGTGGGGGCAGGGCGGCCGACAGCCAGAGGCGTGCCGCCGGCGGCCTCTAAGTCCTTCCCGGTGACGACTTTGGCTCTAAGCTCTTTGACAACACGAATTTAGCTGGCCCACGGAGTCTAACTTCATTCTTTGCACGAATTTGCGGGAACTGGGGGAGGGGGGGTACCCCGAAGCCCAAGTCCTAGCAAAGCTGTCATCCTGAGCGAGCCGGGGTCCCCGCGCGATCCTGCGAGCGCGGGGTGGCGAGTCGAAGGACCCCTACCCCGACCACCGTGCCGAGAAGCGCTAGGGCATTCTCCCCCGGTCTTTGCTCGCGACTCGCGCCTCACAACTCGGGCGCCGCCCCCTAAGTTCTTTGAAAAACGGTACTTACCCCTAAGCGAGACTATCCTATTGACACAGAAGGGCACAAAATGGAGAATGAAGTGGCCGTGACAGGGACGTCGCGCAGTTACGACGTTTCCGACAATACGCGCAGTCTAATGGAGCTATACAAAACCGAGTTTGGAGACGACTGGAAA
>Ga0080064_1007961_pt1 | contig 10357 bp, 10 predicted proteins | sample Subgrocontami54m_FD_69260 | JGI IMG/M metagenome (GOLD analysis project Ga0080064, IMG submission 69260) | Subsurface groundwater microbial communities from S. Glens Falls, New York, USA - GMW46 contaminated, 5.4 m (SPADES assembly) (version 2) ... | reverse complement strand
CAGCGGAGCCTGGTGGGAGTAGACTGTCACCTCGGTGCCGCGCACGCCGATGATCTGCCCCGTGATGTGCGCCGCGCGATCGCTCGCGAGAAAGGTCGCTACGGGGCCGATGGCTTCTGGCGGTGTGGCTGTGGCCGGCCCCCGGCGCTCGCCGGGCAGGCGCTGGGTCATCCGCGTGTCGGCCGTCGGTGAGATCGTGTTGCAGCGCACGCCATATCGGGCCATGGCCAGCGCCGTCGAGCGCGTGAGCCCCACGATGCCTTCCTTGGCCGCCGAGTAGTTGGGCTGGCCGGGGCTGCCCTCGAGACCCGCCGTGGACGTGAAGGTGATGATGCTGCCGGATTTCTTCTCCCGCATATGGCGCGTGGCGGGCTGCATCACCGTGAAGTGCCCCTTGAGGTGCACGGCGATCACGGCGTCCCACTCGTCTTCGGACATGTTGAAGATCATCCGCTCGCGGAGAATGCCCGCGCAGCAGACGACAATATGCAGGTCGCCGAAGTCGCGGAGGGCCAGCTCCACCACGGCGCGGCCGCCCGCCATGGTCGCCACGCTCTCCGCGCTCGCCACGGCCTGGCCGCCGGCTGAGCGGATAGCGGCGACCACCTCGTTCGCGGGCTCGCTCGACGGATCGCGGCCGTCCACGCTGACGCCGTAGTCATTGACCACCAGCTTGGCCCCAGCCCTGGCGAGGTCGAGCGCTACCGCCCGGCCTATGCCCGTGCCGCCTCCCGTGACGACCGCAACCTTGCCATCGAGCAGTCCCATCGCGCCGGCTCCTCTTGAGGCGTGAGAGTTCGTGACACCGGGGTCCGTGGCCGGAGGGCCCGCGGCCCATCGGCGGCTTGTATCCTACCCCGCGGCACGGTCACGCGCCCGCTCTCGCTTTGCCCTGGACTGCCCACGGTCGGAACCGACAAATGTCCGGAGGCGAGTGATGGAGCTACGCGACGCGATGCGGACGGCCTTCGCCGTGCGCGATCCCGCGACGGAGGAGGCCGCCGTTGCTCGATCATGCGTTGCCGAAGGGGTGTCATGGCGAGCTCCTTGGCGAGCGGGAATAGGCCTGCAAGCAGCCACGCGATGTTTCCACGACGGAACGCGCAACACTACGGCCCGGGTTCGAGCTATCGAGTCCGCGTCAATGGGCTAGTCCAATGTCCTCTACGGGGAAGGGGTCCATTGACCGTTACGTCAGGAGGGCGATCTTCTTCCGCTCGATGAGGCCGACGTCATCGCGGCCCCGAGCCCGGGCCCATCGAAGGCGTGGACGAGCCCGCGGCGATCGACCTCGATGTCCTAGGCGAGGTAGGCCCAGGTCGAGTCGAGCATTGCCGTGAAGCCGTCGCCGCCGGCGCGCCGGATGGCGCGGCAGACTTCCGCGTCGACGGCTGGATCAGTGGGCGGGCGGATCTTGCAAATCGCCGGCCGAGCGCCTCCGTGCGGGTTTCGGCGCCCGTGCGCTAGAATGAGCGCATGAGCGGCGCCGGATCGAAGCTCGCCCAGGCCTTCGAGCGCCGCATCCTGCTCATGGACGGCGCCATGGGCACCCAGATCCAGGCGCGGGATCTCGCCGCACAGGACTTCGGCGGGGCGCAGCTCGAAGGATGCAACGAGCACCTCAACCTCACGCGCCCAGACGTCATCCGCGCGATCCACGAGGCCTATCTCGACGCCGGTGCCGATCTGATCTCGCCCAATTCCTTCGGATGCGCCCCCTATGTGCTAGCCGAATATGGCCTGGCCGAGCGCTGCCACGAGATCACCCTGGCCGGGGCCCGGCTGGCTCGCGAGGCCGCCGACAGCTGGACCACCGACGAGCGCCCGCGCTTTGTCCTTGGCGCCATGGGTCCGGGGACGCGAACGATTACCGTGACGGGCGGCGTGACCTTCGACGAGGTGCTCGACGCCTACTACCGCCAGGCGCGGGCGCTGATCGTCGGCGGCGTGGACGCGCTCCTCCTCGAGACCTGCCAGGACACGCTGAACGTCAAGGCCGCCGCCATCGGGGTCAAGCGCGCCATGGCGGAGGCCGGGCGCCCCCTGCCGCTCATGGTCAGCGGCACCATCGAGCCCATGGGCTCGATGCTGGCGGGGCAGGGAGTGGACGCGCTCTACGCCTCGCTCGAGCACCTCGGCCTCTTCTCGATCGGACTCAACTGCGCCACGGGCCCCGAGTTCATGACGGACCAGCCGCCGTCACCCCTGCGGGCGCCGGCGCTGTGACGTGATCGCCGTAGAGGTAGCAGGCGACGTGGTGGTCGCGCGCCACCGCGATCGGCGGCGGGATGCGCTCGGCGCACCGGGGCATGACATGCGCGCAGCGGGTGCGGAAGCGACAGCCCGAGGGCGGATCGATCGGGTTGGGCGGATCGCCCAGGATGGGCGGGCGCTCCATGCGCCGGGTCGGGTCCATGCTGGGCGCCGAGGCGAAGAGCGCCTGGGTGTAGGGATGCTTGGGATCGGACGCGAGGGCCTCCGCCGTGCCCGCCTCGACCACGTGGCCCAGGTACATCACGAAGATCCGGTCGCTCACGTACTCGATCACGTTGAGGTCGTGGGAGATGAGGACATAGGTGAGCGCACGCTCCGTCTTGAGGTCCTGGAGCAGGTTCAGCACCTGGGCCTGCACCGACTTGTCGAGCGCGGAGACGGGCTCGTCGAGGACCAGGAGCTTCGGGTCGAGGACGAGGGCGCGGGCGATGTTGACACGCTGGCGCTGGCCGCCCGATAGCTCGTGCGGGTAGCGGCGGCCGTAGAGGAGGGGGTCGAGCCCCACGCGGCCGAGGAGCGAGGCGGTGCGCTCCCTGGCCTCCGCGCGCGGCGACCCGTGGACGAGCAGGCTGAAGGCCACCGCGTCCTCGATGGTCATCCGCGGGTTGAGCGAGGCGTAGGGGTCCTGGAAGACGAGCTGCATGTCGCGCCGCAGCCGCTTCATCCGCGCGGGGCCGGCCGCGCGCACGTCCTCGCCCGCGAAATGCACGCTGCCGGCATCGGGCTCGATCAGCCGGAGGACGAGCCGGGCGAGGGTGGACTTGCCGCAGCCGGACTCTCCCACGATGCCCAGCGTCTCGCCGGGCTCCACGTGGAAGGAGACGTCGTCCACCGCCCGCACCCAGGCCCGGGTGCGGAGGAGGAAGCCCCCGCGCACGGGGAAGTGCTTCCGGAGCCCCCGCACGTCGAGGAGCGGTGCCGTCAGGAGCGGATCTCCATGGCGTCGCGCAGCCCGTCGGAGAGCAGGTTGAAGGTCATGGAGGTGAGGAAGATGGCCACGCCGGGCAGGGCGGGGACCCACGCGTTGACGTAGATCGATCCGCGCAGGGTGTTCAGCATCAGGCCCCACTCGGCGGCGGGCGGCGTCACGCCGAGCCCCAGGAAGGACAGCCCGGCGGCGAGGATGATCGAGAGCGACACCTGGGTGCTCGCGAACACCAGGATCGGTCCGAGGACGTTGGCGAGCAGGTGGTGGCGCATGATCTGCCCGATGCCGGCGCCGCTCGCGCGGGCGGCGCTGATGAACTCGAGCGACTTGACCTGGACGGTCACGGACTCCGCCACGCGCACCACGCGCGGGATGAAGACCACGGAGAGCGAGATCAGCGTGTTCCAGAGCCCCGGTCCCAGCGAGCCCGAGATGGCGATGGCCAAGAGCACGGCCGGGAACGCGTAGAAGATGTCCATGGTGCGCATGATGAGGTGGTTCGGCAGCCCGCCGACGAAGCCCGCGGCCACGCCGAGGACCGTGCCCACTACGAAGGCCACGAGCACGGGCGTGAGCCCGGCCAGGAGCGTCATGCGCCCGCCGTGGAGCAGGCGGCTCAGCATGTCGCGGCCCTGCTCGTCGGTGCCGAGCCAGTGGTCGGCGGTGCCGAGCGCCGCCAGCCGGAGGCGAATGGAGCCGGCGTTGGGATCGTGGGGCGCGAGGATGGGGGCGAGGACCGCCGCGAGGACGATGAGGGCCAGGAGCCCGCCGGCCGCGAGCGTGATCGGGTCGCGGCGGAGGCGCCAGCCCACCGCGCGCCAGTACGACATGGGCGGATGGGCGACGGCGGTGACCCCGGACCCGGCGACGGCTATGGCCATAGGCGCGCTCAGTGGCGGGCGATGCGCGGGTCCACCAGGCTCTGGAGGATGTCCACGGTGAGGTTCAGGAGCACGAAGAAGGCCGCGAGCACCAGGATCACGCCCTGGAGCACCGGGATGTCGCGCTGGAAGATGGCGAGGTTCAGGAGATAGCCGGTGCCCGGCCACGAGAAGACGGTCTCGACCAGGACCGAGCCGCCGAGCTGGAAGCCGAACTGGAGCCCGAGCACGGTGAGGATCTGGGGCGCCGCGTTCTTGACCACGTGGAAGAACACGGTCCGGTGCCAGAGCCCCTTGGCGCTGAGGGCGAGCACGAACTCCTGGGCCAGGATGTCCAGCGCCGCCGAGCGCACCACCCGGGTGATGACGCCGAGCGGGATCAGGGACAGGGCGACGGTGGGCAGCGTGAGATGACGCAGGTATTCGGCGAGCCCGCCTTCGGAGCCCGCGCCCATGGCGGGCAGCCAGTTGAGATGCACCGAGAAGATGATGATGAGGATGATGCCCGCCCAGTAATGCGGGACGGACACGCCGACGACGGCGATGGCGCTGGCGAGCTTGTCGAGGACGCGGCCCTGACGGAAGGCCGCCAGGAGTCCAAGGCCGATGCCGAGGCCGAAGGCGACCAGGGACGAGGAGACGGCCAGCGCCAGGCTGTGGCGGAGGGAATCCCGGACGTCCTCGATGACCGGACGCCGCGTGGCGATGGAGCGGCCGAGGTCTCCATGCGCCACGCGGCCCAGCCAGTAGAGATACTGCACGGGCAGCGGCTTGTCGAAGCCGTATGCCTTCTTGGTCGCCTCGATCTCGGCCTGCGTTGCGTCGGCCGGCATCACGGCGGCGATCGGATCGCCCGGCGCCAGGTGCACCATGGCGAAAATGACCAGGCTCGCGCCGATCAGCGTGGGGACGGCGAGCAGGAGCCGCCGGATCGCATAGGCCCACACCGCGGGGGACCGGGCGCCCGCGCTATCTGACGGTGGCCGCCGTGAGGTCCACGAACCAGGACTGCGGCTGCACAAAGCCGCGCACCTTCGCGGAGAGCCCCCGCGGGTTCAGGTCGTGGGCCACGAAGATCCATGGCGCGTCGTCCACGATGATCTCGTGGATCCGCGCGAGGATCGCGTCCTGCTTGGCGATGTCGAAGGTCTTCTCGGCCTCGTCCAGGAGCTTGTCCACCTCGGGGTTGAGGTAGGGCATGGTGTTGACCGAGACGGGCACCACCGACTTCGAGTGGAAGAAGCGCCCGAACCCGCTCCAGGGCTCGAGGAAGTTCCACGAGATGTTCCAGGCGTTGAGGCCCTGGTTGTCAGGTGTCTGGAAGCCCGCCCGCCAGCGCGTGAGGAGCGTGTTCCACTCCACGGGCTGCAGGTCCACCTCCAGGCCCACCTCCTTGAGGTTCTTCTGGATCAGCTCGTTCATGGCGAGGGGCAGCATCTGCCCCGAGCCCGACGTGGAGATCAGGTGCACGGCCTTGGGCACCGACTTGCCGGGGCCGTAGCCCGCCTGCTTGAGGAGCTCGCGCGCCTTGTTCGGGTTGTACTCGTAGACCTCCTTGGGATTGCCGAACCAGGGATGGCCCTTGTAGGCCACACCGGTGGCCGGGATGCACATGTCGTTGAGGAGGCTCTTGCAGATGCCCACCCGGTCGATGGCGTAGTTGGCCGCCTTGCGGACGAGCTTGTTGTTCCAGGGCTCCTTGTCCAGGCGCAGCGTGTGGGTCCAGTTGTGCGGGTAGGAGTTGGTCACGACCTGGAAACCGGCGCCCTTGAGCTGCGCGATGGAGTCCGGCGGCGGCACCTCGATCCAGTCCACCTGCCCGCTGCGGAGCGCGGCCAGACGCGTCGTCGGCTCCGGCATGGGGAACAGGGTGAGCTTGTCGACCTTCGGCATGCGCTTGTCGTTCCAGTACTGGCGGTTGGGCTCGAGCTCGAGGCGCTCGCGCGGCACGAAGCGCGTGACCTTGAAGGGGCCGGTGCCCGACGGCTGCTCGGCGAACTTCCGCCAGTCCTTGACCTTGTTCCACTGCGTCGGTGAGACGATCACCATGTAGACGATCTGGTAGGGGACGAAGCTGGTCGGGGCGCCCGTGTCGATCTCGACCGTGTAGTCGTCGAGCTTGCTGATGCCCTTGAGCGCGGTGAGGCGGAAGCTCACCTGGGCCGAGCCGTAGCTGTCGAAATGGGGCGCGTCCCGCTTCTTGATCGACTCGAAGCTGAAGATCACCGCGTCGGCGTTGAAGGGGCTGCCGTCGTGGAACTTGACGTTCTTCCGCAGCTTGAAGACCCACCGGGCGGGGTTGTCCTTCCGGACCTCCCAGGACTCGGCGAGCCCGGGCACGAGCGGCGGCAGCCGGTCGCCCCGGGTGAGGTCCCAGTTGATCAGGGGCTCGTAGATCTGGTAGCCGACGAACCGGAAGCCCTCGAACCCGTTGTCCGTCTGGCCGCCGGTGTAGGGGATGTCGCTGGCCGTCATGCCGATGCGCAGATGACCCCCCTGGGCGAAGGCGGACGTGGCGAACACCAGAGCCAGGACGGCGACGGCGGTGACGGCGATGAGGCGCCTCATAGTATCCTCCTTCTCACGTCAGGGCACTGCGTGTGGCGACATTGCCAGAGCGGCCGCGTCGAGCGGCCCGAAGCGTTCCGGGACGAGATGGCAGCGGGCCCGATGGGCGGGGCCCACGTCATGGAGCCGGGGGGCGAGGGTCCCGCACTCCTCGCGGACGAGGGCGCAGCGGGCGGCGAATGCGCAGCCGGGCGGCAGGGCGGCCAGGTTCGGAGGCGCGCCGGGGATCGGGATCAGCGGCGTGCCCTTCTGGCCGCGCCGCACCGTCGCGCGCATCAACCCCTCCGTGTACGGGTGGGCGGGCCGCGCGAACAGCTGGGTGATCGGCGCCTGCTCGACGACGCGGCCAGCATACATCACGGCCGCATCGTCGGCCACCTCGGCGGCCACGCCGAGGTCGTGGGTCACGAAGATGACGGCCAGCCCCAGCCGGCGCTGGAGGTCGCGCAGGAGCCAGAGGATCTGCGCCTGCACGGTGACGTCGAGCGCCGTGGTGGGCTCGTCGGCCAGGAGCAGCTCCGGCTCGCAGGCGAGCGCGATGGCGATCATGGCCCGCTGGCGCATGCCGCCGCTGATCTCGTGCGGGTAGCTCCCGAGCACGCGCTCGGGCGAGGGCACCTGGACGATGTCGAGCAGCTCCCGCGCCCGGCGGAGCGCCTCGGCGCGGGCCATGGCGCGGTGCCGCACCAGGGTCTCGACGATCTGCTCGCCGATCCGGAAGACGGGGTCGAGGGCCGTGAGCGGCTCCTGGAACACCATGGACACGACGCGCCCGCGATAGGCCCGGCGCTCGCCGTCCGACATCGCGTTGACGTCGTGCCCCTTCAGCAGCACCTCGCCGGTGACGCGCGTGTTCCCGCGCGGGTGCAGGCCGAGGATGGAGCGGAGCGTGACGCTCTTGCCCGATCCCGACTCACCGAGCAGGGCCAGCACCTGCCCGGCGTCGACGCTCACGGAGACGCCGTTGAGCGCGCGCACCGTACCGTCACGCGTGATGAACTCGACGTGCAGGTCGTGAACGACGAGCAGAGGCAATGGCGTCTCCTGTCCGGAGGTGCCGGGCGCGGAGGTTATAGCACAGCGCGTAGCTGACATAAAGGCCAGTATCGGGCATCACCGCAGCCGAGTCGGCGGCGGCTGAGGCGGCGCAAGCCAGGTAGGTCCAGCTCAGCGGTATCGGTGAGTGCGGGCCCGTGATCTGAACCAGCAATGTAGGAGGACGTTGCTACCGGGTCAGGGAATTGAAAGTCGCCTTATGTTCCCCCTCCGACCGTCCGGTCTGGAACATTGGGCTTGACGACCTACCGCGCTGACGATCGGGTTCGCTCGGCGTGCGACGGCCTACAAGCGCGCCACGCTGCCGTTCCATGACATGGACCGTCTCCGGGTCCTGACGGCCGAGGTCGGGCCGCTGCAGCTGATGTTCGCGGGCAAGACGCATCCACGCGACGAGGACGGCAAGGCGATGATCCGCGGGGTCTACGAAGCCGGGCAGGCGCTCGGGGACGGCATCCCGGTCGCCTACCTCGTCAACTACGACATGGCGCTCGCCAGGCTCGTGTGCGCCGGCGTGGATGTTTGGCTCAACACCCCGCTGCCGCCGCTCGAAGCGTCCGGGACGAGCGGGATGAAGGCGGCCGTGAACGGCGTCCCGAGCCTCAGCGGGCTCGACGGACGGTGGGTCGAGGGCCACATTGAAGGAGTGACCGGCCGGGCGATCGGCGGACCGCTCGACCCCGCGTCCGAGGGGCTCGCCTCGGGAGCGGACGTGGACGCCCGCCACGCGGCCGCGCTGTACCACAAGCTCGCGACATCCGTGCTGCCCTGCTTCTATCGTGACCGCGGCCGGTTCCTCCAGATCATGCGGCACGCGATCGCGCTCAACGGGGCCTTCTTCAACTCGCAACGGATGGTCTGGCAATACCTCCGCAACGCGTACCGGGTGTGAGTGCCGCCCTCGCCGTGCGTCCTCAGCCGCTCGGGATCGCCCGGACCGTCACGGCAGCGGAGTCGTGCGCCCCGGTCGGGACGGTGCGGGTCAGCCCGCGCGTCGGAGCCGCTTGATCCGCTCCTCGATGGGCGGGTGCGTCATGAACAGCCGCATCAGCCCGCGCCGGGTCGCGCCCGAGATGCCGAAGGCGGCCATCTGGTCGGGCAAGGGCTCCCGCCCGTAGCTTGCGCGCAGGCGATCGAGCGCCCCGATCATCCGCTCGCGACCCGCCAGGCGCGCGCCGCCGGCATCGGCCCGGAACTCGCGACGGCGCGAGAACCAGAACACGATCAGGCTCGCCAGGATGCCGATGACGAGCTCGGCGATGATGGTGGTGATCCAGAATGCCGGCCCGTGCCCCCGCTCCGTCTTGAACACGACGCGGTCCACGATGTGGCCGAGGATGCGGGAGAGGAAGATCACGAAGGTGTTCACGACGCCCTGGATCAGGGCCAGCGTGATCATGTCGCCGTTGGCGACGTGGCTCACCTCGTGGCCCAGCACCGCCTCCACCTCTTCGCGCCCCATGCGCCGGAGCAGCCCCGTGCTCACCGCTACCAACGCGCTGTTACGGCGGGCGCCCGTGGCGAAGGCGTTGGGGTCGGGGGAGTCGAACACCGCCACCTCGGGCATCCCGATCCCGGCGGCCTGCGCCTGGCGGCGCACCGTCTCCACGAGCCACTCCTCCGTGGGGTTCGACGGCCGCTCGATGACCTGGGCGCCGGTGAACCGCTTGGCCGTCCACTTGGACAGGGCCAGCGAGATGAACGAGCCGCCCATGCCGAAGACGGCCGCGAAGACCAGCAGCGCCTTGAGGTCGAGGTCCACGCCCCGGGCGTCCAGGATGCGCTCCACGCCCAGGAGCCGGAGCGTGATGCTCAGCACGACGATGATGGCCAGGTTCGTTGCCAGGAACAGCATGACGCGCTTCACGGATAGTCCCTCCTCCAGGGTCCAGGCGGGGTCCCGACCCGAGCTGGGTGGGGACGCATGGGTTCAGGCGGCTCCCGGCCCGAGCGGGCCGGGCCGCGTCCGACCGGAAGTGGCGGGATTTTACACTACTCGCCGGCCAAGAGCTATGAGAGGGCAGAGTCGGTCCGCGTGCTCCATCCCGCGCAGGACGTCATCGACGGCGTGCAGTGGTACGGGCTCCAGGTCGACGACGCACTCGTGGCGATCACCTCCACGCGGCAAGCGCACAGCGCCGATCAGCTCCCCGAAGGAATCGCGCTCCGCCACACCGAGCCCGGACCCTCGACGGTGAGCGGGGAGCTCGGCGCCCGGTGGCTCACGACCGGCGAGTCCGAGTCGATCGCGCGAACGCTCGACGCTCTCGCCGACTTCATCACGCGCTACGTTGTCCGTCGCAAGAGCCGCATCGCGCTCTGGATCGCCGGGGACCCCCTGTGGTCGTGCATCTACGCATCGGGGCTTCCGTGGGCCCGATGAGCCCCTTCCAGGTCAGGCAATGAGGACGTTGTACACCGGCCGGAGAGAGCCGGGCTACCCGTGCGGGCGTTCATCGGCGCGCGTTGCCAGTCCAGATAGGCCGGCAGGAGGAGAAGCACGAAGCCAATTGCCGCGAGTACGAGCGCGACGATCAGCCCCGAGATCAGGTCCGATCGCCACGCCATCGTTACCTCCTACCAGGAGTTGGCCTGGCGGGAGGAACCGCGGTCAGCGCGGCTCACGTTCCACCTTGACCTTGGTGATCTT
>Ga0080064_1007960_pt1 | contig 10359 bp, 10 predicted proteins | sample Subgrocontami54m_FD_69260 | JGI IMG/M metagenome (GOLD analysis project Ga0080064, IMG submission 69260) | Subsurface groundwater microbial communities from S. Glens Falls, New York, USA - GMW46 contaminated, 5.4 m (SPADES assembly) (version 2) ... | reverse complement strand
ACGACGCTCTGCCGCGCCCCGCCCCTCCCGAAACGCAGCACGCGCAAGCCGTTGTCGTCTTCCGTAACGACGATCGTGCCGAAGATCGAGGGCTTTTCGCACAGAACTTTCTCGTCCGCACGCGCGAGCGCGATCAGCGCGACCAGCGCGAAACATGCGAACAATCCAGCGAGGAACGGGCGCCGATTCATTTGATCTCGGTGATCAGGTAATTGTTGCCGTCGTAGCTGAGTTCGAACTCCACCTTCTGCAGCGGCCGCAAATTGGCGAGCTGGCTCTTGTCCTTGACAACGTAAGACATCGTCATCGCCATCATGTTCAGCGCCGGCAGGGGCCCGTGCTTGATCGTCACCACGCCTCTTTCCTTGTCGATGCTTTGCACCAACCCGCTGCCGCTGGTGGTTTTCTGTGAGGCGCCCGGTGTCCGCGCTTGATCGGGGCCTGGAAGCGACAGCCACGCGAAGCCGGCAAAAGCGGCGACCAGTGCGAAAACGAGCGACTTTTTCATGAGACTCTGCTTGGTCATTGAGTATTCTCCTTGATGGGCGGCGACACGCGGAATCGGGCTACTGCCATAACCGGGATAGAGGCGGCGGGCTACTTGATCTTAGTGATCAAAAACTTGCTCCCGTGATCTTGGTGATCAAATACTTGCTGCCGTCGTAGGTAAGCTCGAAGTTCACTTTCCGCAGCGGCTGCAGGCTCGACAGCATCGCTTTGTCCTTGACCAGGAACGACATGGTCATGCCTGGCATGTTGAGCTCCTGCAGCGGGCCGTACTTGATGGTGACCACGCCTCGCTCCTTGTCGATTTGCTGGATCAATCCCGTGCCCGTAATCACTTTCTGGATGGCGGCGGGGGCTTGGGGTTGGACCGATCGGGGCACAGGCATTTCGTGATGGGCAAACGCGGTGGTAGCGCTTGCGGCCGCGAACATCATGATGGCAAGAAGACTTTTCACTTTGTTGCTCCGTTCAGTCGGATTGACGAGATGCAGCATGAGACTGTGCTATGCCTTTACCTTGTAGCCGATCATCATGCCCGTGTCCTCGTGTTCCAGGTTGTGGCAATGGAACATGTAGGTCTGGTCGCCTTTAAACGGATGGCTGAAGTCGAGCGCGATGCGCACCGATTCTCCCGGCCACACCAGCACGGTGTCGAGCAGGCCGAAATCCTGCGGCAGCAGGCCGTTCTGCCGGGTGGCGAGAGTTTTCACCTGCACCGGGCTGTCCCGCCGCTCGAGCACCCGGAACTGGAAACCGTGGATGTGCATCGGGTGCGGCATGCTGGCGCGGTTGTTTTGCAGCAGCCAGGTTTCGCGCGTGCCGCGCTGCACGATGACCGGCGTTTCACGCATGTTGAAGCGCCAGCCATTGATGGTCCAGTTACCCTCGCCGTCGTGGCCGAGCCTTAAGCGCCGCGGCTCGCCCGCTGCGGCCGCGAGCTTTGGTAGCCGAGACAGTTGCGATGGGATGTTCCTCTTGTACTCCGGAGCCGACCTGATGTTAATCTGAAGCAGCGGCATTTCCATGCCATCCATCAGGCCTCCGCCCGTATGTGCAGCGTGCGGATCAGCGCCGCCGCTCTGCATGCCCGGCATGACGCCCATACCCTGCATCGCCCCCGCCGCTGGTTTGCCGCTTTTTTCGTCAACCGACTCGTTGTGCATCGGGTCGAATGCGAGGCTCTTGAGAAATACCGGTTCGCTGCCGGATGCTTCGCGCAGGTCGAGTAGCAGATCAAGCCTTTGCGCCGCTCCGATGAAAGTCTCGCGTAATTTCTGCGGTTGTTCGAGCAGGCCGCTGTCGGTGCCGATCAGGTAGTAATCGAGCAGGCGGGTGCCCTGCGCGAAGGCAAGCCGGTAGCTGCGGGCATTGGAGCCGTTGAGGATACGGAAGCGGTAAATGCGACGGGCGGCATCGAAGTAGGGCCGCACCGTGAGGTTTACCAGAATTTCTTCTCCGAGAAATCCTGCAGGCAGCTGATCGCGCGACAGCTTGTATTCGAGCTTGCCTTCGAAGTTGAAGCTGCGGTCCTGTATCACCAACGGAATGTCAGTGACGCCAGTCATAAGATCGAGCGCACGGGAGAGCTTATCGTCGTCGTCATCCTTCACGATAAGCAGCCCGGCGAGTCCCCTGTATGCCTGTTCTCCGGCGATATCGTGCGGATGGGGGTGGTACCAGTAGTTGGCGGCGCGGTCACGCACCGTGAACGCGTAATCGAAGCTCTTGCCGGGGCCCACCTGATAGTTGCCGAAGCCGTCGTTACGTTCGTCATTGGTCAGGCCGTGCCAATGGAGGATCGTCGGCTGCTTCAGCCGGTTAACCATGCGCAGCTTGATCTGGTCACCGGGCCGCGCCAGCAGGGTTGGATTCAAAAACCGTTTGCCGCCCACTTCGGCAACGTAGGCCCAGAGCGGTGACGGGACCCTGGGCAGGATCTCGAAATTCAGTTCGCTCACGGTGATCTGTTTTACGTCTTTCGCCGCTACCGCCGCGTACAAGCCGCTCGCGCCGGGAATACGCAGGCGATTGGTGAAGTACCCCGCGGATTCAGCAGGGGCGCCGGATACGGGCGCGGGCTTATGTCCCGCATCCATGGCAGCGGATACTGATTGCCGCAATGACAGCTCGCCCAGGCCTGCGGCGCTGGCGAGCGCAGCCAAAAACTTTCTGCGTGTGAAATGGTTCATATGTTGCGCGATGCTGCCTGTCTATGTTTCCGCCTTGATGCAGTCCCGGCGCGTCAATTTGAGCCAGACCGCGACGGCTAACAGCGCAACACCGCCGAGCGCAAGATGGAGGCGCACCGGCTCGTAATATTCCAGCAGTAGAGTGCTGCCAAACAGCATCATGAGGATCTTGTTGCATACAGGGCACGCGATGCCGAGAAAGCCGATGACGCCGCCGGCTCCGGCTGTTCGCACCCCGCACTGGGTCGGCAGACCGACGTAGAGGCCCGCCAGAGCCGACTGCAACAGCAATGTTGTGATCTCGAAACCGCCGGTCGGGGTCATCCTCATGAACAGCGGATTTTCCCAAAGCGCGGCTGCGGTGCCGAGTCCCGCGAACATCGCCGTTGCGACCGCAACGCCCAGTGCGATGGCCTTGACCGCAACGCTCGCGGTCATGGGAATGCCTTTCGTTCGAGGGATAGCTTTGGTCGGCCACCGCACTCGATCTTTCCGGCAGTCGTCATGAGATTGGTTTCCTTTCGGGCATTGTTCTTGACGCGGGTCAACGGGCGCCGATTCACGCGCCTAGTCACGGGTGGCATCTTCGTCGTCCTTAACGGGCTTGGGCGCCTTGCCGAGAAGATAGTAATCAATTACCTGGCGTGCGATCGGTGCGGCTGCGCGCGCACCGAATCCCGCGTTCTCGACGATCACGGCGAGCGCGATCCTGGGTTTGTCTGCCGGCGCATAAGCGATGAACAGAGAGTGATCGCGAAGGCGTTCCTCTACGCGGCTTTCGACGTACTTTTCGCCCTGCCTGATGCCAATTACCTGGGCGGTGCCCGTCTTGCCGGCGCTCACGTATTCGGCACCAGCGAAGGCCCGCCGCCCGGTACCCTCCTGGTTGACGCCCACGAGCGCGTCCTTGACTATCCCGATGTGCCCGGGTTTTACGTCGAGTGTGCGCAGGGGTTTCGGTTGAATGACGGAGCGCTCCCCGGTGCGGATGTCCTCGACGAAGTCCACGATGTGCGGACGGAACATGACGCCATCGTTGGCAAGCGTGGCGATCGCGGCCGCCAGTTGCAGTGGGGTATAGGCGTTATAGCCCTGCCCGATGCCGATGCTGATGGTCTCCCCCGCATACCATTTCTGCTTGAACCGGCGCATCTTCCATTCCCGGGACGGCAGGATGCCTGCCGACTCGCCCGGTATGTCGATTCCGGTGCGACTGCCGAAGCCAAACAACGCCATGAACCGGGTAATTGCGTCGATCCCAAGGTCGTTGGCGAGCATGTAGTAATACGTGTCGGAGGACACGACAAGGGACTTGTGCATGTCCACTGTTCCGTAGCCCCCCGGTTTGCTGTCGCGGAAAACGCGGCCCCCGAAGTTGAAGTAGCCCGGATCGCTGATGGTTTGCTGCGGCGTGCGCTTGCCGTAGGTGAGGGCGGCGAGCGCCATATACGGCTTGAAGGTGGAACCCGGTGGATAGGTGCCCGCGAGCGCGCGGTTGACCATCGGCCGGTCCGGCGAAGTGTTGAGTTCGTTCCAGTTCTGGGGGTCGATGCCATCCACGAAAAGATTGGGATCGAAACCGGGCTTGCTGACGAACGCCAGGACGCCGCCGGTTGCCGGCTCGATCGCGACCAGGGCGCCGCGCCGGTCGCCAAACGCTTGGTGGACGACTTCCTGCAGCTTCGCATCCAGCGTGAGCACGAGGTTGTTGCCGGAAACCGGCGGCGTGCGCGAGAGGAAACGCACCACGCGCCCGCCGGAATCGATCTCGACCTGTTCGACGCCGGTCGTGCCGTGGAGGAAACGCTCGTAGCTCTGCTCGAGTCCGGTCTTTCCGATGTAGTCGGTGCCACGGTAATTCCCGAGCTGGCCGTCGGCCTCGAGTTTGTCGAGGTCATGCTGATTGATACGTCCGATATGTCCCACGACGTGCGAAAAGAGTTCGCTCTGCGGGTACTGACGGAACAGGCGCGCGTTCATGTCCATGCCCGGAAAGCGAAAGCGGTTCGCGGCAAACCGCGCGATCTCGTCGTCCGAAAGACGCGTGCGGATCGGCAGGCTTTCGAAGTTCCTGCTTTCGTCGAGCAGTTTCTTGAAGCGCCGCCGGTCCTTGGGAGCGATTTCGACGACGGTCGCAAGCTCGTCGATCAACGTGTCAAGATTCTCCACTTTGCTCGGCGTGATCTCGAGCGTGTAGGCCGAATAGTTATGCGCGAGCACGACCCCGTTGCGGTCGACAATGACGCCGCGGTTGGGCGCGATCGGCACGATCGAGATGCGGTTGGCCTCGGCGAGCGCCTGGTAGTGCTCTTGCATGACGACCTGAAGATAGAAGAACCGCGCGAACAGCAGTGCGAACATCACCAGCACGAAGCCGGCGATCACCGCGAGCCGCAGCCGGAAATGATGCAATTCGAGCTGCGTGTTCCTGATTTCGGTACCGGGATTGATGGTGAGTTCAGGCATGATCCCCTTCAACGGGCGCCATCGAGCAGTTTTTCGAGCTGATCCGCGGGAACCGCGCCCGTGGTACGCTGCCCATCGGCGAAAAAAAGCGTCGGCGTGCCGCTGATGCCTTTCTGGCGGCCGAACGCCAGGATTTTTTCGATCGGCGTGTCGCAGTTGCCGGAAGTGGCCGGCGCGTTGCCATTGAGCATCCAGTCGTTGTAGGCCTTGCCCCGGTCTTTCGAGCACCACACCGCCTTCGCCTTCTCGACAGAATCCGGCGACAGAATCGGATACAGGAACAGGTAAATCGTGACGTCGGTTACCTTGGTGAGCGTCTGGTCGAGGCGCTTGCAGTAGGGGCAGTTGGGATCGGTAAAGTACGCGAACTTCCGCTTGCCGTTGCCCTTGATCATCCGAAACGCGAGATTCAGCGGCAACTGGTCGAACTTGATCGCGGTCAGCACGCGCGTGCGCTCTTCGGTAAGATCGGTCTTGCGCGCGACATCGATCAGCCGGCCGCGCACGATCAGGAAATTCACGTTTTCGTCGGCGTAGAAGATCTCGCCTCCTGCAAACACCTCGTAGAGTCCCGCGATCGGCGCCTTAACGACGCTTTCCACTTGCATTCCGGGATAGTTTTTCAGCATTCCCTGCTTCATGGCCGCTTCGCTCGCGGCCGCCACGCCCGGGATCAAGAGGGCTATGTATAGAAAAATGCGCAGCTTGGTTAGCATGGTTGAGGACTTCCTTCCAGAAAACAAGGCGGGTTCAGGCGCCGAAACGGCCGGAAATACGGGCGCGGTCTTTTTCGCTCATCGCATCGAGCATGGACTTGATAAACTCCTCTTGCAGCTGGTAGGCGGCCTGGCGGTCACGATCGATCGAAGAAATACGCACGAGAAATCCGTCCGGCACTTTGCCCGTCAGGCCATAGCGGAGCTGCGCGAACTTCTGCTTCAGGCCAGGTAACGTGGCCTGGTCGCCCACCACAATCCAATAGGTAATCGGTTCGTTGCGGTTGCCCTGAAGCGCCATGAGCCGCCTGACCGGCAGCTCGCCATACCGGGTGAGCAGCGTTCCGGCAACGTCATCGGATACCTCAAAGCCTTGCGCGGTGTAGCAGACCTCCGGTTGATGCACCCGCATACTGTCGCTCTGGTCGCCGCCATAGGCGATCGAAAGCATGATCCGCCGCCCGGCAGGATTCACGTAGGTCCGGCCAAGCACCTGGTTGTAGAGCTTGTCCAGCAGGGCCTGCACGTCCGGACTCAGAGCGATCGGTATGATGGTCGGATCAACCTTCCATTCGCCAATCTGCTGAGGAACCATCGTCTCCAGAACCGGTTTTTCGCGAGTGTCGGCGATTTTCTGCGTCGGCTTCATCGCCAGCGCCAGGCCGGCGCCCGCGAACATCAGCAACGCAACAATCAGCAAGCGCCGTTTGACGGATTTCATGTCTATGGTCCTTTGTGGAATAAGCCGCCGGCCAGGCGCAGCAGCGCATCGAAGCCAAACAAGATCAGCAGCGCGATTATGAACAGTACCATGCCGGAAAAGTTGTGCAGGAAGCCCTGTCCTGCCGCGTCGCCCAAGTGGTACGTGACCAGCACCAGGATCATCACGCGCACGATGTTGGCGCAGAAAGCGATGGGTAGAATGCTGGCCAGAATCGGGCCGTTGTGCCACCCGCTCGGGTAGCGCACCAGGTGGAGATACAGCAGCCCGAGCGCCGAAAGGCTGAACATCGTGTTCAGCCCGGAGCACGCATCCGCCACGAGGAGTTGGTACTGGCCGATGGTCAGCACCACGCCGTTGCGGGCGATCGGATAACCGGCAGCGTAAAGAAGTTCCTCGGCGATCACGGAGACATTCTGCTTGAGCGGCATCGTCAGCGCGTCGACGAAAAACCCGGGCAGTGGCACCAGAAAGGCGATAAACAGGAGCGGAAACCACACGGCGCGCAAGCCCGTCCAGCCGCATCCGACAAGCAACACACCGGCGAGCAGGGGCGCCAGCGCGCCAACCTCGAACATGATGATGTCCTGGGAACGGCCCACGGCGTAAAGCAACAGGCCGAATACCAGCAATGCGAAGCCGGGTACCGGCGCGGTATTCACCGGCACAACCAGCAGCGCCTCGCGCTTTTGCCAGAGCAGCCAGACGATGATGGCGAGAATGATGGGGCCGTGCGCGTGATCGTCTTGCTGCCAGAGCGTGGTGGCCAGATCGTAGAAGGTCGGGACATAGAGCACCAGCAGCCCGGCGATCACGGGCAGCCATTCGAGCCAGTCGGCGCCGCCGTGGGCCGGCTTGGCATCGGGCGCGGAAGACCGGAGATGTCCCGTCCGCAGTTGCGGGTCCAGGGATGGCGAACTTGCTTGCATAGGCTGCGAGGCCTCACACAGGGTTGTCGATGGGTTTCGAAACGCGCGGCGCTGATTCGGGCCGGCGGTGACGCGAATGCCGCGCCGGGTGCTGCGAGCTAAATCAGAAAACTACAGAAGAGGATCGAGAGGTGGGAGCCGCTGCTGCCAGCTATCAGGCCGGGCTTGGAAACAAGCGGCGTGACCGCTGGCCGCGGTGCTAACATGAAGGAAGACAAACTTGCGGTGCCGGGTGTGACAGCGATCGCGAACGGCGCTTGATCACCCGGTGTTACTTTGGCTGGACAAATATCGGCGTTCGGCAGTTGTGCCACGCAGCCCGCGCCTGAACACGGGAGTTGCTGAACCTGGGCTGCCGACGAAGCAACAACCGGGGCGCCGGCCAGTGAGCGCTGCGGCAAAACGCACGCATCGGCTGCCAGGACGAACTGTGCGAACAGCGCTAACCCCAGCGCCAGCCGCGCGATCCAGGTGCAGCGGGGTCGGAACAAAAAATGCATCAGTGGCGCCTATTTTCTTACTTCAACAAATCTTCGAACGACTTCGGGCTGAATCCTTGCATGCGCTTATCGCCTACCACGATCAGCGGCACGCCGCGGCCGTTGAGGGCGCGGAAATTCGCGAGATTCTGCGCTGACGCCTCGATGTCATATTCGAAATAGCTGAACTTATGTCGCTTGAAGTACGCGTGCGCTTGGCGGCAATACGGGCACCACTGCGTGGAATACATGACCACGGGGGTCTTGATTTGCTGGCCGTGTCCTTCCACCAACGTGAGCTCATACAGGCTACTCATAATTTGCCGGGCGGCGGGCAGGCCCCCAAAAAGCAGGGCCAGCAACAATAAAACCAGCGGATAATAAGACCGTTTCATAACGCTAGTATGACCCCCGCGAAATTGGACAACAACCCGGGCTGCGGGTTCGCCGAGCGGGAATCTGCCCTCCATCTCCAAGGGGGCTCATGTCTGCCACGGGCTGCATCCCGCCTATCGACGCCGTCCCGGGTACGACTCAGGCAGGGCGAGCACGGCGCTGCGGACCGGCGCCTCGTACGCGATCTTCCAGCGGCCGTCTTCCATGACCCAGTATTGCCGCTTGCGAGTTCGCTGCGTGAGGTTGTCCGAGCGGTAATCCTGGTCGAACGTGACGGCGATCAGGTCCTGCTGCCCCGGGGTGCGAAACACACTCACGTTGGTCAGGGCAACCTTGATCCAGGTTTTTGCGGCGTTGACCCGGCGTTTGTGTTCACTCCAACTGGCGATATTCATTCCGTCCGAACGAAAGTCCCGCGCATAATGCGCAAGATAGCGGCCGGTGTCGCGGCTCTCCCAGGCCGTGCGCCAGGATTCCATCTGCCGCGTGAATCCATCGCGCTCGGTGCGCCATGCTGATTGCGTTACCCACTCGATTTGCCGGGCAATGATCACCGGCGTAACTCCGGGCTGCACGCGCTTCGCGAGTTCTTCGATGTCCGGATTGGCGAGCGCAATGCAGCCGTCGCTCGCCGCGGGAGCCCGCGCGTAGGTATCGGATGGCACTCCGTGCAGCCAGATGCCGTAGCCGGTTTTGCCGCGCAATTGGTCCCATTCGTTCGGGTAGTTGATCGGGAACGCACCCCAGCCGTAGAGGTCGGGCAGCTTGCTGCCGGGTATTTTCGAACTCACCTGGTAAACCCCGATCGGCGTCTTTTGGTCTCCCTTGAGCGCTTTCTCGATGCCGCGCTTGCCGAGAGTCGTGTAATAGTCTTCCGCCAGGCGCGGCATGCCGTTCGCGTTCTCGTAGACATAGACGCGCGAGCGGTTCGCGTCGACCACGACCGCGTGCCGTTGCGCCGGACTGAACTGGAGCAGATAACGGGGGATGAGTTCCGGGCGCGGATGGTCGTTGTACGCGCGCAGCCGCGCGAAGGCTTCCGCGCGCAATTCGTCGAGGCGCTCGGGCGCGGCGTGGCCACTGTTGCCGAATCCCGCGATGGGCTTGGCGCGAGCCAGCAGCAGATCGCCGCGGACCAGATGGGCGAGGCGGAATTTGGGGTAGCGGGCGATCAGCCGATCTACTTCAGCAAGCGCAGTATCCGTCTGGTTCTGCTCGATTTTCTCCAACACGAGTTTGAAATGCGCCTCCGCTCCATTGAGGCCCGCGCCGCTCCGCGGCTGTTCGGATAAGCCGGCGAGCGGAGCGAGCAAGAGAACCGAGGCGGCGAGCAACGATGCGAGGCGGCCTTGGCAAAACCGAAGCATCGCGCGCTGCCGACAGATTGGCATGGAGTAAGTCAACGGTCGCTTTCCTGGATGATCAATATTTGACGCATGGTGTCATCATCGGTGTCGTGGAACAGGAAGGTGGTGTGCGCGGCGATCGGACGCAGGGTCCGGACAACGCACGCAAGACTACGGGCGCGCGCGGCTCAACGCGCCGCGACGCTAATGCCGCGTAAAGGAACTAGGCGCGGGGAGGGCGCTGCGGCTGTTCCGGGATGAAGCCGGAACGATAGGCTGCCGCGAACCAGCCGCGCTCCGCCGTTGCAGCGGGCGCCGGCCCGGTAAGTATCGCGGGGATTGCAAACGCGGACCCCGCGCCGCAATGATCCGAGCCGGTATCGCCGACGGTCAGCGGCTGACCCTGATCTGGTGCGCCAGGAGCGTGATGGTGCACGCCGTGAATACCGTAATCGGGGGCCGCCGCCGCGTCCTGCTGGCAAAGCGGTGCGATGATCGCGGCGAGCGCTTGCACCGGCAGGACCGCGATCAACAGCACCAGCGCGAGTTTTTTCATTGCGGCAGACATGCCGGCGCATTCTAAAAGATATTCAGCCCGGCGCACAAGCTT
>Ga0080064_1007959_pt1 | contig 10361 bp, 9 predicted proteins | sample Subgrocontami54m_FD_69260 | JGI IMG/M metagenome (GOLD analysis project Ga0080064, IMG submission 69260) | Subsurface groundwater microbial communities from S. Glens Falls, New York, USA - GMW46 contaminated, 5.4 m (SPADES assembly) (version 2) ... | reverse complement strand
CCCCGGGTATGTCCACAGCACCGCGGGGGGGGCCGGGCGAGTCGCGGCGAGCCGCCTCTGGACCCGGCGGCGCGACACCGAGGTTCGCCGCTGGGCCCAGCTTTGCATGGGGCTCGCCGCGTTCATGGGTCTGACCTGGGGCTACGCGGCGACCGGCCTGTTCCCGTACCAGCGCTACGACCTGTACTTTATCGCGGCCTTCATCCTGATCGGCATGCCGGCAGGCGCGATCGGTACCTTCGGACCCTGGTCGGCGGCCTACGCCTGTTATATCGCCGGCGCGGTGGGACCGTTCGTCGTCTTCAACCTGCTTAGCTCCGACTGGCAGGACCTGCTGACGGCAACAGCGGCGCTGATCTACGCGGTTTTCCTGTTTCGCGTCAGCCGGGGGACGGAGCAGACCATCCGGAGCAGTTTCGCACAGCGGATCGAATTGGCGCGGATGGCGCACAGCCTGGCCGACGCGCGCGACTCCGCCGAGGCGGCGAACAGGGCGAAGTCGAGCTTTCTCGCGAACATGAGCCACGAGATCCGCACGCCGCTCAATGCCGTGATCGGCATGACCGAGCTGCTGCTCGACGCAGTCGCGGAACCGAAGCAACGCAACTACGCACTGACCATCAAGCAGTCGGCCGCATCGCTGCTGGAGATCATCAACGACGTCATCGACCTGAGCCGCATCGAGGCGGGCAGGCTTGATCTGCGCGAGGAGCGCTTCGCATTGCGTCCGCTCATGGAAGAGGTGCGCAACATGTTTCGCGCCACCGCCGATGGAAAGGGTCTCGCTTTCCGGGTCGACGTGGCAGGCGACGTCCCCGAAGCGCTGGTCGGTGACCCGACGCGGTTGCGTCAGATCGTGGTCAATCTGGTAGGTAACGCGCTCAAATTCACCGAGCACGGCCGGGTCGAGGCGGCAGTCCATACCGAACGCAGCGGCCCCGAGGAGTGCGTCCTCCGCTTCACGGTCTCCGATACGGGCATCGGCATTGCGGAGGCCGACCGCTCCTTGCTGTTCCAGCCATTCTCCCAGGTCGAGAGTTCGGCCACGCGCAAGTATGGCGGTGCCGGGCTGGGCTTGAGGATCTGCGCCGAGCTGGTTTCCCTCATGGGAGGACAGATCGGCGTCGAGAGCCGTATCGGAAAGGGCTCGGAATTTTCGTTCACTGCCCGGCTGGGGACCGGTCTTGGCGAGGCGAAGGCCGCCGCGGAACTTGCCCCTCCTTCCGGGACATCCCGGGTGAGCGGCATGCGCGTTCTGCTCGTCGAGGACAACGCGGTCAACCAGATGATCGCGCGGGCGATGCTCGAATCGCTGGGATGCAGCGTCGAGTCCGCCGACAACGGCCGCAAGGCGATCGAGAGCATGGCGGCGAATCGATTCGACCTCGTGCTCATGGATTGCCAGATGCCCGAAATGGACGGCTTCGAGGCGACCCGCGTCTGGCGCAAGCGGGAACCCAAGAGCCCCGCACGCCTGCCGATCATCGCGCTGACCGCGAGCGCCCTCGAAGGCGACCGCGAACGCTGCCTCGACGCCGGAATGGACGACTATCTCGCCAAACCCTTCGTTCGGGAGCAACTTGCCACCCTGCTGGGGCACTGGGCGCCCGGCCTGCGCGTGGGAGCATTGCGCAAGGAAGATGACGCGACCTGAGTGAAAACGGGTTCCCGACTCACCCTGACTGCAGATCGAATATCACCGGTATGTCGACGCTGAATTCGCGGCCGCGCAGTGCCGCGGGGACCGGCGCCAGGGGCTTGGCCCTCTTCACCATGTCCAGTGCCTGGTTGTCGAGTATCTCGTGGCCGCTCGAGGCCTTCACGGCACTGCCCTGGATGATCCCCGTCGGCCCGATCACCAGGCGGATTTCCACCCTTCCCTGCCAGCCCCTCTCCAGCGCCTGCACCGGGTAGCGCTTGTAGCGCGCGGCTGCGTCGATGAGCGCGCGCCGGAATTGCTCGACGGAACCTGCATCCGGTTCGCCCGATACGCGTGCCGCCTGCGCTTCCAGGGCGCGCACCGATGCTACGCCGGGCTGCGATGCGGGGCTGCTCAAGACAAGCGCGGCCGCTGCGGCCGGTGCCTGCGGCGCGGGCGCCGCGGGCATGACCGCCGCTTGCGGAGCAGCGGCAGGCGGTTCGGCCATCACCGGGCGGGGCCGTTCCACCGCGGGCTTGGGAACAGGCGCGGTGCGCGCTCGATCGGGTTCGGCGCGCCTGCGGGTCTCGCGCGCCGGCGGCGGCGGTTCCGGCACGCTCGCCCGCTCGGTGATTCTCGCGATCAGCATCCGCGTCGCCGAAGGCGGCGCTTCCCCCGGCCTCACGGCCGGGAACAGGAACAGCAGCGACGCGTGCACCGCGATCGAGGCGAGCACGCAGAGCGCGAAGGTCCGGTCGTGCGCCGCCGGATCGAAATTCTCCGACGCGCGCTCCGGCGCGTGCAGGCTGGCCAAATTCATAGGCGCGGCCGTTGCGCGTAGGTCTCGTCGAATACGCGCTCGAGCCGGGCGTTGACCCCGCGCAGGCCGTCGACGACCTGTTTCGCCCAGTCGAAATACTGCTGGCGCCTCGCCAGCTCCCATCCCGCGGGCGGATTGCTTGCCACGTCGCGAAGGTTGCAGATCTTGTCGGCGAGCTTGACCAGCTTGGCGCTCCTCGAAAGCCCCGACGCATGCTCGATCTGCAGGCGCTTGCGCTCCTGCCTGGGCAGCAGCTTGTCGTCGGTGACCTCCAGCACGACGCCGGAGATCCGCTTGCCGAACTCCCGCTGCAACTCCTCGGCCGAGGTCTCGGTGTCCTCCAGCGTGTCGTGCAGGAGCGCCGCGCAGATCACCGTCCGGTCGCTGACGCCCCCCTCGTTGCGCAGCACGTTGGCCAAAGCGATCGGATGGTTGATATAGGGCGAAGCCTGCGCATCCTTGCGCCGCTGGTCGCGATGCTTGTGCGCGGAAAATGCGAGCGCCCTGAAGATCAGGGCGAGCGGATCCTGGCGTTTCCTGGGCATTGAGGTGCGAGCGACCGAACGAGCGCGGCTCGAAAACGCCGCGAGGCGCCCCGATTATAGCGGCCCGCGGGCATTGGACGCAGGAGCTTTTCCGGTAGACTGCTCCAGGGCCCGACGTAGCAGCCCCGCTGGAGCCGTTGATGTGGAGACCCCCGCAGAGAATCAAGTGGCACGCCGATCCCGGCCGATGGCCGACGCGCGAGGAGGCGTCCGCTTCCCTGCTGTTCGGTCCAGTACGCGTGGGCTCGATGCGGCTCGCGAGCCGGACATGGGTGCCGGCGATGGTTCCCTGGCGCGCCACGGAAAGCGGCTTCGTCACCGAGGAGAACATCGACTGGTACGCCCGCTTCGCGAGCGGCCGGCCCGGGGCGATCGTGGTCGAAGCGACCGGCATTCGCGACATCGCGAGCGGCCCGCTGCTGCGCATCGGCGACGAGCGCTTCGTGCCCGGCCTGAGGCGGCTCGCCGACGCGGTGCGGCGCGCGAGTGACGGCGAAACCCGCCTGCTGATCCAGTTGATCGATTTCCTCGCCGTCCGGCGCCGTCCCGCGCCGGACAGGTTCTTCGCGCAATACCTCGCGATCACCGATCGCCATCGCGCCGCCCTGGGCGCACGCGACCGGCCCGAGTCCGAGGTGCGCGAACGCCTGGCGCAGCTCCCCGAGGCCGAACTGCGGCAGGTGCTCGACCCGCGCGAACTCGAATCGCTGGCGATGGGCTACCGGGAGCGCGTCACCGACACCCACCTGCCGCACATCCGCGACCTGCCGCGCGTGCTCCCGGACCTGTTCGCTCAAGCCGCGCGGCGCGCCCGCGATGCCGGTTTCGACGGCGTCGAACTGCACTACGCGCACGCCTACACCATGGCCTCGTTTCTCTCCACGCTCAACGACCGGGCCGACGCCTACGGCGGCTCTCGCGAGAACCGCGTGCGCCTGCCCCTCGAGGTGATGGCGCGCGTGCGCCAGACCGTAGGGGCGGACTATCCGGTGGGCTGCCGCTTCCTCACCGAGGACTGCATCGCGGGCGGCAGCTCGAGCGGGGACAGCGCGTGGTACGGCGTCGAATTCGCGCGCGCGGGGATGGACTTCCTCTCACTGTCGCGCGGGGGGAAGTTCGAGGACGCAAAGCAGCCGGCGATGGGCCAGGCGGCCTATCCCTACACGGGCCCAAGCGGCTACGAGTGCATGCCCCAGTACATCTCCGACGAGCGCGGCCCGTTCGGGCGCAACGTCGAGCCCGTGTCGCGCATCCGCGACGCGGTGCGGGCCGCGGGGTTCGCGACGCCCGTCGTCGTGACCGGCGGCATCCACGGCTTCGCCCAGGCCGAGGCGCTGCTGCGCGAGGGCAAGGCGGACCTGGTCGGTTTCGCGCGCCAGAGCCTCGCCGATCCCGACTGGTTCGTGAAAGTGAGATCCGGAACCGGGAGCGAGGTACGCGTGTGCAAGTACACCAACTACTGCGAGGCGTTCGACCAGAAGCATGCGCAGGTCACCTGCGAGCTGTGGGACCGCGAGGCGCTCGACGAGCCCGGCGTGCGCAAGACGAAGGACGGCAAGCGCCGCCTGCTGCCGCCTGCGTGGACAACTACCCCTTCCCTCCCCTCTAACAAGGGGAAGGGTTAGTCACTTGTCACTCAGGAGTTGACGGTATTGGCGGAGATTTTGGGTTTGTATATGTCTCCCGATTTTGTGAAGTTGCGAAGTTGCAACTTCACAAAATCGGGAGATCATGGATGGCAAAGCGAGCGACCTGTTTGGTTCCGGCTTGTCCGGCTTGGGGTGGGGGTCACATCCCCAGATAAGCCTGCTTGACGCGCTCGTCGGCGAGCAGCTCGGCCCCGCGCGCCGACATCACCGTTCGCCCGGTCTCGATCACGTAGCCGAAGTCCGCGACCGACAGGGCCGCGTGCGCGTTCTGCTCCACCAGCAGCATGGTCATGCCTTCGCGCGAGAGCTTGACGATCGCGGCGAAGATCTCCGCCACCAGCTGCGGCGCGAGCCCCATGCTGGGCTCGTCGAGCAGCAGCAGGCGCGGCTGGGCCATGAGCCCGCGCCCGATGGCGAGCATCTGCTGCTGGCCTCCGGAGAGCGTGCCCGCGGGCTGCGCGCGCCTCGCTTCGAGCGCGGGAAACATCGCATAGATGCGCTCCATGCCACGATCGGCCTCGGCCGCGCCGCGCGTGTAGGCGCCCAGGCGCAGGTTGTCCTCGACCGTCATCGGTCCGAACACCTGCCGCCCTTCGGGCACCTGCACGATCCCGCGCCTCACGCGCAGGTCGGCGCGCATGCGCGTGATGTCGCTGCCGTCGAAGCTGACCTTGCCGCTCGATGTCCCGTGCACGCCGGATATCATGCGCAGCAGCGTGGTCTTGCCCGCGCCGTTCGCGCCCACCAGGGCCACCAGAGAACCGCGAGGGACAGACAGGCTCACCCCGTGCAGGACCTGGATCCTGCCGTAATGGCCGCAGAGGTTCTCGACCTCCAGCAGGGGCGCCGCTGCGGACTGCGCCGGGATCATGCCGGCTGTCCCGCGCCTTCGGCGACCACGCCCAGGTAGGCCGCGATCACCTCGGGGTTGCTGCGCACCTCGAGCGCGCTGCCCTCGGCGAGCCTCCTGCCGTAGTCGAGCACCAGCACGTGGTCGGAGATGCCCATGACGAGCTTCATGTCGTGCTCCACGAGCACGACGGTGACCCCGGAGGAGGCCGCCTTCTGGATGAGCTGGTCGATCTCGTGCGTCTCGGTGGGGTTGAGCCCCGCCGCCGGCTCGTCGAGCAGCAGCAGCTTGGGCCGCGCGGCGAGCGCCCGCGCGATCTCCAGGCGCTTCAGCGCACCGTAGGGCATGGCATCGGCCGCGGCCCCGATGTACTTGCCGACCCCGACGAAACGCATCAGCTCCGCGGCTTCGTCGCGGCACACGGCGTCGCGGCGCACGATCCCCGGGAGGCGCAGCATCGAGCAGTACAGGCGCTGGTCGAGGCGCAGGTGCGCGCCGACCATGACGTTCTCGAGCGCGCTCATGTTGAAGCAGATCTGCAGGTTCTGGAACGTGCGGCTCATGCCGCGCCGGGCGAGCTCGTGCGGGCGCCTGCCCGTCACGTCGCTTCCGTCGAAGCGAACGCTGCCTGACGAGGGCTGGTACAGCCCCGTGATCAGATTGAAGACGGTCGTCTTACCCGCACCGTTGGGGCCGATGATCGAATGGATCTTTCCGATCTCGATCTCGAAGCTCAGGTCCTGGACGGCATTCACGCCGCCGAAGGACTTCGAGAGCGCCTGGACCTCGAGCAGCGCCATCAGCCGGTCTTCCTCAACCGCGCCGCGATCGTCGGCAGCAGCCCGCGCGGCAGGAATATCACCGTGCCCATCAGGATCAGCCCGAACACGATCATCTCGTATCCCTCGAAGCTCGAGAGCAGCTGAGGCAGCATGGTCAGGATCACGGCGCCGACCACCGCGCCGTAGGTCGAGGCCATCCCGCCCACGACCACCATGGTCACCAGCTCGATCGAATGGAAGAACGAGGACACCTGCGGCGTGATGAAGCCGATGTAGTGGGCCATCATGCTGCCCACCGCGCTCGCGAACACCGCCGACACGACGAACACCTTCACCTTGTAGCGCGCCGTGTCGATGCCCGCGACCTGGGCCGCGACCTCCGAGCCGTGCAGCGCGCGCAGCGCCCGCCCGACGGGGGAATCGACGATGTTGTTCGCGAGCGTGATCGCGACGAGCAGCGCCGCTCCGGTCACCCAGTACCAGGCGCGCTCGTTGGCGACTGTTACGCCGAGCAGCGAGAACCCCGGCACCGTCATGCCGTCGTTGCCGCCGGTCCAGGCGGACTCGTTCACCAGCACCATGTAGATGATGATCCCCAGGCCCAGCGTCGCCATCGCGAGGTAATGCCCGCGCAGCCTGAGGATCGGACGCGCCACGACGAAGGCGATCAGCCCGACCCCCGCCATGCCGGCCAGCATCGCCGCGATCGGCGGCCAGCCGTACCGGGCAGTGAGGAGCGCGGAGGCGTACGCGCCCAGGCCGAAGAAGCCCGCATGGCCAAGGCTGATCTGGCCCGCGTAGCCGATCAGCAGGTTGAGACCGACCACCATGGTCGCGTTCATGCCGATGCGCACGGCCACGTCGTAGTAATAGTTGTTCGGCAGCGCGAGCGGCAGCAGCGCGATGATTGCCGCCGTGAGGGCGAGGCCGCGATACCGCCTCATCACACTCTCTCGGTGACCCTCGCGCCGAACAGCCCGCGCGGCATGAAGAACAGGATCAGGATGATGAGCACGAACGGCACGGCATCCTTGTACGCCGAGGAGATGTAGCCGGCGGCGAGCGCCTCCATGAGCCCGAGGATCAGCCCGCCCGCGACGGCGCCCACGGCGCTGCCCAGCCCCCCGAGCGTCGCGGCGACGAAGCCCTTCAGCCCCAGCATGATCCCCACGTCGTAGGAAGTGAGCGTGATCGGGGCCGACACCACGCCCGCGATCGCGCCCAGCGCCGCAGAGAGCACGAAGCTCACCGCGAGCACGTGCCTGGTGTTGATGCCCACGAGCTGGGCGGCGAGCCGGTTGTGCGCGGTGGCGAGCAGCGCCTTGCCGAGCCTGGTGCGCTCGAAGAACCAGGCGAGCGCCAGGACGATCACCGCGCCCGTGCCGATCATCCACAGGCTCTGGGGCAGCAGCGACGCCCCTGCCAGCATGATCGGCGCGTCGCCCGTGAAGGGCGCGAGCGCGCGCTGTCCCTTGCCGAAAACCACTTGCGCGACGCCCTGGAAGAAGATCGAGGCGCCGATCGTGATGATGATGAGCGACACCACCTCGGCGTTGCCGGCGGGCTCGATGGCGAGCTTCTCGAGCAGCAGGCCGGCGGCGGCGGTGATCAGGACGGCCAGGAAAATCGCGAGCGGAAGCGGCACGCCCGCAGAGGTCAGCATCACCGCCGACACGCCTCCGAGCATGATGAATTCGCCCTGGGCGAAGTTGATCACCCCGCTTGCGTTGTAGATGAGCGAGAAGCCGAGCGCCGCCAGCGCGTAGATCGCGCCGTTGGTCAACCCGGAGAAGAGATACTGCAGCGTCTGCGAGAGCATGCCGATCCGCCGGCTTCGACTGCAGGCGGGGCCGGCGCGGCGCCGGCCCCGTACCCGGAGCAGACTACTTCGCGAGCGTCCAATCGCCGTTCCGGATTTCCAGCATCCGGAAAGCGCTCAGGTCCAGCCCCAAGTGGTCGGTCGGCGACATGTTGACCACGCCGCCGGTGCCCACGAAGCCCTTGGTCTGCTCGATGGCGTCGCGCACCTTGGCCTTGTCGGTCGAGCCCGCCCGCTTGAAGGCGCCCACCGCGATCATCAGGCCGTCGTAGGCGTGGCCGCCGAAGGTCGAAACCTCCTGCTTGAAACGGTCCTTGTACGCCTTTTCATAGCCGACCACGACGGGCTTCTGCGCATCGCTGCCCGGCAGCGCATTGGCGACCAGCAGCGCCGCTGCGGGCAGCCGCACGCCGTCGGCCGCTTTGCCCGAGAGCTTGATGTACTGCTCGGACGCAACGCCGTGGGATTGATACATCGGCACCGCGATACCGAGCTGGCCATAGTTCTTGGTCACCACCGCCGGTCCCTGGCCGAAGCCGAACACGAAGATCGCCTGCACGCCCGGAGTGTTCTTGATCTTGGTGAGCTGCGTGGTCACGTCCGCATCCTTGGGACCGTACATTTCGTCGGCGACGATCTGCATCCCGTACTTCCCGGCGACCGCGTGGGTCTCCTTCTTGCCGGACTGCCCGAAGCCGGAGTTCTCCGACAGCAGGCCGAATTTCGTGATGCCGCGCTTCTTCATGTCCTCGAACACCTTTTCCGCAGCCATCCGGTCCGTGTGCGGGGTCTTGAACACCCACTTCTTCACCGGCTCGATGATCACCACCGCGCCGGCGAGCGAGATGAACGGGATTTCGGCCTTCTCCACCAGCGGCACCATCGCCATCGTCGAGCCCGTCGTCGTGCCGCCGATGATGATGTCGACCTTGTCTTCCTCGATCAGCCTCTTGGTGAAGCCGTTTGCCTTGTTGGCATCGGTGCCGTCGTCGTAGTTGATGAGCTGGAGCTTGCGCCCGAGAACGCCGCCCTCGGCGTTGATCTTCTCGATGTACAGCTCGAACGTCTTGATCTCCGGATCGCCGAGGAACGATCCCGGACCGGTGACGGACAACACCGAGCCGATCTTGATGGGCGCCTGCGCAAACGCGGGCGCCGCCAGCATGCCGGCCATGACCAATCCCGACAGGGTATGAAGCAGGGTACGTCGCATGGGGTCTCCTCCAAATTTAAGCCGCCGGCCCAGCCGGCGGAGCTTGATAGGCTCAATTGAAGCACGTATTGCAGCACGTGACGAGTCCGGCACGGCGCGGGTCGAAACGCAGTGCTACCGCCTCCCTGTGCGGACTCTTCGCGCTGCGAGGGTATAGGCGGCGCGGCCTTCTAGCCTTAATCTAAATCACACAGGGGCTGCCGGCTGCCGGCTGTCGGCCGCCGGCGCTAGTCGGAGAGCACCGGCGGGTCGGGATCGACCGCCCAGTCGGTGTCCGGCTTCGGCGTGCGCTTGAGCCAGTCCTCGATGAGTTGCACGTGCTCGGCCTCTTCCCCCGCCATCTCCTCGGCGGCCTTCCTGACCTTGGCGTTGCGCGCCTGCTTGACCAGGCCTTCGAAGAAGACACGCGCGCGCTTTTCGTTGTGCAGCGCGATCTGCAGCGCGTGGTAGGGCTGCATCAGATAGTGCAGCTCGGTGACCTCGCCCGATTCCGGGGCCTCGAACCCCTCCCACTTGTACCCGCCGTGCGGGGCCGCGGGCGGCGAGGTCCAGCCCATCTCCTCGAGAACCTGCTCCGCATGCCGGTTCTCGATGCGGGCGAGCTTGCGAAACAGTTCCGCCACCTCGCGGTTGTTGTGGGTCTCCATGGCGTCGGCAAACTCGGAATACCGCTCCGAGGCCTCCTGCTCCAGGGCATACGCATAGGCCATCAACTCGTCGATGCTGGCGATTCCCGCGGCGGGGTGGGACTTCGCCTTCCCCGCCGGCCCGCCCGCGCGCCTGGCAGGCGCTTTCAAAGTCGTCTTTTTCGCCTTCATATCGCGAACCCCTTCTCCAGGTCGGCCGGCCGCTTGGTACCCTTGCCCATCGGCGGTTGATAAGGCTTGCGGTTGCCTCGGTACAGGATGCCGATGTTGAAGCCGTCGTCGGTCATGATGTAGCGCGCCGCGCGCGCCGGATCGTCGGTCGTCGCGACGGGTGCCGGGCGAACCGATTTCTTCCACTCGCGCTGCTCCGGGCGGAAGGTGACGCAGGGCGAAAGGA
>Ga0080064_1007956_pt1 | contig 10364 bp, 10 predicted proteins | sample Subgrocontami54m_FD_69260 | JGI IMG/M metagenome (GOLD analysis project Ga0080064, IMG submission 69260) | Subsurface groundwater microbial communities from S. Glens Falls, New York, USA - GMW46 contaminated, 5.4 m (SPADES assembly) (version 2) ... | reverse complement strand
AGCAACTGCAACATTGGTATTGTTCTCATAAGACCGGACAATATTTATAGTTTCATTATAGGAGATATGGATAACTACGTGATTTATAGCACATATAGTCGCAGTTTTCCAGATAGAGAACTGCAAAATAAATGGGGCATAAGCCATGCAGTTCTCTATAACTTTAATTTTCGGATATTCTAAGAGTTATCCACTATCTAGCAAATATAGAGACTCCCTACTGCATTGTAATCTATAGCTACAGACTGAAGTAATTCCCCAATTTTGTCTGCAGCTATATTCGGAAGAACAAAATAGTTTTGAGGAAATATTTTGGTCTTCCGCTATAATCAACAGGAATGTCTATATGGATCAAACCGTTGATTATACGACCAGTCGAAAGGTTTGATCCATTAGAGAAAACCGATGAAGCGGTGCTCAAATTATCGGTTTTCTCTATAATGTAAAGAAATTTTCTCATAAATTTATAATTTCTTTCCATATCAAACATACAAAATATTTAAAAGCAGACTTGATTAGTACTTTCTATGTTCTTTAATAAGAAAAAAGTGAAAGAGAAGTGCGAGGGCTGTGGAACAGGGATAGAAGGAAAGTATAATTTCTGCCCATATTGCGGACTTAGCTTTGTTGATCCTAGAAAGAACAGAGAAGATTTTGGATTATTGGGAAAAGAAGATATGCCTGACATGGGTGAAGATGGAGGTTTTCCTGCTCAAAGATTTGGTTTTACTGATAAACTTATCGGGACTTTGTTTAATAGCTTGATGAAAAACTTGGATAAGCAATTTAGGAATCAGATGTTAAATACTAAAGATGATTTTGAAGAGGCGGAAATAAGAGGTTTTCCAAATGGGGTAAAAATTAAGATTTCCGGACCTTTCGCAATGCAGCCTAGAAGAAGGCAGAGGAAACAGGAGGAGACGCAAAAGGTTGGGGAGGCACAATTGAAAAGAATGAGCGAGCTGCCTAGAGAAAAGGCAAAGGCTCATGTAAAAAGAATAGGGGACAAAGTAGTTTATGAACTTTCTGCGCAGGGGATAACTTCTATTGAAGATGTTTTTGTATCTAAAGTTGAAACTGGATATGAAGTAAAAGCTATTGGAGAAAAAAAGGTTTATGTAAATAATATTCCAATCAATCTGCCGTTGATGAAGTATTCTATAATTAAGGATAAACTTCTTTTAGAGTTTGTCAATGGGCAGAATTTTCAGCAAGGGTTTTGATTTTAACAGACCAATTTTTTTAATAGATAAAATGTTAGTAAATACAACCTCACTAATGATTGATATGTGCAATGTGTCTATGTATCAATGCAAAAGATGTGGTTGTTATAGCAAATAACTTCAATAATCGGATATAATCGGGTTATTTGCTAGATAGGAAATGACATTGAAAATATACGAAAATTAATGTTATTTCCTATAATATGAATTAGTCAATAAAATTTCTCTAATAGGTCTTCCCGTTGATTAAGTTACTAAAAAACGGGAATAGATAGACTGAGATTACCGAACTAAAGGTAACCAAATTATTGGAAATCTCTGTAATTGAGATAATCCTGCTATTTTTCAGTTGTAAATTAAAGAAGACCCATCATAATATCAAAAAAATTAAGCCGGGTTGAAGATTGAGATTTATTTATTCTTATTCAATACTTCGTCTTCCTGGAGAATGAAGTGAATAAATTCCCGCACAAGCTATAAAGATAAAAATGCGCCGTGCGGGAATCGAACCCGCGCCAATAGCTTGGGAAAATATGCAGCCACGGGGAATCGGACCCCGATCTTCTGCTTGGGAAGCAGATATTCTACCACTTAACTACGGCTGCTTTTATATGGAATTTCACCCTCATAATTCAAAATCTTGGCGGTTAATTCATTTTTAAGAGGGATATTCTTATTATTTATAAATTCATGGTATCTTATTATATTTTTTGGGTTTGAACTTCCAATTAAATTAAAAAATTTAAATATTTCTATTTGTTTCTGAATTCTTATATTATATGAACTTTTAGATGGTGTAAACCCTGTCTTTAATAATAATCCGATAATATCCTTTCTTATTGTAGGAGAATGTGTTTCAAATTCAATTATTGCTCTTTTATATTTTCTATCTTTATAAAAGATTCCGCCATCTGTATCGAATAATCCTCTAAGCGCAGGATAAATGTATTTTTTATCTTTAAATATCCAACTTGGAAAATGTGCTTTATTTTTAATTTTATGGCCATAGGATAATCCATTTTTATTCAAAAAGTCTGCTAATTTTTGAGAATATAAATTTAATACGATAGTGTTTTTGCTGTTATAGCTTAGGTAAATTCTTGATTTCAAACCAAATAATTCTTCTATTAGACAAGAGATATAATTATAATGCTTCTTTTCTAATGCATTTCCAGTAATTCTTATCCCTTTTTTAGTTAAATTTCCATCACCAATCATTATCCCTAGAAATTCTGCAAATTTCTGTTTATCTTTCGGTAGAGAAATTTTTTTGATTCTTTTTTTACCTGCAGACTTTTGACCCCAATTTTTCTCGTAGATTTGTTTAACCCACTTATTTTTTATTATCTCAATATCTTCAAATGGGCAGATTTTTAACATTTTTTCTGTTAATGATAGGGGCATGGTCGATTTTTCTTTAAAAAGGTCCCATTTTATTGTGTGTTCGCTTATTTCCAATATTTTTGATAGGGCTAGCCAAGTCAAATTTTTTCTCTTTTTTATGGTATAAATAAATTTTCTTTGTAAACCTTTTTTAAATTTTAATCTTCTACCTATTATACCAAATCCTTTTTTTCTCATAGTCTTTGGTAGCAAAATTAGTATAAAAACCTTTATATTCATCCTACTACTAGACCAACGATACTTAATGATAAAATTATATGGCAGTCATTTATAAGTCCTTCGGGGGCGCGGGATTGAATTTAGAGGATACATATCTGCTAACGGCTGAGAAGTCACAAAGAAAACTATCTTATAGCAAATAACTTCAATAATCGGATATAATCGGGTTATTTGCTAGATAGGAAATGACATTGAAAATATACGAAAATTAATGTTATTTCCTATAATTACAACTGACAAATAGCCTAATTTTCTCAAGGTTTTGAAGACCTTAATTTGCTGGAAGGCATATTAACAACTACATCTTTTACATCGGCACATAGGCACATTACACATCACAATAATGAGATTATAGTTGATAACATTAGTTAGAGAAAAATTTATCTGTTGAAAACGATAAATTTTTCAAATATAGATAACTGCGCAGGTTATATGACATTTTGTACGCAGTTCTCTATCTGGAAAACTGCGACTATACGTGCTATAAATCACGCAGTTATCCATATATGGCTCTATAAATTTTAAGCAAATATCTGTTAGCAGATATCAACTACCAAAACCTTTAAATAATCTGTTTTACATAGTAACTAAAATGGTTATTGTAAGGAATAAAACCTCAAGGGCAATTATAGGCAAACTTAGATCTAAAAAGGAAAAAATAGTCTCCAAAGAGGAGATTATTAAGGCAATAGAGGATTATCAGAAAATTTACAAAATAAAAGTAAATGTGTTGAGTTTATGGACTTACTTAAGGAAGGACAACTATGTAAAACGTATCTTGGGAGATTTTTATTATGTTTATTCTTTAGAAGAGAGATATAAACATTATTGCAATCTCTCAGAAGAAGAATTAGTTTTTCTTGTTTTAGAAAAAATGAGGTTGAAGTGGTATTTAGGATTAGAAAGTGCATTAAAGGCGAATAAGATTATTTGGCAGGCCCTTAATATCTTAGTTGTAGTAAACGACTATTTTTCAGGGGTTAAAAAACTAGGAAACACTAAATTAAAATTTATTAAAACAAAAGAAAACAGGCTTAATTTTGGTTTGATTAAAAAGGAGACAAACAATAAAATTACTTACTTTTATTCAGATTTAGAGAAAACTTATTTAGATTTTCTTTATTTTTATAAGGAAAAGGACATTAAGACTATGAAAAAGAATCTAGATTTTGAGGTCAGAAAAGATATATTACAGAAATATGCGAAAAACTATTCCAATAAAATCCAAGAGGCAATTTAATGGTTTCAGCGGACGTTATAAAAAAATTTGTAGCTCAGATAAAAGAGAAGCATAAAGAGATAAATGAGCCGATAATTGAGAAGGATTTTTACCTCACACTCTTGCTTAATGAGATTAGCAGGCATATAGACGAAGACAATAAATCTTTTTTCTCTAAATTGGTTTTCAAAGGAGGAACTTTGTTGACAAGAACTTATTTAAATTATCATAGGATAAGTGAAGACCTTGATTTTACATATCTCGAAAATGAAAAATTAAATAAACTTTCTTCAAAACAGAGAAAAAAGACCATTAAAATCTTTACCGATGGATTAGTAAAAGAAATCGACAAAATAAGCAAGAATATTAATTTAGACTTCTCTATAAATAAGAAAGACAAAAAGTATTGCAAGGTTATGGACAGAAAAAACGTTTATGTTTTCAAGATATATTATGGGCCAGTTTACGGAACAGAAGAATCCATTAAATTTGAAGTTAATTTTAATGATGATTTAATTTATCCTGTTTTATTTGAAGACATTAAACACTTATTTGATTCTGAATTAATTAAAGACTTGGAATTTGCTGAAGGTATCAAGATTCAAATGAGAAAGAACATTCCCTGTTATGATATAAGAGAAATTGCTGGAGAGAAAATAAGAGCAATTTTGACCAGACCAGTAATAAAAGAAAGGGATCTTCTTGATCTTTTCTTAATTTCAAAAATAATAGATATTAAAAAAAGTCTTGACAAAGAAAGAATTGTAAAGAAGATTGTAAATTCTAGATTATTTATCAGGGGGCTTTCCAAAAAGATAAAAGATAATATAGAGATGTTAACTAAAAACAGGAGCAGTGTGATTGAAGAAAGGTCAAAATTAACTTTAATTGAGATTAAAGAAAGCGAATACTTTGTTTTTGAAAAGAAAATAATTCCTTTTTTGGTTGAGATTGAAAAAATAGCTTCAGAGAAATTACAGAGAATTGCATAGTTTATGCCTTCTTTTTCAATCAATTCTCTGTCTGTACATGTCAAGATGTGCGCATCTTGAGCACACTCAAGAATCTTTGATTCTTGATGATTGCAAGAGAATGAGCTGTATGTCATGCAATTGTCCATAATTCGGGTTGAAAATTGAGATTGAATTATTTTTGATTCAAATACATGTTAAAGGAATCAAACATTTTAAATAAACATTTTTCATTAGATAAATTATGAAAAAGTCCATTTTTAAGACTAGGAGCTTTTATATTATCGGAATAATCTTATTTTTATTTTATACTTCAGCTGACGGTTTTCTTGCTTCAAATCTTTTGGACGAAAGTAAGGACGGAGATTTATCTCAATGAGGGATTTCTGTGATTTTTGATATTATCTTTTCTTTTGGTATTACATACTTATTTCTTATGGCTTTATTTTATTGATTGTTGGGGCGATATGAGATTTTCCTATAACGGATGTTAGCAACTACAACCTATAATTAGTGAAGTTTGATAGATATGTAGATGCAAAAGATGGATATTGTTAATATCGACTAATCAGTTAATAGATTATTGGTAATAGTAATTACTTGGTATTACAAAGTTCCGAAGACATTTTTTATTTACATCTTAAAAATTGCCTTATTATCTCAATATGTTAAGAAACTTAATCTGCTGACTGCATGTTAATAAACAACATTTTTTATGCTGGCACCAAGGTTCATTTCCTGCCATATAATATTTGTCGAGGTTATTAATGTTAGTCAATCAGAAAAATTGATTCGTTGAAAACAATCGATTTTTCAATAAATTTACAAAACTAAAAGTTTTGACAATTTTTAAATAAAATCAAACAAAATAACTTTGCAAAGCTAAGCTAATACTGGTAATATCAAGATATTTAAATGTTGGATTATTTGAATAAATATGTCTGAAAATAAAAAAGGGCTGAGCCTTATCGTTGGAGTGGTTATTCTTGTGGTCATTGCGGTTACAATGGCTGGAATTATATTCACTTGGTCTGGAGGTTTTATATCTAGATTAAGCCCCCCTGTTGATTGCTCTCAGATAGGATTTGAAGCAGAAATTTATCAAAATGGAAGTGGAGGTTATAACTTGGGGGTTGTCAATACGGCAGATGTACCATTTGATGGTTTAATAATTAAATCCGTTAGGAATGGAGAGTCTGTAATCAAGAAGGATGTGGATGTGGATATTCAACCTGGAGTAACTCGGGAAGTTCCACTTGAGTTTATTGATCCTTTCAATGTGAGAGCCAACTATTTGGTTGTTCCAAAAATAACCGTTAGGGATTCTAATGGAGCTAGTATAATCCGGGCTTGTGATGATAAAAATGGTTATGAAACTCAGTATAGAATAGTTAGCGCTTGACAATTTTTCTTATCCAATACATGTGAGAAATCTCAAATCTTTAGATTGGAGTTAGTTTGCCGTCGATTTCTCCCGGTTATCCCCAAACTTCTAGCAAACCCTTAGGGTTTGGTGATTTTACACAATTCTTGCTTTTATTATTTTTACAGTTTCTAAAGGTTTGTCATTCGAATTTGTCTTTACTTTGCCGATTGTATTAACTACATCTTTACCTTCAACGACTATTCCGAATGCAGGATGTTTTGAATCAAGGAAATTATTGTCTATAAGATTAATAAAAAATTGACTGCCCCCTGAATTGGGGCCTGAATTTGCCATGGAGACAGTATATTTATTGTTTTTATTTCCGTCTTTATGAGTAAATTCGTCTTTTATTGAGTATCCTGGACTCCCTGTTCCAGTTCCAGTTGGGTCTCCTCCTTGAATCATGAACCCATCAATTACCCTATGGAAAATTACCTCATCATAAAATCCTTCTTTGACTAATTTTTCGAAATTACCAGATGTAATTGGCATGTCTTTATATAACTGAATTATAATTTCTCCTTTTGTTGTTTCTAAAATTACTTTTTTTTCGCTATTATTACTACTTGAATTTGTTTTACTCATTTTTGATCCTTTAAATATAAATAATCCTAAGATTATTAATATTATAATAAATAGGAGTATAATAACTTTTTTGTTCATTTATTTATGGAGATTTTGAGGTTTAAAAATTGTATGAAAGATAAAATGAGAATCTATAAATTAGCCCCTAGATTAATTTTACCATTTTTTGATCTAATCAGTTTTAAATTTTATCATCCATTGATAATCGCCTGCATTATTGAACCCAAGTCTTTTACACGTCTTTTGTGCAGAATGATTACTAATAGAAACGACGCATTCGGCTATAATTGCTCCTTTTCTTTGTGCTTCATTCCAAGATTTCTCAAAACATGCTTTCGCCAACCCTTTTTTTTGATATGCAGGTTCAATATACATATTCTCCCAAGTTAATTTTTGAGTAATTGGTTGATAAACTGCCAATAAAAATCCGATAACCAAATCTTCATCTTCAATAACAAGAGAAAAATCTTCATTGACAAATCTTTCTAATGTATCTTTTGACCAAAATTGATGTTTTGATTTGACATTTGCTGAAAATTCTGGTACTTTCATTCCTAAATCATAAACTCTATCGATGTCTTTAGGCTGCAGTTTCCTAATCTGAGGGTTCATAATAAGCCTCCATAAAAACCCTATCATCTTTTATTTGCAAATCTCTGCAAAATGGAAACTCTCTATTTTGTACTCTTTCATGAACCTCGTTTCTTCCAGGATATATTTCACAAACTGGCAATTGTATTGAACATGGAATTGACAATAACCCTGCTAATTCATCCAATAAATAGTTTTTAGCAATATCTGTTGGAGGTTCACTTGTTTTCCATTTAACTCTATTTGAAGGTAAACTTAAAAATTTATTTACTAATTCATTTGCAGAAAATCTAAATCCATTATCCGCTGCATAGCCTTCTTGTAAAACTTTGATGTTTCTAATATATTTATCATCCATATGATTTCTCCACATAGACACTTTAACTAAAGGATAATCCCTAGTAATTCTTTCTAAGGCATTTCGCATATTATCCCCAGCTATTCTTGCCCTTTCTTCCGCTTTCTTTTCAGAATCGCCGTCAATAGCCATAATATTATACTTTTTAGGGAAGTCAGCGATTACAAATAATCCATAAAGAAAATTATTTTGCATAAAATCACAATATGAAGCCATTATATGAGGGTTCTCAAAATTGGGTTTACCTACAGAAAGACCCATTAGTCCAACATATCTCTTACTTTTGTTTTGAATAGTTCTATATCTCTCTGGCACTTTAATTGTAGTCATAATAAAGAAGTCAAAGTATGGATATTAAAGAATTCCTAATAGATAAAGCGATAAAAACAAAAGATTTATAAGATAACTATGGAATAATAAGAATATGGAATTAAATGTTAGACAAAGGCAATTATTAGAGCTTCTTTCTATTAATTGTAGATTTTCTAATAAGGATATAGCTAAATCTCTTCATTGTTCTGAGGATGCAATAGAATATCAAATTAATAAACTAATTGAAGAAGAAAAACTTTCTACTTTTTCTGTTCAGTTTGATTATGGACTATTAGGATATACTCATTATCATTTGCTTATTCGTGTAAAAGACTTGAAAATAGAGTACGGGTTTCTTTCTAAGATGAAAGAAATAATTTCAATTAATTCGAGTTATGGGAAATTTGACCTTCAACTAATTGCTCTAGTAAAAACAAAAGAGGAATTAGAAAAAGTTATTAAAGAAATTAATAACATATTGAACATCCAAGATTTATCCATTTCAGAATTTCACTCTTATATTAAGATGTTTACAAATATAATTCCTCCAATAGAAATTAATGCAAAAGTTCCTACAAATAGAAAGAATAAAGTTTATATTTTAAACTCAAAAGAATATTCTTACTCAAAGAATAGATCTTTAATAACCCTGGATAACGTAGACAAAAAAATTATATCTCTAATCTTAAAATCTCCAAGAATCAAATATGCCGAAATCTCAGAAAAAACAAAATTAAACCAAGAAACTATAAGATATAGAGTTAATAATTATGTTCAAAGAAAATTTATTATGAATTTTGGTCTTTTACATGATTTTAAAAGATATGGCCTTTATACTACCCAGCTATTAGTTAAATTAAAAGATGTTAGTAAAGAATTAAAAGAGTTTTTGCATAAAAATTCTCATGTATTTTATTCAGCTCGACTTATAGGGTCGTATGATGCAGTAATATATATTGTTTCAAAAGATCCTCTTGAACTTGGGGATAAGCTTAAAGAAGTACGTTCAATATTAAAAGATGATTTGATTAATATGGATTTAATTTATATGGAAAAAATTTATAAATATACTCAGTTTCCGATGCAAGACTTGGATTGATTATAGTTCATGGAATTAAATATTATTCCAAATAATATTCTTTATTTTATATGTGAGTTCTAGAGGATTAGGAGATTGCCAGATGTTTCTGCCAATTGCAAGGCCTATTGCTCCTGATTGCATGATTTCTTTTGTGGTTTTTAGAAATGTTTTTTCTTCGGCTTTCATTCCTCCCGCTATGACTACTTTTGTTTTTCCTGCTGATTTTACTGCCCATTTAAGGTCTTTTGTATCTGCACAATGTACTTTGACAATGTCTGCGCCTATTTCTAGGCCAACACGACAGGCATAGGCTAATAATTCTCCAGGAGATTTGTTTTCAATGCCTTTTCCTCTCGGATAAATCCAGGCGATTACAGGAATACTTTTTGAATGTGCTTCTCTTTCAATTTTCTCAAATTCTTTTAACATTATTGTTTCGTGGATACTACCTATGTAGATTGTGTAGCCCACTGCTTTTGCTCCTAATTTTGTTGCTTCTTTTACTGTGCATAATTGAAGGGAGATTGGTTCTTCTTTATGCAAGCTGGTTTTTCCATTGAGTTTGATTATTAGCGGAATTTTAGACTTCTTTATTTCTTTATTATATTTTTCAGCAATTCCTTTTTGGAAAATGACTGCGGAGAACTTTCCTTTTTTTGCGATGTCAATAATATATAATGGATTGATGTTTTTGTCATTGAAGTCAATTGGACCATGTTCAAATCCTTGATCATACGCAAGATATAATGCCTTTCCTTTTTTAGTTATTTTGTTTAGGGATATCATTTAATTTTCCTCTTTTTAATATTTATTAAAAGAAATTGAATTATTTAAAGGTGATTGAAGGATTCAGCCGTGATGCAGATTCGTTTTAGCTCCTTATAGGGTTTTTTGCATATAAGTCTATAACTGAAAGAGAAGCCTTATTCCTTTTTAATATTTTAAGTATCTTATTTTTTTCAGATTTATTTAACA
>Ga0080064_1007954_pt1 | contig 10367 bp, 7 predicted proteins | sample Subgrocontami54m_FD_69260 | JGI IMG/M metagenome (GOLD analysis project Ga0080064, IMG submission 69260) | Subsurface groundwater microbial communities from S. Glens Falls, New York, USA - GMW46 contaminated, 5.4 m (SPADES assembly) (version 2) ... | reverse complement strand
ACGAGCTCGTTCTTGAGTGGATCGACCGTGTCCAGGCTGTAGGCGTTGGCCGAGAGCGGCACGCCGAGCGCCGAGCCAGGGCGGAACAGCGCCGCGCGCACCACGCGGATCGTCGTCCGCGTGGGATCGCTGGTGTCGAGCGAGAGGACCTTGCCGATGGCGCCCTCGGTGCGCAGCCGGGACTCGTCGATGATGCTGCGCCCCTGCGGGGCGACGACGGGGATGACGGCGAGCGGGATGACGAGGGACGGGACGTCGATGCCGGAGGCGGCGAAGGTGGGGTCGTCGAGCGCGTCCACCGGCTGCCAGGTCACCGACAGGCGCGTCCGCACGTCTTGCACGAACTCTCGCCCGGTCGTGCCGCCGGCGTTCTGCGCGCCAGGATCCCAGAAGTAGCGTGCCGCGGTGTCCGAGGGCACGAGGCGGAACACGATGCCCACGTGATGGAGGCCCGCGCCCTCGAGCGCGAGCGTGACCACCCCGGCCGGGCTGTCCTCGACGTGCACGAGCTGCAGCGTTGGATCGAGCGCGGCGCCGTTGTAGATGCGGAGGACATTGGTCTCCGTGCCCGGGGCGCCATCGAGCGCCACGTCGAAGCCCTCGACGACACCCATCAGCTCGGAGAGCAGCTGCTGGACGTGCACCTTGAGCTCGGCGACGGTGAAGCCGCTGCCGCCGTGCAGGAAGTCCTCGAGGTCGATGCGCTGGTTGCCGAGGACACGCAGGCGCTTGCTCATGGCTTCTGCTCCGTCGGGTTCGCCAGGGCCGCCCGCAGCGCGGGCGAGAGCTGCCTTCGCAGACCGAGGCGAACGGCCCGCTCGATGCGCTGCTCGACCGCGAGATCCACCGCCTTGCGCACCACCTCGGCGAGGTCGGTCCGGAGGGCCGGCAGCCCGGCGAGGAGCGCATTCAGCTCGGCCTGGAGCGATTGCAGCCGCTCCTGCGCCGCGGCCGCGTCCTTGAGCGCCCGCTCCTTGAGCTGGGCGAGGCTGCGGGTCCGCACCTCGAGATCGTTCAGGATGGCCTGCTTGGTCGCGACCGCGCTCGTCAGCTGGTCGCGCTCCCAGCGCAGATCGGCCACCTCCATCGCGAGGGGCTTGTCTCCGCCCGCGGCCTTCACGGCGCCTCCAGGTAGAACCGGACCGCGTAGCAGGGCTCGCAGAACCACGGCGGTGCAGCCCCGGGGACGGGGTCCGGGCCGCGCTCGAACGTCACGAAGACGCCCGCGGCGCGGACGAGGTCGACGAGCGTCTTGAGCCGCTCGATCCAGAAGTCGTCGGCGAACAGGACGAGCGGATGGTCGGTGCGGTCGGGGCGCGGCACGTAGGCGCGCGGCCTGGCGATGTCGCGGTAGAGCGCGCCAGAGCCGGGCGCGGTCTCGAGCGCCGCCCCCGTGAACGGGTTCGTGGCCAACGGTTCCTGGCGGACGACGACGGGCTCGTCCTGCCCGGTGGCCGGATTGAACGCGAGGACGGTCGCGAACTCCTCGGCGAAGGCCTCCCAGCTGCTGGCGTCGCCCGGGATCCGCTCACGACCGCAGACCTGGAGCCGCGGGTCGAACGTGTAGACGTACGGGCCGGGGAAGGCCCGGTCGGTCGCGAGGCGCGCGGGGTCCGCCGAGCGGTTCCACGGGTGGAAGGCCCAGAGGTGCGGAGCCGGTGGCACGGGATGGAGAAGGTCGTCGTGGAGATAGCTGGCCACATCGGGAGCTGCGCGGACGTGCGTGACGTCCGGCCGCCGCAGGAGGTCCACGAAGACGCGCGGGCCGATGGTGTGCTGGTCCAGAAAGGGCGTCGACGGTTGCGCGTCGGGAGGCCCGGCGGCGCGCCCTGGGTCGTAGACGTCGAACGACCGCAGCGCAATGCGGGTTGCGAGGCGGCGAAAGCGCGGAGACGGTTCCTCGGTGGCGGACGGCCCGGGCAGGAGCGCCGCCTCCATCTGACGGTCCGAGGACGCGAGGCTGGTCCATTCGTGGCCGGCCGACGCCGGCGGGATCGCGACCCGGTAGACGGGTGGCAGCGTGAGGCGCAGCGCTGCGCCGAGTCCCGCGTACGTGCGTGTGTCGATGCGGTAGGTCGCGAGCACGAGCGCGCCCGCCGGCAGGCCAGGCCGCGCGGTCGGTGCGCCGGTGGAGGGATCGATCGCGAAGCAGGTCAGCGGCGCGGGCAACAGGTCGAAGGCGATCTGCCCGTCGGCGCCGACGCTGAAGTGCGCTGGCGAGAGGCGCACCGGGTCGGGAGCGGCGGGCGTTCGCGGGTTCACCCAGAGCTCCACCGAACCGGTGAGGATCGGGAAGTAGCGAAGGCGCGCGGTGGTCTGGCCGGCCTGGGCCTGCGCCACGACGACCTCGGGTCCGGGCGCCGGCGTGGGCGCGATCGAGCCGGGCGTGCCGACCTGGACGCCCGCCGAGGTAATGACCAGGGTGCCCGGCCCGCGTGCGGGGGCGTCGGCCGGGAGGCCCTGACCGGTCAGTCGGATCGCGGTGGCAGGCGGTCGTGGGCCTGAAGGAACCGCCACGCTGGCGTCGAGCAGCACCTCGACGCGGAGATCGGGCGGCGCGGTGACCGGGTCGCCGAGGAAGTCGATGCTGACGTGGTCGCCGAGCAGCGCCTCGAGCAGCGCGAGCACGCGCTCCTCGGTCGTCTTGGGCGCCATCATGACGAGGCGCAGCACCTGCCGCCAGGTCTCGTCGTCCACGCCGGCGCGCGGGCGGAAGACGCCAAAGTTCTCCCCGATCGTGTCGAGGTAACGGCCGTCGGCGCGATCGACGAACAGCTCGTCGCGTACCTGGTCGATGGCGCCCTGGAAGCGATCAGGCACCGCGACCTCCCTGGCGCTCGTCCTCCGCGAGGATGGCGGAGAGCACCACGCCCGGGGCGAGCTCGTGCGCATGAGCGATGCGCGGCCCGAGGGTCTTTTCGGCGAAGGCGCGCTTGACGGTCCGCGCGACGAGCTCGCCGCCCGCTGGCCCGAACACGCCGCCCGCTCGTGTGGTGAGCGCGGGCAGGTGCAGGCGATACCGACCTGCCGCGGCGGGCGCCACGAAGAGCTCGAGGTACGTCGGGTCGTCGATGGGCTCGATGCGCCCCGTGAGCGCGCTCGCCCGGCGCTCCTCGCGGCCGATCGTGCGGATGTGCAGCGGCGGCGAGTCGCCGAGCGGCTCGAGCCGGTACCGGGCCGCCTCGGTGAGCGCAGTCGTGACCGCCAGCGCCACCGGGAGATCCACGCGCACGCTGCCGTGCTCGGTGAAGCGGATGGAGAGCTCGGCGGCCACGAAGACCTCCCCGCCGAGCTTGTCGTCCACGTGCTGGATGCCATCCGAGTAGCGGACGACGAGCTCGAACGCGTAACGGCCGCGCAGGGCCCCGCTCGGCACGAGGCGCAGCTGCCCCGTGCCGTCGCCCCGGTTCTCGAGCAAGGCGGCCGCGATCCCGCGGCTGCCCGGCCGCACCTCGACGGGCCCGAGGTCACGATCGAGCGCGCGCAGGGGGACCACGATGGCGCGATCACGTACGAAGGGACCCCCCCACGTGGGTCGGGCGATCTGGCGGTCGTAGACGAGCGGGTAGGCGTTCATCGTTGCGCTCGCTGGATGCCGATCTGGTTGGCAAGAGCCATTGCCGGCGTCTCGGCGACCGCATTGCCGAGCTCGAGGCGCGACACGCAACCGCAGGGGGCGAGCACGTGGACGGCAACGATGACGGGGGTGCCTGCGTGGTCGGTCGCCACGTCGAGCCCCCTGAGGAGGCCGTCGCGCGGATTCGTGAGCTCGTGCTCGTCGAGGAAGAACAGGACAGCGTGATCGGGCAGTGAGACCGTCCTGTCGATCCCGGCCCCGCGAAGGGCGATCGCGAGCTCCGGGAACGTGCCGTCTGCCGGCAGGAAAGCGTTCCCGGTCGGCAGGATCGGTCGCCGGGCGCTCACCTTGCCGTGGTCGACGAGCGCGTAGCTCTGTCGCGGGTGCGTCGCATCGGCCGCAATGACGACGCCGAGGTCGCCTCCCGCCGTGCGCTCGAGCTGGCCGGCGACCACGCGCGGGACCGCCCGGTTGAGACCGCCGTTCGCGGCACGGAGGGGCTGGGCGCGCAGCTGGAATGACCAGGGATTGCTCTTGTACGCGTGACCGAGCGCGCGGAGATCCGCGAAGGCGGCGTGCACGAGGTCCGCGTCGCCGTCGCGCATGCCGTCGAATGGCCCGATGCGGTAGAGCGCGGGCGGATCTGCAGGAAGCGATCGCGCCGCGGCGGGGCCACGCACCTCGACGCGCGGTCGGAGCGGATACCAGAACGGCGCGCTGGAGGCGGTGATCGTGCGTCCGTCCTCCGGGCAGCGTGCCGTGACGGCGAGGACACGCTCGTCGCCGGGCACGTCCTCGATCACGATCGCGAGCTTGCCGCTCGCCGGCCCGGTCGCCTCGAACGCGCCGATGCTGGCGACTCCACGGCTCGCCTCGCGATGCAGCGCGAGCGGTGCGTGCTTCCCGGCCGCGAGCGCCGCCATCACCGCCTTCGGGACGCCGAGCAGCTCGGCCTCGAGCTCGCCCGAGCAGCAGTGGCCTTCGTGAAGGTGCGGCGGGACGGTGACGCGCATGACCTCGAACGTCCGCTCCATCCGCAGCGGCGGGAGCTTGCCGCCGGTGAAGACGACGGCCAGCCGATGCGTGCCGGCGAACCCAGGCTGGAGCGCGATCCCGAAGCAGCGCCCCGGGGCCTTCTTCGTCGCCGGGTCGAGCTCGCGCACGAGCGCCGAGATCCCGGCGGACCTCCCGCGGTCGATGGCGACGTCGGTGTAACCCGCCGGGAGGTCCGTGACGGCCACCCAGGTGCCGGGTCCGGCCACCCGACCCTGAGGGTCGTAGAGCGCCTCGAAGATGCCCTGGTTGGCCTCGGGTGGCGCCAAGTCATCGGGGATCGGATCGGTCGGCAGCCACAGCCGCGCCTCGCGCGGCCTGCAGCGGGTGATGACCTCGATGACGTAGGCGCTCGCCATGAAGAACCTCCGGAAGAGCCTTCGAACCAGCGCACGAAATGACCGACTCACGACACCACCACGCTGCCGCGCGGCGCGCGGGCCACCTCGTCCTCGAGCAGCACGACGTTGCCGGTGGGCATTAGCGCCGTGGCGTCGAAGACCCCCGGGACGTCCATCGCGAGCGCGAGGATGCGCGCGAGCACGACCTCCGCTCCGAGGCCGAGCCCGTTGATGTACGTCTCCACCGCCGCAATGACCGGCGAGATCAGCTCCCCGCGCGCGAAGCCCTCCCTGGGGGTCAGCGCCAGGCGGACCTCGACCTGCCGCACCCACGGGAAGCGCACGCGCACGCGCGTCCCCGCAGCCTTCCAGCCCGGATAGCGCAGGCGGTCGGTCTCGTCCCCGTTGATGACCCCCTGGACCTCGGCGAGCAGGCCCGTGTAGCAGGCGTATCGCGCGCTCACGCTGGCGCCCGCACGCAGGCCCGGCGCGGCGGCGCCTGTGCGCGGCTCGCGGTAGGCATGGTCCGCCGGCAGCGTGCCGAAGGTGATCACGCCCGTCGTGTCGTCGAGCTCGGCGTGACGAGCAAACGCCGGATCGCTGACGTGCAGCATCAGCGCCGCGGGCACGCCCGGCGAGCGGATGACGAGCTCGAGCGTGCCCGGCACGAGCGGCGGCCGGCCAAGGTGCACGTGGCGTTGTCCGGCGGTCGCGGCGGCGAGCGCGAGCTCGGGCTGGAGCAGCGTCTCGCTGGTCTGCGAGAAGCGGTTCGTGGCATCGAGAACGAAAAGCGTGCTCTCGCCCGGGCGCTCCTCGCGCAGGAGCGCCGAGGAGACTTGGCCGAGCAGGGCGCCGGTCGCGCTCCAGGCCTTGCAGCCGATCACCTTGCCCTCGAGCGCCGCCCGGGTCCCTCGCGGCAGCGCCCGGATGTGCCGCCGTGCGCGCGCGCGGAAGTCGTCGTCGCTCTCGGCGTCCCGTCCACTGAAGGTCGCGATGAGGTTCGTGCAGGTCGCGCCCTCGATGCCCGCGATGGGTGAACGCAGGAACTGGATGGTCCCGGCCGGCACGTTGGTGACCGCGCCAGGCACCGTGGCCACGATCGGGATCGGCGACGCCGCGGTGCGGCCCGCGGCGATGACGCCGTTCTGCGTGGTGACGAACTCGATGCGCGGGCTCTGCGGCGTCTCGTCGGCGTAGACCGTGATGGGGGCGGTCAGCGGCGCGTCGCGCAGGACCGGCCGTGGCGCGGCAAGGACGATCTCGCCGAGCGCGGGCGCGGCTGGCTCGCGTGTGAGGTCGAAGTCCAGCAGCCGCCGGTCGAGCTCGATGCCCGTGGCCGAGGTGCACGAGAAGTCGCGCAGGAGCTGCGACATCTGGAAGTAAGCCTCGTCGTCCTCGAGCGCCGCCGCCTCCAGCAGCGTGCGAATGACCGAGCCGATCCGGAAATCGCTGAGCGGGGTGTTCAGCTGGACATGGTCGATCATGTCCTGGAGGATCTCGACGAAGACGCGGCGTCGGAACGTCATCGCGAGAACCCCGGCGTGGACGCGCCGATGACCGCGCTCGTGCCAACCGCGGTCGCGCGCACGCTCATCCGCAGCACGTCGCCCGACGCCCGCACCGACAGGTCCTCGAGCGCGGCGATGCGGTCGTCGCCAGCGATGGTCCGGTAGGCCTGGAACTTGGCGAAGAACAGGGCCAGCGGCGACAGGCGCGTCCCGATCGGCAGGGCGAAGCCGAAGCTCGGGTGCAGGCGGAGGTCGCCCGGCTGTGTCGAGGCCTTGATGTACATGGCCTGGACCAGGTTCGGTACGCCGCGCACGAGCGCGAAGTCGAAGACGGACTGTCCTCCGCGGACCTCGCGCACGATCTCGATCTCCTGCGCGATGCGCTCGGCGATGCCGGGGCCCCGATCGAACGTGGACGCGCCGAGCGAGGTCACCGCGCCGGCGGAGCGGGCAGGGTCCACGAGCTTGAGGTCGGTTCCGTAGAGACGCTCGGCCAGGTCGGCGCGGCGGCCGCTGCCGCTCCTCGGCGCCGCGCTGGCCGCCGGCGCGGGGGAGGGCGACGGCACGCGGATGCGATCGCCTCCCCGAAGCAGGCCGGGCCCGCCCGCGCTCGTGATGTAGGGCGGGAGCAGGTCATTGAGAATGACGAGCTCCTTCCAGCGCGACTCGTCGCCCAGCGTGCGCAGCGCCAGATCACGGATGGTCTCGCCCTGCAGGATCACGACCTCGGCGAGGCTGCGGGCGGGTGGCGCGGCGGCGAGCACGGGATCGAGAGCGCGCGCGAGCTCGAGGCGGCGCTGCGCCGCCACCACGGGGTCGGTCGACTCGGGGCCGCCTCCGACGCGGAGCGCGTTCACCGCGCGCTTGCCCGCGCGGGCCAGATCGCGGAGCGTCCCCTCGAGCTCGCCGCCGGAGCCGAGCACGAATGGCGCTGGCGCGCCGCCGTCAGGTGCGCCGCCCGGCAGCTGTGTGCCGAGGAGCTCGAGCGAGCGAGCGAAGTGGTCGGCGAACTGGGTGAGGTTCTCCCAGTCCTGCACGGGCACGGTGACGAGCGCGACGCTCCCCTGCGCGACCCCGCCAATGAGGTCCATCGCGTCCTTCGCGAGCTCGGAGACGTCATTGACGAGGCCAATGGCGTTCTGCGCGACGCCGAAGGCCGTCGAGACGAGGTTCGTGAGGCTCCCGCCGAGCGCGGAGACCTCGTTGAAGACCTCCTGGACCTTCTGGATCGCCTTGTTGAGCTCGTTGAGCGCGGCGCCGGCCTTGGCAACCCAGCTCTGCGCCCGCTCGAGGAGGCCGGCGCCCCCGCCGGCGCTCGCGTCGAAGCCCTCCAGCCGCGACTCGACGCCGGCCGAGAAGGGAATGCTGGCCGGGTCCATGCGCCCGAGCACCTTGAGCTGGAGCTCGTAGCGGTAGCCGGTGCGGAGATCGCGGCCGCGCGGGACGCGCAGGAGCAGGGGCTCGACCGTCCACCACTCGCCGTCCTTGAGGTTGAGCCAGGTCAGGAAGCAGTCCTCGGGCCTCGTGATGTCGGGCGTGGTGAGCGCGCCCTTCTTGAGGTCGAGGTAGAGCCGGAAGAACGCGCGCAGCTCGACGATGCGATCGAAGCCGGTCGTGGCGTAGGCGGGGGCGCGATAGCTCGTCCCGGCCGTCTTGAGCTTCTCGTCGTGCGCACCGGACTGGAAGTCCGCGTCCTGGTTCTCCTGGAACTCCCAGGCGCGACCGAGGCCGGGGCTGATCTCCGAGCCGGGACCGCTCGCCGACTTGATGCCGGCGTCGAGCTCGCCGACGCCGCTTCCGAGCAGCGCCCGGCTCTGGTGCCGGTCGAACGGGCTCGCCGCCACGGGCAAGCTCGGCAGGAACACCCCGGTCGTGCCGGCGATGGTCAGGTCGCCGATGCCAGCGCCCTGATGCTCGACGTAACGACCACCGCCCTGCAGCGCCTGAACGTCGGCCGCCGCGGGCTCGACCATCTCGAGCTCCTGGGGATTGGGGCGGAACGAGTAGACGAGGTCCTGCCCGTCGGGCGCCGTGGCCACGTCGACGCTGCCGCCCCCGGTGGTCATGACGACCAGGTGGTAAAGGGGGTGCCGGTCGGTGGCCGTCCCGCCGTAGAGCGCGTTCTCGTTGTACGGCGTCCCGAGGAGGTCGTCCTGGTGCGCCTCGTTGAGCAGGATGTCGACCTGGCTCGCGCGCTTGCGGATCTGCGCGGGCGAGAGGCGAGGGACCTGACGGTCGCTCGATTCCATCTCAGCCCTCCTCGTCTGGCCGCGGCGCGGGCCGCGCATCGGGGTGCGGCAGCCGTAGCGCGGGCGAGAGCAAGCGATAGGTCTTCATCGTCGCGAACGTGCCGTCGTCGGTCCTGTTGCCCGCCGGTGTGCGCGGCGGATCGGCCGGCGCCTGGCCGGGCGCAGGTGCCGCTGGCTGTGCGCCCGCCGCCGGCTGGAAGACCGCGGTCGTCGGGTTCGGAGGCGGCTGCGCGGGCGGCGTCGTCCCGTTCGGGCCGAGGCCGTGCTGGTGAAGGGCGTACTCCTGCGTGTAGAAGCGCTCGAACTGCGCTTCGATCGCCTGCAGCTTGGCCGTGAGGTCCGTGCGGAACTGATTCCAAAAGGCGACGAGGGCGCCCCCGAGCACGGCGTCCTCCCAGGGCCGATCTCCCGGGTCTCCCAGCTCGAGCACGGTGGAGAGCCCATCGTGGCCGATGGTCAGGAGCGGCCGGCCGCCGCTCGTGATGCGGATGCGCCGGCCCGGCTTGATCGCGACGTGGACATCGCCACCGACGCTCGGCGCGGCGGGGCCTGCGGCGTCCGCCTCGTCCGCGAGCGCACTCTCGCCGGCGTGTGCGCCGGCCTCTTCGGTCGACAGCGAGAGCGAGCCCCGGGCGTCGATCCGCAGCGAAAGCCCCGCGTGACGGGCCTCGAGCACGGTGCCGAGGTCATCTCGGGGCGTGGGTGGACTCCCGGACGATGCCACGCGGAGCGGCGCTGGCCAGAACGCGATCACGTAGGGGCGCTGCTCGTTGCCGCCGAGGTACTGCACGACGCACCAGTCGCCGTCGAGCGCGTCGATCGGAAGGTCCTGGGGCAGGCGCCCGCTCTGCAAGAGCTCGGTGCGCTGCTCTGGGGGTAGCACGCGCTGGCTGGTCGGATTCGGCCGGACGCGCGTGGCACTCGCGGCGCCGAGCGGCGCACCCGAGCAGACCACGACGCCGTCGAGGACCTGGTACGGCGCGCGGCGGCCATCGTCCACGATGAGCACCTGCGCGAGGTATCCGTCCACGTTCCGCGGCGCGGCCGACGCGCCCGCGCCGAGCAAGCCAGCGCCGGCACCGTCGTGGATCGCGAGGATCACGCCGAGGTGGCCCCCGAACACGAAGTCCGACGCGTGACGCCGCACCACCGCCGCGGCCTGCACGGGATGGCCCGACGCGGTCTTCCAGTAGCCGCGCGTCACGGCCGCCCCCCAGTGCGCCGGCTGCGCGCGACCGCGAGGTCCACGACCGGGAAGTACCGGGTCCCGATCGCGCGCCGCAGGAAGATGTCCTTCGGGTTCACCGTCACCGCCGGCGCGGGTTTGCTCGCCGAGACCGCGCTCGCGATCTGGTACGCGGTGCGGCCAAGGCCGCGAACGACCGCGCCGCCGACCTGCGGATCGATCCCGTCCGAGTCGATGGAGCCCGTGTCACCGGGGCGCGAGCCAGGGATCGAGACGTGCCGGACGGTCTCGTGGCGCCGGCGAATCATCGGCTGGCCGCGCGTGACAGTGAGCTGGGTCCGCAGCGTGGTGCGGCCGTCGGGGGCCACCGCGAAGTCGTGCCGGACCCCTTCCACGTAGTAGCACTCGTCGAGCTCAGGGAGGTCGAGCCGGTAGCCGACGCGGCAATGGAGG
>Ga0080064_1007949_pt1 | contig 10373 bp, 13 predicted proteins | sample Subgrocontami54m_FD_69260 | JGI IMG/M metagenome (GOLD analysis project Ga0080064, IMG submission 69260) | Subsurface groundwater microbial communities from S. Glens Falls, New York, USA - GMW46 contaminated, 5.4 m (SPADES assembly) (version 2) ... | reverse complement strand
GAGGTTGAGAGTACGAATTTTTGCAGCGCGGTTCCAGCGTTTGATTTCTGCTTCCCGCTTGAGGGCGGCTGATTTCGTTCTTTTTCGTTCGGTATACGCGATGCGGAGGGGCTTGTGGCTTCGGGTATATGCGCCGCCACGGCCAGCTATATGCTCATCAAATCGCTTCTGAGGGTCTTTGGCGATGCCGGTATAGAGGCTCCCGCCCTGGCAGAGGAGAATGTAGACAAACCATCTGGTCATCGGATCATTATACACGCGCACCATTTTATCTTCAGGTGTGAGAAAATAAAACCATGATACGACGATGGCCTTCGATTCATTTCCATTGGGACAATATCACCAAGATGGTGCTCGTGAACTTTTTTTCGAGCCTATACTTTTATTTGCCCATCATGACCCTTTGGTATCAGAGCCGTGGCTTGAGCCTCATGCAGGTGGGAACGCTCAATGGAGTAGGAGCCATCACTTACATGGCGACGACAGTCGCGACTGGTATGTTCGCGGATAAATACGGGCGGAAACGGGCGATCATCGTGGGGCTTCTCTTTCAGCTCCTGGGCGAGGTACTGTTTTTGTTCAGCAGTTCGTTCCCCATGTTTATTTTGTGTTCGATAGCGGCAGGACTCGGGTTTTCATTTTGGAGCGGAGCGTATGACGCGCTAATTGTCGATACATTGCGGCAGGAAAACCGGCAGAGCGATACACAAAAAACGTTTGGATCCCTCATGGCGTATCGAGGCTTATCGGTCATTCTTGGCGCGGGGGTCAGCAGCATCATTGTCGCTCAACTTACCCCGGAGCGGTTTATCTTTGCGATACTGCTTACGGTAATAACCGTGAGTATTGCGCTTGGCATAAGTTTGTCTCTCAAGGAACCGCAACCGCACAAGCACGTCCATAAACTTTCTCCCCGGGAGCTATTGATCACAAGCATTTCAATGTTGAGACAGAATCAGAAATTAAAGAGGCTCGTGCTTCTGGGAATATTTTCTACTCCGTTTGGGGCATACCTCATCACGCTCTACCAGCCATATTTTCAACACCTTGGAGTCCCGGGGCAGTGGTTTGGACTCGCCTACGCCATTGGAGGATTACTGTTGTTTCTGTCATCCAAATATGCGTATCTCATAGAAAAGAAGTTGGGTGGGAAAATGGCGCTCTTGGTATCTACGGTTCTTCCGGGTGTGTTCTATGGACTAATGGCCGTGACCGGCAGTGCGTGGCTCGCTGTGACGTTTTTTTGCCTGAACTACGGATCGTCAGCACTTCAACAACCATTGTTTGATGACTATACTAATAGACATATCGCGAGCGAAAACAGAGCCACGCTCTTGTCGTTTATCGGCATGCTTTCTAGCCTCTATGTGGCGGTCATGGGTCCGCTCATCGGCGCGATAGCGGATCGATCAGTCCCGATGGCGTTTGCATTCATGGGGGGACTGATCATTGTGGGAGCATTAGTTTTTCGGATTGGTGAGGAGCAAATAACGATCGCAGAAGCAAATTCTTAACAATTCAGACGTTTGGTGTAAAAATAACAATCAATGGTTTCCTGGGGCCTTGCGATCCAGGTGATGGTTCCGGCGTTATGGTAGCCATTTTTTTCCCAGAATCCGAAGACTTCGTTTTTTATGTATGGGTGATCAATGCTTAGAGGGACACAAAACAGTGTGCATCCGAGGGTTTTGGCCTTATTTTCACCAGCTTGCAGCAACTTGGAATCAGCTTGGACATCTTTGAAATTCGTCGCGGTCGTGAATGCAATGATGTGCATCCATTTTTCCGTAATTGGTTTCGTAACAATCATGTCAGAAAAACCTTCAAGTTGCTGACCTGGTTCCATAACCTCGAATACGACAAATCCTGATACTTGTCCACCTGATTCAGAAACGACGATTTTTGCGTTTTGAGAATGGAATTTTTGAAGAAAATAGTTTTCGTCGGCACCGTAGGCCCTATACGCAGAGCGATCTAAGGTTACAAGATTTGGTATATCGTACGGACGTCCTTCACGGATAGTCATCTGTTGAAGTATAACAGATACAAAATAGCCCGTATTAACAGGATAAATTGATTTAGTTGCGGGGGTTACGGGCCTGTCCGCCTGTGGCGGAAAATCAAAACGTATTATTACACTTCATCTATTTTTACAAATTCTATATCCACTTGTTCCCAAGGATGAACCGTTTTGATGGCTTTTTCTATTAGCTTTGCTTTCTCAGCAAGACAGGTCATTTCAATTTTAACTACTGGAGCTCTGGTTATTTTTCCTATAGTGCCTTGACGAGGATTTGCTCCCTTTTCAGACTTCCAATTGCCGTCTCCATGGGTGATAAAAGCTACCTGAGAATAGTTTCCGTATACCCCAGCTTCAAATTTTGAAGCGGCTTTAATAATTTTATCAATAGTCTGTTTTTCGTCTGGACAATACACATTAAATTTGTATTTCATGTAGTAATTATAACACTGCATAGGAAACAAAAAATAGCGCCTTGTAAGACGCTATTTAGACGTTGGTTGCGGGGCTGGGAGTCGCACCCAGCCTAGAAGATTATGCACCTGTTATCTCCCATTCCTGAGAGTGTCGGACTATATCTTCCTCGCCTCATCGGCGGGTTCGGCGTATAGTCTCTACGGACTCTCTGGCAAAGCCAGGTTGCCTCGGTATTACCCAGACACTGATCTTAGGGTTTCACCGATATAGCCGAATTCTATCCTTTGATTATTCTCGGGACAGCCCATATTTGAGCCTTCTGTGCAACTGTACACTACCCCGCGGTTCTGAAAAAGAACATGCGTAGTATACTGGATTCATGGCAGAAAATAAAGAGCGGCGGTGGACGAGGAAACGACTATTCGCCCTGGGTGTGCCGGCGGTATTGATTCCGGGGCTCCTTATCGCTATGGCCTTAGGATGGAATCCGATGAAGCTTGAGGATGTCAAAGACTATCATCAGATCCAAACGATTTTTCCGGCGATCGGAGTAGTCGCCCAGGTGATTGACGGGGACACGTTTGAACTCCAAAACGGCGTCGGGGTGCGCCTCATCGGCATTGATGCGCCCAATAGGGGAGAAGGGAAATGGGAGGAGGCACGCGAGGCGCTTACGGGCTTGATCGGCGATAAACGCGTGTTCCTCGAATACGACCGGTATCAGGATGATAAATACGGCAGGGTGCTTGCCTGGGTTTGGGTTGACTGTGAGCGAGAGCCTACATTTCTGCCGGCTGACTATATGGCCGCATCCGAATATATCTTGAATACTTGTAAATTAGAAGATGCGGCACAAATGGTCGTATCCGTAAATATCTAGGAAGTTATTTACGGACGAACCCTTTGCATCTCACCTATAACTCCTCACGCCCGGGACTTACGGAGAATCCAGAGGGGTGTAAAAAGGGGAAACTCGTCAATGAAGAAATGGTGCAGCAAGGTTTAGCATCCGTCGAGCGGTACAAAGAGCGGGGAGAGCTCAAGTACGAAGCGCGTTTACAGAAATCAAATCCATGAACATTGACTGGAAAAAGCGCGTGATGAATTATTATGAAAAAACGTTCTGGGATTATTTCCTGGTGTATTTTCGCGGTGGCAACTACAGCATGAATTACGGCTACTGGGACGAGACCGTAACGTCAAGAAAAGATTCCTATGCACGGCTCTATGAACGTATCGCGGATGCGCTGTCGATAAAGTCCGGCGATCGGGTGCTGGATGCCGGGTGCGGTTTTGGAGAGGCTGCCTGCTTTATGGCAAAAACATATGGATGTCAGGTAACCGGCGTTACGATAAGCCCGACACAAGTGCGCAAGGCGCAGGAGATCGTCAGGCAACGCAATTTTGGTGATCGGGTGAGCGTGTTCCTTGCCGATTACACGAAAACGAGCCTTCCCGACGGGTCGTTTGATGCGATCTATGCCATAGAAACCATAGTTCATCTCTCGGATAAAACGGATTTTTATTTGGAAGCATATCGACTTTTGGCACCCGGCGGGAGACTGGTGGTCGCTGAATATATTCAAAACAAAGAGCCGAAAATTCCGTTGGATCGGCAAAGTATGGAGGCGTTTCTTGATGGTTGGTCGATTCCGAACATGTGGACTCTCAATAGGCATACATCGGCCATCAAGCGGTGCGGCTTTGATCAGGTACGTACAGAGGACTATTCAGCGGCGACTGACCGGGTGGCTCGGTATTTGTATCGATATTCGTTGTTTGGTGTCCCGGTATATCAGCTGTTGCAACAGGTGGGAATGATAGACGATGTACGAATGAAGGATGCATTGTCGTGTCGGTACCAATGGTTGACGAAGCAAAAAGGATTTTGGGGCCACGCCTTCATTACTGCTCGGAAACCGTAAGTCGTCAGCGCTTGGTGCAGTGGGAGCGGAGCCAGGAGGCAATTTCTTTAAGATCCGGTTTTTCGTTGTCTACACGAATCATAAAGACGGCACCTTCACGAGGCTTTGCCATGAGATGATATCCATTCGTCCAGAGAAATCGTTTTGTGGATGCCCACGCTGTCCGTTTGTTGCCATCGGTAAACGGGTGATTCATACAGAGTGATTGCAAAAGTGCGGCCGCCATAACAAAAATAGTGGGATACAATGGTTGTCCGCCAAATGTTGCCTTTGGTCGTTCTACGGCGGAATGGAGAAGGGAGAAATCTCGAACGCCCGCTTTCGTGCCTGCGCGCTCGATGATCGCTTCGTGGATACGATAGACTTCATCAATCTCAAGATATACTGTCATGCAATAAAGCTAGGCGAGTTCATCCAGGAGTGCGCCATCTTCTGCAAGGAACCCATCAAGCCACATCTGAAATTCCTGTTGGGATCGCGAAGATGACGGCAAAGATTTTGTAACCGGACGAATGAAAACACCTCCCGCTTGGGCAACATAGTCGATCGTCATTTTTTGACCGCGGCGCCACCGCGCCTCCTGCATGATGGGAGAGGGAAGAATGACTGCGCTACTGTTGCCAAGTTGGGAGATGGTTGTTTGCAGTTGCATATGTACGTACGATGTTAGTACATATCTCTTGACATGTCAAGAGTCGATGGGAAATGAGTGGGATGACCGGGAGTATGTCCTCGGTTCGTGCGTGGTACAATTAAAAAAATACGGTATGAATACACAGTGGCAGGTGATGTATTACATTTCGGCATCCGGCGATATACCGGTGCGGGATTTTTTGGATGCGGCCGGGCCAATGCAAAAGACACCGGAAAAAGAAATTGCTCTCACCATGAAGCGACTGCGTGCGTACGGTGGTTCTTGACAGAATATATCTTTTGCGATATATTCTACGCATATGGCAAGAAGAATGTATACGCTCGAGGACCATCTAAAAACGTCCCTGAAAGACCCGGCGTTTCGTCGTGCATGGGAGGCATCAGAGGTAGAATATCAACTCTCGCGACAGGTTATCTCCCATCGGCTCCGGCAAAAGATGACGCAAGGGCAACTTGCACAAAAGGCACAGACGACACAGGCAGTGATCTCCCGGATTGAGCGGATGACGACCAATGTATCGGTAGATTTACTCAAACGCATTGCACATGCATTTGACGTAAAATTGCGGGTCCGATTCGAATAAATTTGACACATGTGGTATACTCTATGTTTAGTTGAATAAAAGCGTTGATGGAGTTGATTGGGACTCTGTCTCCCGAAAGGGGCGCTGATGAGGCTATCAATACAACGAATGTCTCATACGGAGCCGAAACCGTAACCCCACTTCGCATAAAGCTACGCGGGGTAAAAAAGATAGGAACGAGTGTCGTATAAACGGAGCTCGTCATGAATGAGGTTTCCTCATTGGTTTGACGATCTCCCCGCAAGGGGATTTTTTGATGCGTTAGTTAGCGAGCACATTCTTATGCGCGAGTTTACTAACCATCAATCCGTCCGAAGCGAACATTCGACTGCGTGGATGTAAACCACGAGGCGAACGTGAGCGAAGGAGGATGTTAGCCAAAGAGGCGATGAAGCAAGGTGGCACCGCCTTTGAAGGCCCTTGCAAATTCTCGAGGATTTTCTCGTGGATTTGTAAGGGCTTTTTTTGATGACTCGTTAGCGAACAAATTCTTATTTGTGAGTTTACGAGTCGATCAATCCTGTACTTGCGCTCTTGCGAGGCATGGACGTAGACCATGCGAGCAAGTAAGCATAGTACTGGGATGATGGGTGAGTAGTTTAGTTGGAAAAATGTCTGTCTCCAAAACAGACGTCGTAGGCTCGATTCCTACCTCACCCGCATATGAAAAATAATAACATGATCGGCATTATCGGTGGCATGGGGCCGCAGGCGACTGGGGAGTTTTATCGAATTTTGATTGATAAAAGCATTCGTGAATATGGAGCAGTCAACAACGATGATTTTCCGAGCGTCGTTATCGACTCTGTTCCTGTGCCGGACTTTATCAGCTCACAAGAACACTTGAGTAAAGCCCGGATGATGCTCATAGACCGAACGAGACGACTGAATGCCTATGGGGTAGGCCGGATCGGCATAGCCTGCAATACAGCGCATCTCGTGTTAAATGATCTGCGCGCCGTCTCGGCAACGCCGATAGTGTCTATTATGGATGAAGCTGCCCATATCGTTGCAAAAAGAAACTTTGTTCGCGTGGGACTTTTGGCATCGCCCATGACATATAAAACGGAGCTGTATCAAAGCGCACTCAAACGCACTGCAACAGTGATCATTCCGAACACAAAGATGCAATCAGATATTGATGATTTGATACGCGCGGTTATAAGTGGAAAAAACATAAAGGCATTAAAAACAACTGCGTATCCTTTAATTGAGTCGTTCATTCAAAAACATAGCGTTGAGGCAATAATACTAGGATGTACAGAATTGCCTCTTATTATTGATACTCCGCTTTCAGTACCAATCATCAGTTCGCTTGATATATTGGCGGATAATTTACTCAAATACTACTATGGTAGGAAAAAGGAGATTGTATGAGAGAACGGGAAGACGTCGATACAAATCATAATTCTGGAGGTAGCCCCGCTCAAACGCCGGAGCAGGGGAGTCTTTGGCTCGGGGCTCCGAGAGACAGTTATAAGAGCGATACAAGGAGTGGGAAACAGTATGCAATTTGATGTGTATGATCCATTCACCGGTGATGTAGGAAGGCTTGCAAAGATGGCTTCACTACGTACAGAGCTGAGCCAGGCAGTTTGCGATCAGGCTATGGACTCGGGGAGGGAGGCGAAGAGCGTCGATCCTTCAGAGGTCAGATTTTTAGATTTTTTCGTCGCGCCGTATAAGCAATGTCCTGAAAAGCCACGCATGTTGGCAGAGATTGCTCGTGATGATGTAGGAGAAATTTTTAAAGCCGGAGTACGGATGGGTACGATAGATTCAAATGGGAAGATTTCTTTGGAATCAGTAGCGGTGCGAACCGTGTTTGGCGCAACAGAACATATGCCGGTACGGGCGGTAAGTTATTTATTACCTGGTTTACACTTGCTTGAGTCTCTGCGTAGGAGTAGAAGATTCTCTACACTACCACAGATACAATACATCAGTATGGGGGAGAACGGGAGCAGGATCAATAATCTAGACAGAGATACCGTGTCTCGACAGGCGAATGTATTGGCAGGGGGGGGGGTTTAATTCGCGCCCCACGGGGGGGGCAGGGGCGTTGAGGGGTCTCGCGTCATCGCAAGGGAAGCGGCGTTCTCAGCAGGCACGGGCGTGACGCCGCGGCTTTCGTGGCAGCCGGTGCAGGAGCGGTGTTCGCCGGGCTGAAAGCTGATGAAGGACCTCATGCGGCGGAGTTCCATGCGGTTCTCGTCGAGGATTTGGAAATACACCGCCGTGTCCGCCGGCACGCGGAATTTCGCGCTGCCGTCGCGTTCGACCGGCACGTCGCCGAGGATGCGCACCGGCGTCCAACTCGTGAGATTTTTGCGCTCCGCGCCGGCGCCGCTGTAGCGATGGTCTTCGCCGTAACGCTGGCCGCCGTGCGCATTGTCGTACGGCCAGCCGATGGGTTCGGAGATGCGCAGGTAACGGATGCGCTCCGGCGCAATGCCGTCGCAGCCGTAGCTCACGGTGCTCACGAGACAAGTGGCGTAGGAACTTTCGCGCGCTCCTCCCTCTCCACCGCTCGCGGGGGCGAGGGCCGGGGTGAGGGGGTTAGTTGTGCGGGGTTTGTCCGGCTTCGCTTTCGCACTACGCCACGCGCCCCTCACCCTTGCCCTCTCCCCTCCAAGAGGAGAGAGGGAATCCTGCGCATCCCGTTTCACGCGGTCACTCGCATACTGAGTGAAGTCGGGCAACACCGGCGGACGCGGGCGCGCCCGCAGCGGGATCGGCGTGAAACACGAGATCGTTGCATCGCGGTAAATGAGTTCCTTCGTGCCGAAAACGTCGATGAGGTAAATCGCGTAGCCAGTCGCGTCGATTTCGCTGCTCAGCCCGGTCTTGCCGGTGCCAAAGCTGTAGGAGGCGAGGAAAGTCTTTTCCGAGAGCGCCCACGGCGTCATGTAGTAACCGCCCTGGTCGCGCACGCCGCCTTCGGGCGCGGGCACGCCGTCCATGCCGCCTTCGGGCGGGACGACGCCGGGCGTGACGATGCGGATGCCGCGCGGGTCATTGATGCCAACGCCGGGCGCGACGACGACGACCGGCCCCGCCGCGAGCGTGTGATGGCCCGCCGCGATGCATACGAGCCGCGTGTTGCGCGTGCCGGGGATCGAGCGCACGTCTTCGAGCGACCACGGATTCACGAAGTGCTGCTTGAAGATGGCGTCGGCCTGCGTGCCGTCGGGGCGGACGGTCCAGAGCGACTGGATGAAGGCCCAACTGCGCTCGTGATATTCCCAGCGCGTGTAGCCGATGGTACCGTCGTCGAGCGTGTGCGGCAGGTAATCGCCGTCCTTGCTCACGCTCAAGCGGCGGAGGCCGGAGCCATCGGGGCGCATCGCGTAGAGGTTGCAGCTCGTCTCGTCCTTGTCGTATTCGTTGCACTGAAGCGACGTGCCGCAACGCTCGGAGACGAATACTATGTCGCCGTTCGGCGCGTAAGTCGGATCAAGGTCGCTCCACTCGCCGCGCGTGAGTTGACGCAGACCGCGTCCGCTCACGCCGATTTCAAAGATGTGAATCGGCTCCTCGGTGCGGCGAAGACGATAACTCTGCGCGCGGTCGAGCCAGCCTTCCGGCGGCTGGTCGCTTTTCGCCTTGGCATAGCCGAACACGATCCGCTTGGCATCCCAGCGGAGGTCCGCGCCGTGGAGGTGGCCAGGGCCGAGTCTGCCGTTGAGAAGGTTCTTCACGAGCGGCGCTTCTTCCGGCCCGGGCAGCGTGAGGACGCAAAGGTCGCCGCCGGGCCGCGACACCCACGGCATGTGGTTGAGACACACGTCGGGATACGTCTCCTGGCCGAAGCGTTTCACAAGGAGCAGCCGGTCGAAATTCAGCAGCGGATTGCGAAAGGCCAGCCGGCGCATGGCCCAGCGGGCCTGGAAGTAGAGGTCCCGGAGGGTGACGATGTCCGAGTTCAAATCCGAAGTCCGAAATCCGAGATCCGAATGAAGCCCGAAATCCGAATCCCGAACTGTGCGGTCGTCACGGGCACTTCGGGTTTCGGGCTTCGGATTTCTTTCGGAGTTCCCAACGCGCTGCACTCTTGGGGAGCTTGGGTCTGCGGACGCGACTCGGTTAGTCTCACCCCTCACCCCGGCCCTCTCCCCGTTGAGGGGAGAGGGAGCGCGAAGGGCAGCTTCAGACAATCCGATGTGTCTGGCCGCGCTCGGTTGCGCGTCGAGATGCGTTCGGGGGGCGGCGAACGCGGCCGGGCGCTGGGCAGGCACGAGCGCGTCCATCGCGACTCCCTCTCCCCTCAACGGGGAGAGGGCCGGGGTGAGGGGTGAGCCGGACACTAGACCCGGCTTCCTCCTCGGTTCGCCAATCGCCTCTTGCCTTTCGGCTCTCGCTTCGAGCTGTGCCTCCACTTCATCGAACTCGCGCTCAAAGGCCGTCGTCTCGACTCCAACTAGCTTCAGCTCTGCGGCCAGCAGACGCCCGCGCTCGACAAAGTGCTGAATCACTTCAGGCGTGACCGCAGCCACCAGCTTCGGTCCGCTGATCTTCGCTGTGGACCACTGGCTGACGCTGCTTTGATCGGCGGGCTGGCTGAGGGCGAGGTTCTTCGTCGCGTCCTCGGCGCCGTAGATTTCCACTTCGTCGAGGTGGAAGAAGGTAGGTTTGTCGCTGCGAATCTGGAGCCGCACGTAGCGCGCCCGCACCTCGCCGTCCTTGAATTGTACGTCGAGCGGCGGCGGGTTCGTAGTCCCGCCTTTAGGCGGCAGGGCGGGCGGAGGTTGGACGCGCTTCGATTTTTCAGAA
>Ga0080064_1007948_pt1 | contig 10373 bp, 7 predicted proteins | sample Subgrocontami54m_FD_69260 | JGI IMG/M metagenome (GOLD analysis project Ga0080064, IMG submission 69260) | Subsurface groundwater microbial communities from S. Glens Falls, New York, USA - GMW46 contaminated, 5.4 m (SPADES assembly) (version 2) ... | reverse complement strand
TGCTGTCGAATCTTCTGGACATTCCCGAACAGAACATCCGGGTCTGCAAGGCCTACGTGGGCGGCGCTTTCGGCGGCAAGTCCGAGGTGTTTCCCCTGGACGCCTGCGCCGCCCTGCTCTCCAGGAAAGCCCGCCGGCCGGTAAAGATCCTCTACTCCCGGGAAGAGGTATTCACCGCCACCCGCCACCGGCATGGCACGGTCATCAAACTGAAAACCGGGGTGAGCAGCGACGGAACCATCATCGCCCGGGAAGCCTGGGTAACCGCCGAAAAAGGCGCCTACGCCAGCACCGGCCCCATCGCCCTTTACCTGATTTGCAGCCAGTTATTCAGGACCTATCGCTCTCCGAACATCAGGTATGAAGGAGTCAATGTTTACACCAACAAGACCCCCTGTGGCGCCATGCGGGGGCATGGTTCCATCCAGATGCGCTTTGCCGACGAATCGCAAATGGATATGATCGCCGAGGAACTGGGAATGGATCCGCTCGCTTTCCGGTTGAAAAACGCCCGGCAGCCCGGCGACGTTCTGCCCCTGCAAAGCGCGGTGACGAGTTGCGGTCTCTCCGAATGCATCAGGCAAGCAGCCGACAGTGCCGGCTGGGCGGAAAAAAGAGAGGCAGGGGCGAGCGCCACCGGCGCCGGCGCAAGCCCGATCAGGATCATCAAAACGAGAACGATCCGCCGCATCAATGTCACCGGGAGGCGATCTTACTTCTTCGGCGTGACCATCAGTTCCGCCGCCGGCTCCTTGTAGTCGTCTAGCTTCTTGCCGTTGGCGGGAATTTCGATCCAGCGCGTGACGCCCTTTTCACATTCCTGCACGATGGGGAAATAGATCGGTTTGTCGGCCGGAAGATCGCCCGCCAGGAAACCGCGGAAGGTGAATTCCTCGTAGAAATTATCCGGCAGCTTTCCGCCCGACCAGCTAAGCTCGACGACGCCCTCGCTCAGCTTGGTGCCTTCGCTGCCTTCATAGGTCTTCGCGTATTTTCCCTGTTTCAATTCGATCTTCCAGCCCGGCTTGGGCATCGGCTTCACGTTGATGAACCCTTCGGGGATTTTGACGCGCAGCGCCGTCGTCGCGCTGCCTTCGCATCCGTGCGGAACGCGCAGCACGGCCTTGTAATTTGCGCCCGCGGGCGCCTGTTTCGTCTCCAGCGTGATATGGGCCAGGCAGGCGGTGCTGACCGCGGCACAGGCCGCGCCAAGAAGCAATGAGCGGATCATGATGATCTCCAATTTCGCAGATGAACGAGTGCAGACACGCGCGGCGCGTCCGCGAGACGGATTCAAATCATGCGAAATGCGGGGGCGCGCGTGCGTGGCCGGCGCGGCCCGGCGGTTGGATCGCGTTCGATTCTGCCCGCGATGCATAAGAAACTTTGCCTTCGCCGATGGGAGCGGCAAGGCAGAAAACAAGCGTTGGCAACACAGCCGCATAAGCCACCGGCAGCAGGCAAAGGTCGCATTGAGAATGCAGGCCGTTATCGTCGCCTGGATCGGGCATGTCCGCTGCATCGGTATGACAGAGGACAAGCTGTGTTTCGCCGTCAGGCGAAACGGCATTGGCATGCGTGAAAAAGCCCTGAAGGAGAAACGCGTAACAAAGCGCGACCAGCGCGAGAAGACGAAGCAAACTCAGTCTTTTTGGCGCGCGCGTAGTCATCGGCGATCCTGTAGGGCTTTCAACTATATCATCGCCGCCTGCGATAAACTCTGCAATAACAAAGAAATAAAGGGCGCCCGCGCGCGCCGGGTTATTTCGCCGCCGGAATTGAACCTGAATGGGGGCGTCCGGGTTATTGTCTGAGAATGCTCGCCCGGACGCCGGAGGAAACACCATGCAAAAGCCGTCCACTCTATGCGTTGCCGCCGTTGCCGCCGTCATGGCCGTGGCTCTGGTTTCGTCCATCCCAGGCAGCGCACAGACGCCTCCATCCTCCCCCGCGCAAGCGCAGAAAGAGCCGCCGCAGGGACAACAGCAGCCCGCGCCGCCCAAGCCTTATAAAAAAGTATCGGTGACATTGGCTCCCTCCGGGACGGATCCCGGCCTGGACGCCCTCCGCAAACAAATCGCCGACATCGCCGCGCGCAAGGACCGCGACGCCTTGGCGCGCGTCGTGTCGAAAGATTTTTTCTGGGAACGCGACAGCGGCAACAGCGCCGACAAGAACAAGCCGGGCATCGACAATCTGACAACCGTGCTGGGCCTCGACGCCAAGGACGGATCGGGCTGGCTGACAATCGCCGACTACGCCGGTGAGCCCTCCGCCTCCGCCATGGAAGGCCAGAAAGATGTGGTCTGCTCCCCCGCGACGCCCGTCTTCAGCGAAGATGAATTCAAGGCGCTTCTCGAGTCCACGCAAACGGACCCCGGTGAGTGGGGATACGCGTTGCGCGATGGCATCGAGATCCGCGAATCCGCGGCGGCTGACGGCAAAGTCGCGGAAAAGCTCGGCCAGCAATTCATCCGCGTGATGCCCGACCCCGCGGCTTCCAACGCCCAACCGACCGCGCTTCGGGTCGTCGCTCCGTCGGGCAAGATCGGTTTTATCCCGTTGGACTCCGTGTTCCCGCTCGGCATCGACCAACTCTGCTACAAGAAAGAAGCGGACGGCTGGAAAATCGCCGGATATCTTGGTGCCGGCGCGGCGGCGGAATAGCGACCTGCGACTTAGGCGATCAAGCCATCCATAGGCTTCACGGCGCCGCTGTCGGGAAAAACCGCCGCAGCCAGCGCCTTGTCGCTGACGCGCACGTGATCGCGTAACAGACCCTTGAGCACCGCGCGCAAGTCGGTGGTCGGCTTGAGATCGCGGCCCTCGTAGAGATTAGCGTCCTTTACCCCGGGCCAATCGGTCAAAACGCGGCCACCCTTGACCGCGCCGCCGGCGAGCAGCGCAACCGTCGCGGTGCCGTGATCGGTACCCTCGGTGCCGTTGATGCGCGCGGTACGGCCGAACTCGGTAACAACCGCGACCACGGTCTCGCGCCAGGCGGTGCCCATGCCGCTCTCAATGGCGGCGATGGCGCCGTCGAGCGCGCCGAGCAGCGCCGCCAGCCGCCCGTTAATCTCGCCTTCGGCGGCGTGCGTATCCCAGCCATCGAAAGCCAGTGCGCCGATGCGGGGACCATCGGGGCGCGCCAAAAATTTCGCCGCGGCGCCCGCGCTCTCCGCAAAATAGGCGCGCACCTGCGCGGCCCCGGTCGGACGCGGCTGGCCTTTCTGGCCCGGCTGATCCATCCCGCCCGCCCGCGCGATAGCCGTCAATCCGGCCCGCTCTTGCAGCACGCGCGCCAGCGCCGGATCGGTGTGATTGTAGAGATCAAGCAGCCGCATCATGGTGTCATCGGAGGCGGGCGGCAGTCGCGGCGGCGTCCACGACAGCACCGGCGCCGAACCGCGCACCACCAGCGGCGTCACCGGACCGACGGCAAAAGCCTCGCCGCCCTTCGGATTGGCGCGCCCCGCCGGTTCCAGTGTTGTCAGTGCGCGATTGAGCCAGCCGCTGTCGCTCGCACCGGGTTTTACGAGCCCGCTCTCCAGCACGTCCTGCCCGTCAAAATGCGACCGTTCCCGATAGGGCGTGGCGACCGCATGAACGATGGCCGCCTGACCGCTCCTGTAGAGGCGATGCAGATTCGGCATCGCCGGATTGAGGGCGAATGTGGAATTGAGCGGCAGCGCGGGCGCGGCGCCGCTGAGAGACAAGGCCTTGTCGCCGCGCAGCCGCACCCAGTCGGGATCCCCGACCGGCGCTACCGTGGCGAGCCCGTCGAGGGCGCCGCGCAGCACGATGACCAGCAGCCGCGGATCGCGCCCTTCCGCCAACGCCACCTTGGGCAGATACGCCCAGGCGAATAATACGCCGGACGCGAGTAGCAATTCGCGGCGGCTGGGAGCGTGAAGGATCAACGGCATGCTCTACCTCCGTTGGAATTCGGACGACATCAGCAGCAAGGCGAGCGCCTGCGGCCGGCTTTCGGCCCGCGCAACCGCCTGCCGCGTCTCCTCCGACGCGAGCGGTCCCAGCGCCGTCTCGACGATGGATTTCGGATCAGCCGAGGCGGCGACACGGCCGGCCAATTGATTGGCGACGTCGATACGTTGCGCCAAGCCGTCCATCCAGGCGGCATTGCCGTCGTCGAAACCCTTGGGCGCCGGCGGACGCCACAACGGTTCGCCGAGCGTGATCTGCGCCTGGATCAAGGGACGCACGTCGGCGGGTGTCACCCCGGTTGCGCGCAACGTGGCGGCCATCCATTCGCCGGGGCGTTTGAGCTTGCTGCGCGCCTCGGTCCAGGCTTCCGGCGCGGTCGCCAGAGCCGTCGCCACTTCCTTGAGATCGCCTTCGGTATCGAGGAAACGCTTTGCCAATCGATCGACCAGCGCGGGTGACAGCTCATCGGTAACAAAATGCCGAACGAGTTTTGTCGCCACGTGCTTGGCCGTTGCCGGATGCCGGGCAATATCCGCGAGCACGGCCTGCCCCTGCTCGAGTCCCGCCTCCGCGTAGGTTTTACCGACGATCTTCTGGACCCCCGCCTCATGCATGCGGGGATTGAAGACGAATTCCCCACCGCGCTCCTGTTTCGGCGGCACGACCGTCCAGCCGGTAATCACTTTGGCGAAATTGGTGACGTCGTCCTGGCTGTAGACCGTGCGCACACCCAGCGTATGCAGTTCCAGGATTTCGCGGGCGAGATTCTCGTTGAGGCCCTTGCCGCGGTTGATTCCTGCCGCCGAAGTCGGCCCGATCGAGCGCGCATTGTCGAGATAGATCAGCATCGCGGGATGGATCTCGACCGCGAGCAGCATGTCGGCAAAACGGCCGAATGCATGGGCGCGAATGGCTTCCCGCTCGTAGGCGCCGGCCAGCGTGCGGACCTGCCCCTTGTCGGCAGAAACGCAGAAATGGTTTGACCAGAACCACACCAGCCTTTCGGCAAAGCCGATGTCACACCCGAGCGCGGCATCGAGCCGCGCCTTCGCCTCTTCCAGAAAGATTTGCTGGGGGATCGCCGCGCCGGGATTGGGCTTTTGCGGCGCCTGCGCCGGATCGCCGGCGGTGGTTTGCATGTTTGGATCGGCCGCCGGTTTCGTTTTGGGCTGCTGTGGGGCAGCAGCGCTTTCGACCGCTTCACGCTGCGCGCGTTCTACGAGCCGAGCCGCCTTGCGCTCCCGGCGGTAATCGAAAGCCGCCCGCGCCGCCTCGCCGACAGTCAACAATTCCGGATCGGTGATGCGGCCCGCATCGGGACGATTGAGGTCGGCGACGAGCGCGCCGCGCGGATCGGACGCGATTGCCGCGATCGATCCGGCCTTTGGGCCCAAACCAAAACGGTGGAGCGCCAGCGCAGCTTGAGCTTTCGAGTCAAAGGCCATGGCTGCTTTCCTGATACCAGTCAGCCGCTCGATCTGACCATCGCCCGTCAAGACTGAGACGGTTCGCAGAATAAGAAAAGTGAATTATTGGAAAGGTTCGTTCCGCATTGCGGCAAACGATCCCCTTGCCTAGCGATTGTTTAACCCGCGGCGGGCAGACTGCCGGGCGTGTCAGGCATTGAATTACATAATGCTTCGCTAATGGATGAGCGGCCCGCGGCCAAGGCCAGCGCGGCCATCGTTGCCGTCATCCTTCTGCTGTTCGTCCTGTCCGCCGCGTTCAGCGCTCAGCGCAAGGACGTCACCCAGGGCTTCGACGAGGTGGCGCATCTGTCTTATGCCGCTCAGATACAGCGCAGCGGCGACGTTTGGCCGAGGCTCGAAACGCTGCGCATGCTCGATGCGCAAACTTTTCGTTTCACCGGCGAAGCGAATTATCTGAATCATCCGCCGTTCTATTACGCGCTTCTGGCGGCGCTCGGACCGCGCATCGAAAATAATCCCGGCGCTGTCTTCATCCATCGTCTGCTCAACATCGTCATTGTTGCTATCGGATTGGCGGCGGGCATGGCGGTGGGCCTTTTCGCCGGCTTCGACCGGCAGCGTCTCTATGCTTATTGCGTGCCGCTCGCCTGCATTCCCGTGCTCGGCCCGCTCGCGGGCGCGGTGAATCCCGACAACGCCGCTTTCGCCGGCGGCGCCGTCGCCACGCTCGCGGCGTGGCAACTCATTTCCACGCAACGCACCCCGTGGTTATTCGCGGCGCTGGCGGGGACATTGATCGCGTCCTGGGCGAAACTCACCGGCCTGCTTCTGACCGGTGGATTGCTCGCGGGAATTTTTCTCTATCTCTCGTGGCGAGGGCGCTTCCGCCACCACTGGATTTTGCCCATTGGCCTGACCGCCATCCTCGCGCTCGCACCCTATGCGGTATTCGTCGCGCAATATGGCAGCCCGACGCCGGACACGCCGGCGCAAATCGCGCTGTTGCAAACCGGCGCGCGCAGTACCGGCTGGGCGGATGCAGCGCGCCTATCCCTTCCCGCTTACATGCTTCACTTCTTGTCCGACTTCGTCGCCGGCTGGATGCCGACGTTGGCGCCGCGCAATGCCGTAAACTACGCCGCGCTCGCGCTTCCCATCGCTGCCTTGATCTGCGCTTTCGCGGGCTTCGGCGTTTCCATGCGCCGCCTTTGGCGCCGGGAAGAGACCGTCCTCGACGTCATCGTCGTCGCGGGCCTGCTGGCGATCGCGGCCACGCTCACCTGCAACATTCTGTTCAGCTACGGCCGTCATCTCTCGAGCGGCTGGATGATGGACGCTTACCCGCGTTATTACCTGCCGCTTGCCGCCGTCGTTCCGCTGGCGGGGCTTTCGCTGCTGTCCGCCGTCACCCATCCGCGATGGCGCACGGGATTGGTAGTGCTTCTTATCGCCGGCCCATTGCTCTTCCGCCTGCTCGGCGCGCCGCTGGGATCCTGATGCTCCGCCGCTTCATCCGGGCAGGCATCCGCCACGGTCTAGCCAAGAAGCGCCGCTATAGGCCTGTTTCGAGCCGAATTAACGCTGCCAGCGCGCCGCCGCCGGAGCCCCCACCCCGGCGGCTTTGTTCTATAATGAGCTTCTTATGTTGCGACGATTCGAACGCCTGTTGAACCCGACCGAGCCCCCGGCCCATCCCGAGCCGCCGGATGGATTGCTCGCTTTCTTCTGGCACTTTGCCCGCCAGGCAAAATGGCTCTTCGTCACGCTATTTGTCATCGAATTGTTCGTCGCGGGACTGGATGCGGCCGTGCCCTGGTTCATCGGTCGCGTGGTTACGCTGGTGAGCAGCGTTCCGCCCGAGCACTTTCTCGGTGCTACCTGGCATCTGCTCATTGGCATGGCCCTGGTACTGGTGGTGGCGCGGCCGGTAACGGTTTTCGCGCGTTATCTCATCACCAACCAGGCGATCTCCGGGCCTTTCACCAATCTGATCCGATGGCAGTCGCACTGGCATGTCGTGCGCCAGAGCTGGGCCTTCTTTCAGAATGATTTTGCCGGCCGTATTTCCAGCCGGGTGATGCAGACCGGCGGATCCGTACGCCAAACGCTTGTCTCGTCCGTCACCGCCGTCTGGTACGTGCTGGTCTATGGCACGACCGCCATCGTGCTGACCGCCGCGGCGGACGCCTGGCTGACAATTCCGATTTTGCTTTGGTTCGCGAGCTATATTGCATTGCTGACTTATTTCGTCCCGCGCATGCGCGATCGCTCGAAAGTAAGCTCGGAGGCGCGTTCGGCGGTGATGGGACGCATCGTCGACAGCTACACTAACATCCTCACCGTGAAGTTGTTCGCCCGCGCGCGCGAGGAAGATAATTACGTGCGCGACGCCATCGACAGCCACACGCGCGTGTTTCTCAATTCACAGCGGCTGATGACGGTCTTCGGCACGGTGCTTGCGGTGATGAACGGCTTGCTCATTGCCGGGTCGGGAGCGCTCGCCCTCCTGCTCTGGCAGCGCGGCACGGTGGAGGTCGGCACCATCGCGATGGTGCTGCCGCTTACTTTCCAGCTCACCAACATATCGCGGCAGATCGCCGTCCAGATCGCGGATATTTTCGAAGACATAGGTGTGGTGCAGGAAGGCATGATCAGCATCGCGCGGCCGTTGCAGCTCATCGATCGGCCCGACGCCAAGCCCCTGGTCGTGCGGGAGGGCCGCGTCGATTTCGAGAATGTGCACTTCGGCTACGGCCGCGAGGCATCAGCCCGCGAAGACGGGAGCCTGCGCCCTTATGCCGTGCTCAAGGACTTCACGCTGACGCTGCGCCCCGGCGAGCGGGTCGGACTGGTCGGCCGCTCCGGCGCCGGCAAGTCGACCGTGGTCAATCTGCTGCTGCGTTTCTTCGATCTCGAAGGCGGACGGATCTTGATCGACGGCCAGGACATCTCGCAGGCGACTCAGGAGTCGTTGCGCGCGCAGATTTCCGTGGTGACACAGGATACGTCCCTGCTCCACCGATCCATCCGCGAAAATATCAGCTATGGCCGCCGCAGCGCCACCGAGGACGAAATCGCCGCCGCCGCGCGGCTCGCGCATGCGGACGAATTCATCCCCCTGCTGGAGGATTGGCGCGGCCGGCACGGCTATGACGCCCATGTGGGCGAGCGCGGCGTCAAGCTCTCAGGCGGCCAGCGGCAGCGCATCGCCATTGCCCGGGTAATTCTGAAGAACGCGCCGATTCTGGTGCTGGACGAAGCCACCTCCGCCCTCGATAGCGAAATCGAGGCGGCCATCCAGGCCAGCCTGGACACGCTGATGGCCGGCAAGACAGTGATCGCCATCGCCCACCGGCTCTCAACCATCGCCCGCATGGACCGCTTGGTCGTGCTCGACCGCGGCCATATTGTCGAACAGGGAAGCCACGCGGAACTATTACGCCAAGGCGGCCACTACGCCGCGCTGTGGAAGCGGCAGTCGGGCGGCTTCATCGACGCCGGAGAGATGCAGGCTGCGGAATAATCGCAATCCGCCGGTTTTCCGTCCGCCATTGGTTACTGATATCTTAACGAGCTTTTCCGGCCCCGGGCGCGCAAAGCGTGGCACCTGTTTAAGTTGTCAGCCTTTTTTAAGCATATTGCCCCCATCTTGGGGGCCCGATCCGCGACCGGATATTTGCCGAATGCGCGCCCGTCTCTTTGCCTTTCTGAGCCGCATACCGCGTCCTCGCGCGGCGATTTTTAACAGCCTGCCACGCTTTCGAGTTACGGCCCTGCGCCGCATGAGATTGCGCGCCAAGATCACCTTGGCATTCCTCTGTCTCTCCACGCTGATCGGCATCTGCGGCGCGTCCGGCCTGCTGTTCATCAACGGCATCGGCGCAACCGTATACGTATTCTCCGACATCACCTCGCCCCTGCTCGGCCAGACCGTGGACCTGCTCAACAACGCGCAGCGCATGCGCACCGTCTATCTCGATGCCGTGAACAGCAATCGTGTGAGCGAAGATTCCGGCCAGGCGCTTGCCGAGCTTGACATTGCGGCCGGCCAGGCAATGGACAAGTTGCGGCAGTTATTTGGTGAGGCAAAATTGCCCATGAGCCTCGAGGGAATTGAGGGATTGCAGCGGCAATTCGCGCAGGGCCTTTACGAGATGCTGGCCGCCCGCACGCACATGCGCATCGCGGCTCTGACGGTTCAGGACAAGCTGAATCAGTTCGAGGTTCAGCGCCGGGAGTTCGACACGCAACTCAGAACGATCGTTGCGCGCGCCGAAGCGCTGATGTCTCAAACGAGCGACAAAGCTGGCGTTAGCGTTTCCGCGGGCACGGCCACGGTCGAAGGACTGGGCGACCTGATCGCCAGCACGATGAACGAGACCTATCCTCTGATCCAAGGCCTTTACCGGCTGATGCGCGATGTGGTGACGTTGCAGGAGGTGGCGAATTCTTATGTGAATATGACGCAGGCGGATGAACTGCAAACAGTAGAACGTCGCACAGCCCTCACCTTCGCCAATGCAAACGAAGTGCTCGACAGACTTTCCGAGCGCATGGTTACCTCGGAGGAAAAAAGCTATGTTTTAAAATTCAAGTCCGGAATGGAAGGACTGCAAAGCAGCCTGCTCGGCAGCCAGGGGTTGTTCGCCGCGCATAACGGTAGCCTCAAGTTACAGAAAGAAATGAAGGCCCTGGAAGATTCCCTCGCCGGCACCGAGGTCGCCTATGTCGGTCTGTTGGAAAAAGCCCGGCAGCTTGTGGAGCAACGCAACAAAGACGCAGAAAAGAGCGCCGACGAAGTGATCAAGCAGGCGCTCGTTCTGATCGGTTTCATCGTGGCCGCCGGCGTGTTTATCGCCCTCATCTTCAGCCTGATCTTCACCAAACGCATCGTCAGCCCGATACAACGGCTCACGGCGGCGATGACCACCCTGGCGGGCGGGGAGCTTGCCATTAAGGTTCCCCGCCGCGGAAGGCTCGATGTGCTCGTGGACTTGG
>Ga0080064_1007944_pt1 | contig 10378 bp, 7 predicted proteins | sample Subgrocontami54m_FD_69260 | JGI IMG/M metagenome (GOLD analysis project Ga0080064, IMG submission 69260) | Subsurface groundwater microbial communities from S. Glens Falls, New York, USA - GMW46 contaminated, 5.4 m (SPADES assembly) (version 2) ... | reverse complement strand
AAATCGCCCCTTGAGAGCAGCATAGTCGGCGGCGGACCCGAACAACATGGCGTTCTTCCTCCAACACCAACGCCCTCACCAATACCAGTAACTCCTTCACCAACACCTGTTCCAAGCCAAACGCCTCTCCCATCACCTACACCCTCGCCAACACAATGCTTAGTTGGTGAAACATATAGTACCACCCTAAAACAGTGCGTAAAAGATTCTCCGACACAAAACACTGAAGGTATAACAACCTGTCCTGTAGGTCAAACGTATAGTATTACCTTCAAACAGTGTTTTTAATTACTCGCCGAAGATGTTGGGGTATATGCACTAGTAAATCGTAGGGAATGGTATCACAAATTTTAGCCGCATGTTCAATTGAATGTGCGGCTTTTGCATCGTTACTAAATACGATTACTGGCATACCAAGTGAAATATCGGGCACACAAGTAACATCAATCGTTGTCATATTCATACTAATACGTCCTACAATAGAACACGTGACACCATTCACGCTACAAAACCCCTTATTTGAAAGCCGCCGGTCAAGACCCTCATAATATCCAACTGGAATGGTCGCAACAATCATTTCTTCTTTAGTAGTATAGGTTCCATTGTATCCAATAATTTCATTAGGCACTACTACACGAATTGAACTGATCAGTGTTTGCATCTCAAGTACTGGCTGCAAGCGATCAGAAAATGTGTGGGTCGGATCGATGCCATACAGTCCAATCCCTAAGCGAATAACATTCGCTTGAATATCGCGACTCAAACGCACACCTGCAGTTGCCGACACATGAAAATAACGAACGTGTGGGAGTATTTTTTTTACGGTGGCACTACATGCATTCCAAAGATTTATTTGACGCTTGGTTACATGACTTTCATGCGTATCCGCATCTGCCAAATGGGTACACACTCCTTCTATAAAAAAATTCTTTATTGTTGATGCATGTACAAGCAATTCTTCGAGGTCATTATAATGAATACCTTGTCTATGCATACCCGTATCAATCTTTAAATGAAAAGATCGTTGATTTTTCAATGATGCACACAGTTTTTTGTATTGAACCGTATCACTAATGGTAAAGGAAATATTGGAAAGATTACACTGTTCAATCGTTTCTGTTGGCGTATACCCAATAATTAAAAGAGGTGTTTTAATACCCTCGTTGCGAAGCTGGAGCGCCTCAAAATAGGAGTCGATAACAAAAAATGGCCGATCGGTGGCTTCAAGAATTGTTGCAACCGGTACGAGTCCATGCCCATACGCATTACTTTTTAATACCGGCGCAATTTCGCATGAAGGAAATTCTGATTTGTACACTGCTAAATTTGAAATGAGCCGCTTACTATCAATTCCTAGCTCAATAAGCGGCGAGTAGTGAAAACGGTTTTTTCTAATTTTACGGAATAAATTTCGAATTGTCTGAAACATATCATTTTTTCTGAGCAACTGAAGGACGTTTTTTTGCAAGCGTTCCGTGTAATCCTTTTTCAATCAGCATTTTTGAAATTCGAAACCGCGTATCGCTATCGGGAGCACCCAATACAATAACAGTGATTTCTTTACCATCTTGCCTGGCTTGAGTGGCAAATGTAAATCCCGCCTCATCAATAAATCCAGTTTTACCAATCATCGCAATATTTTTCATGGGTTCACGAAGCAGTAAGTTCGTATTTTTCATTCCATACATTCGCTTTTTGTCATTCAAAAATTTTATGGTGTAATTTGGTACCGAAAGCGCATGACGAACATGCTCATTTTCAAACGCAGCATGCGTAATAAATGTAAATTCTTTTGCAGTTGAAATATTTTTAGGATCCAATCCAGACACATCAGCAAACACCGTATGAATGAGCCCAAGATCATATGCCTTTGCATTCATTTGTTCAATAAATTTTTTTTGCGTGAGTCCCGTTGATCGCGCAAGCGCTGTTGCACAATTATTGCGTGATCCCACAAGCATGCAGTAAAAAAGATCTTTTGTCGTGACGGTTGCGCCTTGAAAGTAGGGAACTTTTGCAGGTAACGTGTCATCACTCTTTGTAACTGTTACTCGCGTATCCCATCCGGGGTTATGATCAAGAAATACCAATGCGGTCATGAGTTTTGTAATACTAGCAAGTGATAATTTTTTATCTTGGTTTTTTGCAAGTAGTACTGTGGCGTCTTGATCAACAACATAGACGCTTCGTGCTGGCAAATACGACGGAATAACGGTTTGCCCATTAGCCCAACCGCGCTCACGAAAAAGCGCTATCATTCCCTTCGAGGAAAAGAGCGATGTTGAAAGAGAAGATTTGGTGCGAATCGTTGTTATTTTTTTCCACTGAAATGATATCGGGTCATAATAATATATAAAAATTCCCTTGTCGGAGGCAATAGCTTTTTTAGAAAAAGAAATGGTCATAGGCCGCAGAACTGCACTATTTTTTTCAACACTAAAATAATAGGCTGGAGAAATTTGCTCAAGATACTCATCTACTTGCTCATGCGTATCAAGGGAATCTTTTGATTTTTTTTGAACATGAAGCGTAGCAGAACCTTTAATTCCCCTAGGTAAAAATGAAAAGGTAAGCTTCCCATCATCAAATGATTTTGTTATTTTCTTTGGTGAATTTGTAAGTGAGAATTCATATGCGATATCAGATTCTGCCGCATACGCAAACGAACCGAAAAAAAATACGGACAGAAAAAAAGAAATGATAATACCTAAATATTTTGTCATAATGATTGATTTATTCTATCATATCTTTTTCTTTGTTTCCATACCCATACACCAAGGCCCATACAAAGATATGAACAATATAGTAATACTCCGTTATACGGCGTTTGAGGCATTAAAACGGATGCAAATGGAAGGTGTGAAAACCATTCAATAACAGACATCCAAATAGTTGTCATGCCTTGGGCTCCACTCGGTATCCATGACAACCACAAGGGGTTTCCACTCAAAGCAACACAGACAACTGCCATACTTGCCATCATGAGAAGTGGTACAAAAGGCACTACGAGCACATTTACCAAAGGACTTATGAGTGAGATCGTTCCAAATACAAAAAAAACATACGGCGTGGTGATACCAATGGCAAGGAGTGTTTGTTTTATCAAAAGCACAGCAGACGTGCGAAATGTTGATGGCATATATTCTTGATTAGAAAGACCGCCAATCAATCCAAGTGTTGCAAGAAATGAAAGATGAAAACCTGCATCAAATAAAAATGTTGCGGGTGAAAAGAAGATCATTCCCCCCGCAACACAAAGTAGTACAAAAAGTGACGAGGATTGCCTTCCAAAAAAATGTGCACCTAATACCGCACTAGCCATTCCTGCCGCACGAAGACTTGGCGCATGCGCGCCCGTAAAAAAAACAAATGCAAAAATTGCTAAGATTGCTATGAGCACACTGCGCTTTCGTGGTATACGAATCATGCGAAATAGCCAAAAAAACGCAATACAGACAAGTGAAACATTATATCCTGATATCGCTAGAATATGCGAAGTGCCTGTTTTTTGAAATACTTCTTTCGTGTGTTTAGAAATTAATTCATCACCTCCCCCAAAAAGAATTCCTGCTAAATACCCGGCGGTGGGCGAGGATACTACTTCGCTCATTCGCGTCGTAAGATGCGTTCGCCATTTCGCAAAAAAATACCCAAGACCCTCTCCTTTTTCAATTCTGTTGATTGGCGAATAAAAACATGCAATATCTTTGGTGTACGGCAAAAAAATTCCTTTTATGCCATAACTTTTTTGCACTTGGGGAATACACTCAATACGTATATGGTCATATTCATGATAGATGCGGCCATGGTGGGTAATAATTTTTATTCTTAATTGTGTACGCTGCCAACTTGATTGGTTTGAGTCATTGCGAAAACCTTTTATTAAAACCGGAATAATTTGCACTTTTGCCGTAAGACGAGATTCACTAATCACTTCCCCATCAAAAAAGAATGTTTCTCTTGGATTTTGGACAATCATTGATTCAAGATTTTTATCCTGAAAATCCAAGGACCCGCGAAAAAACCCTACCAAGGCGATCATACCTACAATGATAATAAACCGAAACTCAATGTGTTTCCAAAATAAAAAAAGAAGTCCCCCAAACCCTAGGAGGCTTCCATAAATCAGTAAAAAAGAAACATGAACATTAAAAAGATACCCTATTACACTACCAATAACCAGAACTAAAAAACTAGACCGAAACCACATCCAAGAAGGCATAGTAAGTTTGCCGGTTAGCAAGTTAACCAGTTGATCAGCTTCAACGAAAAGATAGGAGAGTGGAGCATAATACTCTTTGAGAAGTATGTCGGAAGACCGCAAGCATGGTCTCCGCCAGTGGCGGAGTTGCGGTCTGAGACATAAGGTGAGAATTTCGGCTGGGAAATTCAACACCGTCTTTGAGAAGAGTGTTATGCTCCACTCTTCACAATATAGACAGGGATACTAATTATTTTTTTTCAGGAAAAGAAAGAGATGAACGTAGGTAGTCTTCGATAAATGGTAATAGTTCGCCATCCAACACACCTTCAACATCTTGCGTTTCTTTATTTGTGCGATGATCCTTTACTAAACGATACGGATTTAAGACATATGAACGGATCTGGTTTCCCCACGCAGCCTCGTGGTATTCTCCGCGCAACTCTTTTTTTTCTTTACTTTTTTCTTCTTGGGCTCGGCGGCAAAGTTTAGCCTTTAAATATCGCAGCGCGGTCTCTTTATTTTGTGCTTGTGATCGTTCGTTTTGACAATTTACAATAATGCCCGTTGGGAGATGGGTAATGCGTACCGCAGAATCAGTTGTATTTACTCCCTGCCCCCCGCTTCCTGATGAACGAAATACATCGATGCGCAAATCTTGGGGATTTATTTCAATTTCTTCAATATCCCCAATATCAGGAATAACCTCGACAAGCGCAAATGAGGTATGCCGCATACCTTCCGCATCAAAAGGAGAAATGCGAACCAACCGATGCACACCATGTTCAGCTTTCAAGTACCCATATGCCTTTTCCCCTCGTACTTCAAAGGTAACTGTTTTTACACCCGCCTCACCACCCTCCAGTCGTTCTAAGATATCAACTTTCCATCCCATACGTTCACAAAAGCGAAGATACATGCGAGCCAACATCTCTGCCCAATCCATGGCATCAGTACCGCCGGTTCCTGCATGAATTGCAAGAAGCGCATTTCGCTCATCATAGGCGTGCGTAAAAAGTATGTCGTTTTCCGCTATCTCGAATCGTTTTTCTAAATCATCTAATAATTCATGTATATCAGTTGATGATACTTCTAATTCCTCTACCGTATTACATTCCTCCAATAATCCATCCCACAGTGCGATGCGCTCACGCAATCGTGCACTTTCCTGACTTACAATAACAGCTCGCTTTTGATGATTCCAAAAATCTTCATGCGCCATTTCTTGTTCGTACTCCTCGAACTTTTTTTTCATGGCAAAAACATCAAAGAAACCCCCGTACTAGAAGAATTTTTTCTTTTAATTCTTTTACCGAACTCATAGTCTTGGTGAAATATTAGAAATTTTATTTAAGTTCCTTGTATTCTTCCAGTATGACCTTTACATTTTTTTCATTCTCGCGGGAAAGCACTTTCAATTCCACGGTATCACCGGGTTTATACTTCACTATCTCATTTACTAATGCATGCGTTTCATCAATACGTGTTCTATTTATCTCTAAAATAATGTCTCCTTCTTGGAGTCCTGCTTTGGCAGCCGGCCCACCCGCAATAACTCCTAATTCCTTTTTTTCGGGATTACCAACAATAAATGCGCCGTGGTTCACTTTTAAATTATTCTTTTTTGCAAACTCCTCATCAACAATCGTATAGCGAATCCCAAGCCAGGGCCGAACGATCCTCCCATGTTTTTTTACACTCTCAACAGAGCGGATGGCTGGAGCAATAGGCAGTGCAAATCCAATCGATTGCCCTTCAAGACTTACGGCGGTATTTATACCAATTACTTGGCCTGCCAAATTCAATAAAGGACCTCCGGAATTTCCTGCATTGATAGCCGCATCTGTCTGAATTGCTTCCTGGATTGTTTCAGATTTTCCATATCCTGAAGCTTGCACATTTCTATTGATACCAGATACAACTCCTTTGGTAACCGTATTGCGATATTCACCTAAGGTATTTCCAATCGCAATCACGGTCTGGCCAATTTGAACACCTTGCGAATCTCCTAACTCGAGAAATGGGAAATTCTTACCATCAATTTTTAGGATCGCAACATCATTTACCGGATCTTTTGCAATTATTTTTGCTTGATATTCTTTTCCATAGCTTGTCACTACCGAATACTGGGCTTGCGTATCTGCAACCACATGTTTATTGGTAAGAATCATACCGTCTGCAGAAATAATAAATCCTGACCCCCCGCCTACTCGCCGTTTTTCTGTCTTACCATTTTGTTCATCGTCTTCATGATCACGTTTTTCCTGAGTACCCCGTTGCTGGGAGCGATCAAAAAAATTATCAAAAAAATCTCGCGAATCAAAATAATTAAATTGTTTTAATTCTTTAGTTGCAATAACACTTACAACCGAAGGAAGAGATTTTTTTACAACCGCAACCGTGCCTGAATCTTCTACAATTTTTACCGTTCCTCCCAAGGGTGGGAGTTGGGGTACATTTCCAGTTTGGTTAGTTGCTAAAAAAGGAACGTACCCTTGCAGCACTAAAAAAAGCAGTATGCCAGTAGAGCAAATACCACTTACAATTCCTGCAATAATTCCGGGAATCATTGAGGGTTTTTGAGTATGATTATGGGGACTAAGAATTGTTTCTAACATAACGTGTTGAATTTCTTTAAATTACAAAACTCCTCGAGGACATTTATGTTGCAGGCCCTGTGGACCGCGACGGCACAGAACTAGGGAGGAAATTTTTAGCAAAAATATCCGTCCTGCAATATGAATGTCTGAAAATTGGGGTTTTGTAATTTAAGGAAATTATTACTGATTACTATTTTATGAGTCTTTTTTCTGCTTTCAAGTGTTTCATAAAATCATACGTCTTTTGCAATCCCTCATCAAGAAGCACAAGTGGAAACCAGCCCGTTTCATCTTTTATTTTTGACACATCAGGCAAGATACATGATTGACTCCACTGTTCACAAAGAAGACGTTCTTCGAGATTATCTGTCTCATTTTTAATGAGCGACTTGGAATTGGTGACCTCAAGAATTTTTGAGACGGTTTCTTTTATGGTATACGAAGAGGGGTGTCCTAAATTCCAAAGACCACTCTTTTGACTTTCCATAATTTTTATCAGTCCATCAATAGCATCGGTAACATATAAAAATGAGGCTTCGCCTGCCTTTGGAAGCATTAGGTCGGTTCCTTGCATAGCATTACAAATCCATTCAGGAATCATGCGAGAATCATCAAGATACATATGTGGGCCATAAATATTAAACAACCGCACAATATGTGTCTCAAGACTATAGATATGATGATACGCCGAGATAAGCGTTTCTGCTGTTCGTTTACTTTGCGCATAGTAGTGTAGTGGGTCGAGGTACTCCAGTAATCCACTGAAATCCTCAACGGCTCGTTTCTGAGATTCCGGATACTTCCCATACACCACCGCATCAGACCCAAATACTACTTTTGCATGATACTGTAGTGCAAGATCAAGTACATGCTTGGTTCCGACTGTATTTGTTGAAATTGTTTGCACTGGATGTGTATTCGTGAAACGCGGTGAACTTGGAGAAGCAAGATGGTAAATTTCAGAAACGCCCACATAGGCAAGGCGAAAACGCTCAACTTTTGGAAATTCCTTAAAATCCAATGGCTGCAAAATATCATGACGAATGAATTCAAAATGAGGGTTTGCGAGCAAATTATCAATATTTTCTTCTCTGCCACTACTATAATCATCAATACAAATAACATTATGTTCCTGCACTAACCGCTCACACAAGTGTGAACCGATAAATCCTGCCCCTCCGACAATAAGAATATTTTTCCGCTCTTTCATACAAATAAGAGATTCATGATTTAAGATTTATGATTCAAGAATAATACCTATCCATGAATTACAATCATCTAATAAAAATTATACGAGGTTGAGGAGTTAAGACTCCGTCTTTCATACTTACTGTTTTTAGCTGTACACCTTTCTCATCAAACATTTTTAATTGAATTTTTTTACCCTGAAGCGAGACAACAATAATTCGATCGGTACCTTGTGAAAATATATCCCCAAGTGCAATTGCCAAGGACTTAGAATATTTTTTCCCAAACGGATACCATGATGATTTTACTTTTCCTAAAGCACTTAATACATGTATCATCCCTTTTGATTCAACAGGTATGGTTACAATATCAAGCTCATTATCGCCGTCAACATCACCTACTACCATATGAATACTACCAACACTTTTTTCCTTCCCCTTCACCTTAAATTCGTTCATGCGATTTCCTTCATAATCATAAATGCGAATTATTGGAATATTACGTGTCATGAATTGGGTTATTAATATATCATCGGCACCATCCCTATTCATATCACCAAGGGTAAGCCGTAACCCCGTGCTGTCTTTTGCATTTCCTGCAAAAAATTCATATTTTAATACTCCCTCAAAGCTAAATACGCGCACGTGGGGCCCTCCGGTAGGACCAGGAACGGTAACCAACTCTTCTTCTCCGTCACCATCCACATCACCAATAGCACTGGTGATTCCTCCTCGAAATCCTTTGTCATACGCCAAAAACTCTGACTCCATAACGCCCCTATCATTATAAACTCGGATGCGCGGCTGTGCTCCTTTTCCTGCCGCACCGATAAGTATTCGTGAATCTCTTTTTGATGTGGAAAGCGTATACGGTGTGCCTTTGGAAAAAGGAGAAAATGATGGGATTTCATTTTTTAATGACCCACTTGCATCAATAAACGTAAGAGGTGTTTTTCCGTCATACGAATACAACCCTAAACTTGGGTTCTCATCACGTTCCTGCTCTTGTTGGAGTGGTTGTTCTGCTATGATATTGGGGATATCAGAAATTTTTTGAATACTACCAGCTGCCTTGAGTGCCGCATTTCCAAGATGCAATTGTCCGCACCCGAGTTTTCCCTTATATGAATAATTAATATCATCAACAGAAATACATGTTTCTTTCAGTAGCTTCACAATGTCTTTGGGAGAATAGTTTTGATTTAATGATTTGAGGAGTGCGGCACTTCCCGACACAAGCGCGGTAGCAAGTGAGGTGCCAGACCATCCATTTCCATAAAAAAGCGTGTAATTTGGTTGTTCATAATTTACTACTTGCGTGGTATAAAATGAAACACCGGGCGCAGAAAGCGTAACACAGGAACCATAATTTGAAGAAGCAGCCTTTTGTCCTTTTTCATCAAGCGAAGCAACACCAATAATTGAATCCTGATACAAACTTGAAAAGCACGTTGGGTACAGGTTTGGGTTTTGGGTAAGATCAATTCCCGCTTTATGCTGTTCATCGTTTCCCGATGCCGCGACAATTAAAATATTTGCGTTAACCGCTCGCTTGATGGCATTATGAAACATCTCGCTTTCAAACTGCCCGACAAAACTAAAATTAATAATGTCTACTTTTTTTGCAATAGCGTAATCAATCGCGCGCACCACTGTTGAAACATCGCTTTCACCTCGATTATTAAATGCGCGCAATGGCATAATCTTGCTTCGCCAAGAAACGCCGGTTACTCCAATACCATTATTGCCTTCCGCCGCAATAATGCCACTCATAAGCGTCCCATGATTAATGCCAATGCTTGAAAATTTCCCGCCGAATTTGGGCCGGGGATCAGGGATATTATTTACAAAATCCCAGCCAAAAATATCATCAACGTAGCCGTTTTTATCATTATCAATCCCGTCCCCAGGTGTTTCACCCGTATTTTTCCAAATGTTATTGATAAGATCCGGGTGATCGATATCAACACCCGTGTCTACAACGGCAACCACTACCTGTGATGACCCCGTTGATAAACTCCATGCGTCAGGCGCGCCAATTGTCTTTAAATAATACTGTTCTCCAACATGAGGATCGGTTGGCGTCACGCCAGTTTGCGCAAAAACACTGCCTGGGAGAACAGCACAAAAAATTGCCGATATAACAAAAAAAATGAAAGAAAGTTCTTTTCTCATAAAAAACAAGATCACTCTTGTATTGTACGTAAAAAGAGCCTGTATTGTCAAAGAACTTACTGACTTGCTACTTTCTTAAGGTATTCCTTATAAAGCTTTGCCTCATATCCATACCCATACTGCTCTAAAAATACCACGAATTGTTTTATAAGCTCTGCATCATTATGTGTTTGTAAAAGTCCATTTAAATAAACTCCTCGTGCGCGCTCAATATC
>Ga0080064_1007943_pt1 | contig 10378 bp, 9 predicted proteins | sample Subgrocontami54m_FD_69260 | JGI IMG/M metagenome (GOLD analysis project Ga0080064, IMG submission 69260) | Subsurface groundwater microbial communities from S. Glens Falls, New York, USA - GMW46 contaminated, 5.4 m (SPADES assembly) (version 2) ... | reverse complement strand
GCAGGGCAGCGGCTCGGCCGCCTGCTGCTTCGTCTGGCCACATCGCGCGGACGCAAGGGCCGCATCGGCCTCAGAGGCACGATAGCGGTGTCGGTGAGTCACAACGAGCTGGCCCAGCTCGCCGGCATGACCCGCCCACACGTCACGGTCACAATGGGACGGCTCCGTCGTCGCGGACTCGTGCAGTATGAGCGTGAAGGTCTGGTTCGTGTCGGGGTGCCGTCGCTGACCGACTATCTCGGTCGCATCGTTCGCGGCGAACGGGCGTAAGGCATGACGGCCCTTGGACACGCGGCGCTGCGGCAGCTCGCGCTGAAAGTGCTGGCGCAGCACGCGGGGCCGGCCGCGGGCTCGGAGGCTCTCTTGGCTGCGGCGCAGCGCGCCTACGATGACCTCGCTCGGGTGTCGGCTCCGCTGATTGGCCAGGTTGGCGTCGATGCGCTGACTGGTCGTGCGTTGCACCTTGCGCAACGGGAATACCCGTGGCTCGTCCAGACGCGCGAGCCGGAGCAAGCGGAAGGGAAATTTGCTCAGGTCAAGATCTGTCTGGAGCGACAGGATCCTGCCGTCGCCATTGAATGCGTCGGAGCGGTGCTCGCCACATTCACGGGGTTGCTCGTCACGTTCATCGGGGAACCCTTGACGGCGGGTCTGTTGCGACAGGCGTGGCCCGCCGCCTTTTCCGACGCGAGCACAGCGGAGACATAAAGCATGACAGACCGTGTTGCGATTCGCCGACTTCCCACAGGCGTTCCGGGACTCGACGAGATCCTGGGTGGAGGCCTGCCGGAATTCTCCTTCAATGTCATTGCCGGCGCTCCAGGCGCGGGGAAAACAACGCTCGCGCAGCAGATCATGTTCGCCCTCGCCGGTCCCGGCCGTTCCGCGCTGTACTTCACCGTCGTCGGCGAACCTCCCCTCAAGATGCTGCGCTATCAGCAGCAGTTCAGCTTCTTCGATGCGGCCCGCGTGAATGAGTCGGTCCGCTACGTCGATCTGAGCCAGGACGTGGTCAACGGCACGTTGGAGAAGCTCCTGGGACGCATCGTTCAGGAAGTCGAAGCGACGAGCCCCGGCGTGGTGATTGTCGATTCCTTTCGAACGGTGGCCCGGGCTGCCGAGCGGGCACAGAACGGCGACCTCGACTTGCAGCACTTCGTGCAGCAACTGGCCGTCCGCCTCACAAGCTGGGAAGCGACGACGTTTCTCGTCGGCGAGTATCAACCCTCGGAGACTGAACAGAATCCGGTCTTCACCGTCGCGGACGGACTGGTGTGGCTCGTGCAAAGCCTCGATCGGAATTCGATGGTTCGCAAGATACAAATCATGAAGATGCGTGGACAGGCACCCATTCCCGGGCTGCATACCTTCCGCATCACGGGCAACGGTGTCGAGGTGTTCCCCCGGGTCATCGTCGGGGCAGCGGAGACGCCGCGAGCGGCAGTGGCAATTGCGAAGCGCACACCCCGAGTACGGCTCTCGGTCGGCGTCAAGGGATTGGACGACATGCTCGGCGGTGGCATTCCGGCCGGCTACTCGGTGCTGATCGCCGGGCCGTCGGGCTCCGGCAAGAGTGTGCTCGCCACCGAGTTCATCAGCGAGGGCGCGCGTCATGATGAACCTGGCATCATCGCGGTGTTCGAAAAGCGCCCCGCCGACTACTCGCAGGACGGTCCAAGTGGACATCGGTTCGAGCGGCTCGTCCGCGAGCGCAAAGTGGGCATCATCCACACGCGCCCGCTGGACCTCTCCATCGATGAAATGCTCAGTGAAATCATTGAAGCCATTCACCGTCTCAAAGCGCGCCGGCTGGTGATCGATTCGCTCTCCGGGTTCGAGCTGGCGCTGGCGCCGACGTTTCGCGAGGATTTTCGGGAGTCGCTCTATCGCATGGTCGCCGTGCTCACCGGGATGGGCATCACGATGTTGATGACGGCGGAGCTGGAGGACAGCTACATGGATCTGCGCTTCAGCCCGCACGGCACGGCATTTCTGACCGATGCGATCATCATGCAGCGGTATATCGAATTGAAGGGTCAACTGCGGCGCGTCATGGCCGTCGTGAAAGTGCGTGGGAGCGCTCACAGCAAAGATCTGCGGACGTTCGAGATCACGGAAAAAGGGATCGTCATGGGCGAGACGCTCGGTGAGTACGAGGGCTTGCTGACGGGCAGCCCAGAGTTGATCCAGAGCGCCCCGTTGGACACAGATCACCAGAAGCCACGTCGGCGACGCGCCTCACAGTCGACCCGACGGTGAGGCGAATACGCCATCCAAGCACGTGAAGAAGCAGAAACCATCCGGCGCAGGCGAGAGGACGACTGCCGTCACCAACCGCGAAGGCGCCGTGGGCCCGTGAGGAGACGGCCACGCTCCGCGAAGACGCGGCCGGCGTACGGGAAGAGGCTGCCGGTCTGCGCGAGGAGACGTCACACGTTCACCGTCCGTCTGCCGATGTCAGCCGGCGAGGCTCAAGGAGGTCACGCGGCCGCGCGCGGAGAGCGACGGACCGCGGCGTCGACGGCCTCGCCCATGCCGCGCTTACCGCGGCTCGATGCGCTGCGCATCCTCGTCGTCGATGACAACGCCGACGGGCGCGCTCTGACGTCATTGGTGTTGACGCAGGCGGGCGCCAGCGTGACAGCGAGTGGCGTCGGTCCGAGAAGCGCTTCCAACCGATCGACGTGGAGCGCCCCGATGCCCTGGTCAGCGATATCGGTCTATCACTGCAGCGATCGTGACCATGACGCACCATCTACGGGACAGCAAACCCTAAAAAAAGATAAAACGCGAATCTCCGCCGCAAAGACATAATCCGTTTCCTGATCAGAAATGAGGATCTTGAAGCCCGAAGCTTTGGTCGGACGTAGCGGATTGATTGTCGTATCGGACTGGCCTGACTCGGCCGAGTCGATCGAGCTCGAAACCTGGGCGGCCTGGTCTAGTCTCCGAGCGGCGTACCCAAACCGCGACGGGAGATCTCAAGGAACGTCCTCTCGACGAAGGACGTGAGGACAACATTCGGGTTGGCTCGTCGGCCCACCCGACCCCGCAGGCAACCCGAGGAGAATACGTGATGGCAGTGATGAAGACCCGAATTGCTGAAGTGCTGGAGCGCAACGAAGCCGAGATTCTTTCGGACTGGATGAAGGAGCAGGCGACTGCGCTGACGCAGCGTCCGGACCTGATGAAAGAGTCCGAGCTGCGCCAGCAGTCCACGAAGTTCCTCAAGCTGTTCCGCGAAGCCATCGCGGGCAACAACCTCGACATCCAGCAGCCGATCTGGGGACCGGTGCGCGAGTTCATCGGCGAAGTGAGCCGCTCGCGGGCCATCCAAGGCTTCTCCCCTTCTGAGACAGCCACCTTCGTCTTGTCGCTCAAGCAGCCGCTCTTTACGCGTCTGCGAAAGATCCATGAGGGCCAGCCGGACTACCTGTTCGAGGACCTCTGGAACGTCACGGTGCTGCTCGACAAGCTGGGGCTCTACTCAGTCGAGGTGTTCCAGAAGACGCGCGAGGACGTCATCGGCCGCCAGCAGAAAGAGATGTTCGAGCTGTCGACCCCCGTGGTGGAGCTGTGGCAGGGCATCCTCGGACTTCCGATCATCGGAACGCTCGACTCCAAACGCTCGCAGCAGGTGATGGAGACCCTCCTCAATCGACTCGCGGAGACACAGTCGGAGGTGGCGGTCATCGACATCACCGGCGTGCCCGTGATGGACACGAGCACCGCCCAGCACCTCTTGAAGACCGTCACCGCCACCCGCCTGATGGGCGCCGATTGCATCATCTCCGGCATTCGGCCCCAGATTGCCCAGACTATCGTTCACCTGGGTGTCAACCTGGGCGACGTCACCACCAAGGCCTCTATGGCCGGCGCGCTCGCAGTCGCATTCAAGCGGATGGGCCTGGCAGTGGGTCCGGCTCGGCGACAAAGCGGCGAGACCGCGTAAGGAGAGGCCTCTCGTGGAACGTATTCCAATACTCCGCATGGGCGAGTTCCTCCTGGTCACCATTCAGGTGGACATGCACGACCGGCTCGCGACCGTGCTCAGCGACGACCTCGCCAATCGCATCTCCGCGACCCGCGCCCGGGGAGTCCTCATCGATATCTCGGCCCTGGACGTGGTGGACTCCTTCATCGCCCGGATGTTCGGCGACATCGCGCAGATAGCGCGGGTGATGGACGCAGAGACGGTGCTGGTCGGAATGCAGCCGTCCGTGGCCATCACTCTGGTCGAGATGGGGGTCGCCATGACCGGTGTCCGCACCGCCCTGAACGTGGAAAAGGGCATGACGCTTCTTCGCGCCCGGAGGGAGGAGGAGCGGGCGGATGATGACGCTCCTGCGGAGTGAGACCCTGCCCGTGCGCGAGGCATCCGACATCCTCCTGGTTCGGCAGCTCGTGAGAGAGTGCGCGACGACGCTCGGCTTCAGCGTCCTCGACCAGACGAAGCTCGTGACCGCCGCGAGCGAGCTCGGCCGCAACACGCTCATCCACGGCGGAGGCGGGACGATGCTTCTTGAAACCTTCGTGAAGAACGACCGGCGCGGCCTGCGGCTCACCTTCGAGGACAAGGGGCCGGGCATCGCCGACCTCGAGCAGGCGATGACTGACGGCTTCACCACCAAGGGCGGGATGGGGCTAGGCCTGGGCGGCTCCAAGCGCCTGGTCAACGAATTCGAGGTTGTCTCCCGCGTGGGCGAAGGCACGCGTGTCACGGCGACGCGATGGACGTAACTCTTCCTGCCCACCACGTGTCCATCTCCCTCCCCATCGAGGAGGCGAGCGGCGTGGCTGAAGCGCGGCGATTCGCGATGAAGCTGGCGGAAGCGCTCCAGTTTAGTGAATCGGACATCGGCGGGGTGGCGCTGGTGGTGACCGAGGCGGCGACCAACATCGTCCAGCATGCGGGGCGCGGAGAAATCCTCCTGCGCCCGTTTGCGCTCGAAGCACCCGCGAGCCTCGAGGTGCTGGCCCTCGACAAAGGGCCGGGCATGGCCAATGTCGCCGAAGCGTCACGGGATGGGTTCTCGACGGGCGGTTCGTCTGGACTCGGGCTCGGAGCCATTGCCCGCCTTTCGACGTGCTTCGAAATCAGCTCGGCCCCTGACAAAGGCACAGCCCTCCTCGCCCGCATCGGCCGGGTCAAGTCGAAGCGACCTGCGGAGCCCGGCCTCGAGTGGGGCGTGGTGTGCGTGCCCAAGCGCGAAGAGGAGGTTTGCGGCGACGCCTGGGCCGTCACAGCCGGCCATGTCCTGAACGCCATTCTCGTCGTTGATGGGTTGGGACATGGCCTCCATGCCTTCGACGCAGCCAAGGAGGCGCTCCGCGCGTTCTGGGAACATGCGGGAGAGCGTCCAGAATCGATTCTGAAAGCCCTGCATCAGACCCTCCGCGCAACTCGCGGCGCGGTGGCTGCCGTCACGCAGATCGACTGGGACAAGCGCGAGTTGCGCTGGGCGGGAGCAGGTAACATCACAGGCACGCTGGTGCCCGTTGAGGGTAAGGCTTCCAGCCTGGTTTCCCACAGCGGCACCGTGGGGCAGAACGTCACTCGCTTCCAGGAGTTCACCCACCGCTGGCCGGACGAGGGACTCCTCATTCTCCATTCCGATGGGCTGTCCAGCCGCTGGGCACTCGAACCCTATCCGGGCCTCACCCAAAAGGATCCGAGCCTCATCGCGGGCGTGCTCTACCGCGATTTCGCGAGCCGGCGGGACGATGTGGTCGTCCTTGTCGGTCGAGAACGACGGCAAAACACGCGTGAGCAGGGCGGAGGCTTGCCATGAACACCCTGCTCCTCACCTCGGACATACGCACGGAGTCGGACGTCGTCTTCGTGCGCCAACGGGCGAGGCAGATTGCCGCGCTCCTCGAGTTCGACGCCCACGAGCAGACGCGCATCTCGACCGCGGTCTCCGAGATTGCACGCAATGCATTTCTGTACGCACAGGGAGGACGCGCCCAGTTCTCCATCGCGGGCCGCGCGCCGGAGCATCTCATCATCAGCATCAGCGACCGTGGCCAGGGCATCCCCAATCTGCCAGCCATTCTCGCCGGCAACTACACGTCCGAGACCGGCATGGGGTTGGGGCTTCTGGGCGCCGAGAAGCTCATGGACACCTTCCGCGTCGACACCGTTCCCGGCCATGGGACCACGGTCGAGCTCGGGAAGGCGCTGCCTCCTCAGGCGCCCAGGGCCACTCCTCAACTCGTCTTGCACATCAGTGCCGAGCTCGCCAAGCTCGCTCCGACGAGCCCGATGGAGGAGATACGCCAGCAAAACATCGAGCTCCTCCATGCACTCGAGGCGCTCCGGTCGCGGCAGCTCGAGCTGGATCGGATGTATCGAGAGGTGGCCGACGCCAACACGCAGCTCGAGGACAAGGCCGATGCCCTCGAGCGCACTGGTGCTTCGGAGCGGGCCGCGCGCGAAGAGGCCGCGCAAGCGAGGTCGGAGTTGGAACAACTCATGGCCCAGCTGCGCGAAGCCAACGAGCGCTTGGTCGTCACCACGGTTCACGCACAAACGATGACCGAGGACGCCGAGCAGGCCAACCAGCTCAAGGATGAGTTTCTCGCCACGGTGTCGCACGAGCTCCGGACGCCGTTGAATGCCGTCCTGGGATGGGCACGAATGCTGGGGTCGAAGCAATTGCCGCCCGATCGCGCGGGACACGCGATCGCGACCATCGAGCGCAACGCCTTGGCTCTGGCGCACCTCATTGACGATCTGTTGGATGTGTCCCGAATCGTTGCGGGCACCCTTCGCATAGCGCCGCAGCCCATCGATCTGGCCGCCGTGGCGCAGGTGGCGCTGGATGCCGTCCGGCCGTTGGCGGCGGCCAGGAACGTGCACCTTGCGTTCTCACCCGATCTCCACGCAATCGAACCGGTCAGCGGAGACGCTGGCCGACTCCAGCAGGTGATCTGGAATCTGCTCGCGAATGCGATCAAGTTCACGCCTGAGGGCGGACGTGTGGGTGTCTTCATCGAACCCTCGAACGACCACATGGAGGTCAAGGTCGTCGATACAGGCCAGGGCATCAGTCCGGACTTTCTGCCACACGTGTTCGAGCGCTTCCGCCAGGCCGATGGCGCGACGACGCGACGTCACACCGGACTCGGTCTCGGGCTGGCCATCGTTCGGCAGCTCGTTGAGCTGCACGGAGGGACCGTGCACGCGGCCAGTCAAGGCGTGGGATGCGGCGCGACGTTCACCGTCCGTCTGCCGATTTCAGCCGGTGAGGTTCACGTCGGTCACGCGGTCGCGCTCGGAGAGCGACGGACCTCGGCTTCGACGGCCTCGCCCATGCCGCGCTTGCCGCGGCTCGATGAGCTGCGCATCCTGGTCGTCGATGACAACGCCGACGGGCGCACGCTGACATCATTGGTGCTGACGCAGGCGGGCGCCAGCGTGACAGCGGTGGCGTCGGTCCGAGAAGCGCTTCAGACGCTCGAAGTTTCGCGCCCCGATGCCCTGGTCAGCGATATCGGCCTCCCTGATGAAGACGGGTACGCGCTAATCCGACAGATTAGACAGTCTGAAGCCGAACACGGAGGTTTCCTTCCCGCGGTGGCGCTGACGGGCTACGCGCGCGCCGAAGATCGGGCTCGAATCCTCGCGGCAGGATTCCAGGCGCATGTTCCGAAGCCCGTTGAGCCAGTCGAGCTCACGGCAGTGATCGCGACCATTACGCACCATCTGCGGGACAGCGAACCCTAACGACAGAGCTCACGGTGATCGGAATATGGCCATCTGTGAATGTGCCTCGGCTGCCGCTGATGATTCGCCGGTGACTCCCGAGCAGTCGCGGAATGCAGCACCGCGTCACGGCTGCTTGTGAGCATGAAGCTATAGGTCGTCTTCAAACGGCAGCCGTACATGTGGATCGGTCAGGGCGGCCAGCGGCCTTTCCGAGAGGTTGTGGACGCTGACGCCGAGGAGCCGCACGGCACGGGGGCCGGCGTCGGTGCGATCGAGGAGCGCGACAGCGCGGCGGACAATGTTCTCTTCGTCCCGAGTCGGTTCCTCGGTGTGACTGCGCGTGATGGTCGTGAAGTCGTCATAGCGGACTTTGATCGTCACCGTCCGGGCGTAGAGCGCCCGCTTCGTCAGCCATGCCGCGGCATCGCGTGCCATCGCCTCGATCTCACTTCGTATCTCGCTGACGTCGGTCAGATCCTGCGCGAACGTGTTCTCGCTCCCTGAGGACTTCGGCTCGTGCTCCGAGATCACCGCCCGATCGTCCTCGCCACGCGCCAGTTGCAACAGCCAGTCCGCCAGCGATCCCACGGTCTCGCGCAGGAGGTCTGGATCGGTCGACCGGATGTCTACCAGCTTCTCGATTCCCTGGTCGCGGAGCTTCTTCGCGGTGACCGGTCCGACGCCCCATAGAGCATCGACTGGCAACGCCTGCAGGAACGACTCGACGCGCCCGGGCGCAATCACCGTCAGCCCGTCCGGTTTCTTCCAGCCCGACGCAATCTTCGCGAGGAACTTGTTGGGCGCGACGCCCGCCGAGGCCGTCAGACCGGTGGCCGCCCGAATCTCTTCCTTGAGGCGGCGCGCCACATTCATGCCCAACGGTTCATCCCAGGCATTCTCGGTCACGTCCAGATAGGCTTCGTCGAGCGACAACGGCTCGACCAGCGGCGTGACCGATCGAAAAAGCGCGAACACCTGCTGAGACACAGCGCGGTACTTGTTGAAGTCGGGATGGACGATGACGAGCGAGGGGCAGAGGCGGACAGCCCTCGACATCGGGATGGCTGAGCGGACGCCGAAGGTGCGCGCTTCGTAACTTGCCGCCGCCACGACGCCGCGCTTGTCGGGCTCGCCTCCCACCGCGACCGGCAAACCCCGGAGCGCCGGGTTGTCGCGCTGCTCGACTGACGCGTAGAACGCATCCATGTCGAGATGGAGGATGCGGCGCACGCCAAACCCTGGACCGTTCATGGGCGTCTTACACGATAACTCCCAGGCGGCAGCGGGCAGCCGGCGGCGGGCAGCGAACGTTCTGCCGGCTGCCAGCTGTGCGCTGCCGGCTGTGAGTCATACACCAGTGGCGCCGAAGCCGCCGCGGGTGACCTCGCGGAGGTCAGTTACTTCCTGCCAGCTCACGCGAGGCGCGGGGAGCACAACGCCTTGGGCCAGGCGATCACCCCGCTTCACCTGCACTTCGGCGCCACTGATATTGAGCACCTGGATCATCACCTCGTCTTTAGGCCCGCAATAGTCGGGATCGAGGACGCCGACGCCGTTGGCGACGACAAGTCCGCGCTTGAGCGGCGTGCTGCTTCGGGCAAAAATGGCCAGGAAATGTCCGGTGGGCACTTCGATGACCAGGCCCGTCCGGACGAGCGCAATCTGCCCGGGCGCCAGCCTCATGTCCTGCGACGCGGCCAGGTCGAAACCGGCCGCTTCCTCGGTAGCGTACGTTGGGAGGGGAACTGTGGAATCGAGTCGTCTGATCTTCAGCCGCATCCGGAGAGCATATCAGTCGCGATGTTCGAGCTTCGCGCCACGTCCGCACTGTCGCACGGCGGCCGTCACACCATCGCTTCGTCGCACCATCGCACTTCTACTGCTTGTCGTCCTGTCCGCGCCGCCCGCATTTTCACAGGCGCTCTCCGCGAAGCTGCCCCTCGATCCAGCCATCCACGTCGGGAAGCTGCCCAACGGGATCACGTACTACGTCCGGCGCAACGCGCGGCCTGAAAAGCGCGTGTCGCTGCGTCTCGCCGTCAAGGCGGGCTCTATCGACGAGGCTGACGATCAGCGTGGCCTCGCGCACGTGCTCGAGCACATGGCGTTCAATGGCACGACGCATTTCAAGCCGGGCGAGCTGGTGGCCTACTTCGAATCGGTTGGCGTGGCATTCGGTCCGCACGTCAACGCGTACACGAGCTACGACGAGACGGTGTACATGCTCGACGTTCCAACCGATCGCCCCGGCGCGCTCGATCGCGGGCTCCAGGCGCTCAGCGATTTCGCGGGTGGTATGAGCCTCGAGGACAAGGAGATCGACAAGGAGCGCGGCGTTGTCCTCGAGGAATGGCGTCAGCGTCTTGGCGTCGCCTCACGCCTTCAGGGAGTGACCGATCGCGCGGTGTACGGCCAGTCGAAATACGCGGAGCGGCTGCCGATCGGCCTGCCCGACACGATCCAGAAGTTTCCGTATCAGCGCGTTCGCGATTTCTACCGTCAGAACTACACGCCCGATCGTATCGCCGTCGCTATCGTTGGCGATCTCGACGCGGCTGCGGCCGAGCAGCTCGTTCGCCAGTACTTCGGGGTCATCCCCGCGCGCAAATCCGCGAAGCGGCCGACGTATCCCGTCCCTCCGCACAAGGACACTCGCGTTGCCGTTGC
>Ga0080064_1007942_pt1 | contig 10382 bp, 8 predicted proteins | sample Subgrocontami54m_FD_69260 | JGI IMG/M metagenome (GOLD analysis project Ga0080064, IMG submission 69260) | Subsurface groundwater microbial communities from S. Glens Falls, New York, USA - GMW46 contaminated, 5.4 m (SPADES assembly) (version 2) ... | reverse complement strand
CGGCACCTCGGTGGTCGGTGGTCTCGTGCCGAGCCTAGCGGCAGGCACGGTCGGTGTCAATTGGGTGCGGGGAAGTGAGGAAGTCAGGAAGCTGGTGGTTCGACAAGCTCACCACGAGCGGATTCTAAATCCTGCCCACTCCTGTGGGCATTGCCCTCGGGCTCCTTGGTAAGGAGAGCTGCGCCCTCCCGGCACTCACCCGCCGCCAATGCCCCTTAGCCCCGAAGGTTACGTGGTCCGGACGTGGTCCGGTGACCGCTGGCCGTGACCGCGGGCCTTCCGGTACACTACCTTTCGCATGACATAACATTCAAGGACGGTCCGGGCATGGATGCATCGCGGGCAATCCGGGTGCTGGCGAGCACGCCGGTGCTGACACCGCCCGTACTCACCGCGGCGTAGATCGTCTTGTCAGCCGCATAGTTAGGAGAAAGGGCGATGAACAGGGGCACGTTGTCGCCCGCCACCGTGGCGAACGACCGGGAGGTCGCCGGGTTAACCGCGTCGAACGTGTTGTTCGTCGCAGCCTCGGCAACCGGCGAAGGCCCGGCCACGACGGCGAAGGTGCTCGCCAGAAGGGCCAGAGCCATGAGGAAGCTGAGGATTCTTGGAGTGGTTCCTTTCATTTACGCCTCCTTTCCAGTAGAGCCGTAGTAGTGCCTGCCATGATGTGAGGATTCTTGCATGTAGTCCTTTCTTCTTGTCCTAGAGCATTCGGTGGAGGACCTCCACCCACGTGTCGTCTCTTGGAAGGCAGCCCCACACATTGTGGATGTTCACCTCCGCCCTCCCCCTACTCAAGCTGCCTGTATTGTCTCAATCGTCCCCTCCTTACTTCGTCGAACCCCCTCTGTTGGGTTAGTCGAGTCTCCTGAACCCCCCGATATCTCTGTCCATACTAACATATTTGTCAAGGGCTGGAACCAAATGGAATAAGCGCGCGGACAGGCCCTCCTGGCCGCGTGCGATACATTGTTCCCCCAGGCCTATTACAGCGCACAGGGCAACCCTATCTGATCGCTTCTTGTGATTTGTTTCGCACTATACCGCATGGCGCATCCTTTGTCAATAGCTATTCTTAGAACTTGTTCGGCTTTGGCCGAAATCTGTTCCGGCGGGAGCGCCGCCGCCCGCGGGCCGTACCGGCGTTGCGCCGCGTGGGCGTGAAAGCGCAAGGGGACTATCTGATGGCGCCCACTCCAGTTCGACAACCTTAACAACGTCGCAATCTCCAATTGGTTAGGACTGCGCGGCGCCTCACCACCAGGACTCCGGCTTTTCCCTCTCTCCTGAAGGAGAGAGGGGCTCCGTGGCGAGGTATGGCGTCCTAGACCTCGCCCTTGCTCAACGTAGCGAGAAACTCCGCGTTGGTCGCCGTCTTGGCGATGCGCCCTACGACGCGTTCCGCCGCTTCCGTGGGATGCATGGCGTCCTGGCTGATGACCGCCACCATGCGGCGCAGCAGCCATATCTTCTGCAGGGCGCCTTCCTCCACAAGCAGCTCCTCGCGCCGCGTGCCGCTGCGCTGGATATCTATGGCCGGGAAGATGCGCTTCTCCGCGAGCTTCCTGTCCAGGTGCAACTCCATGTTGCCCGTGCCCTTGAACTCCTCGTAGATGACCTCGTCCATGCGGCTGCCCGTGTCAACGAGACAGGTGCCGATGATGGTGAGGCTTCCGCCCTCTTCCAGGTTTCTGGCCGCGCCGAAGAAGTGCTTGGGCGGGTACAGGGCCACGGGGTCAATGCCGCCGGACAGGGTGCGTCCGGAGGGCGGCATGCACAGGTTATAAGCGCGGGTGAGGCGCGTGATGCTGTCCAGCAGAATGACCACGTCCTTACCGCTCTCCACCAGCCGCTTCGCGCGTTCCAGGGCCAGCTCCGCGACGCGTGTGTGGTCCTCGACCGGTTCGTCGAATGTGGAGCTGAAGACCTCCGCGGCAGGGACGGTGCGCTTCCAGTCGGTGACTTCCTCGGGCCGCTCGCCGATAAGCGCAATCATAAGGTGCACATTGTCGTGGTGATTGCTGATAATGCCATCGGCGATCTGCTTAAGGAGCATGGTCTTGCCCGCTTTGGGCGGGGAGACGATCAGGCCGCGCTGCCCCCTGCCGATGGGGGATACCAGGTCTATCATGCGCTGGGAGATGTTCTGCTGGGTGGTCTCCAGCTTGAGATGCACCTTCGGGAAGATGGGGGTGAGGTTGTCGAAGTAGGCGCGGTTGCGCGCCTGCTCCGGGTCCAGTGCGTTGACTGACTCCACCCGCAAAAGGCCGAAATATTTCTCGCCTTCCTTCGGCGGGCGCACCTGGCCGGTAACGCTGTCCCCCGTACGCAGGCCGAATCTGCGGATTTGCGACTGGGACACGTAAACGTCGTGGATGCCGGGACGGAACCCGTCGGTCCGCAGGAACCCGTAGCCCTCGTCCACGATTTCCAGCACGCCGCCGCGGGTGAGCTGGTTTGGAGAAGCGGCCACCGCCGGTGGCTGCTCACTCCGCGCGCGCTGAGTAAGCCGGAAGATCAGGTCTTCCTTCTTCAGCGTCGCGTAGCCTTGAATCCCGAGCTCCCTGGCTACTTCAGCCAGTTCCTCCCGGGACTTGTTTTCCAGGTCCTGTGTTGCGATGTCATTCTGCATAGAACTTCCCTTAGACGGGACGCGCATTCGGTCCCCACTTCGTACTATAAGGCCATCCATGTATCAGAAAATAGACGTCGGTCCAGCCTATTTCGACTTGACCAGCCGCTGCCAGTCCTCGTTGAAACGCGCGATACCCACATCGGTCAGCGGATGGTGGACCATCTGGGTGAGGACTTTATAGGGGATGGTGGCAATGTCCGCTCCCGCCTTGGCCGCCGCGATCACGTGGAGCGGATGCCGGATACTCGCCGCCAGCACCTTCGTCGGCAGGCTGTAGCGCTTGAACACCTGTACGACTTCCGCGACCATGCCCATCCCGTCATGCCCTTCATCATCCAGGCGGCCCACGAAGGGGCTGATGTACGTTGCCCCGGCCAGCGCTCCAAGCAGCGCCTGGTTGACGGAGAAGGTCAGGGTCATGTTAATCTTGACGCCCTCGCGTGAGAGGATGGAAATGGCCTCCAGACCAGCGGCTGTCACGGGTATCTTGACCACCACGTTGGGATGCCACGTCGCTATCTCCCGGCCTTCTCCGATCATGCCCTCCAGGTCAACAGCGGTTACTTCTATGGATATAGGACCGTTGACGATAGAGGCTATCTCGAGAAGCGAAGCCTTGAGGTCGGCCCGACCTTCTTTGGCTATGAGGGAGGGGTTCGTGGTGACGCCGCTGATGACGCCCATGCTGGCGCCGCGGCGAATTTCACCGAAATTGGCTGTATCCAGGAAGAGTTTCATTCTTCCTTAGCGCCATTCTAGCACAGGGCGGACGGCGCTGTCCAGCCCCGGCACTCTCACGATGGGGTTGCCGCTTCCAGGGGCAATCGCGGCTGCCCGCCCTCACGAATGATGCCTTTCGCCACCCCGACAAACTCCCGGAACAGGGGCTGAGGCCTGTCGGGCCGGGACTGAAACTCGGGATGGAACTGCACGCCCACCATAAAGGGGTGGCCCGCCAGCTCCATGATCTCCACGAGCTTGTGGTCAGGCGACTGGCCTCCGACAATGAGGCCCGCCTTTTCCAGCGCCTCCCTGTAAGTGTTGTTCAGCTCGAAACGGTGGCGATGCCGTTCGTGCACCACGGGCTCGCCGTAGGCCCTGTAGGCCCACGTTTCCGGCGTCACATGACAGGGATAAGTACCCAGACGCATGGTCCCGCCCTTGGCGCGGATGTTTCGCTGCTCCGGCATAAGGTCAATGACGGGATACGGCGTTTTCTCGTTGAATTCCGTCGAATTAGCGCCTTCAAGATTGAGGACATCCCGTGCGAACTCCACGACCATGAGCTGCATGCCCAGGCAAAGGCCCAGGTACGGCACCCCGTTCTCGCGGGCATGGCGGATCGCCTGAATCATTCCCTCGATGCCGCGTGGGCCGAAGCCTCCCGGCACGATGATGCCGCTCACGGACCGCAGGTAGTTTTCCGGCCCGCTGCGTTCCACGTCTTCGGAGTGGACCCACCGCACCTGGACATCCCGACCGTGATAAAACCCGGCGTGGCGTAGCGCCTCCCGCACGGACATGTAGGCATCCGGCAGCTCCACGTACTTGCCCACGATGGCTATTTCCAGCGGCTCCTTGGGCGCCTTGATGCGCTCCACCATGGCCCGCCAGTCCGTCATACCACGAGCGCCGACCTTGAGACCCAGTTCGTCGCAGATGAAATCGCCCAGACCCGCGTCTTCCAGGACGATGGGCACCTCATAGACCGTCTGGGCCGTCACCAGCGGCACCACGGCCTTCTTCTTGACATCGCAGAACAGGGCTATCTTCGTTTTGATGTCGTCGGCCACGGGGTGGTCGCTGCGAAGCACGATGACGTCCGGCTGGATGCCCAGGCTGCGCAACTCCTTTACGCTGTGCTGTGTCGGCTTTGTCTTGAGCTCGCCAGTCGTGGAAATATACGGCAGAAGCGTCACATGAATGTAGAGAACGTTTTCGCGTCCGACGTCGCTTCGCATCTGACGGATGGCTTCCAAGAACGGCAGTCCCTCGATATCGCCGACGGTGCCGCCCACCTCCACCACCACCACGTCCGCCCGGCTCTCCCGCGCCAGGCCCTTGATACGCTCCTTGATCTCGTTGGTGACGTGGGGCACCACCTGAATAGTACCCCCAAGGTAGTCGCCGCGCCGCTCCTTCTCAATGACGGAACGGTAGATGCCCCCCGCGGTTACGTTGGACAGATGGGTGAGATTGACGTCAATGAAGCGCTCGTAGTGACCCAAGTCCAAGTCCGTTTCCGCCCCATCGGCGGTGACGTACACCTCGCCGTGCTGGTAGGGGGACATGGTACCGGGGTCGACGTTGAGGTAGGGATCGAGTTTTTGAACGGAGACAGAGACGCCGCGGCTTTTCAGGAGCCGCCCCAGGGATGCGACGGTGACGCCTTTGCCTACAGAGCTGACAACGCCACCCGTCACAAAGAGGTATTTAGTCATGTAGGCCTCGGTCTCCCCAATGGGAAGGGAGACTCCTGCAGCGACATCGCCTCTCCTTATTACTTAAGGATGCCTGTATGTGCCCTCTGCACGATACCACGTACAGCTCAAGCACCGCACAATATACATGGGAAGAAAATAAGCCGATCTCCCGCTGCCTGCCACCGACATTAGCAGCGTCTCGGGTACAGCGCCACAACGATATCGCGAAGACTAGGAAAACTGTTGTTTTCGGCGCACCCGGAGGCTGACGGTGTTATTATAGAGACACCCATCGAAGCCTGTCAACGGTGCCGGCGTCGCTCTTGACAGGCCAGAAAACCGGATGCTACATTTCCGTTCAGGCGGACACCCCCTGATTCAATGTCCGCTTTGGTTGCGAGGCAGTGATGCTCACATCGCGTCAGGAAAGCGTCCTCAAATTCATAGTCGGTGAGTATGTCCAGACGGCTACTCCGGTAGCTTCGCAAAGCGTTGTCCGCAAACACGGCCTGGGCGTCAGCCCGGCGACCGTCCGCAATGAGATGGCTACCCTGGAAGAGGCCGGCTATGTTGTGCGCCCCCACACGTCGGCGGGCAGCGTTCCCGCGGACAAGGGCTACCGCTACTTCGTGGAGGCCCTGCCGGACAAACCCATCCTGACCCCCGAGGCCCGCCACCTGGTCCGCAGCCATTTCAATCCCGTTGAGCAAAGCCCGGAGGCCTGGACCCGGATCTCGACCAGCGTCCTCTCTAACCTGGCGCAGAACCTCGCCTTCGCACGGCCTCCCACCACGTCGCAGGTGCGGCTCAAGCACGTGGAACTCGTGGCCCTCGATGCCCCGTCGGTGCTGCTCGTGCTCGTCCTGCAGGGAGCGAAGATCCGACGGCAGGTCGTTAAGTTCAAAGAGGCGAGCACCCAGGATGCCCTCACGTCCCTCGGCCACCGGCTCACCGAGCGGTTCTGCGGGAAGTCCCTGCACGAGATTGCCCCTGCAGCAAACGGCCTGACGGAGCAAGAGGAGCAGGTGATGAGCGCCGTCCTGCGGCTCCTGCGGGAAGAGGAGGCGCGCTCCTACGAGGAAATGGTGGTCGCCGGAATGCGCCACGTGCTCAGTCAACCGGAGTTCGCCAACGTCCAGATGGCGCGCGCCCTGGTCGAGGCCTTTGAAGACCAGAAGGCCCTGACCTCCATCCTGGAGAGCGCGTTGAACGACCAGGGCTTCTGCATCGTCATCGGCTCGGAGAACCGGGAGGAGGCGCTGCGTCCGTGCTCCATCATCCTGGCGCGATACGGGGAAGGGGACACCGCGGGAGCCATCGGCATTGTGGGGCCTACCCGCATGAGGTACCACCAGACCATTGCCGCCGTCCGTTACCTGGCGTCAGTCATGAGCGAGATGGTCGCCAGCGTGCGGGACTCTCAAGCCACCCCCGCGCCAAGCCAGTAGCGCTTTCGTAGCGGCGTCCCCACCCTCTACGCGGATTCGCTCCGCGCTCTCATCTTCGCGACCGAGAATGTCGCATCCGCACAGGCCATTTCCCTGTTGGCGGCAACGCCCTGAGCTATGGCCGACACCGCTATCGCCCCAACCGCCACCTCCGTCGGCAGCAGGTTGACACCCTCGTCACAGGCGGCTTGCGGCGCAACCCCGGCGGCGATGCGGTCATACACGACGCGGGCCAGCATGCGCCGGATGATCTCCTCCCCTATTCCCGTTATTGCCACCGCGCCGTGCTGCCCGGCATAGAAGCCGCAGCCGACGAACGGCACGTCGCCCACGCGGCCCCGCAGCATGGGGCTGGCCCCGCCGGTGGACGAAGCCACGGCGAAGCCGCCGTCCGGCCCGCGCACCCCCGCGCCGACGGTGTCGTGCGGCTGAAACACAGCGTCGTACGACGTGGGGAAGTTCCAGTGGCGCTGAAGGTCGAATTCGCGCCAATTATCGGGTACTTCGCCGGCGCGGCGCCGCCGCAGCGCGCCCTGCCACCAGCGCCAGCGCTCAAGCGCAAAGCTGGAGGGACGAAAAGCGCCGGACAGCCCCAGCCCGCGGGCTAGAGCCGTCGCGCCCTGGCCCGCCAGCGCGACGTGCGGCGTGTCTGCCACCGCCCGGGCCACGAGCACGGGGTTCCTGACCCTGCTGATCGCCGCGACCACGCCTAATGCGCCGTGCGAGTCCATCACCGCGGCGTCCATCTCCACGGTCTTGCCGTCCAGGCGCAGGCTGGAGCCGCTGCCCGCGTTGAAGCGGCCATCGTCCTCCATGACGCGCACCGCCTCCACGGCGGCGGCGAGTGCGTCGCCGGTGCGCCGGAGAACGGCGCGCGCGGCGTCAACGGCCTGCTGACATCCGTCCTGCCACGAGAGCGGAGAGCCGACGCCGCCATGCACAAGAATGATGGCGTTCGCTTTTGCCTTTTGCGTGCGCGACACGCGAGTCACCGTCCGGCGATGAGAGGCCACGCTACATGGACTTGACGACCACGTACTTGGGCCGGGGATAGGGCGGCACCGTAATGCTTTCGAACGGGCCGCGCACCTGCCTGGAGATGCTCCCCTCGTAAGCGAGGCGCTCCTTCAGCGTCGCCCAGAAGCCCAGGGTGTGAGTCAGGCGCGTGCCCTCGATGCTGTAGAACGTCTGAGCGGCAAGGAAACCTTTCTGGGTCTCCAGCGCCCGCGTCGCCTTGTCCCAGATGCGGGCCATCTCCCCCGCGAACTCGTCCCGTGTCGCGGCGCGGGACCTGGCGGACATGACGGCGACGATGTGCCCTTCCTTGATTTTGTCCAGGCCCACGCCGCGCGACTGAAGCACCTCGAACTTGGGACGCGGCGGAGGCCCCTGCAACGTCGTCTCCATGAGAGCGCGCGGCCCAGCCGCCGCGGCCTTTTCGTAGGCCAGGCGCTCCGGCAGCGAGTTCCAGTACGCCAGGACGACTATCTCCTGGTTGTTCTCAATGTTCCAGAGCGCCTTGCAGTCCATGAATCCCTTCTGCGCCCGGAGAACCGCCTGCTGCCGCGGCCAGACCGGGTCCAGCGCGCGCGACCACTCCTCGGCGCTCTTCGCTTTGGCCTTGCCTACCAGAAATGCCACGGTATTGCCGGGCCTGACGTCCAATGCCATATTCGTCTCCTGTCATCGCACAGCGTCAGCCGAAGGGCCGCGCACGATTAGCTGTTGCAGAATCTAGCACAGCGGGAAGACGCCTGCAACACAGCCTCCGGTTGATAGGCCTCTGGCGCCCTGTTAGAATGAAGGTTCAGGCAGGAACAGAAGCTATGTCATCAGGCAACCACTACGACTACTACGAGGTCCTCGGTGTCCCCCGCAACGCGTCGGAGGAGGACATCAGGAAGGCCTTCCGCCGACTTGCCCTGCAACACCACCCCGACCGCAACCAGGAGCCCGGGTCCGCGGACAAGTTCAAGGAGATCAACGAGGCCTACGAAGTCCTCTGCGACGCGGAGAAGCGCGCCCAGTACGACCGCTTCGGGCGGGTGGGCGCGACCGTCGGCGGCCGGGGTTTCGAGGGAACAGAACCCTTCGGGGGCTTCGGAGACATCTTCGATTCGTTCTTTGGCGGCGCGACGGCCCGCACCCGTCCCACGGCGCAGCGCGGCGAGGACATGCGCGTCACGCTGGACATCAGCTTTGAAGACGCGGCCATCGGCTGCGAAAAAGAGGTCGAGTTCTCCCGACTGGAGACGTGCGCCACGTGCAACGGCTCCGGCGCAAGGCCCGGCACGGGCAAGTCCCGCTGCGCCAACTGCAATGGCCAGGGCCAGGTCCGGCGCTACCAGAACAGCGTGTTCGGCCAGTTCGTCCACGTGGCGACGTGCAGCCGCTGCCAGGGCGCGGGCCAGGTCATTTCAGACCCGTGTGCCCCGTGCAGGGGAACGGGCAAGGAGCGACAGACACGCCGCCTGTTGGTGAAAGTCCCCGCGGGGATTGACGACAGCTCCCAAATACGACTCTCCAACGAGGGCGACGCCGGCTGGAACGGCGGCCCCACGGGTCACCTCTACATCGCCATCCGCGTTCAGCCCCATCCGCTGTTCCACCGCGAGCGCGACGATATCCTTTACGACCTGCCCCTGAACATAGCTCAGGCCACGCTCGGCGATACCGTTGCCGTGCCAACGCTGGGAGGGGCCACCGACCTGCGCATCCCCGCGGGCACCCAGCACGGGCAGACCTTCCGGCTGAAGGGCAAGGGCATAGCCCATATCCGGGGCAAAGGCCGCGGCGATCAGCTCGTCATCGCGCGGGTGCTTGTGCCGGACGCGCTGACTCCGCAGCAACGCAAGCTGTTCCAGGAGCTGTCCAAGGTGCTGGACAAGCCCACCAACGAAAACGGCAATGGCCTCTTTGACAAGATTAAAGACGTCCTTTCCGGATAATTTCGCACTGTTTCCCGTTGCAACCTAGGCATTACCCGTCCAAAAGCGTCACGTCCCGCGATTTTCGCATACCCATGTCGTCGCCGTTTCTGATCCAAGCATCCGGGACCACCTGCCGGCGGTTGGAGATTAAACAAAACACATGAAGTGGGTTGAGGTATCTGTCGAAGCGGACGGCGAGGGCGCGGAGGCGGTCGCGGAGGCGTTCCAGAAGATCGGCCACGGCGGCGTCGCCATCGAAGGCGCCGTCCAGTCGGCCCCCCTGGACGGCGTGGAGTACCCTCTGCCCGCGCCGGGCCACGTGACCGTCAGGACGTACCTCCCCGCCGACCATGAGTTCGAGGACAAGCGCCGCAGCATCGTGGCGGTGCTCGGCCTGCTGGGCACGGCGTGGCCCTTCTCGGCGCCCGTCTTCCGCGAGATGGACGAGGAGGACTGGGCCAACGCGTGGAAGGAGCATTTCCACGTCCTGCGCATGGGACGGCGGATCGTCATCAAGCCCTCGTGGCGCGACTACCAGCCGCAGCCGGACGATGCGGTCATCGAGCTTGACCCCGGCATGGCGTTCGGCACGGGGCTGCACCCCAGCACGCGCCTGTGTCTGCTGGAGATGGACGCCACGCCGCCGCGTGACGCGCACGTGCTGGATCTGGGCACCGGCTCCGGCATCCTGGCCATCGCGGCGGCACGGCTGGGGGCGCGCGGCGTGCTCGCGCTGGACATTGACGCCGTCGCCGTCACCGTCGCGACGGACAACGTCCGGCGAAACGGGCTGTCCGACCGCATCGCCGTCGCGCGCGGCACCCTGCCTCTTCCGCATGACCTGCGCGACGCCGCTCCCTCCGGCTTCGACGTCGTCGTCGCGAACATCACGGCCCCCGTCCTGACGGGCCTGGCGGAGCACCTGGGGGGCGCGCTGGAGCCC
>Ga0080064_1007936_pt1 | contig 10388 bp, 9 predicted proteins | sample Subgrocontami54m_FD_69260 | JGI IMG/M metagenome (GOLD analysis project Ga0080064, IMG submission 69260) | Subsurface groundwater microbial communities from S. Glens Falls, New York, USA - GMW46 contaminated, 5.4 m (SPADES assembly) (version 2) ... | reverse complement strand
CCGGAAAGGTTCTGTTTTTTGAAATGTTCCACGAGCAGCTTCCGCTACCCGTGCCTTGTTACGACTTAGCCCCTGTCACCGAATTTACCTTAGGTCCGCATAAAGCGAAATTTCGGGTATCCCCGGCTCCCTTGGCTTGACGGGCGGTGAGTACAAGACTTGAGAACGTATTCACCGCGGTTTGCTGACCCGCGATTACTAGCGATTCCAACTTCATGAGGTCGAGTTGCAGACCTCAATCTGAACTGGGGCTACTTTTATAACGATTAGCTCAGGGTTACCCCGTCGCAGACGTGTTGTAGTAGCCATTGTATTGCGTGTGTTGCCCAGGGTATCAGAGGGCCATGCTGATCTGGCGTCATCCTCGCCTTCCTCCCCCCACTTTTGGCACTATTCGTTTAAGCTATTGTTTATTCGCCTCTTCAAGTGACCAATTGCCGCACCTTTGTGTTTCAATTGCCGCTCGCGCACCACAGCATCTTTTTTGCTTAGGTAGGCTTCGCAATAAACAAGCTTAAACGGAGCAAAAGGTTTGGTAGAAATACTTTGTCCATCATTATGTTCCTCAAAGCGTCGCTTTAAGTCGCTCGTACAACCGATATATAGAAAATCTCTTGTTGTACTCTTGATAGCGTAAACATAATGCATGGCAGTATTTCACCAAATCTAATGCCAAAAGTGGGGGGCAGTCTCGCCTGACAAATATAACAGGCAACGAGGGTTGCGTTCGTTACCCCACTTAAGGGAACAATTCCTTTAACCTTCTAAATTACTTAAGAAGTCAGACTATACCTTCACCCTTTCTGCCGATAGGCAGAGGAGGGGACCAGCGTGTTAGCTATCCGCCGTAGCGGATAACTCCGACCCGTATAGGGTCAAGTCGTTACAGGGTTTGGAAGCTTATATCTCATGCTTGCAATAATATACGGGGAAATGAGGCTACAAAAGAGTTCATGCGACCTCTTTCGTATAACCAATTTCCCGTTACTGCTCGCGATTGTTTCAATATTTAGCTGCCGATAGAGCACATCCTGAAGATGACTCATAGATTCTCCGCGAAAACTCTCAGTTGATATCAGTATCTTCTTGCCTGTCCAGCATCCGTCATCCATATACCATACGGCAAGGGCTAACGGGGTAAGCTGTAAATCTTTGGGAAAGACTTTATGCTTTTTCGGATAGAACACTTCACGCCATACTCGAAAATACTGGCGTAATAGAAAAAATACTGATTGGTATCGCTTTCCGCGATACACATGAGTAATCTCGCGCGGTCCTCCAGAATAGCAAAGAGACTGTAGCTCTTTGCGTTTCCACTCCACATACGCTCGTTGTTTAATCGAGTGTTCAATGCGGATTTTCCCGAGCGTTGCGATATACGCATCGCCAAGGATACAACCGACGAGAATCTCTCTTTGCCGAGGCGTCACCGAAAGCAACAGTCGCCTTCGTGCACGAAGTATCAGTGGCATTTCCAAACTTCCCACGGGATTGCCCATACCGATAATAATATCACTATCGGTCTTAGGTTCCCCCGTTATGAGCTGATTTTTTCATCTCGATTTCTCGAGAAGGGTCCGAATTATGTTCAAACCACGAACTGACGACGACCATGCAGCACCTGTCTAGCCGTCCTTGTGAGACGACAAACGTTTCTGCTTGTCTTCGCCTAGATTTCTAACCCTGGTAAGGTTCTTCGCTTACCATCGAATTAAACCACACAATCCACCGCTTGTGCAAGTCCCCGTCTATTCCTTTGAGTTTTAACCTTGCGGTCGTACTACCCAGGCGGATCATTTATCGCGTTAGCTTCGTCTCTCAGAGGGTCGATACTCCGAAAAACCAATGATCATCGTTTAGGGCGTGGACTACTGGGGTATCTACAATTTTGTTACTGCGTACAAAATTGAATTTCTAATTTCTAATTCACCTAATTTCTAATGAAATCGGAAAACCAAAAAATAAAAGCTCAAAATTGCTACAGGACAAGATATTTCTACTTGTCTCTGCATATCGCTATGCAGTTCGGACTATATCTTTCCAGCACTTATTTTGCTTCCGCAAAATAAGTGCTGGATTTGGCGTATAGTCTCTGAGGGTTCTTACACAATGAATGACGGGTCGGACTCTCTTGAGAGAGTCCGAGACAGATATGTTCTGCTCCAGGCAACCCCGGAGAGCTCGCAATTATAGGCTTTCGCCCACACATCCCACGACCTAAGTCGCAGGTCTTGTCCTCGCGAACAAGACGCTTCTCTACAGATACAAACCCGTCATTCATTGTGCAAGTCTTCCCTGCTGATTGTCCGCACTTCAAGATTGTCACTTCGACGTTACGTCGGAGTACTTGAAGATACTCGGATATTCCAGCATATAGCCAAATTTTTCCTTCCACAGTTCTACAACTGCTTCAGGAGGACCTGACCGCGACCCCTCGCGGGCAATAAAACTCTTACCTAACAGCTATAAGCTATCAGCTAAAAGCTTCTCTTGATCCCATTCGCTACCCACGCTTTCGTGTTTCAGCGTCAGGAGTGCACCAGTTTGCTGCCTTCGCTTTCGGTGTTCCCCATGATATCAACGGATTTCACCCCTACACCATGAGTTCCGCAAACCTCTTGCACCCTCAAGCCATGCCGTTTCTTCTGCGAGCCCCCGGTTAAGCCGAAGAATTTGACAGAAGACTAACATAGCCGCCTACACACCCTTTACGCCCAGTAATTCCGGATAACGCTTGAGGCACTCGTATTACCGCTACTGCTGGCACGAGTTTAGTAACCTCTTATTCTTGGGCACATCAATAAACTTTGTTACCCACAAAAGCAGTTTACATCCCGAAGGACTTCATCCTGCACGCGGCGTCGCTCCGTCAGACTTTCGTCCATTGCGGAAGATTCTCGACTGCAGCCACCCGTAGGTGTATGGACCGTCTCTCAGTTCCATCGGTGGGGGTCACCCTCTCAGGTCCCCTAGGCGTCATAGCCTTGGTGAGCTTTTACCTCACCAACTAGCTGATACCGAACAGGCCGTTCCAAAAGCGTCTTGCGACTTTAACCGCCACACTACACTACGCTCTGTGTGTCGGAAAATCCCAATAACCAAACACCAAATTCCAAACAATACTCAAAATACAAAACCCGAAATGTTCAAACGAAACGATTCTGTTTGAGATTTGGTTTTTAGAATTTGTGATTTGTTTGGAGCTTGGAAATTGTGATTTGGAATTTCCGCACGAAACGCACTGTAGTGCGGCGGTGCTATCAGGAATTACCTCACCTTTCGATGAGCTATGCCTGACTCTTGGGTACGTACCTGTTTATTACTACCTCGTCTGCCGGTTGCCCCCGTATTGCTACAGAAGCCCCCTTGACTTGCATGCCTTATCCACGCCGCCAGCGTTCATCCTGAGCTAGGATCAAACTCTAATATTGAATCGTTCAAACTTGTGATTTGAGCAATCGCGAACGGAACAAAATACAGAATAGTATCTTGCTACGCAATAATCTTTTATCCTGTATCTTTAATCTTTCACCGTTAATGATGAAGGATTCCGGATTAAGGATTCTTAAGTGAGTTTGACCTTTCGCTAACTTGCTCGTTCCTTGATTTAGAGCTTGTTCAAAAATCCTTGACGGCTACGACAGTGTCTGCCGGTCTACGCGTGAGGTTCGGCAAGCTCAAAATACAATGTGTATTCTTCGCTTTCCTCACCGCCCGCTCGCCTCGACATACACCGTCTCGCCTTTGTCAATTATTTTTTCACAAGCTCCAGGTCCGAGTGGAATTACTTATGTACTTTACTTAATTTTGAATAGACGTTAACTTACACTTGCCCCGAGATGATGCAAAGCATCATTTTTCGGGGTTAACGTTCTCTAACATTTCAATTGTCAAAGTTCCCACTCTCTCTTTTAGAGTGCCGGACTATTATACTTATATGCAAAGCCTTGTCAAACAAACAAAAACCGCCTTCACCTGAAGGCGGGTAAACCTCAAAAGCATAGCTTTTAGGCCGTTAAAAGCTCCTGTACGACAAGGCGCACTGTTTCCTCAAGGGTATGCACGGCGGTGGCGTAATTTGTGTCCGCAGTACGGAACATCTCAAAAGTCGGTGCCGAAATCAATTGGCTCGCTTGCCCCTTTAAAATAATGCCAATTCTCCTGATTTTTTTTGCTTGCGCCGCACGTATCTGAACACCGAGGCTGGTGTCCGTACCTTCAAGTGATTCCGTAAGGAAGACGCACAGAGGGTTCCGGCTTGTATTTAGATTCTCCACGCTTCGTAATTTCCTCACCCTTCTCACGCCAGTATTTTGAAGTATGAGCTCCCATGGCACCAATATGGCACATCCATGTTTCTGCCTCAGTTGTGTAACGAGGTCAGGAAGTATTCTCCGTAGTACGGGACTTAAGGCCTTGGGGTCGAGGCCGATATATACCACTTTCTTCTTACTTATAATCATAGGTATCCTCTCTATTGTTTTGTACAAAGGTCACTGTCTCTTCTCATCCCCTCCACTCATCTTCGTCTTTTTCCAGACAGTCCTCACACGAGGTATCCAAAACGAAAAGTGAGCGCTTCGGGGCGAAGAGCTCACTGGTATTCGTTTCTAGGATTAGAGGTTAGTTAGAAGCGCGCACGAGCAAAGTCTCCACCGGTTTCTCCGGCGATAATGATGCTAATGGCGATAATCGCGCTTCGTTTCATTGTGTTTTTATCCTACACCCAATGGTTTTTCGGGTCAACCCAGAGATACATGCTTGGACATTCCAACATTCTCAAGAATGTTGGAATGTCATTGGCAAAGAAAAAGCCACTGGAGTATATCCCAGTGGCATTTGAATCGGAGGGCAACAGGCCGGGTAGTTATGCGGCTTCTTGTTTTCTGTTGACTTCTTGTGCCCTCTTCCACCGGTGGTACTTCGCCATGGCATTCTCAAAAGCCGCCCCCAATGAACGATGCCCTTCTGCTTCCAAATTACTCCAGCCCTTGAACCGTGTTCCTGCAGAATCTGTCAAGGCCACATGCACCTTGGGTGCTTTCCGAGAAAACTGAATACTCGCAACTTCCAATCCTTCTGTCGTGAGAAGCTTTACCACTTCCGGGTCTAACATAAAAAGAACTCCTTCATCCGCACGTTTTGCGATTTGCTCATAGGTTATTTCTCCCGAAACGGCCTAACAACAAAAAGCCCAGTCTCCTGCGGTGGAGAACTGGCCTGTATCGACTTAGTGAGTAGCTAGTAGGAAGTAGTTAGTAGGAAGCTAAACAGATACGAGCAAATGCTCCACTGGTTATTGTGGCTAGCGCTAGGCCTAGAAGGGTGCCTTTGTTGCTCGATTGCATAAGTACCCATATGCTAATCCCACTCTCACAATCTGTCAAATCCAAATGTGAAAATCGAAGGGGGGTCTATCCATTCTGATATTCTCAAGAATTTGGGCACAGATGTCACATAGAAAAAGCCGCCTCGGGTAACCCAAGGCGGCTGTGAAGAACTATTGTGCTGATTAGAGTCCCAACTTATCGGGATGGAACTCACTGCCTTCGTAGTAGAACCCCAATCCGCCAAGACGGCAGATTTCGTTGACGGCACGCTTGAACTCCATAACTGTCGAGCATGTGTTCACGAGGAGGGCCATGGAGTTCATCCGGGCAACCCGCCTTGGATTGCGGCGTATTTCATCCCAGATGGGAGACGTCCCGGCATGGCACTGCATAGTGAAGTATGCTCCCACCATCGGTAGCACACCGCGTGTTTGCCTTACTTGTTGCAGGTCTGCACGGGAGAAGTCATCGTCCTCTGCGACATCTCTCAAGGCCGTGAGTATGTCCGATTTGTTGATGAAGGCCGTGACCCATTCTCGAAGATTATCGGCTTCTGGGTAGAGACGCTCAAGTTCCCAAAAGGTCTGGAACAGAATCGACATCGGAGTTTGCACCCAGTTGAGTTGCAATCCTCGATGCATGTCCCATGCATCCAGAACGACCGGTGCATTTGGCTCCGGAGGTTTTCGAAGAACGAATACTCCCGCCTCCAGATTCATATCCACGGCACATGGACAGTGCCCAATGACCACGCAGTCGCCGGGTTCCATCCAGTAGCCGTACTCAATCGCAAACTGCACTCCCGCTTCCACTGAAGCAGGGGCGAAGATGGGTTGAGTTATGGCCTTCGCCAGGATTTGAGAGTAGGTAGGGTACTTGGTCTTTTCCACGCCTTCGTCTTCCATAAACCAGATGTCCAGTCTTTCGGGAAGAACGAGTGCGAATCTTCTCTGATAGAGGGGAGGTTCGATGATACAGGCTCCCGAAGCGATGAGCCGACGAGAGTTATCCGTAAGCTCGATATTTTTTTGTGCCAGTTTCCCCTCAATGGTGAGCGGGAGCAGGTGGTTACTACTTCCAAGCCGCAGTTGGATTGGTAATCCGATAGTCGGTGATTTCATTTTCTGTGTTTCCTTTCAGCTTTTGTTTATTGATTTTCTATCTTTGTTCAATGAGTTTTGAACGATTATATGACTTCTCCCGGAAACCTTGCCTCGTAGACATTCTCGGCAATGCCACAGACTCGCTCTGCCTCTCTTTTGTTAGGGTCATTAGGAGCCATTGCCCGAAGATCTCTAATCAACTGTGCCAGAAGGTCCTTCGGAGAGATTATGAATTGGTCTTGAAGCATGATCTCTTGCAATTCTCCCTCTGAAGTAGAGCTATCGGGATTCGGTTGGGAACGTAGCCTTAACGGCCGTTTGGTCTTCATTTTCTGTTTTTCTTTCTTGGGTTTTCTGCTTTTCAGAATGAGCCCCGCACCCCGCTTCGCCCAGAGAAGACGGGGTGCGACGATCTTAGATTTTTCCACTTGAAGTCTGCTTCCTGTACCTTTCGAGTGTTGAGTTAGAAGACAGACTGAACTTTCTCTCAACCGGAGTTGAGACGTGTGCTATATTCACGGAATAACCGCACTCTTCAAAACGTCCTTTAAACTCCAGCAACTTCCCCTCGCTTAAAAGGGATAGACCGGAATTCTTCCCGTTTGAGGTTTCAACATACGGCCTGAAGCATACGTTTACCAATTCAGGGGGCAACATTCCCAACAGTTGATTAGGATCAACCGGCGTGTCGTTTGCTATTATGAGCGCCACATTTGGTTTCCGCCCTTTTGGGGGAGGATTTACTGTCATCCACTTTTCAATCCCCTTCCTGATAGTTGAAAAGTCAGCTCCGATCCTTGTAGTCTCTTTACGGTACCTCTCCGATGTGGAGATGAGGGAGATATTTAGCTGAACTGGCTTACTGTATCGTCTGGCAAACTGAGCCACCTCTTCAAAGACGCGTTCTGCCAGCCCGCCTCTTGGGAATGATGTTGGAATTCTGAAAGAGACACCTAACTCACTGATTCTCTCCAATCCGGCGAGGAGATTTGGGTTTAACAGGGGCTCGCCCGATTTCCCCATACTTACTTTGCTCGGAACGTTAACATCCGTGAATTTGTGTGCCTGTGATAAAGTCCATAGCACCTGCTCATACATTTCCTCAGGTGTCAGAAGTCCACCAAACCTCGCGCGACCTAATTCGCAGAACTGGCAACTCACAGGACAACCAACCATCGACGAGATGCTGACGTTTGGTTTTATTATCGAGTCCGCACAATAGTAACCGGACTCAAACAAACCTCCAGAATTTCCGGTGTAGATAATTTCTACCACCCGGTCATGTTCGTCACCGAAGGCAACTACAAAATCTGAGTGGACGTGTTTGAACTCGTGGACAGCTACGATCTCGCTTAATTTTTTCATACCTGTTTGATTGTCAAAGAGCTAACGCTCTTTCGTCCCCTGTTTCATCTTTTCGTTTTCCCGCGCTTCAGTCGTGAAGCAAAAAGGGAAACCGCTCGTGGGGTGAAGAGCTGGTGTGTATCAAAATTAGTTACAAGTTGAAAGTTAAAAGTTTGTAAAGTAATTTAGGCACGGGCCAGCGCTCCACCGTTGATTAGGTGAAGTAGGGCTAGACTGTATTTGTTTGTATTTACCTTTTTCATATTCCGCATTCTCTCTCGTCCCGATTCGCCTTGGCGAATCGGAGCGAAATTCGATAGCAGAAATCGAAATTCGTGAAAAAATCGGATCCGGCAACGTGCTGTGTTTCAAGCGCGTTGCCGAACCGATGTGTAAACCTATTTTCCTTTTCCCTTTTCACTTCAGATATTACCAATGAGACAAGGAGTTCCTTGGGCCTCTCCATTACTGTCATTCGCTTCAGCATCCCCAATCATTGCATTGATACGATTGAGGGCAGAGAAGATGGCCTTGACGTTGGCGCGCTCTATGTTGGTATCTTTCCCAACGCCCCAAGCGATATGATCGCGGTCGCTGATCTCTACATAAGCTATGGCTTCCGCCCCTGCTCCCCCTTCCAATGAATGTTCAGCCTGCTGCAACACCTCAAACTGTAGACGAGCCCGCAGATAAGAGTTGAGGGCATTCACCAGGGCATCAATCGGCCCGTTGCCTGTACCCGTTAATTCTGTTGTCGAATGGACGGTGCCATGATGCGTTACGTTGAAGTCGACCGTGCACGTTGTTTGAGACTGGGAGGTGGTGGACGTAAACTCACTGAATTGGTACGGAAACCGATTGTCTTTGTGCGAATACTCATACGCCTCAAGGAACATACGCTCCAACTGTTCCGGTGTTACCTCGCAACTGTCCGTGGCAGTATGACACTTAACCATAGCGCTGAACTCCGCGAGAAGACCTTCGGGCAATGTCATACCTTTCCTTTCGAGAAGCTCGGCCACTCCCCCTTTCCCCGACTGGCTGTTCACGCGAACTAGTTCGCAATATTTTCGACCGATGTCAGTCGGATCAATGGTGAGATAGGGTACGTCCCAATGAGTGCGGGTGGTTTTTTTCTTTTTTCGCGCTTGCAAGCCTTTTCTGATGGCATCCTGATGCGAACCGCTGAAAGCGGTAAACACCAGTTCGCCTGCATACGGATGACGTGGTGGCACGTTCATGCCGGTACACCGCTCATAGACCTCGATTATTCCTGCAATGTCGGAAAAGTCGAGACCCGGCCAAATGCGTTGGGCGTACATATTCATCGCTACGGCTATGATGTCGACATTGCCGGAACGTTCGCCGTTACCGAAGAGCGTCCCTTCAACCCGATCTGCACCGGCGAGAAGTCCGAGTTCCGTAGCGGCAACACCGGTACCCCGATCGTTATGCGTGTGTAGGCTGATGATGACACGATCGCGGTGGTGAAGATTCCTTCGGAACCATTCGATCTGGTCGGCATAGACATTGGGCATTGCCCCTTCAACGGTATTCGGCAAATTAAGAACTATTGGCCGTTTTCGGGTGGGTTGCCAAATATCGCAGACCGCCTCACAGACTTTGAGCGAGAACTCAACCTCGGTGGCGGAGAAACTCTCCGGCGAGTACTGGAACCGAACATCCGTATCAGGGAGCAGGGCTTGAGCATACTGTTTGACCCATCTTGTTCCCGCCTCTGCAAGTTTGATGACTCCGCGCTTGGTGGTGCGAAACACCACACGGCGCTGTGCCGGCGAGGTAGAGTTATACAGGTGAATGATGACCCTCTTTGCACCCTTTAATGACTTGCAGGTTTGTCTTATCAAATCCTCACGAGCCTGCACGAGTACTTGTATGGTCACATCGCCCGGAATGAGGTTCTTTTCAATCAATTCTCGTACAAAGTCATACTCGGTCTGCGAGGCTGAAGGGAAACCGACTTCGATTTCCTTGAAGCCGCATCGCACTAGCATATTGAACATGTCGAGTTTTTTTGCGACACCCATCGGTACGGCAAGTGCCTGATTTCCGTCTCGAAGATCCACACTGCACCACATCGGCGGCTTGGTCAGCCTGTTGCTGGGCCACTGTCGGTCGGGCAAGTAAATCGGGGGAAACGGACGGTATTTTCGGACTGATTTCTGGTTCATAGCATTTCTTTCTTTTTCTGAATTTCGGTAAAGGTTATAGGTTCTCTCAAAGAGCAGACTCTTCCGGGTCCTCGGGCTGGCTCTCGTGCATAGGCTAAACCAGTGAATGGTCGCCCAAGAAACACAAAAGCCAGCCTTCGGTGAAGAGCTGGCCTGTGTCAATTTAGTAAGTAGTCAGTAGTTAGTAGGAAGACTCCAAATAGACACGAGCAAACGCTCCACCCTTTTGGCTGGTTAGCGCTAGACCGAGAAGATTGGCCGTTTTGCTCGATTGCATAGTGTTTGTATGGTAGTCCTAATACCATCCCCAACTAACCTCTCCACAATACCTCTTTGTTGTGGTATGCTCTTTGCATATGGCAAAGCTCATAGTCGTTGCGCACGACACTGAAGCCGGACTCCGGAAGAAGCTCCGGCAT
>Ga0080064_1007935_pt1 | contig 10390 bp, 7 predicted proteins | sample Subgrocontami54m_FD_69260 | JGI IMG/M metagenome (GOLD analysis project Ga0080064, IMG submission 69260) | Subsurface groundwater microbial communities from S. Glens Falls, New York, USA - GMW46 contaminated, 5.4 m (SPADES assembly) (version 2) ... | reverse complement strand
TTCGCCGCCTTGGTCCGCGACCTGCGCGGCGATGTCCGGGCCGCGCACGATGCGCACGAGCTCACTGTTGAGCTTCACAATGAGTCCCGCCGGCGTTCCGGCCGGTGCAAGCACACCGAACCACGGATTCATTTCAAAGCCTGCGAGACCCGCTTCGCTGACAGTCGGCATATTCGGCAGCGATGGCGAGCGCTGCAGACTGCTGACCGCGAGCCCGCGCAATCTGCCCGACGCGACATGGGGCAGAACCGATGCGATCGGCGCGAAGCCGATGGGGACTTGTCCGGCAAGAAGGTCGGTCGTGGCTTGCGCGCCGCCTTTGTACGGGATGTGAACCATGTTTATACCAGCCATCGACACAAAGAGCGCTGCCGTGAGATGTGGCGTGCTGCCCACGCCGCTGGTCGCGTAGCTGAGTGCGCCGGGTCTGGTCTTCGCAAACGCGATCAGCTCTTTCACGGACTTGACCGGAAGCGATGAGTGCACGGCGACGACATTCGGTGCGCGCGCCGTCAGCGTGATCGGAGCGAAGTCCTTCAGCGCGTCGTAGGGAACCTTGCTCAGGAATGGGGCGAGGGTGAGACTTCCCATGCCGCCATGTAACAGCGTGTACCCATCGGGCGCGGATTTCACGACGAAATCAGTTCCGATACTCCCGCCGCGGCCGGGACGATTCTCGATCAGCCATTGCTGTCCCATCGCTGACGACAGGCGCTGACCCAGCATGCGCGCGACGATGTCGTTCACCCCGCCGGCCGGATAAGGCGCCACGAATCGAACCGGCTTGAGCGGATAATTCTGTGCCGCCACGTCGAATGTCGTCAGCACACCCAGCAAGATGCAGATGTACTTGAATTCCATGATTACTGTCATAGAGTTCGATTCCTCACGGCGTCGGGTTCTTTGGTATTCTATGTTATATCTATGTCAGGACTGAAAAATGGATGTGAAAGCCGCTGTTGCGCACCAAGCCGGCGCACCGCTCAGAATCGAAACGGTGAGTCTAGAAGGCCCGCGATCGGGCGAAGTGCTGGTTGAGATCAAGGCAACCGGGATCTGTCACACGGACGAGTTCACGCGCTCGGGCACCGATCCGGAAGGATTGTTTCCAGCCATCCTCGGCCACGAGGGTGCCGGCGTGGTGGTCGACGTTGGCCCGGGCGTGAGCAGCCTGAAAAAAGGCGACCACGTCATTCCGCTCTACACGCCAGAGTGCCGGCAGTGCGAATACTGCCTGAGCGGCAAGACCAATCTGTGCCAGGCAATACGCGTCACCCAGGGCCAGGGCGTCATGCCCGACGGCAGCTCGCGCTTCTCGCTCTCCGGCAAGAAGCTCTTCCACTACATGGGCACGTCGACCTTCTCCAACTTCACGGTGCTGCCGGAGATCGCGGTGGCCAAGGTCCGCGAGGACGCCCCCTTCGACAAGGTCTGCTACATCGGCTGCGGCGTGACGACCGGCATCGGCGCCGTGCTCAACACCGCCAAGGTGGAACCCGGCGCCAAGGCGATCGTGTTCGGACTTGGCGGTATCGGCCTCAACGTCATCCAGGGCCTCAGGCTCGCCGGCGCCGACATGATCGTCGGCGTCGACATCAACAACGACAAAAAGCCGTGGGGCGAGCGCTTCGGCATGACCCACTTCGTCAACCCCAAGGAGGCCCAAGGCGACCTCCTCGCCCACCTCGTCAACATGACCAAGAAGGGCGCCGACCAGATCGGCGGCGCCGACTACACCTTCGACTGCACCGGCGATGTCACGGTGATGCGACAGGCGCTGGAGGCCTGCCACCGCGGCTGGGGCGTGAGCATCATCATCGGTGTCGCCGGCGCTGGCCAGGAGATCGCCACGCGCCCCTTCCAGCTGATCACGGGCCGCGTCTGGAAGGGCACGGCGTTCGGCGGCGCGCGCGGGCGTACCGACGTGCCCAAGATCGTCGACTGGTACATGGAGGGGAAGATCCAGATTGACCCGATGATCACCCACACCATGCCGCTCGCCGACATCAATAAGGGGTTCGACCTGATGCACGAGGGCAAGAGCATCCGGAGCGTGGTGCTGTTCTAGAGCCGGAGCCTCAGCGGGCAACCTGGATGAGACGACTGCTGAAATGGATCGCCGGCCTGGTGGCGGGCGTGCTGGCGCTCGCGCTGGTTGCAGCGGCGGCCGGCTACGCGGTGCTGTGCAACACGGTTCCCTCTGCTTCCGGCTCGCTCGCCATTGCCGGCCTCTCGGCTCCCGTGGAGGTGGTGCGCGACCGCGAGGGCGTGCCGCATGTCTTCGCCAAGTCCATGCCGGACCTGTTCGCGGCCATGGGCTTTCTGCATGCACAGGATCGGCTCTGGCAGATGGAGCTCACGCGTCGCGCCAGCCAGGGCCGACTGTCGGAGATGTTCGGCGAGCGCACCTACGGCATGGATGTGTTCCTGCGCACGCTCGATCTCTACGGCCACGCGGAGCGTTCGCTCGCCGCGCTTTCGCCGGAGGTCAAGGGCGGGCTCGAGGCCTACGCCCGCGGTGTCAATGCCTTCATCACCCGCAAGACGGGCCTGCTGGAGCCGCGGCTGCCTCCCGAGTTCCTGCTGCTGCGGCACCAGCCGGAGCCCTGGCGCGCCGCCGACAGCGTCGCCATCGTCAAGATGATGGCGCTCGACCTCAGCACCAATCTCAGGTTCGAGACCATGCGCCTGGCTTTGGCGGCCCAGGGCTTGAGCTCGGCCGAGATCGAGGACCTGATGCCGCGTGGCGGGGCGGCCGGCGCTCCCCCGCCGATGCCCGAGATCGGCGCACTCTACCCGCTGCGCCGCATCACCGCGGCGCAGCGGCAGGCCGCGAGCTCGCCCGTGGACGATCTGATCGGCGGCGGCGCCTCCAACAACTGGGTGGTGTCGGGTGCGCGCACGCGGTCGGGCAAGCCGCTGCTCGCCAACGATCCGCACCTGCGGCTCACTGCGCCTTCCACCTGGTATCTCGCGCATCTGGCGCTCGTGCAGCCGGACGGGAGCACCATCAACGTCGCTGGCGCCACCTTGGCTGGCGTGCCGCTGATCGTGCTCGGCCGCGGCGACACGCTGGCGTGGGGCTTCACCAATACCGGCCCCGACGTGCAGGATCTCTTCATCGAGAAGGTCAATCCCGACAACCCGGGCGAATACCTGACCCCCGACGGCTGGCGGCCGTTCGTGACCGACGAGATGTCGATTGCGGTCAAGGGCGCGGGCGTTCGCAAGGTCGAGCGCCGGCGCACCCGGCACGGGCCCGTGCTGCCGGGCTTTTATCAGAACCTCGAAGGGCTGCTGGCACCGGGATACGTGCCCGCGTTGCAGTGGACGGCGCTCAGCGACGACGACACCACCATCGCCGCCGGCATGTTCGACGCCCGCGTGCGCCGCATCGGCGACTACATCGAGCGCATGCGCCAATGCGTCGCGCCGATGCAGAGCATGGTGTTGGCCGATACCACGGGCGACATCGGGCTGATCGCGCCGGGCCGCGTACCCGTGCGCGATCCCGCCAACAAGGTGGCGGGCCGGGCGCCCGTCCCCGGCTGGGACGCTACCTATGACTGGAAAGGATTCCTGAAGTTCGAGGACCTGCCGCGCGTGGAGAACCCGCCCGCGGGTGGCATCGGCACGGCCAACGCTCGCATCGTCGGGCCCGACTATCCCCACTTCCTCACCTACGACTGGGATGCCCCCTATCGCCAACAGCGCATCAAGGAGCTCGTCCTCGACCGCAGTGGCCACGACGTGGCGAGCATGCGGGCGGCGCAAGCCGACCTCCTCGATGGGGCGTTCGCGCAATTGAAGCCGTTGATGATCGCTGCCGCTCGCCGCGCCGGCGGGGCCGACACGGGTCTGCTGGACCGGCTCGCGGCCTGGGATGCCACCATGCGTGCCGATCGCGCCGAGCCGCTCGTCTTCACTGCCTGGGTGCGCGAGACGGTCAGGGCGGTCTACCAGGACGACCTGGGCGCCGTGTTCGAGCGCTACTTTGACACGCGCGCCCTGGCGCTCACACGGCTGCTGGAGGGCCGTGCCACCAGCCGTGACTGGTGCGATGACCGCGCCACGCCGGCACGCGAAACCTGCGAGGGCGTCATCGCGGCTGCGCTCACCGCCGCGCTGAAAGACCTGGAGCGGCGGTACGGCTCCGACCGCACGCGCTGGCACTGGGGGACCGCACATTACGCTTATGGCGAGCACCGGCCGTTCGGGTCGATCCCCGGCCTCGCCTGGCTCTTCAACGTCGAGGTGCCGAGCCCCGGCGGCACCTACACGCTCGACCGCGGCAAGACCGAGTTCACAGAGGAGCCGCCATACGCCAACCGCATGGGCACGAGCATGCGCGCCATCTACGACCTCGCCGACCTCGACCGCTCGCTCTACATCCACACCACCGGCCAGTCCGGCAATCCATTCTCGCCCCACTACCGCTCGTTTGCCGAGCGCTGGTCCAAGGTCGAGTACATCGAGATCCCCACCAAGCGCGCCGACATCGCCAAGGTCGCCGCCGGCACGTGGCGGCTGACGCCGTAGCCGCCCGGCCCTGCCGCATTGCATCTTGCTCTTTGCTTCCCCCTACGGCAGCATGCCGGCCGTGCGGGGCGGCTGGGAGGGATCGGGGGTCAAGACCAAGATTTCCGTCACCCTTGGGGTCGCGCCAACCCGGCCGCGGCGCGGTTGCTGGAGTTGGGGCCTGCCATGTCAATTGTCAAATTCATTTATGTCGCGCTGTTGGCAAGCATCGGCGCAGGCGGTTTCTATTCCGGCCATACTCACGGCAAAGCGACGTTCAACGCCATCGCTCGATTTGTCGTCCCCGAAAGCATGCTCGAGGACATGAGCAGATTTGTGAGGCAATCCAAGACCAACAAAAAGGTCCTGGTATTCGTGCATGGTGTCACGGGCACTCCGAGGTCGACCTGGACCAACACCAACAACGGGCACAGCGTCTATTGGCCCGACCTCGTGAAAGCCGACGAGCGGTTCAAGGAGTACGACATCTTCGTGATGTCCTATTACAGTCCTCAGCTCAAAACCGGGCCGAGCATCTATCAGCTGGCCGACGCGCTTTATAAGGACCTCGAGGACAATAACATCTATCCCGATCAGAATGGGCAAAGCCAGTACGAGGAGGTCATATTCATTTGTCACTCGATGGCCAACCTGCTCGTCCGCACCTCCATGATCACCAGGCCGCTGCCCAAAAACTCCACGCAGCAAATATCGCTGATCCTCTCCATCGCCTCGCCATCCGAGGGGTCCTCCCTGGCGGATTTTGCCGACCGCTTCAGCGACAATCCTGCATTCAAGGAGATGGTCAAAGGTGAGACCAACAGCTTCCTGCAGCTCCTGAACAGCCAATGGAGGCTCTCCGCGTTCGACACGGAAATAGCCTGCGCCTATGAGCTGCGCGCCAACGCCTCCCTCAGCAAGCGGGTGGTGGAGAAGGACTCCGCGACCGCCGTCTGCACCCGCCCGGACCCTCGCGGCATCGACGAGGATCACATCTCCATCGTGAAGCCCGGCGGTCGTGACCACGCGATCCACAGTTGGTTGTTCGAGGAGACGATACAGCGCCCCAAGGCGCAACGCGGCTGGGAGCTCGACCGCTGGACCAGGAACGAGATCATCGTGGGAGGAAAGGACTTCGCGGAGTCGAACATCCATGCGGCCATGATCGCGCTGACGCTGGAATCGGCGCTGCCGAATTTAAAGGTGATCAGGCGATACAGTATGGGCCATGCCGGCCGCCTGCATTCGTCGCTGAGAGACCGGCTGATCGACATCTATCCCGAGTATGACGGCTCTCTGCTCTATGAATACCTGCGCAAGAACCTGCCGGGCGAGGACGGTGCCGCTGAAAGCGCGGCCGTCTTCGACAGTGACACGGTCACCAGGGAGCTGCAGAAGAATTCCCAGACGACCTCGATGGTCTATTTTCCGAATTTCGGCTTTCACAACCCCTATGTCATGGTGATGCTGCGATCGAAAGCGCAAGAGCTGGGCCTGGTGGGCAAGGACGGCAAAGTCACCATCAGCGACCTCGAGTATCTGGGCAGCGGCAAGTTGATTGTCCAGGCCGACCAGGAGTTTTCCTTCCGCAAGGACGGATGGGCGGGGCTGAAGCAGAAATACCAGTTCCTCAAGGCGGTCAAATACGAATATCTGGAGCACGCGAAGATCTACGGTCGGCTTCGCGCCAACCAGTCGGAGGGGTTCACGATAGTAGGTGTCGGGTTCGGCACCGATTATGAGCTCAACTTCAGCCCAGATTGGGTCAAGCTCGAGGACGACAGAAAATTCTTCCCCTACTACCACCCGGCACCGCTCGTCGACCGGCTTCTGCTGAAAAAGTTTCCCGACGTCGCCCCGGCTCTGAAAAAGCTCGCCAACATCATGACGACAGAAGAGATGTCAGTCCTGCTGGAAGCGCAAAAAAAGCTCGAAGCCGAATCGAGTCTCCTGGATGAGGAAAAAAGGCGAGAGCTCATGGAGGGGATGGTGCGCGGGTTTCTGCAGAGCAAGAAGGTGCTTCCGGCAGGCTAGCAGCGGGCAGCGCGATGGGTAACGGGATGGGGCGGATGCGGACCGGGATTGCCACGAGGTTGGTGCCGATGCTCACACACACCGTGATGGTCGGCCTCGTGCTGGTGGGCAGCGCGCTCCTGCTGCTCTCCTTCAGGCCGTTCGGGAGCTCGCGGGGTGCCGGTGTGATTGCGCCGAGCCAAGCCCAAGGCGCGCACTTCGATCTCACCGGCCATCGCGGCGCTCGGGGCCTGTGCCCGGAGAACACGCTGCCCGCCTTCGCCAGGGCGCTGTCGATCGGCGTCGCGACGCTCGAGACCGACGCCGTCGTGACGGCCGACGGCGTCATCGTCCTGCATCACGACCTGACCCTCGATCCCAATACCACGCGCGGCCCGGATGGAAATTGGATCAGCGCGCCTGGTGCCCCCCTGAAATCGCTCACCCTGGCGGAGCTGCAGACCTACGACGTCGGCAAGATCCGGCCCGGCAGCAAATACGCCGACGCCTTTCCCAATCAAAAGGCCGTGGACGGGACGCGCATTCCCACGTTGTCGGCCGTCATCGACCTCGTGCGGCAGTCGGGACAGAGCGAGGTGGTGCTGAGCGTCGAGGCGAAGATCGAGCCCGATCACCCGGAGCTCTCGCTGGACCCGGAGCGACTGGCGCAGGCGTTGGTGCAGGCGCTGCGGGCCGAGAAGTTCGCCGACAGAGCCTACATCCAATCGTTCGATTGGCGAGTGTTGCGGATCGTGCAGCGCATCGCGCCCGAGATCCCGACGGTCTACCTGACAGCCGCCGATCCCAGCTACTACGACACCCTCGAGATCGGAAAGCCGGGAGGCTCGAAGTGGATGGGAGGCCTGGACATCGACGACTACGGCGGGTCGGCTCCTCGCGCCATCAAGGCGGCAGGAGGGAAAATCTGGTCGCCCTATGCCAAGGACGTTGACGCAGACCAGTTGAAGACCGCGCACGAGCTGGGCATCAGCGTGATCGTGTGGACGCTCAACGAGCCCGCCGAGATGGCCCGCTATATCGATTTGGGCGTCGACGGCATCATTACCGACTATCCCGATCGGTTGCGGCAAGTCCTCATGGCCAAGGGAAAACCGTTGCCGAAACCGGCCAGGGGGATTGCCGACCGGGCGCCGTGCTGATAGGTCGCGCGCAATTCCGCGGGCCCGCAGGGGCCGGCCCCCCTAATGCCAGCCAAGGACACGCGACAATGCGCATCGACAAGCAGCTTGCGGTCATCGGTTTCGCTGCCGGCGCCCTCCTTGCCACTGCGCCGGCCGAGGCCAAGACCTGCAAGGACGTCATCACGGCCAAAGCGCGCTCGGCCGCCCAGCTCAGCGATGCCTCGCGCGAGCGCCGGGCGCGCGACAGCGCCATCGCCAATTGGAGCCGGCGGGCGCGCGATACCTACGGCATCTCCTACCAATTCTGGCGGCGGGCGGAGGAGCAGAAGGTCGAGTGCGGCGGCGGCGCCTCTGCCAAGCATTGCGCCGTCAGCGCCAAGCCCTGCAGCCTGCTGTGATCCGGAGGCAGCGGGGCCGCTTCCCGGCAAAAAAAGAGGGGCCGTCCTCGTCGGACGACCCCCGCCCATCATGCGTGCCGTCTTCGGGCACACCCGATGGCCTGGACGGACGCAGTAAAACATCCTGCCGATGAACAGACAATGAAATAATGGATAAAGCGCAATGTGTTTCACGACCAATGGCATTAATGTGGCGTAAATCCGGAAACGGCTGCATTTAATGGCATTAATGCGGCCGAAATCGGAAACATTATGGCGAGCTCGCCCAAAGTAAGGCGAAGAAAGTTTTCCCCCGATTGTCAGGCTGCAGCAGATTCCATGACTTCGCCATAGAGCGACCGTGGGCGCGCCGCATTGGCCCGTTATCAACGTCGTGACCCTAAGGGGTCACATGGTTCGCAACACCACGGCCTGGACAGCCCCATGCGTGTCGCAGAACCCAAAGACAGCAGCCTGATGCGTGCTGCTGGGAGACGGTGAAAGCCAGCTTCCAGCAGCGCTCTTGTTCAACCTGAGTCGCGCTGCAGGCGTGCTCGAACGCGCACCTGGTGGCCTGGCAGCTTGGCGCGGCTCCCCTTTGCCCAAGAGGGTTTACATGGCTATGCACTATTCCCGTCCTTTCTACCCGTATTACATCGTCGCAATCCTCTACTTTCTCCTCGTCGGCCTCTCTTCACAGGCGAACGCACACTCGAGCAGCGGTGAACTCGACGACCAGAACAAAGTCATCTGGGCTTTGATTTGGACGGCCGATTTCGATCGCCTGATCGAGACCGCCCCGCCCGCCTACACGGTCCAGGCAATCCGCTCTTTCCAACGTCGGGAGGGCTTCTTCGCGACCGGGGCGCTGAAGCCTTCTCAGAAGCAGCTGCTGTTCGCGATGGCCCAGCAAATCAGTTCAGACGTCGGCGCGGAGCGCGTGACCGAACCTCGCGCCGGGGTCACGCTCGTCGTGCCGCGCAACTTCATCACGCACGTTGTTCCGACGAGGTTCGGTACGGTCCTGAGTGGATCGCGGCGTGGCCCGTTTCGGCTCACGACCTTCGCGCTGCCGGGCGGGGAAGGTGCGCTCGAAGACCTCCATGTCTACCTTCGCAAGAGCGTCGGTGGTCCTGGTGCAACCACCCGCTTCGACAAGCTCGAGAACCACCGCATGATTCTGGTCCGGATCCATGCTCCGCTGAGGACCTACATCTACGCTGTCGGTGGGCCGATGGGTGTCAAAGGCTTCAGCATGACCTGGTCAATCGAGAACACCGAGCTGCTACACAGAGTTGTCGGGGCCGCCGCCAACAGTTTCGCGCCATCCGCCCATGAGCCGCAGCCCGCCCCTAGGGCGGAACGGCGCGGTCCCAGGGCGCTCGAGGCGGGCACGGAAGAGGGGGGCACCGACTCGGCTGTCGAGTCTCTCATCGAGGTGCTCGCGAGGCCAGGGCTCGGCGAATAGTCCAGGGAAACCCGCATCGGTTGCGTGAGTGCTCGTGGGAGTAGGCCAATGTGGAACTCTCTACGTGATGAATTACGCGAGTTTGCTTGGCTGGCTCTGATCGTGTGCAGCCTGTCGGTCGTGGGCGTGGTGTTGGGCGTGGCGCTCGCCCTCGCAAAGTAAGGGATGGGAAAGTCCGTCGGGCCCAAACGCTTGTCCCAACGGATTTCCACCGTCTCTTCGCCGCGATGATGCACCGGCCGGACGGAGCCGTCGGGCGCAACAGGCGTCAGCCGTTGCGCTGTTCCGAGCGCGCCCTACTTGCGCTGCTGGGCGCGGCGCAGGGCGGCGGCGAGCGCGCTTTCGCCCGGCGGCTGGGAGGCGGGGCGGGGCGGCGGAGTTGCCGCACGCGGGCCGGGCGACGGTGGGCTCGACGGGCGCGGGGCGCTGCTGGCGGTGGCGCGATCGATGGCGCCCGACTTCATGGTGAGGGCGATGCGTTTGCGCGCCACGTCGATGTCCTTGACGCGCACCTTGACCACATCGCCGGCCTTCACGACTTCGCGCGGGTCCCTGACGAAGCGGTCGGACAGCTCGGAGATGTGCACGAGGCCGTCCTGGTGCACGCCCACGTCGACGAAGGCGCCGAAGGCGGTGACGTTGGTGACGACGCCCTCGAGGCGCATGCCGGGCTTCAGGTCGGAGATCTGCTCTATGCCCTCCTGGAAGGTGGCCGTCTTGAACTCGGGGCGCGGGTCGCGGCCGGGCTTTTCCAGCTCGGCGATGATGTCGGTGACGGTGGGGATGCCGAAGGTGGCGTCGGCGAAGGCCGCGGGTTGCAGCGATCTCAGGAACGCGCCGTCGCCGATGATGGATTTGAGCGGACGCTGGGG
>Ga0080064_1007934_pt1 | contig 10391 bp, 14 predicted proteins | sample Subgrocontami54m_FD_69260 | JGI IMG/M metagenome (GOLD analysis project Ga0080064, IMG submission 69260) | Subsurface groundwater microbial communities from S. Glens Falls, New York, USA - GMW46 contaminated, 5.4 m (SPADES assembly) (version 2) ... | reverse complement strand
CACGGTCCCGGCGCGCATCCGGGCCTCCTGGCCGCCCAGGCTCCCGGCCAGCGCGACGGGACGCCGGGCGCCCGCATGGACCAGGTCTTCCGGCGTCAGCCGCCGTTCCACTCCATCGAGTGTCACCAGCGGCTCGCCCGGCGCGGCGCGGCGCACCACAATTCTTCCCCGCTCCAGACGGTCCAGATCGAAAGCGTGCAGCGGGTGGCCATAGGCCATCAGTATATAGTTCGTGGCGTCGGCCACATTATTGATGGAGCGAACGCCCACGAGCTCCAGGCGCCGGGCCATCCAGCCGGGCGAAGGCCCCACGCGCACGCCGCGAATGATCCGCGCCGAATAGCGGCGGCACAGATCGGTGGCTACGATCTCTACAATCGAATCCTTGCGGCGCGGTCGCGGCTTGGTATCCGGCTGAGACGGATTCGCCGAGGAGCCATCCCGCGCTTCTGCTAAGGGGGCGAGTGGTTTCCCGTATAGAGCGGACAGCTCGCGCGCCACGCCGTAGTGGCTCAGGCAGTCGGGACGGTTGGTGGTGATATCGAGATCGAAGACGGTCTCGCCTTCTTCCGCCGTCACCATGTCGACGGCGAGACCAAGCATCGTCAGGTCATTCGCAAGCCGACGCACGTCCGGCGGGAGCGGCACGAACTCTTGGAGCCAGGAGAGAAGAATTTTCATAATGCGCAGTGAATCTCAACACCGAGCCGCGACCGAAAGGGAGCGGTTGCCGGCATGGTTCATCTTGCTATCGGGAACCGCTCCCTTCCGGTCGCGGCTCGGATATCATCGGAACTGCCGCGGGTAACGGACATCATCTTTCAATGCGATGATCTTTTTCTTCACGGCCGTCAGGCGCGTCGGCGCCGCAAGGCCCGAACTGGTTTTGGAGTGCTTCGGGGCATGGTGCTCAGTTGCCTGCGCAGCCTTCTCGCGGTGGTATCGGGCAGCTCGAGCACAAGAAATCGCTGAGCAGAGTAGAGGTAGTCCTCCCCGCTTTCGTCAATCACACGCATGTAGCCGAGCTTGGCGGTCTTCACATCGCGCAGAACTTGATAGACCTTACCAGTCTCCAATGAGACCGGGTAATCCGTGTTATCAATACACACAGCGAACTGTGTTGCCGCTGTTCGTCTGATGGTCATGTCAGTCAATAAGAAATTTGATTCTCAATTCTTTGCGTCCAATGCCATGAGCCTCGTACCAATGGACTTCCGCTGTATGTATATTACCATCCAATGTACGCACTCTCGCGACACCTTTTAGTTTTCTCCAGCGTCCTTTACCGTATCTGCGTTGCAGCCGCAGCCGGTCTCGAATTCCGTGTCCGGCGCGAATCAGCTCGATGCCCGTGATGTCGCCAAGAATCTCAAATTCCATTCAACCCGTTCTGCTACCGGAACTGCCGCAGGAACCGGATATCGCCCTGATAGAAAAGCTGGATGTCCGGAATCCCGTACTTCAGCATGGCCAGCCGTTCGAGTCCCATGCCGAAGGCAAAACCGCTGCAGCGCGCCGCATCGTAATTGACGTAAGAATAAAGCACGGGATCGACCATTCCGCATCCTCCCAGCTCGATCCATCCGCTCTGCTTGCAGATGCGGCATCCCGAAGCGTCTCCGCCGCAGAACAGGCAGGAAATATCCACTTCGGCGCTCGGCTCCGTGAACGGAAAAAAGCTTGGACGCAGCCGGGTGCGAACCTCCGGCCCGAAAAACGACTTCATGAAATAGTCCAGCGTTCCCTTGAGATCGGCGAAACTGATGTGCGTATCGACCGCGAGACCTTCCACCTGATGGAAGACCGGCGAGTGCGTGGCGTCGGGCGCGTCGTGGCGGTATGCCTTACCGGGAACGATGATCCGCACCGGCGGCTGCTGGCGCTCCATGGTGCGAACCTGCACCGGCGAGGTATGCGTCCGCAAGACCGTCTTCGAGTCGATGTAGAACGTGTCCTGATCGTCCCGCGCAGGATGGTCCTCGGGAATGTTTAGCGCTTCAAAGTTGTAGTAGACGCTCTCGATCTCCGGCCCTTCTTCTACCGAGTAGCCCAGCGAGAAAAAAATCTCGGCAACATCGTCCATCACGATCCGCAGCGGATGCGGCGAGCCGGAAGAGCGCCGGTTGCCGGGGAGGGTGATGTCGAGGGCTCGTTCACCGGAGGCATGGACTTCAGCGCCAGCAATTTGATCGGCCACCGGAATCTTTTCCCCCGCCGGAACTTTCAGAGCCGGCGGTATTTTTGAAATACGATCTTCGGCCTCCTGGCGCAGCGCGTTCAACTGTTGTCCTATTTCCCGCTTGAGTTCCGAAGGGGCCTTGGCGAGCCAGTTGTCCGTGATGGAGCGAATGATGCCCTGTTTCCGGCCGAGCCAGCGCACACGCAGGGCTTCGACGCCGGCCGGGTCGCCCGGCGCGATTGCCGTTAGATCCTTGCTCAACTGGTTTTGGACTTGAACAAACAGGTCTTGGAGGGCCGCAGTTTCGCGGATGCCTAAATCGCCGAGCGAATGCCGGACGGCTTCGGCGATATCGGCTAGGCGAGGATCAGAGAGGTCCATTCCATTGAAGATCGGGAAATCAATCAGAGCCGCGACCGTGAGGGAGCGGTGGCGTCATCGCGAGACCCACAATTCGCGCCCCCGCTCCCTGACGGCCGCGGCTCTGAAAAACCTACTTACGCCGCCAGCGCCTGCTTGGCCTGGGCGGCGAGGCTTGTAAAGCCGGCCGCGTCGCGCGCGGCGATGTCGGCCAGAATCTTGCGATCCAACTCCACGCCAGCCAGCTTTAGTCCGTGAATAAACTGGTTGTAGGAGAGATCGTGTTTGCGAGCCGCCGCGCCGATGCGAACGATCCACAAGCTGCGAAAATCGCGCTTGCGCGTACGGCGATCCCGGTAGGCGAATTTCTGCGCCCGCTCCACGCTTTCCTTGGCGGAGCGGTACAGCTTGCTCTTGGTGAGTACAAATCCCTTGGCGCGCTTCAGAATCTTCAGGCGCTTGGCATGTCGTTTGGTACCGCGTTTTACTCTAGGCACGTTTCAGCCTCTCAAGCGTATGGCAGCATGATCCGCAAACGCTCCTGGTCGGCGTGAGCGACCAGGTCGCTCTGGTCCAGATTGCGTTTGCGCTTGCTGGTTTTGGATGTCAGAATATGGCGCGCGTAGGCATGTCCGCGGACAAATTTCCCTTTCGCGGTTGCCTTGAACCGCTTCGCTGCGCCGCGATGTGTTTTAATCTTGGGCACTATTCCTCCAGGCCGGGCCAGCCGGTTTGACTTAGGCCCCGGGTCGCAACCGCTCCCCCGCCGTGCGGGGCCGCGGCTCTGAAATTATTTCTTGGGAGCAAAGATGGCGAGCAACGCAAATCCTTCCATGCGGGGCCGGAACTCCACAAGGCCTGCCTCTCCCACGTCCTCGATCAGCCTATCCAATAACTTTCTCCCGATCTCCGAGTGAGATATTTCCCGCCCACGAAAGGCAACAATCGCTTTTACTTTGTCACCCTCCTTCAAAAACCGGACGACGTTGTTTTTCTTGAACTCGTAGTCGTGGTCGTCCGTATTGGGACGGAATTTCACTTCTTTCAGTATGATATTCCGTTGGTTTTTCTTGGCCTCGTGCGCCCGCTTGTTGGTCTGGTAAATGTACTTGCCGTAGTCCATGATTTTGCACACGGGCGGTACGGCGGTGGGCGATATCTCTACCAGATCGAGACTCTGCTCCCGGGCGATCTTCATGGCCTGATACGGCGCCATGATTCCCAACTGGGCTCCGCTGTCGTCGATGACCCGGATTTCTCGCGCACGAATGCGATCGTTCACCCTGACGCTGGATGTTGCGGCTATATGCTCCTCCCCGGCGGAGTCCATCCGCCGTTCCTATTTCCGCACAGGCTTCTTCGAATACGTAGGCTCCCACCCAACCAAACTCTTAGCTGGGAAGCCAGATTATATCACAGACGGCATCGAGCTGTGTACAGCTTCGCCTCCAGGACGAAAAATCACTTCGATTTCCAGCCGGGACACGGTTTGCGCTCGGACTTCTCCGAACGGGAATCGGATACGACCAGTTCGCAACTTTGCGCACGATATTCCGTCTTGGTGAAGCGGTAGATGTAATGCGCGGTTTCTGTTTCGGAATTTCGATACGTAACTTCCAGGTCATGCCATCCGGTGTACATGTTAGCGAGCGGCAGGACGCTGTCGCCGTCTGCTCCCAAAACCTTGCGCCAGTTATTTCCAAAGCGAGCATAGATCAGAAACGGACTGTTGCCCGCGGCAGTAGTCATGCAGGGGCCAAGCCCCGTTACGAGCAGCGCCGCACCAACCGTCTTCGTCAGATCGACTTCTTCCGTACGGATTTGCCCCTCGAGCGAGCGGCCGCTGTTTTCCAGGCAATCCGGCGACTCGAAATCCTTTTTGACTTGATCGGTAAGCTCCTCGGGCAAATCCACGGTTTTCTTTCCGGCCGTCTGGGCCAGGAGATGGATGGCAATCAACACGACGGCAGCCGTGCACGCTGGGAGCAGCGGAAATCGCCGGATGGATTTCATAGGAACGCTAAGACTCCAGTTGGCGCGAATCAATCGCCTCGCGGATGCGCTTGATACATTCTTCCTTCGATACGCTGCCTTGATCGCCCTGCTTGCGCGTCCTCAGGCCGACGGCGCCCGCGTCGATTTCTTTGTCTCCCACCACCAGCATATAGGGAACTTTTTGCATCTGCGCCTCGCGAATTTTCAATCCAACTTTTTCGTTGCGCAAGTCCGATTCCGCGCGGACACCCTCGCCACGGAGCAGCGAAACCATCTTCTGCGCGTATGTTTGATGCCGCTCGGCGATCGGCAGCACAATCACCTGCACCGGCGAGAGCCACACGGGAAACGCTCCGGCGAAATGCTCGATGAGAACGCCGCAGAACCGCTCCATCGAGCCGAACGGCGCGCGGTGGATCATCACGGGGCGATGCAGTTGATTGTCGGCGCCAACGTACCCTAGATTGAAACGCTCCGGTAAATTGTAATCGACCTGCACGGTGCCCAGTTGCCACTCGCGACCGAGAACGTCCTTGACGACAAAGTCGAGCTTGGGACCATAGAACGCGGCCTCGCCCGGCTCGTCCGTGAATGGAACGCCGAGGGTCGCCGCAGCCTGCCGGCAGGCCTGCTCCGCCTTTTCCCAAAATTCCGGTCTCCCGGCATACTTGGCCGAGTTCGGATCGCGCAGCCCGACGCGGACTCGGTATTCCTTCATATCGAGCGTGCCGAAGATCGTCTTCACCAGCGACAGGCAGCCGCTGAGCTCCTGCGCGACCTGCTCTTCGGTGCAAAACAGGTGCGCATCGTCTTGCGTAAAACCGCGAACGCGAACCATTCCGTTCAGCTCTCCCGATTGTTCCCAGCGATAGACCGTCCCGAACTCCGCGAGCCGTATGGGGAGATCGCGGTACGAATATCGCTGGCTCGCGAAAATGCGAATGTGGTGCGGGCAGTTCATCGGCTTGAGCAGGTAGCCGTCGATATTTCCAGCCTCCAGGCGGTTCACCAGCTCGGCGCAGCTCGCTCCCTCTTTCGCCAATGCCGCCAAGGTCTCTCGCTCGACGAACGGCGGATACTGCGACTCCGCATAATAGGGGTAATGGCCGCTGGTGCGATAGAGTTCAAGCTTCCCTATGTGCGGAGTAAAAACCTGCTGGTAGCCCTGCTTTCTCAATTCGGCCGAAATGAAATTTTGCAGCTCCTGGCGAAGGACGGCGCCCGCCGGAGTCCACAGGATCAGACCCGGCCCCACCATTTCGTCGAGCACGAACAACTGGAGTTTTTTCCCGATCGCGCGATGGTCGCGTTCGCGGGCATCCTCCAGCCGTTTGAGGTATTGCTCCAGCTCGGCTTTGTCGAAGAAAGCTGTGCCGTAGACTCGCGTGAGCCGGTCGGAGTTTTCGTCGCCGTGCCAATAGCTCGACGCAAGCGACATGACTTTGAACGCCTTGATCCGTCCCGTCGAGGGCAGATGCGGGCCGCTGCACAGGTCTTCCCAATCCTTACCGGGGTCGCCCGTGGAATAAAAAGATAGCTTCACCGAATCCGCACCGCCTTGCAGCGCGCGTACGGCGTTATCCACTTTGTATTTGTTTCCTTCTTTGTGGAGCTTGGCGAGCGCCGCCTCGTCGGGCATCTCATAGCGCGTCATCGGCTTATTAGCGGCAACGATCGCGGCCATGCGCTGTTCGATTTTCTCGAAATCCTTCGAGGAGATGCTGACGCCTTCCGGGATGCGGATGTCGTAAAAAAAACCGTCGTCGGTGGGCGGACCGTATACCAGTTCGACCTTAGGCCAGAGTTGCTGGATCGCTTCCGCCATCACGTGCGCCGCGGAATGCCGCAACAGAAAGAGCGCGTCCGGTCCCGGCGCTCCGCCCTTAGGCCGTTCCAGAACGAAATCAACCTTGCTGTCCTTTTCGATAACAGTCGCAAGGTCGCGCAGCACGCCGTCGATGCGGACACCCAAGCTCTGCTTCGCAAGCCCCGGCCCAATGTCCGCGGCCACCTGCTTCGCCGGGACAGGCTGGTCGTAGCTCCGTGTGGAGCCGTCGGGAAGTGTGATTACGGGCACGGGGCGTTTATCTCCAATCCGATAATGGGGTAGATCAAAATAATAGCGTTAAAATGAGTTCTGGAAAAGGGTGGGAAGAGCGTTGATCCTGAATTATGCGGCACTTTTTCTCTTTTCCCTCTGTATCTGGATCGATAGGGAATAACCCAGCGCTTTAATCAGCCGGAAGACCGTGTCGAACTTGGGAGTCCGCCGGCTGTCGCCCTTTTCCAGCCTCGCGATCATTGGCTGGCTGACGCGAGCCTTCCTTGCTAATTCGGCCTGCGAGAGTCCCGTTCTTGCCCTCAGATCGGATACCAAGCGCGCAATCTGAAGATAAAACCGGCGCTCATCGAATGCGAGCCGGAATTCGTCGTTTTTACGCTCTCTTGCGAGAACCTCATTCAGAGTTACACTCTTGTTATTCATGGCTCAAAATCCCTCTTAGCCGCTTTCTGGCAACTTCAAGTTCTCTTATTGGGGCCTTCTGTCCCCGCTTCCTGTACCAATGCAGAACGTGCATGCGATCTGCTGCAAGCATCACGTAGAAGAACCGGAACCCGCCAGTCGGCGCTCGAATTTTGATCTCCCAAAGCTTGCCTTCGATTTGTCTGAACTCGCAGCCCTTCGCCTGAAGGCCGAAATCCTGGATATCCTGAAAGACCGCCAAAATGACAGCACGATCTTCGATTGAAAGATCCTGAATAAACCTTTCGAAGTAACTTCGACCGGAGGCCGCAGCCGCGAAATTCACTTTCACGGTCGCATTATAACCATTTGGTTATATCCTTGTAAAGCTAGACTTGAATCCAAACGGCAGTCACGAAATCAAAAGCAAAACGGGCCTTCACAAATTGTCTCCGCGATTTTGCGACGGCTGTTGGGCGATTCGCTCTGCTTTATCTTATCGGGCAGAGCTTCTTTATCTCCCGGAAGGCCGACCGCAACCATCGCCTCGACGCTGAACCCTTCCGGAATCTTCAACTCGATTCTCGCCCGCTCGTAGTCGAACCCTTGCATGCCGTGAACCACGTAACCCTTGAGTGTCCCTTGCAGCGCCAGGCTGACCCACGCCGCGCCCGTATCGAACGAGTGCGTAATGGATGGCTTGCCGTTGTGGTCGAAGGTCGTCTTCGAGATGAAGAGCAGCAGCGCCGCGGCGTTTTTCGTCCAGACCTTGTTCGAGTCCGTGAGCAGGCCGAAGAAGAGCGGCCAGTGCGGGGAGCTGCGGCGCGCGTAGAGAATTCGCCACGGCTGATTATTGAATGAGGAGGGGGCCCACCGGGCCGCTTCGAAGAGAATCATCAAATCCTCTTCAGCTATTTCCTCGCCGGACATCGCGCGCGGCGACCAGCGGTCGAGAAAAAGTTTGTCGATGGGGTGGTCGGCCTTCCGGATCTCGCTTCCTTTTATCATGTCCTTTATCCCCTCCTCCATTTAATCTCTCTTACTACCTCTGCCTGTTTCAAATCCCCAAGCGGGCTGGCAGTCGCCGGTTGAGGACCGCTCCCTCTCGGTCGCGGCTCGGTAACTACACCCGCTCGCTGTCGAGCAGGATTGTCACGGGGCCGTCGTTTACCAGTTCCACGTCCATCATGGCACCGAAGACGCCGCTCTGGACCGTGAGGCCGCGGGCGCGGAGCGACTGCAAGATATATTCGTAGAGCGGAATGGCTTCTTCCGGTCTAGCCGCGTCGATGAAGCTGGGACGGCGGCCCTTCCTCACATCACCATACAGCGTGAACTGCGAAACGACCAGAACGCCGCCGCGAATATCCTCTACAGAGAGGTTCATTTTGCCGATCACGTCCGGGAAGATGCGTAGCGTTGAGATCTTTTCCACGATATAATCGGCGGCTTTTTGATCATCTCCGACACGGATGCCCAAAAGAATCAGCAAGCCTTGGCCGATCTCGCCGACAGTTTTCGATTCGACGCGCACGGCGGCGCGGGAAACTCGCTGGACTACGGCTCTCATGTTCGTGCTCTCATGATATCGTTCTCCGGTTGCCGCTGCCCGGACCCCTCCCTTGCGGTCGGGGCTCTGATTCGTGGCTTTTGCATTTGTCCCGCCGCTTCGCTATTCTACCCGTTCGGCGAAGAAGAAGGTGTTTTTGTCATGACCGTTTCCAATGATCAGTTTCGCAAAGTTATGGGGCATTTTGCCACCGGCGTTACGGTAGTAACGACGCGAATTCACTCTTCGGGCGAACCCTGGGGGTTCACGGTTAATTCCTTTACTTCAGTGAGCCTCAATCCTCCGCTGATTCTGGTCTGCGTTGGCCACGATTCGGAAAGCGCCCGCGCCATGGCCGGGGCGGCGCATTTCGCGGTGAACTTCCTCACGGAAGAACAGCAGGAGATCTCCCGGCTGTTTGCGTCGAAGGCCGCCGACCGGTTCAAGAATCTCGCGTATTCGGAGGGAGTCCACGGCTCTCCCTTGATCGACGGCTGCCTGGGATATGTGGAATGCAAGAAGGTGGCCACGCACAATCACGGCGACCATGCCATCCTGATCGGAGAGGTTCTGGAAGCGCACGCCCGAAGCGGCGAGCCGTTGCTCTATTTCCGCAGCGGTTACAGGCACATCAAGCCGCTCCCGAGCTAGCGGGGGCCGCATGGCTTGAAGATATATCATCCGCAGATTTCGCGGATTGCAGAAAGAACAAATCTGAGGAATCTACGAAATCTGCGGATTACAGTTTCCGCTCAATTGCTCCCGCTCCATTACTGTCGCGGCTCTGATACGGCTTCGCCGCGCAGGCCGTACTCCACGCCGAAACGCTCGGCGACGAAATGCGAAAGCGCGTCCACGTAGAACTTCTGGCTCTGCTCCCGGACCTGATGCTCTGCATCGGCTGGCCAAACCAGGTGGTGAAGCTCGTGCAGAAAAACCGACAGGAGCGCCAACTGCCACTGGAAGGAGATCATCTCGTCGCTATCAGCCTCGGCGGGTAGCGCCAGGTGCGAGAGCGGCAGAGGCTCCCATTCCCGAATCGCTTCAAAGGCCAGGTCCAGCTCTGCCGTGCGGACGCCGCTGACGTTCCGCAACCGCCGCGTGAAGCGGCTTTCGGTTCCGGGCGGATGGTGGTGTCCCAGACAGGTGCAGACGTTTCTCCGGCGCAACAGAACCACGACCAGCGGCGGAGTTTTCTCCAGGATCGAAGAATACCGCCGGCGGAAGGAATCGGGCAAAGTCAGCCAGGTCTCTTCGAGCGAGCCCCGCAGGCGTTCGACGCCTTCATGGTCCCTGCCTTCGTAGGAAATCAATACCAGCGGGAGATCGGAGGCCGGACGCACCAGGATCTGTTCGGTCCCGCGCAGCCATTGATAGAACTGCACAAGAAGGCCCCGGGAATGGGTCCGATTCCGTCCGTGAAAGTCTTTCCCCAGCATTACGTTCCGATCCTCCCGTTGCCGGTTTCGGTGGGTGTCTCACGCCGCCGCTTGCCTTCTTATATCACTTATACGGCATGGTTGCATGGAGAAATCGCAAGATTTCTTGTAGAGGAACAGAAACGCAGTGCAGATCCCTCGTCGAAGACTCCTCGGGATGACAACCTCCTGACAAGGTATAAGACTCGGGAAACTGAGTTACTCCCCGAAGCGTTACTCACGGAACAGGGGTAATTGCGGCGAGACGGCAAAGGCTGGGGCGGGATACTCGCGCGGGCGGCTGGTCAGGCCGTATTTCCTTCGCAACTGCCTGGCCAGCTCCTCGATTCGGATGCGATACTGCGCCGGCAAATAGGCCCCGTTGGCATAGAGGCGGCGGTACGTTTCGGCGAGCGACGGAAACCG
>Ga0080064_1007933_pt1 | contig 10394 bp, 14 predicted proteins | sample Subgrocontami54m_FD_69260 | JGI IMG/M metagenome (GOLD analysis project Ga0080064, IMG submission 69260) | Subsurface groundwater microbial communities from S. Glens Falls, New York, USA - GMW46 contaminated, 5.4 m (SPADES assembly) (version 2) ... | reverse complement strand
CCTGTAATCTTTAGGCTCATAGACGAAGCCCACCCAAGGCAGAAAAATAAATTCAGGCTCTGGCCCACTTACGATTTTGAAAATGCGATAATGGACGGCATTGAAGGCATTACTCACAGGCTGAGAAGCAAGGAATTTGAGTTACGGAACGAGCTTCAAAGATTAATTCAGACAATGGCAGGTTTTAGGGAAACTAAAATTTATGAGTTTGCAAGATTTAACATGGAAGGAGTTGAAAGCTCCGGAAGAATCATAAGGGAAAAAGTGCAGAAAAAGCAGCTGCTTGGATGGGATGACCCTTCATTGACAACCCTTGTTGCATTAAGAAGAAGAGGATTCTTGCCGGAGGCTATTAAAGAATTTGTTCTGTCAACAGGATTAACCAAAAACGAATCAGTTTTGACCTGGGATGATTTAATTGTCCACAACAGAAGGCTTCTCGATTCAAAATGCAGCAGGTATTTTTTTGTTGAAAACCCCAAGGAAATAAAAATCGAAAACGCCCCTGAAAAAACAGAAGAGCTGAAGCTCCATCCCGAAAACAAGGATAGGGGAACAAGAAAATTCAAAACTAAAGAATCATTTTATGTTTCAGAAAAAGATTTCAAGGAATTTAAGGAAGGAAAATTAATAAGGCTGATGGACTGTTTAAATTTCAAAAAAGCCAAAAGCAAATTTGCGTTTGATTCAATTGAATACGAAAAATACAAGGACAAAGGCGGCAAAATAATCCACTGGCTCCCTGTCCAGAAAGACTTGGTTAAAGTCGAAGTCCTTATGCCGGACAAGAAAATTGCAAAAGGATTGGCAGAGCCCATGGTTAAGAATTTGGAAGTCGGCGACATTGTGCAGTTTGCGAGGTTCGGATTCTGCAAGCTTGACAGCAAGGCAAAAGATAAGCTGGTATTTTGGTATACGCATGATTGAATAAAGCGCCGCGGCTGGGAGTCTCACCCAGAAAGCCAATCCTTTTTAGGATTTGAACCCAGACATCCTTTCGGACAGGAGGTTCTGAAGCTTCTGTACCGCCAGATTGTGCGGCTTTTTTATTTTTTAATTGGTTAGACTCTTTCCTTTAAATAGTTCACAGCGCCATGTCCAGTGCCCAGTGGTTGTAGAAACTATATTTTAAAAAATATAATGATAAGTTATTTAAAGTTATGAATGAAATAGATTAAAAATATGCTGAATGGATACTACATAAGTTTAATCATAATACTATTTTTTATAGCAATATCAGTTATTATTTGGGATTTATTGCCAGCTAAAAAAATTCAGAAGCAAAAAAATAGAAGTAAGCGCGTTTGCCCGAAGTGCAAGAGCACAGATGTGAAATTTGACTGGGAAATAGGAAAATTAGGAGAAGGCTTTGTGGACTCATACAAATGCAACAAATGCAGATATACGTCAAGACTTTTTCCGGAAATTAATTGAAAAATTAAAAATAATATAATAATAAAATGACAAAATCAGTTATCGTAAAATCCCAAGTAAAGGAATTGGCAAAGATAGAAAGCAAGCCGTTAAGCGTTGCAGAAGAATTTTACACAGCTCTGGAAGAAAAAGTGAAAAAAGACGTTGAGAATGCATGCAAGAGGGCGAAGTTAAACTCCAGAAACACGATAATGGCCAGAGATTTATAATGGCGGATGTAAATTTTTTAATGAATTAATATGAATAAAAATTTTGCATATCAATTTTGCCGTTGATTTTTCTTTCCAGAGCATTAAGCCTTTGCTGCCTTTTTGCTTTATCAAGATGGAGCACCTTCATCTGGCTTTTTATGTTTTCCAGCGACTGGCTTAGTTGCCTGACCTTCTCTTCATTTTCTGAAAGTAACCTTGACTTTTCCTCCTTTTCGCTGCTCAATTCGTGTTCCAATAAATCAACATGGCTTTTTAGCTCTCTGGCTTCAGGGTCTTCAGTTTTAAAGAATTTGGCATACATTGCTTCTGTTGCCATAAACTTCTGCATTTTTTCCTTCAGCCTGTCAAGGTCGGAATAGCTGAGGCTCATCCTGATGATTGACTTTCTCATCCTGCCTAGATGGTCTTCAACCTCAATTTTGGCTTTTTTTCTTGCAGAATAAGCCCTGTTGGCAAGAAAGAGATGCTTCATAAAATGCCTTAAAGCCCTTGTGTTTTGCATTTTTAAGTTGTCAATTATCTATTTCTTAAACATCCCAAACAATCCTTTCTTCTTCGGCTCTTCGTCAAGGTTCAGGTCAGGAAAATCCAAATCGGCAGATGGCTCCGGCCCCATTGGCGGCAGTTCCATTCCGAAATCGGAGTTTCCCGGAGGCATGCTTGGCATTGAAGTTTGCGGCATCGGAACGGGATTTAAAGGCGGCATCATCCGGGGCATTGGCCTTGGCATCATTGGCTCAGGCCTTGGCTGCCATTCCTGCCGGGCCGGCGGCATTGTTGAAGGCATTGGCACGGCTTTAAACAAAGTTTCCTCTTTTTCTTCAGCCGGCTTTTCAGAAAGCTCTTCATGGGGAATCATTCTTTCCTTAATCATCTCAACAATCGCAACCATTCCTTCTGCAATTGTCTTGTTCTGGTCAAGCACCTTGTCCAGTTTTGAGACAATTATATCATGCTTTCTTGACTCTGCTTCAAACTCCCTGTCTTCAAGCTTTAGCTGCGCTGAAGCAGCCGAGAAAACATCAAGCATCTCCCCTATCGTGTTTGCAAGCCTCTGCAGGCCGTCGTAAAGCTCCTTGTTGGAGATTTCGGACTTGCCTTTCATCCCCTCCAACTCTTTCTTCAGTTCAGAAATATCCTTGTATGAAACAAACTCGTTGTCATCCATTCCAATCATCCTCTTTTTTTTGTAAGTGTAAAAATCCACCCAATACCGGAAAATTAGAATAAATGTATATAAAGATTTCGGTTGTCTACATCTTAATGTCCCTTATTGTCCCGCCTGATTTTATGAAAGGCAGGCATTTTTCATATTTTGTATCCACATGCAGCAAATAAGGACCTTTATGATTTATCATTCTTGATAATGCGCACTCAACGTCTTTCACTCTCCTCACTCTTTCGCTTCCGATCGCCTTATTTCCGTTGGCGTCCTCAAAAAGCTCTGCATATTTTGCAAAATTTATATTTCTGACTTCTGTTGCAACATATCTGCTGCCATAGACACCGTCCTGCCATTGCCTGACCATTCCATGCCCGCTGTTGTCAAGAACAAGAACCTTGACAGGCAGATTAAACCTCGTAATAGTTTCCAGTTCATTGGCCGTCATCCAAAAGCTCCTGTCACCGTCAATGTCAATGACCATCTCATCTGGGAAAGCTGCCTGGGCGCCAATTGCTGCCGGCAGGCCAAATCCCATTGTTCCAAGGCCTCCTGATGTCAGAAACTTTCTTGGCCGGTCAACTAAAAAATATTGCGCAGCCCACATCTGGTGCTGGCCGACTCCGGTTGTAACAATTGGATTTCTATCTCTCGTAAGCTCAAATAATCTTTTTATGGCATATTGGTTAGGAATCTCTGACCCATACTCATCCTTGCCATTCGCATCATAACCCAATGGAAATTTTTCTTTTAACAATCCAATATGCTGCCACCATGAATCATAACCTCTGTTATGGTTTTCAGATTTGGCTTTTATCAAAAGCCTGTGCAGAAATTCTTTTGCGTCTAATCCAATGAAATCATCAACCCTGACATTTTTTCCGTTCTCCCAAGAATCAATATCAACCTGAATTTTAGTTGCATGTTTTGCAAATTCCTTTGGATTTCCAGTTACCCTGTCGTCATACCTTGCCCCGATACCGATTTTAACGTCAGCTCCATCCAAATAGTCATTTAAGGGGGAGCCGTTGACTGCAAAATTAGAATATGCCGTCCCGTGCATTCCAAGCATGCCTAAATTATTTTTGTGACTGCCGGGAAAGCCGCCTAATCCCATCAGCGTCGTGGTAACTGGTATGTTCATGTATTCTGCTAATTCCAAAAGTTCTTTTGAAGCTCCGCTTGAAATTATCCCTCCGCCGACATAAAGAATAGGCCTCTCAGCTGATTTTAAATAACGTAAAGCATTGTCGATTTGAAGTTCAAAAAGTTCCGGCTGGTACTGTGGATTAGCTCTTGGCTGAACCACTCTGGAGATATCCATTTTCTGCTGCGCATCTTTAGTGATATCAATATGAACCGGGCCCGGCCTGCCGCTTCTGGCAACATAAAAAGCTTCTTCAAGGATGTTCGGCAGCTCCCCGATATCTTTAACCAGGAAACTCCCTTCTCTTCTACATCTTCTCCTAGTAACAGGTCTGGACATATCAGTAACCGGCGCTTCCTGAAAAGCGTTTTTACCAAGCAAATGGCCCGGGACTTGACCGGAAATTAGAACGATGGGAATTGAATCAAGCGATGCATCTGTTAAAGGAGTAAGTGCATTTGTTGCGCCCGGCCCTGAAGTCGTAAGAACTACTCCTACTTTTCCTGTTGCGCGGGCATATCCCTGTGCCGCAAACCCTGCTCCGTCTTCTTTTGCAGTATCTATTAATCTGATTCCATAATGTGGCCCGAGCCTGCCAATTGCGTCAAATATTTCCAGCGAGGCGCCGCCAGTATAGCCGAAAATGCAGTCCACTCCCTGGGCAGCAAGATTTCTCATAAGGATGTCTGCTCCCTTTAACTTGTCCTCTAATCCAGGTAGTCCGGTTTCCAGCGCATTTGCATTGTTCATTTTGTTTTATTTTCATTCGAAATTTTTATAGAACTATGGCCATCCGCCTTCAATCATTTCAGAAAAAAATCAAAGGCGCGGTTTTTAAGCCACGGCAATAATGATGACACTAATAACAGAAATTACAGATATTATTTTATTATTTATCTGTGCCATTTGATTTTAAGAATATGCATTTTATATTTAAATGTTTTTGTTTTTTGTTTGTAGCTACTGCTTGAAAGTAAAATATGGAAAGATTTAAAAGATGAAAAAAATACCGCCAATATAATGGCAGCTCAAAATTTAGGCGAATTGTGCGACACTTTTCTGTATTCAGCAAGTTCAGGAAATCAGTGGGCAATGGGAACTAATTATGTAGGCGGAGTATTGGCTCATCCTGACAAAGGCTCGGAATTTGAAATGAAAATGGGAAATTTAAAGCATATTTTTAGAATACCTGGTTTGAGGGAACTCATTACCCCAACTGCATTTGAAGACCTGAACTCAAAAGGCTATGATATACTCCTGATAGAATTAAACAGCCAAATTATTGGGCACACCGCATATCATGTTCATGAGGATAACTCGCTCCACATATTCTCTGTTAAAGTCAATCCGCATCATCAAAAAAGAGGATTGGCAAGATATATGGTTGAACAAGTATTAAATCAAAGCAGAAAAGAGAATATCCCTGCTATAAGGGTTGGCGGGGGAAAAAGTGAGGAAATGAACAGAATCCACGCAAATTTTGCAAAAAGATCGGACGAATTAAAAATAGAGGCGCTTGAAGGAAACTGGATTAAATTATTATACTAATACTCCTTCAAAAACCTTACCAGCTCATTCGCTTTCTCGAATTCCATGAACTCTTTTTTTGTCATCGAAGGAACGTTCTTGGGTTTTTTCTTGTTGAAGATTACGAGATTGTCTGCTTCCAAAAGCTTGGACAGTGACTGCATCTGCGGATTTACTTTATCGCTTACTTCTGTCAAAATTATTTCATTCCCTTTTCTTGCAATGATGTCAAACGGCGTCTTCTTTGTTTCAGTAGCGTCAAATCCCAGTTCAACATATTTTTTTGAAACTTCAGTTTTAAATTTGCTCTCAGGAGCCTTGTGCCCGGAAAAAACATTTATCTCACTGAAAACATTCTCTCCAAAAAGGTCATAGAGCTTCATCGCCCTGTTGACAGTAACTTCTGAATTTTCATTCTCGTACTTCATCACCATCCTGCTGGTAACTCCGAGCTTTTTTGATAAAGAATTCAGCGAATACCCGAGCTCCTCTCTTTTTTCCTTAAGCTTCTCTCCCACAACAGATGCTGTCAGCCCTGCCTGGCTCCTCTTTATGAATGGATATCTGCTGTTAACGCAATTTATGAACGTGTTGTAATTCAAAGTATAAATATCAAATCTCGAGTAGACAATGTTGTCTTCCAGCCTTGCACCTGCCTTTTCCGCAATTATCACGGGCGATGCGCCGATGTAAGAAGCAACTGCAATCATCTCTTCGGTGTACTCTCTTGAAATCGAATTTGCATCTTCCAAAACTTTGACCAGCAAAATCTGCTCATTCCTTCTAGCAAGGGCATCAAAGCAGGTTCTTGTAAGGTTTCTTATTGTGAATCCTTTTTTCAGCAGGAAAATATTTATCCTGTCAAGAAGATTTTGTTTCATAATATTATAAATCAAATGATGTTTAAAAATGTTTGTTATGGCTAACTGCATAAGGGCGCAGTTAGCCATAACAAACTATAAATACCAATTATTAACCTCACTATATATGATAATAACAATCTCCGGAAAAGCAGGCTCAGGCAAGAGCACGATTGCAAAGCTTATTTCTGAAAAATTAAGCTTAAAGCACCATTCAATCGGCGACTTGATGAGGGCAATGGCTTTGGAGAAAGGAATCAGCCTGTTAGAACTAAACAAAATCGCTGAAAAAGACAAGTCAATTGATTTAGAGCTGGATAACAAGCTGAAACAGCTTGGAAAAACAAAAGATAATTTTGTGATTGACGGAAGATTGACTGCTTTTTTCATTCCAAATGCAGATGTTAAAGTTTTTCTGGAAGCCGATGATGAAGTAAGGGCCGAAAGAATCCTGAACGAAAAAAGAAAAAATGAAAAGACAGAAAGCCTGAAAGAAACCATAGCCAGCATAAAGAACAGGGAAGAAAGCGAGAAGAAAAGATACAAGAAATATTACGATGTCGATTATACTGACAAAAAGTTATACAGCCTCTTCATAGACACGACTAAAATGAATCCGGCTCAGGTTGTTGACAATGTATTGAAGTTTGTAAATAAAAATTCTCAGAAATCTTTATAAACAATCTCTTTGTTCTGGATTTTCATGCCGACAATAAAAAAGCATGATTTTGTAGAGCTTGATTACACTGCGAGGATAAAAGAAGATAATTCTGTCTTTGACACTACTGAAGAGAAAGTTGCCAAGGAAAACAAGGCCTACAATGAAAAAACAGATTATTCTCCTGCCGTAATATGCGTTGGAGAAACTAATATTCTCAAGGCAGTTGAGGAACAGTTAATCGGAAAAGAAACTGGAAAAGATTACAAATTCGATATTCAGGCAGAAAACGCTTTCGGAAAAAAGGACGCAAAGCTAATCCAGATGATTCCAATGGGCAAGTTCAGGGAGCAGAATATCCAGCCGTTTCCGGGCCTTCAGCTCAACATTGACGGCGTTTTCGGCGTTGTCAAGACAGCAAGCGGCGGAAGGTGCCTTGTTGATTTTAACCATCCAATGGCGGGAAAAGATGTTGTGTACAATGTTAAAGTCAAGAGAATTATTGATGACAATAAAGAAAAACTAAATTCACTTGTAAAACTGCGCTTTGGAATAAAAGATGCGCAAATTGAGCTGAAAGATACCTCAGCTGACATAAAATCAAGCAAGAACGTACCTAATGAAGCGCAGGACCACTTCAGGAAAGTAGCTGAGCATGTATTGCCAGATGTTAAAAATATTAATTTTATCCAATAAACAAATAAATTTAAATAGAAGCATAACGATAACTATTATATAATAACAAAACAAGTTAAAGGGTGAGTTTGTGGAAAGTTTCATCAAACAGGCAACAGAAGCGGAAATGAATGACAATCCTAAATTGCTTTCTCAGGAAAAAAGGCAGGCTAATCATCAGGACAAGGAGCTTCAGAATATTGATGCAGAGCTTGAACAGCTCCTATCAAAGCAAAAGGCAACGATAAAAGTTGTTGGATGCGGCGGGGGAGGAAACAACACCATCAACAGAATGTCTGAAGTGGGGATTGTCGGCGTTGAGACTATCGCTATTAATACAGATGCGCAGGATTTGCTTTATACTACCGCTAACAAGAAAATTCTTATCGGAAGAGAGCTTACAAAAGGCCTTGGAGCGGGCTCTGAGCCAAGATTGGGCGAAGAAGCTGCAAAGGAAAATGAAGCTGAGATAAAGAAAGCCCTGCAGAACTGCGACATGGTTTTCGTGACCTGCGGATTGGGAGGCGGAACAGGAACGGGCTCTGCCCCTGTTGTTGCTGAAATAGCAAAAAAGATGGGTGCTTTGACAGTTGGCGTTGTGACAATGCCGTTTGCAATGGAGGGCCACAGAAGATACGAGAACGCTGTTGTCGGCCTGGAAAGGATGGAGCAGGTTGTTGACACATTAATAGTCATTCCAAATGATAAACTGCTTGAGCTGGCGCCAGAGCTGCCGCTTCACACTGCATTCAAGGTTGCTGATGAAATTCTTACAAATTCCGTTAAGGGAATCGCAGAGCTTGTCACAAAAGCCGGCCTTGTGAACCTTGACTTTGCTGATATAAGGGCTGTAATGAAAGGCGGCGGTGTCGCTTTGATAGGTGTCGGCGAATCTGACACTGAAAACAGGGCCGTTGAAGCTGTCGAAAAGGCAATCAACAATCCATTGCTGGACGTTGACATTTCAGGCGCAAACGGCGCTTTGATTAACGTAATCGGCGGCGAAGACATGACGCTTGATGAAGCAAGAAAGGTTGTTGAGACAATAACTGAAAAATTAGATGAGGACGCAAGAGTAATCTGGGGCGCCCAAATTTACAAGGACATGGAAAAGACCATAAGGACAATGCTCATTGTCACAGGAGTAAAATCTTCGCAGATATTCGGCTCAAGCAAGAAAAAAACAGCTGACAAGAAGAAAAAAGAGATAGAGCAGCATCTTGGGATTGAATTTTTGGATTGAGAATCACCCAGCACAATTTCTATTTCATTATCAACATTTAAAAATAATCCTGCATTACTATTAATTATGTTAGTTATAAAACCATTAAATGAGCTGGTGATTGAATCGGTGTATAAGACTGCTACAAGCTGGAGTCCTTTTGGTACGCGGGAAAAAGTGCTTCGTTTTTTGGAAGACAGGATAACGGGTTTGATAACCTGTGTCCATCACGATATTTCCAATCAAACTGATTCTGCGAAAAACCTTTCCGAACTCATTGCCAGGCAAACTTTTTATACAGTTGTCCTGCTAAGATACATGCAAAAAACAACGGGATTGCCAAAGCATGTGCAGCATTTGCCAATTTACAATACGCCGGAGGGTAACCAAATTGATATGTACATTGAAGAGTTCTTTAAGCATACATCCTAGTATCAAAAAAACCGAAACCCTTATATATCACTTGATATCATATCACTTGATATGAGTCCAGAAACGATTGCAATCAAGAAAAGAGAATACAGCGAGCAAAGAAGCCCAACGCTTAACACTGTCTTGATGGTAGAAAATACTTTAAGCAAAGCAGGCGAATTATTGACAATCGGAAAGCTCAAAAGAATTCTTCCCAAGCAGGTAATGCACCAAACACTCATGGCAGTCATAGATTACCTTGAATACAGCGGCAAGATTATTGTTAATGACGATAAACTTCTTTGGGCATTCAAGCCGCAAAGCAAATTAAAAAATAGAAAAATAGTTATACAGAAAGAGAATTTGGAAGATTAAAATGGTATTAATTCAAGTAAAATCTGAAGATAAAGAAAAAGTGTTTGAAATATTATCCAAGAATGGTAGGTTTATTGGTCTTTCTGAAAATCGATTTAGCATAATAGAAAATTCTCAAGAAGTGTTAAAAAAATTAAAAGATGCCAGAATAGAATACACTATTTTAGATTAAAATAAAATGAAACTTTATAGAATTTTTCTTCCCAAAAAATACAATAGTAAGGAAAAAATACCTATGCGATTAATATTAGATGTAGCGGAAGAAATAGAAAATAGATTTGGAGCATATTCATTAAACCCATTTGCATATTTGCCTATAATACAGGGCTCTTGGACAGATGATAGTGGTTTAACTTATAGGGAAGAAATGTTTTTATTAGAAGTTTTTGTGGAAGATACTTTTGCTAATAAGGAATGGATACAAGCTTACAAAGTATTAATCAAACAAAAATTAATTCAAAAAGCAATTTTCATAATAGGCATGGATGCTGAAATTGTATAGAAAGAAGATTATTGAATTTTTTTATATTCAGGTGCCTTTAATTTTACATCTTAAAAAATAATCAACAAGCTTTTTAAATAAGCAGATTAACCAATTTCAAATGGAAACAATAAACCAAACATCCTGGAAATACAAGCTCAGGTCATTCGTAGGCGAGTGCATAAGAGTTTTGAGAGTGACCAAGAAGCCGAATGCGTTTGAGTTCAAGA
>Ga0080064_1007932_pt1 | contig 10395 bp, 11 predicted proteins | sample Subgrocontami54m_FD_69260 | JGI IMG/M metagenome (GOLD analysis project Ga0080064, IMG submission 69260) | Subsurface groundwater microbial communities from S. Glens Falls, New York, USA - GMW46 contaminated, 5.4 m (SPADES assembly) (version 2) ... | reverse complement strand
CGACCGCCCACGTGATCGGCTCCCAGCGCCACTCGCCGCGCGCGCCGGCACGTTTCGCCGGACCGACCAGACGATCGGGGTCGAAGTGCGACTCGAGCGCGGCCTGTCCCTGCGCGCACAGGCGGCCGCGACCGATCGGGCACAACGGGTTTCCTTCGAGCTTCACCGGCACATCGTCGATCAGGCGGACCCGCACGCCGCACCCGGCGGCGCACTCCATGCAGACCGACGTCGCCCAATGCTCGTGCCCACGGTCCTTCCACACGCGGTCACGCTCGCGCCGGCGGCCGAGCGCGCGGCGACCGGACTCGCCGAGCGTCACGCCGGCGAGCGCCGCGCCGCCTAGCGTGAACAAATCGCGCCTCGAGATCGGCCGGCTCGTCATCGGTGGCACCCGGTGCAGTCCTCGCTGGCGCCTTCACGCCGGTGACAGGACATACAGGTATCCATCTCGAGCCGCACGGGCGCGGCGGGGGGCGGCGTCGTCCGATCGCGGAAATCGCCGTGACACGAGACGCAGTCGAGGCCCGCGATCGCCGTGTGCCGCCGGTGCGAGAAATACACGTGGAGCGGCATCTGGGTGACCGCGACCCAGGCGAGGGTCCCGCGCCGCGTCGCCTCGTCCCAGACCTGCGCTGAAACGCCGCGCGGCGCGGTGGCGTGACACCGCTGGCACAGGGCGACTTGCGGAATACCCGCACGCGCGTCGCCCCGCGCGCCGCGGTGACACACGTCGCAGGCCGTGGTCCGGTGCTTCGCGTGGTCGAACGCCAGCGGCTGCGATACGGCCGGCGCCGGCAGCAGCGCCATCCACCCGACGGCGACGACGGCGATCAGCGCGGCGACCCCGGTGAGACGAATCATCGGCTTATCCGGAGATTCCGGGGACTTCGCGCTTCTTGCGGTCGTAGAGGTCTTTCTTACGCGTCTTGCTGTCGTAGACGAGGAACTCGAAGATCTGCTTGCCCTCGTCGTTGCCGATGAGCGTGCCGGCCTTGCGCATCATCCGCTTGACGTAACGCTCCCATTCCTCTTCCAGCGCGAACTCGCAGTTGATCGCGCGCGCCGGCGTGTGGCAGTTCCCGCACTTCGTCGTGAACAGCTTGTAGGCCGCCTTGATCGCCGGCGGGTACTTCGAGACGTCGATCTTCGCGGGGCCCTTGTCGTAGGCCGCGATACGGGGATCGAGGGGCGCCTCCTGCTGGGCGCGCAGCCCGGCCGTGACGCCGATGAGCGCCATCAGCGCGAGCGTCCAGTGTGTGACTCTGTGATTCATCACGTGCTCCTTCGGCGTGTGCTACCAGAAGTAGAGCAGACGGATCCACCCCGAGTTGGCGGTGTACGGACGGTACACCGACCCGAGGAACAGCGTGCCGGGCAGCGCGAGCTGGTCGAGGGTGGCTGAGCCGAGCGCGAAATCGTCGACGCGGTAGCGGTCGTTCCAGTACATCACTCCGATCGCCAGCTTCTGCGACAGGAAGTAGCGCAGGTCGGCCGTCCCGGTGTGCAGGTCGTTCCGCACCGTCGGGAGCTGGATGAGCGGCGCGAGCGTGCTTCGCGCAGGAACGCCGTAGACGTACGCAGCGCGGGATCGGCTCATGTTGTAAGCGAGCTTGATCTCGGTCTTCGGCACCAGCTTCAGGAGATCGAGGTTGCTCGTGATCGTGCTCACGCGATCGGCGCTGTCGACCGACCAGTCGCGCGTCGGATCGGTGAACTGCACTCCCGGCGCCGCCGTGCGTGAGTTCTGCCGCGCGGTGTAGCGCTCCCGCGTGTACGAGATGCCGGCGGTCACCTCGTCACGCGGCGTGACGTCGGCCGTGAAGGCATACGTGCGGTTCTCGTTGTTCCTCAAGCCGAAGCCGCTGTTCCTGTAGTCGTCCTTGCCGATCGAAGCCGACGCGGACAGTCCGAGGAACGGAGCCGGCGTCAACTGCACGAGACCGGTGACGCGGTTGCGGTCGCGATCGGCGACATCGAAGTGCCGCAGCATCGGTTGCTCGCCAATTTCGTCCAACAGCTCTTCGTCGAAGCTCGAGCCGCGGCGAACGGCGTGCTCGACGATCGCCCGCAGTGTCACGACCCGCGCCGCAACGGCGTCGACCGACGCCCGCACGACGTCGTCGGTCGTCCGCGCGAAGATCCGGAACGTGCGGTCGTCGACCGCCCGGCTGTATCCGACGCGCACTGACGTGAAGGCCGCCGGCGTGATAGCCGCATCGACGTCGAGGTTGCGGCGCGTGTAGCCGAGCGGTTCCGAGGTGTGGCCGTTGGTCGCCTGCGAGGTGTCCATCGTCACCTTCCCGCTGGCCGTGAACGGCGGCGTGCGGTTGTCGAAGTCGTAGTAGCGGTAACGCGCGTTGAGCCAGACGTACCGGGTCGGCCGCGACGTGAAGGTGTAGTTCATCGCGAGCGTGGCCGCCTCGCCTTCGGCGGTCGGACGTTGGAGTGGAGCGTTGATCAGGACGGTGTTGATCGTGTAGGGCAGCAAGTTCTCGTTCTGCGTCCAGCGGCCCACTGCCAGGTTCGCCGCGAATCGGCTTCCGGCCGGGAGCTTCATGGATCCGGCGGCACTGACGCCGCGGGTGTGGCTGCTCGGCCAGAGCGCCAGGCGGCCCTGCGACCCGACGGGGCCGGAGGGGCCGTCGGTGAACCGCCACGGGCTGTCCCAGACGAGCGAGCCGACGTGGTTCGTGAACGAGGAGGCGTCGTACCCGACCCGAAGCATTCCGTGCTGGTTCGTCCATTCGACGCCAGCATCGAGGTCGGTGGTGCGCGTGTCGATCGGCGCCGGCGCCTCAGCGGCGTTGTTGAAACCGAAGGAGGCCCCCCACGGCATCGTGCCGTCGCGCCGCGCCGTCCGCAGCTTCAGCGTGAGGTCGAGCGCCCGGGTCGCGGAGTACACGAGGTCCAACCGCGCGGTGTCGCGGCGCGACCGCACTTCGAGCCCAGACGCGCGGCCCACGACGTCGGCGAGCTGCAGGCGCCCGGCCTGAATCCCCTGCCGAATGTCGTCGGCAATCCGGAGCACGCCGGGCGAGGCGACGCTGAAGAGCGTCCGCGTGTCCCGGCCGATGAACAGCGGAATCTGATCCCACTCGAAGAGCAGCTTCAGCTTCCCGGCGGCCTTCGCGCTGGCGGTGTAGCGCTGGTCTCGCCGGCCGACGTGCTCTGCTGTCACGTCGAGGAACCAGTTCGATCCCTGGCGTTCGAGCCGGGCGCGTTCGAGGAACGCCCCATCGCCGATGTCGCGGAACCGCTGGAGTCGAGCCGGATCGCCGGAGACGTCGGTCGTCCGCAGTCCGAAGTCGAGGGAGCCGTTGGCGGGAGACGGCGACGCCTGCTGCGCGCGGGCCGAACCGGCGGCGAGCAGCAGCGCGGCCGTGACGATCGACAAGGTGGTGCGCATGACAGTCCTCTCTCGACGGGGTCCGGCGCTACCGCTGGAAGAACTGGCCCGAGGGGTGATTCGAGCCGTGGATGTTCGAGTGGCAGTTGACGCAGGAGCGGCCCACGAGCCGGTTGCTCCTCGACGCGAGGGCGAGGCCGTCGTACGGCGTCGCCGGGTGCCGGGTCGCCACGTGACACCGTTGACAGAGCATCGGGGCCTTCGCGACGAGCATCCGGTCGTTCGACGTGCCGTGCGGGTCGTGGCACGTCGTGCAGTTCTCGCGCACAGGCGCGTGGTCCCACAGGAACGGCCCGCGCTTCTCGGCGTGGCAGCTCCCGCAGAACTCGTTGATCGTGTTGCCGGCGCGCAGCAGCCGCACGTTGTTCGAGCCGTGCTGGTTGTGGCACGTCGTGCAGTCCATCTTCCCTTCGCGAACCGGCATGTGGCCGGCGCGCAGCAGCCGTGCCGCCTTCTCACGGTGGCACGTGGCGCACGTCTCGGTGATCGTCGCCCGCTTCAGGTGCCCCGTCTCGGACGCGGGCGTGTGCACGCTGTGACAACTGACACAGGTGACGTTCCGCGCGTCGTGCGTGCTGCCCTGCCACTTGGCGTGCTCCTCCCGGTTGTGACACGTCAGGCAGAACTCGCTCGCCTCGCGCGGCGGCAACTTGAGGAAGTTGCGCAGCGTGCCCTTGGCGCCGACGTCCTTGACGTGCGCCTCGCCACGCCCGTGACAGGTTTCGCATCCCTTGTCCGCGGCCGGACTGCGCCGGTCGGCGGCCCACGCGTGCGGGCTCTCGCGGTAGCCGCGCCCCTGCACCTCGTGGCAGCTGATGCACTTGCTCACACCGACGTACCCGTCGACGGCGACGACCACCTCCGGGGCGTCCTCGTCGATGGCGACAGGTGCCGGGACCTTCGGCGGTCCCTGCGCGTACACCGGGTCGGCCGTCCCGAGCGAGGCGAGCAGCGCCAGGGCGCATCCCCACCACGCCACCCGAACGGCGTCGATGCGATCGCGGGCTTCGCGTGTCATCGTGTCGTCTCCTTGCCCCGGCCGGCCTCGCGGCCCGGCCGCTACCGCCACGAACTCCCCTGCGCGGACTTGGGATACAGGCTGAAGAGGTACTCCGTGAGAGCGGCGACCTCGTGCGGCGACATCCCGTCGCGCCAGCCGGGCATACGGTACGGCGGCACCGGACCCTTCGGGTCGGCCTTGCCGATGCGCGTCGTGCCGTTGAGAATCAGCCGCGCCAGCTCCCCCTTCGTGTAGCCCTCGCTCACGTACTGCAGGCCGGGGACCTTGCCGTCGGTCTCGCTGTTCGGGTTGGCGAAGCCGCCCGTTCCCTCGAGACCGTGACACGTCCCGCAGCCGTAGCGCGCGTACACCAGCCGCCCGCGCTCCACCTCGCTCGAAGGAGCGTCTGACACCGGCGTCTTGACGGTGCGCGGCGCGGGCGGCCGGCCCAGGAGCGATGCCGAAACGGCGACCGCGGCGACCACGCCCGACATGAGCAGCCGCTTCATGCCGTGAGTCTGCGCGGCGCAGATGAAAGAGAGATGAATCTCCGGTGAACGGACGTTAATCGTTCGCGCGGGTGGGAATGCGGATGGTGAAGGTCGATCCGGCACCGACGGTGCTGGACACGTCGATGCGGCCGCCGTGCGCGCGCACCACCTGGTCCGCGATGGCGAGCCCGAGGCCGAAGCCGCCCGTGTCGCGCGCCCGGGCGGGATCCGCCCGGTAGAACGGCTCGAAGATGTGGGGCAGATCGTCCGGGCCGATGCCACAACCCTCGTCCGCGATCGTGACGACCGCCTCCCCGTGGCGCGTGCCGGCCTCGATGCGCACGTTCGCGCCGGGCGGCGAGTGCCACACCGCGTTGTGCGCCACATTGAGGATCGCGCGCCGGAGATGCAGGGCGCTCCCCGACACCCTGGGCTCTCCCTCGGTCGTCGCGCTGACGCCTACCTGCCGCGGCTCGGCGATCGCGTGAGCGATTTCCGCGCACTCGCCGACGACGGTCGCGACGTCGACCGGCTCGGACCGGATGATCAGTCGGCCGGCGTCGGCGAGCGCCAGCAGCCGCAGGTCGCGCACCAGCAGCGACATTCGCTCGACGTCGACCAGCAGATCGCCGGCGGCCGCGCGGTACTCGGCCGGTGTACCCGTTCCCTGTACCAACGCGTCCAGCGCCGCGTGCATCACGGCGAGCGGCGTCTGCAGTTCGTGCGAGGCGTCGGCCGCGAAACGGCGGGCGCTGCGCATCGCGGCGTCGATGCGGTCGAGCATCTCGTTCAGCGTCGCGACGAGGCGATCAATCTCGTCGCTCTGGGTCGAGACCTCGAGCCGCGCGCCGATCTCCGTCGCCTGGATCGTGCGCACGCGCGTGACGATCTCGTCCACCGGCGCGAGCGCCCGCCTCGCGGTGAACCGGCTGCCGTAGGTCGCGACGAGGAGCACGAACAGCAGCGCCGCCGCCATCACGCCTGCCAGCTCCTGAAGCGCGCGCTCGACGGCAACGGTCGATCGCGTGAGCTGCAGGACCATCGCGTCGGCCCCGGGCCGCGGGATGACGACCGTCGCCAGCCGCACCGGCCCGTGCGACGAGTCCTCGAGCGTGAGGAGCGGCTCCCGCTCACGCGCGGCCGCCGCCGCCTGGCGTTCCGCCGCCCAACTGACACGCGGGAACGCGGGCGATCGAAAGACGATCCGGCCGGGCGCGTCGCGTACGACGAGCGGGGCGGCGGACGCCCGGGGCTCGGCACCCAGGTCTCCGGCAACGTCGAGGCCGAGGAGCGCGGGGCGCAGATCCGCGATGAGCTGGTGGGCCTGGAGCGTGAGATCGACGTCGGCTTCGCGGTAGAGGGTGTGCGCCCGCACCAGGAACACGAACACCGCGAACCCCGCCAGGCTGACGCCGAGCGTGCCCAGGTAGAAGAACGTCAGCCGCGCCTGGACGCTGCTAAGCCTCCAGCGCATCGGGATCACGGAGGACATAACCGACCCCGCGAACCGCGTGGATGAAGCTGTGCCTGCCGGGTTCGTCGATCTTGTCCCGCAGGTGCTTGATGTAAACGTCGACGACGTTGCTCGCGTGATCGAACGGAAAATCCCAGACGTGCTCGGCCAGCATCGTCCGGGTCAGGACGACGCCGGCGCGGCGCAGCAGGTATTCGAGCAGCGCGAACTCGCGCGGTGTGAGCGGCACGGTCCGCTCGCCGCGGCGGACGATGCGCGTCGCCGGGTCGAGCGTCAGGTCACCAACCGCGAGCTTCGGCGAGCCGGCGCGCTGGTGGCGGCGGACCAGCGCGCGGAGGCGTGCGACGAGTTCAGAGACGGCGAACGGCTTCACCAGGTAGTCGTCGGCGCCGGCCTCGAGGCCGGTGACCCGATCCTCGACGAGGTCGCGGGCCGACAGGATCAGCACGGCCGCGGCCGAGCCGCGCGCGCGCAGTCGCCGGCAGACGGTCAAGCCGTCCACACCGGGAAGCATCAGGTCGAGCACGATCGCGTCGTACTCGCACGCGCCAGCCAGTTCCAGCGCGCGCACGCCGTCGTGGGCGAGGTCGACGGCGCACGATTGCTCGAGCAACGCCTGGCCGATGTGTCGCGCCATGCGCCGCTCGTCTTCGACGATGAGAACGCGCACGTCCACCTCCCGTGCCCGCCCAGGCTCGGTTCGCCGTGTCTCGTTGACGTAACGCAGGAAGTCAGCAAGAACAGTTCCGTCGTGAACGTGAGCGCAATCGTCTGAAGAGGAATGACTTAGCATCTGACGCTCGAGCTGTCGCCACCGGCGCGACTGGGGTGCCGGAAACCCGGTGGAGGCGGCCGGCCTTGGAGCACCATCGGGGATGCCACATAATCGCGGGATGCCCCTTCTCTCCGACCGCGATCGCCAGGTCGTGCAGCAGCACCTCGCGGCGCTCCAGCACGACGTCACGCTCCTCCTCTTCACACAGACCTTCGGGGGCTCCGAATCCGGGACGATCGCCAGGCAGATCGTCGACGAGATCGCGACGCTCCACGACCGCATCACGGTCGAGGAGGCCAACTTCGTCCTCGACAAGGACACGCTCGAGAAATACGGCATCGACAAGTCGCCTGCGATCGTCGTGCTCAGAGACGGCGAGGACACGCGCATCCGCTTCTACGGCGCGCCGGCCGGCTACGAGTTCATGTCGCTCATCGAGGCGATCATCCTCGCCGGCGGCGACGACTCGGGGCTGAGCGAGGAGAGCAAGGCGCTCGTCGCGCAGGTAGACCAGCCGATGACGATCGAGGTGTTCGTCACGCCGACGTGACCGCACTGCCCCGGGGCGGTCGTCCTGGCACACAAGCTCGCGTTCGAGAATCCCCACATCACCGCCGCGTCGGTCGAGGCCACCGAGTTCTTCGACCTCTCGCGCAAGTACCGCGTGAGCGGCGTCCCCAAGACGATGGTCGACGGCACGATCGAGATCCTCGGGGCGCTGCCGGAACGCGACTTCGTCCGCGCGGCGCTCGGCGCGGACGGGGCCGACGCCGGCCAATAGAGCACGCGAACCACCGAGGCACAGAGACACAGAGAACGGCGATCCTCTGTGCGTACTCTGCGCCTCTGTGACTCCGTGGTTTCTTGTGACGGTAGAATGCGCCTGCGGTTGATTGCCGACTGGAGGGTTCTGTGCGATATCTCTCCCTGTTCCTGATCTCTCTTGCCCTGGCCTCGCCGGCCTCGGCGCAGGCGAAGAAGGTCTACATCTCGGTCGACATGGAAGGGCTCAGCGGCGTGTCGGGCGACGACCAGTTGGCGCCGGGCGGCGCGGAGTACGCCCGCTCGCGCAAGCTGATGGCCGAGGATACGAACGCGGTGATCCGCGGCGCGCTCGAGGCCGGCGCCACCGACATCCTCGTCAACGACTCGCACGGCGGCCAGCGCAACATCCTGCCGGAGGATCTGCATCCGTCCGCGCGCCTCATCAGCCACAGCTTCAAACGGTTCGGGATGATGCAAGGGCTCGACGAGACGTTCGACGCGGTGATCTTCGTCGGCTACCACGCCAAGGCCGACACGCCCGCCGGCCTCTTCGCCCACACGGGCAGCGGCGTCGTCCGCGACCTGCAGGTGAACGGCCGCTCGGTCGGCGAAGGCGGCATGAACGCGGCGCTCGCGGCCTGGTACGGGGTGCCGGTCGTCATGGTCACGGGCGACGACGTGGCGGTGAAACAGGTGCAAGAGAGAGCGCCGGGCGCGAAGGCGGTGGCGGTGAAGCGCGCCATCAACGTCCGCGCCGTGGAGCTGGTGCCCCTCGCCTCCGCGCACGAGCAGATTCAGAAGGCGGCGCGCGAGGCGGTCGCCTCCGCGAAGAAGCCGGTGCCGCAGCGCACGGCGCCGTTCCGCGTCCAGATGCAGTTCCGCAACTTCGTGATCCCGGAGGTCGTGACTGCGTTCGAGGGCGTCCAGCTCGTGACGCCAGACACGGTCGCGTTCTCCCGCCAGACGATGCCCGAGGCCTACCGGCTGATCCGGGTGATGTACCGGTTCATCGACACGAACTGACGCCACGTACGAGGCCACAAAGGCACGAAGACACGAAGAGGTCCTGGCGAAGACGTTTTCGTGCCTTTTCGGCTCCGTTCGTCACGGTTGCAGGCGGGCGACCCTGAGGCGCGCGAGCGTCGGCGACGGACCGGCGGCGGTCATTTGCTCTCCGTCATCTGCGCGACGCGCCCCTGGTAGTACGCGAAGACCTGCTTCGCGGTGTCGCAGCTCGTCGTCATCCACTCGGCGTTGCGGAACGACCGCGGGTTCACCTCGCGGAGCTTCGGCAGGAACGGCTCCACCTTCGCGAAGAGGAACAGCCCCTCGCCGTTCGACTCAATCCAGAAGTCGGGGTTGACGATCCCGTGACGCGCGATGCCGTAGACCATCTCCCAGTAGGTGGAAGTCTGTCGCCACGCGGCGTTCAGCGGGTTGTCGGGCTTCAGCACGGCCTGGACGGCCGCGAACGACTTCGGCCAGAACTTGGCGTTGATCGCGGCGCGCGACTCGCGCATCACCGGCTCGCGGCGCAGGTCGTAGACCTTCAGCATCAGGTCCGCATCGCGGTGGTCGGCACTGCTCTTGTGTGGCACGTCTCGTCACCTCCTCGGCGAACCACAGAGGCACGAAGACGCAGAGAACGCACAGAGAAACCTTGGAACCCTCTGTGCCTCTGTGTCTCCGTGGTTCGCGTCATCAGCGTGAAGCGGAGGTCTTGTGCCCCGGCTTCAGGTACTTGTCCATCCAGTCGAGCGTCCGGTCGGTGCGATCGAGAATGTGCTTCGGCTCGCGGAAGCCGTGCCCTTCGCGCGGGTAGCGCGCGAGCGCCGATTCGATGCCGCGTCGGCGGAGCGCCGTGAACATCTCCTCGGCCTGGGTGATGTGCACGTCGTTGTCGCGCTCCCCGTGGATGAACAGCGTCGGCGTCGTCGCCGCCTTCACGTGGGCGAGCGGTGACCACTTCCACAGCGTCGCGTAGTTGTCGTCGTCCCAGGGAAAGCCGTTGAACTCCGCGTGCACGAGGTCCTGGTAGAGCGAGGTGGCGTAGAAGCTGATCATGTTCGACACGCTCGCCCCGGAGACGGCGGCCTTGAAGCGCGTCGTCTGCGTGATCACCCAGTTGGTCATGAAGCCGCCGTAGCTGCTGCCGGTCACGCCGAGCCGCGCGGGATCGACCTGGGGCTTCAGCTTCAGCACCGCGTCGACGCCCGCCATCAGGTCCTGGTAGTCGCCACCGCCCCAGTCGTTCACGCAGCCGTCGGCGAACGCCTGGCCGTAACCGGAGCTGCCGCGCGGGTTGATCGCGAGCGTCGCGTAGCCGCGGGCGGCCTGGATCTGGAAGCCGGCATTGAATCCGTACCCGAACATGCCGTGCGGCCCGCCGTGGATCGACAGGATGAGCGGCACCGACGCGGCCGGCGGACGGAGCGCCGCGCCCGTGGGCGGGTAGTACCACCCCTCGACCGCCGTCCCGTC
>Ga0080064_1007931_pt1 | contig 10396 bp, 8 predicted proteins | sample Subgrocontami54m_FD_69260 | JGI IMG/M metagenome (GOLD analysis project Ga0080064, IMG submission 69260) | Subsurface groundwater microbial communities from S. Glens Falls, New York, USA - GMW46 contaminated, 5.4 m (SPADES assembly) (version 2) ... | reverse complement strand
CCCCGCCCCCGCACGGAACAGCCTGAGCGCCCCCCCCCCCCGCCAAAGCATCGCGGCAAACCGCGACGGCCCGACCGCAGCAGCGGGCCCCGTCCCTCGCGGCCGCGCTGATGCGCATCGTGGGCGGAGACCTGCGCGGGCGCGCGCTCGTGGGGCCGAAGGGGCAAGGCATCCGACCCACCGCCGACCGCCTGCGCGAGTCGCTGTTCAACATCCTGATTCACGCCTATGGCGATCCGGTGAATGGAGCGCGCGTGCTCGATCTCTTTGCCGGCACCGGCGCGCTCGGGCTGGAAGCGATGTCGCGCGGCGCGGCCTTCACGCTGTTCGTCGATGACGGCGCCGAGGCGCGCGCCCTGCTACGCGCCAATGTGGACGCGCTGGGGCTCGGCGGCACGACCAGAATCTTTCGCCGCAACGCCACCAAGCTCGGGCCCGCGCATCCGGTCGAGCCTTTCTCGCTGGTCTTCGCCGATCCGCCTTATGGACAAGGCCTGGCAGAAAAGGCGCTGGTCAGTGCGCACGACGGCGGATGGCTCAAGCCGGACGCGCTGATTGTGGTGGAAGAATCCAAAGCCGCGGGCTTTCGGCCGCCGGACGATTTTGCAGAACTGGAGCGGCGGATTTATGACGATACCGAATTTGTGTTTATGCGCTTGGGACCTAATTAGTCACTTCCGCCCAAACAGCCTCTCGATATCCGCGAGCTTCAACTCGACGTAAGTCGGGCGGCCGTGGTTGCACTGGCCGGAATTCGGCGTCGCTTCCATCTCGCGCAACAGCGCGTTCATCTCCTCGGGCTTGAGCCTGCGTCCCGCGCGCACGGAGCCGTGACAGGCCATGGTCGCGGCGACGTGCAGCACGCGGCGCTCAAGCGGCAGGGTCTCGTCCCATTCGGCCATGTGTTCGGCGAGATCGCGCAACATCCCCTGCACATTCACCTCGCCCAGCATGGACGGCGTCTCTCGCACCGCCAGTGCGCCCGGCCCGAAAGCTTCGATGGCGAGGCCATAGCGCGCAAGTTCATCCGCGCGGGCGAGCAGGCGCTCCACGTCCGTCTCGTCCAGTTCGACGATTTCGGGGATGAGCAAAATCTGCCGCGCCACGCCGCTTTTCGCGAGCGCCGTCTTCATGCGCTCATAGACCAGCCGCTCATGCGCCGCATGCTGATCGACTACGACAAGGCCGTCGCGGGTCTGCGCCACGATATAGGTCTCGTGAATTTGCGCGCGCGCGGCGCCGAGTGGGCGGTCAAGCAGATCGGGCGCGGGCTCCACGATATCGGCGCGCGCGTCCGCCGTCGGCCCGCCCACTTCGAAGGCGGCTTGGGCTGCTTCCGCGAAGCCAACCACGTTGCCGCTCACTACCGGCCGCGCGGGCGAGCGCCGCCAATCCCAGCGCGGCATGGCAGCGGGACGGAAGGCGGCGATGGTCGCCGTGCCGCCAGTCGTCGCGGTGCGCTGCGTGTCGCGCGCCAGCGCCTCCTTCAGCGCACTGACCAGCAGGCTGCGCACCAGGCCGGCGTCGCGGAAGCGCACTTCGGTTTTTGCCGGATGCACGTTGACGTCCACCTCGCGCGGCTCCAGCGTGACGAATAGCGCCACCAGCGGATGACGGTCACGCGGCAGATAGTCGGAATAGGCCGCGCGCACCGCGCCGATCAGCAGTTTGTCGCGCACGGGCCGACCGTTGACGAAAAGATATTGGCCGAGCGTATTGGCGCGCGTGAGCGTCGGCAACGCGGCGAAGCCTTCGACGAGCAGGCCCTCGCGGCCAGCGCGGATCTCCACCGCATTGGCGCGGAAATCGCCGCCGAGAATATCCGCCAGCCGTGCCAGGCGGCCGGTCGGCCCCGGCAAGGCGGCGGCCCAGGTGACGGGAGCCCGCTCTTCGCCCGCGAGGGTGAAGGCGACATCCGGACGGCTCATGGCCAGCCGCCGCACAATGTCGCGCACGGCTTCGGCCTCGGTGCGGTCGGTCTTGAGAAATTTTAGCCGCGCGGGCGTGGAATAAAACAGATCGCGCAGCTCCACGCGGGTGCCTTGCGTGAGCGCGGCGGGTTTTGTTTTAGATTTCACGCCAGCTTCGACGCTCAATTCCCAGGCATGGGCTTCGGTGCGATGGCGCGTGGCGATGGCGAGGCGGCCTACCGCGCCGAGGGACGGCAGCGCCTCGCCGCGAAAGCCGAGCGTGCGGATCGCCAGCAGGTCTTCGTCGTCGAGCTTGGAGGTGGCGTGGCGCTCGACGCAAAGGTCGAGATCGGCGCGCGTCATGCCCTCGCCGTCGTCGATGACGCGGATGAGACGCCGCCCGCCGCCGTCGGTAGTCACCTCAATGCGCGTCGCGCCGGCATCGAGCGCATTCTCTACAAGCTCCTTCACCGCGCTGGCCGGGCGCTCGACCACCTCGCCCGCGGCGATGCGGTTGACGACGGCCTCGGGTAGCTGGCGGACGGGCATGCCTTTATCCTTCACCTCTCCCCGCTTGCGGGGAGAGAGAACGGCGCGGCGATTCGGTTTTTTGGAGTTTACCGGCGCACCGCGGCCGCAGCGAGGCCACGCGGGAAACTGCCCCCGCTATTCGACGGGCCGTTTCTGCCGCAAGCTCTTGATGCCGCTGCGGCGTTTCTTGCCTTCCAGGCGGCGCTGGCGCGAGGCCTTGGTCGGCTTGGTCGGCCGCCGGGGAATGGGCCGCACCGCGGCCTGGCGGATCAAATCCACAAGGCGATCCAAGGCGTCGGCGCGGTTGCGCTCCTGAGTGCGGTGGCGCTGGGCGACGATGACCAGCACGCCATCCTTGGTCAGCCGCCGGCCGCAGAGCTGCGCCAGCCTCACCGCCACATCATTCGGCAGTGACGGCGAGCCGCGCACGTTGAAGCGCAGCTGCACGGCGGTGGAGAGCTTGTTGACGTTCTGGCCGCCCGGACCCGAGGAGCGGATGAAGCTTTCCTCCAGCTCCGAATCGTCGATGGCAATGCTGTCGGTGATGCGGATCATGACTCTCATCATGCGTCATTCCGGGGCGCGGGCGAAGCCCGGGAACCCGGAATCCAGCCACAGCACGAGCCTCTGGATTCCGGGTCCGGCGCTCTGCGCCGTCCCGGAATGACTGTCAGGACTTTCCTGCCAAATACTTCTTCGCCAGCACCTTGCCTTCTTCGACCGCCGGCTGGTCGAAGGCGTCCACGCCGAGAAGATGCGCGGCAATGACCGTCTCCAACATAAAATGCATGAGCAATTCGCCGAGGCTTGCTTCGTCAAGCTTCTCCAGATGAATGGTGCGCACGGGGCAGCCGTTCTTGGCCAGCGTCTCGGCGGTGGCGCGGCCCTGCGCGGCGACAAGATCGCCGATAGTCTTGCCGGCGAAGCCGGGCTCGCCGCACAGCTTGGCAAGATCGGGCTCGATGCGCGGCCCGCGCCCTGTGGTGGCCACAGTCAAGATGGTGAACAGCTTGTCGCGCGGCCCGGCGATGAAAAGCTGAAGCTGACTGTGCTGGTCGACCGGCCCCAGCGCGCCGATCGGCGTCGTGCCCTTGCCGTCCTTGCCCAGGCTTTCCGCCCAGAGCTGCGCGTACCAGCGGGTGAAACGTTCGAGCCGGTCGGCATAGGCCATCATCACCGCGATGCGCTTGTTGTTCGTTTCGGCGAGCGCAACCGAAAGCGCGGCCCCAACCGCCGCGGGCACATCGGCAGGAGTTTTCTTGTCCAGCACCGGCGCCAAGGCAACCGCCGCGCCGGTGCGCACCTTGGCGATATCGAGACCAAGTATCGCCGCCGGCAGCAGGCCGACATTGGTCAGCACGGAAAAACGGCCGCCCACCCCAGTATCGTGATCGAGGACGGGAACTTTGTAAGGCGCGAGCAGGTCGCGCAGGCCGTTGCGCTTGCCCGCCGCAGGCTCTGAAAGCCCGAGAAAAAGCTCGCCGATGCGTTTCTCCAGACCGGCCTGTTTGAGCGCCGCCAGCACGGCCGCGGTCTGCATCAGCGTCTCGCCGGTGCCGCCCGACTTGGAAATGGCAACGAAGCGGGTGGTCGCGAGCGGCAGCCGCGACAGCAGCGTGCCGAAGGTTTCCGGATCGAGATTGTCCAGGAAATGCAGGCGCGGCGCGTTCGGCGGCAACCCGATGCCGGGCACCGCATGACCCGCAAGCTGGGCCAGCGTCTGGCCGCCCAGGCTCGAGCCGCCAGTGCCGAGGATCACGATATGGGTGGCCCCGGTCGCGAGACGCCGCGCAGCCTGGATGATGCCGTCGAGATCGCCGCGCTCGGCAGGCAGCCGCAGCAGCGCAAGGCCGCCATCCGCATGGCGCGCGCGCAGCCAATCGAGCGCCCCGGCAGTCCGCTTGAGCACATCGGCGAAGGCGTCCGCGTCTATGCCGCCGGAGCCGGCGCGTTCGGCACGGGCCATCTCGATGGATTGCTGCAAAGGCATCGGGCGCCCCTCGGGCAATGAGCCTCTGCCCCGTACACGGCTACGCGGAAATTGTCACCACCAATGCAGTGCAGGACAGACCGGCAAAAAAGCAGACTTAATTCCGCGACGTCACGCCCTGCGGCCGGCCGACGACGGTGACCAGCATCTTGCCGTCGAACAGGCGCTTGGCAACACGTTTGGTATCTTGCAGCGTCACAGCGTCGATCAGGGCATTGCGCTTGTCCATATAATCAATGCCGAGATCGTCGATCTGAATTTGCACCAGCGCGCCCGCGATCTTGCCCGACGTATCGAGACCGAGTGCGTAGGCGCCTTTGAGATAGGATTTCGCTTTTTTAAATTCATCCTCGGTCGGACCATTTTCGGCCAGCCGCTTGGTTTCGCTTTCGATCAGAGCAAGCGCCTCCGAGGTCTTGTCCGAGCGCGTCGCCGTGCCACCGAGCGTCACGGAGGTGCCTTTCATCCAGACGAGATTGTCGCTGATGCTGTAGGCAAGGCCGCGCTTTTCCCTGACCTCGTTATAGAGCCGCGAAGACATCGCACCGCCACCGAGAATATAACTAACGATATAGGCGGCCATGAAATCCGGGTCCTTGCGGGCGATGCCGACGCGCCCGAAGGTGACGACCGATTGCGGCACGTCGAGATCGACCACAATTCGCCGGCCTAGGCCCTGCGGATCGGCTTTGGGTACCGGCCGCAGATCGGCCTGGGCGGGCAAAGCGCCGAAAACACGATCGACGATTTTTCCCGCCGTGACAGAATCGACGTCGCCAACAATGGCGATCTTCAGATTGCTGCGGGCGAACACGCGCTTGGTATAGGACCGGAGGTCATCGACGGTGATGTTCGGCACGGATTCCAACGTGCCGTTGACCTGCTGCCCATAGGGATGGCCGGGAAAAGCCGCCGCCCACCATTGCCGGCTGGCGATGTCATTCGGGCTTGTCGTCTCGCGCCGCAGGCTGGACAGAAGCTGGCCACGGAGACGCTCCACCGCCGGCGAATCGAAACGCGGCGCGTTTAATGCCAGCCGCAACAATTCGACGGCCTCATCGCGATGCTCGTTCAGCGAACGCAACGATCCGGTTGTAACGTCGCGGCCAGTCTGGAACTGAAGATTGATGGCACGAGCTTCCAGCCGCTCTTGGAAAGTCTTGGAATCGAGATCCCCGGCACCTTCATCCAGCAACACACCCGCAAGTTTGCCGACGCCGGGCTTGTCGGCAGGGTCCTGGCTGCTTCCTCCTTCGAAAGCGAATTGGAGATCGAATATTGGTACGGTCGCCTGGCGCACGAGCCAGACTTCGATCCCAAGCGGGCTTATGACGCGCTCGATGGATATGGCGTGAGCCGGCAGCGCCGTGACCCACATGCCGGCGAACGCCAGCAGAATAGCAGCAAGGACGCCCCAACGCCGCGTCGAACGATGTCCTGCGGCACTCATGAACGCTTCTCCTCGCGCAGGCTCGTATCCTTGATAAGGTAGCCGGTGACGGAGCGTCGCTTGTCGAGCCATTGCCGCGCGGCGTCGCGTACCGCATCGGCTGTCACAGAGCGTATGCGTTCGGGCCAGGTGCCGATGCTGTCCACGGTCATGCCGGTGGACAGCGCGCCGCCATACCACCGCGCAAGCGTGCTCTGACTGTCCATCGCGTAAACGGATTCGGCAATCAGCCGTGTCTTGGTGCGCTCGAGTTCCTCGGCGCCGACGCCTTTGTCGATGAGCTCGGCGATTACCGCATTCACGCCCTCTTCCAGTTGCGGCAGGCCGATGCCGTCCTTGGGGGCGCTGTAGACGCTGAAAACCGTCGGGTCGAGCGTGGCACCGTCGTAGGAACTGCCTGCGCTCACGGCCAAGCCTTTCTCCACCACCAATGTTCGATAGAGGCGGCTGTTGGCTCCTCCGCCGAGAACGTTGGCCAGCACTTCCAGCGCCTCGCTGTCCCCGCGTTTCGCCGAGGTTACCGAGGGCACAAGATACCCCCGCTGCAGGCTGGGCTGCTCCACCCGCGGATCGCTGAGAGTGAGGGACCGGGCGGCGGCGGGCAGCGGCTCCTGCGGACGCTGGCGCGAAATATTTTCGAAGCGGCGGACAACATTGCCGTAGGTGTTCTGCGCCAAGTTTCTGACCTGATCCGGCTCGACATCGCCCGCTACGACGACAATCGCGTTGTTGGGACCATAGAACCGGCGGTAAAAAGCCAGCGCGTCCTCGCGGTTGAGCTTTTCGATTTCCGGACGCCAGCCGATCACCGGACGCCCATAAGGATGATTGAGGAAGAGCGCAGCCTCGATCTGCTCGACAAGACGAGCGCGCGGGTTGTTGGCCACGCGTGAGTTATATTCTTCGAGGACGACGTTGCGTTCGGGCAATACGACATCGTCGGTCAACACAAGGCCGGTCATACGGTCGGCCTCAAGCTCCATCATCTTCGGCAATTGTTCGCGGGGCACGCGCTGAAAGTAAGCCGTGTAGTCGCTGGAGGTGAAAGCGTTTTCCCTCCCACCCACATCCGCTATCATTTGCGAGAAATATCCGGCTGGATATTTCTGCGTGCCTTTGAACATGAGATGCTCAAGGAAATGCGCAAGACCCGACTTGCCGGGCTGCTCGTCGGCGGCGCCCACCTTGTACCAGATCATATGAGTGACGATCGGCGCCCGGTGGTCCGGGATGACGACAAGTTCGAGACCGTTGACGAGCGTGAAATGCGCGACCTTGGCGCCGAGCGACGATTGCAATCCTGCCGAGTGGGCCAAGCCTGCGATGGCGGCCAGAAGAATAGCCGCCAGACTTGTTTTCAGCATCCTTCCCTCTATCCGGCTCTTATTTGTTGTAACGATCGCGGTGAAATTGGCCGGCAAAGAATTAAGAATCGCACGCCGGTCAGAGCGGCTTCTCAGGCTTTGGTCTTTCGAACTCCCGCTTGGTGACGCCATAAGGCTCGGTGGGAGACGGCGTCAGATAGCCTGGAGGCGGCTCGGTCAAACTGTTACGCGGCGGCTCGCCGGCGAAGGTTCCTACCTCTTCAAGCGGACTGCCCCAAAGTTTGCTCTTGTTGAAAATGTTGAAAAAGCTTTCGGGCTTCTTCGTCGTGGCTGCGGGGTCGTCATTGTCTCCTGGCTTGGCTGCGACTCTCGGGCCCATTGCAGAAGTACCGGCGAGCGGCTTGGAAGGATCGGTCTGCCCCGCATTCTTGAATGCGGCTTCTTCTTCCCGCCGCAGCTTTATCTCAGGGTCCAGCGGCCATTCGGGATTTTTTGCGGCGGCGCTGCGTTCCGGCGGCGGAAGATCGCGGCGCGGCGGCACGACCAAAGGAGAACGCTCGCGATAGGTGATGATCTCGCCTTCGGACGGCGCCAGGCCAAGAGCGCCCATGATGCTGTTGAAGATTTTCTTGTCGGTATTGAGAATGCTATTTTCAGTCGAATTCGGATCGTCAGCCGCGGGCACTTGATTCTGCGCGGATGCGGAGCCTGCGCCGCAAGCCATCAAGGCCAAAAGCGCCAAGGTCCCGGCCCATGCGGCGCGGCGCGGCGGCTTCATGCAAGACGAGATGGTCATCGTTAGCACCCTCAACCTGTCATCCGACTTGGGCAGAGCCGCCTGGCGGCCAGCCTTTGAATTATGTCCCGGATCGGGGCGCTTTTGCGGCGTGGTCCCCGAACAGGGATTCATACAAGAGTCCGACAACCCCGACAACGATGGCTACATCAGCTAGGTTAAAGACGTACCAACTGAAGCTCCAAGTGGCTGTGGTGACGTGAAAATGCAGGAAATCGGCCACTGCGCCATAGGCGACCCGGTCGATGGAATTGCCCGCCGCGCCCCCGATAATCAGGCCCAGCGACAGGGCGGGAAGGCGCGCGGAGACCCGCGCCATCCAGATCCATAGAAGGGCCACGGCCAGCGCCTTGAACGCAAGCAAGGCCCATTGGCCGTAGGGGCCGTCCTGCTGAAACAGCCCGTAGCTGATGCCCTTGTTCCAGGTGAGCGCGAGATCGAGAAACGGCGTGAGTGGGACGACGCCCCGGGGCCCCAAATTGAATGAAAAAAGCAGCCACAGCTTTGCCGCCTGATCGAGCAGGCAGACGATGACGGCGGCGGCCAAGCCGAAGCCTGTAAGCGGGCCCCAAAAATAAGACGGCTTAGATTCTCTCAGCGTGTCGTCCCCGCGCATCATGCTCATCGTTAGACCGCCGCCTTGCGCATGGTGTCCCATTCCCGCAGCGCCTTGGCGTCGCGCGGCGAAACGTCCGGGTATTTGGGATCGGCGCCAACCGTGGTCAGGATTTTCCACGAGCGCGCGCATTTGGCGCCTTCCGCGAGATTGGGTACAACCGCGATGCCCGGCACATCGGGCAGCCGGAATGCATGAGCCGGGCCTTCGTCCGAAACGAGCGTCGCCGCCGAGGTGATGCAAATCTCGGCCAGGTCCACATCGACCAGCGCCGCGAACAAATCCGGATTGGAGACGTGAACGATGGGATGCGCTTCGAGCGAGGAACCGATGCGCTTCTGCGCGCGCTCGATCTCCAGCGCGCCAGTGACGACACGGCGCACGGTTCGCACCTTGCGCCATTTTTCGGCCAGCGCATCGTCGCGCCAGGCCGCGGGGATTTCCGGGAAGGTCTCCAGATGAACGGATGACGCCTTGTCGCCATAACGCGACAGCCAGGCCTCCTCCGCGCTGAAGGCGAGCATCGGCGCGAGCCAGATGGCCGTGGAGCGAAAAAGATGATCGATCACGGTGAGGCTCGCTTTGCGCGTGACCGACGAGATCGGGTCGCAATAAAGCGCGTCCTTGCGGATGTCGAAATAGAACGCGGAGAGATCGACAGTCATGAAAGCATTGAGCGCGGCGAAGATGCGCTTGTAGTCGAAATCCGCATAGGCCTGACGCACCAGCGCATCGAGTTCCGCAAGCCGGTGCAGCATGAGCCGCTCCAGCTCCGGCATCTTCGCGGGCTTGATCCGGTCTTCCTCCTGAAAATGCGCCAGGCTGCCGAGCATCCAGCGGATGGTGTTGCGCAGCTTGCGGTAGGTCTCGACGGTGGTTTTCAGGATTTCCGGGCCGATGCGCTGGTCTTCCCAATAATCCGTCGCGCAGACCCACATGCGCAGGATATCGGCGCCGGATTGTTTGATCACGTCCTGCGGGGCCACCGTATTGCCGAGCGACTTCGACATCTTGCGGCCATGCTCGTCCAGCGTAAAGCCGTGCGTCACCACGATATCGAAAGGCGCAGTGCCGCGGGTGCCGCAACTTTCCAGCAAAGAGGAATGAAACCAGCCGCGGTGCTGATCCGAGCCTTCCAGATACATCACCGTGTCCGGGCCGCCGTCTTTCTTGCGCTTAATGCCGGCGAGAGACGGGAAATGCTGCGGGTCTTCCAGGACGAAGGCATGGGTGGAGCCGGAGTCGAACCAGACATCGACAATGTCGTCGACCTTCCGCCATTCTTCGTTGGCGCGTGAGCCGAGGAAACGCTCGCGCGCGCCCTGCTGATACCAGGCGTCGGCGCCTTCCTTTTCGAAGGCTTCCGTGATGCGGGCGTTGACCGCGTCGTCGCGCAGGATTTCCACGCTGCCGTCGCCCTTCTCGCGCACGAAGACCGCGATCGGCACGCCCCAGGCGCGCTGGCGCGAAACCACCCAATCGGGCCGGCTCTCGATCATGCCGGTGATGCGGTTCTCGCCTTGTGGCGGCACCCAGCGGGTGACCTTGATGGCGGAAAGGGCGATCTGCCTAAGAGTATGTCCACTTGCCGCAGCCTGCTCCCCTCCCCCTTGTGGGGAGGGGTCGGGGGTGGGGGTATTCGCCAACGCGGACGACCGCGACGAACCCCCCCCCCCCCCCCCCCCCCCCCCCCCCGGGGGGCGGGGGGGGGGGGGGGGGGCCGCGCGGGAGCACCCACGGGCGGGGGCGGCGGGGGGGTGGGGTGGCTCGCGGCGCGC
>Ga0080064_1007928_pt1 | contig 10400 bp, 9 predicted proteins | sample Subgrocontami54m_FD_69260 | JGI IMG/M metagenome (GOLD analysis project Ga0080064, IMG submission 69260) | Subsurface groundwater microbial communities from S. Glens Falls, New York, USA - GMW46 contaminated, 5.4 m (SPADES assembly) (version 2) ... | reverse complement strand
ACTTGGCCGATTGATAAATTTTCCATGCTTCTTCTTCCTCAGGACGCAGCCAATCCTTTGCAAAAGATGCTTCTGATGCTTTGGCGAAATCATTCATATTCTTAGTTTTTATGATAGGTACGATCTTTATTTCGCCCTTTTTGACAGAAATATTAACATCCGTGTCAATACCACTTTCCTCAAGCAAGGGTTTAGGTATACGGACACCTTTTGAATTTCCGATCGTAATTATAGTCGTTCGCATAGTAATTACATTGTATATCCGCTCTACTGCTTTGTCAACGAAGGTTCGTGAAGTTAATATAGTTCAAGACCTCGTCAAGGGTGCTGTACCAAGTTGTATTTTAATTCTTTAGGTGCTGGCGGAGGATTGTGGCTTTTTTGGTGCCTATCACCTTCTCGACATCTTCTGAGGTGATTATCATCAGTCTACGCCAAACGTATTTGTAATAACCACTGTCGTGTAGCACATAAGCCCACCAGCAAGCGTCATACTCCTTATTTCGGCGTATCATTTTCTGCATTGCCGAAGTTACCTCGTCAAAGCTATAATCGCCGATTACTGTAAGCTCGTAGCCTCCACGATATGATGATTTTTTTACTGTGCTTTTGGTGTCATTATTTGCCATAATTTTACCCCCAGAATTGTTAAAGATTATGTTGATATTATAGCAAATGACCTCTGTTATTTCAATAGTTTTTAAACATTACTATTGGCTTGTCAACAGCCCTAAAATGCTTAAACCTAGCAAACACCTACAAAGTAGAGATAAAAGATTTGCTTTCCTAGTATTTAGTAGACTGCACTAAACTTGACACCGTTCTTCTCGATGTCAACAAAGGTAGCGATTGTTTGGTGCTCTCCAAAACTGTCTTCGAAAAAGTCATCGCCACCATCACGCTTTACCTTGAAGCCAAGCTGTTTTAGGACATTATCGTCCTGGAATGGATTAACGGGCAGTTCGCATAGAACAGTGAAGTCTCCTTTACCAAGCATTTCTTTGTTGTACTCGAGACATACAGCAATATACTCAATTCCTTCTCTAAACCTGCTAAAAAACTGTAGTTCAATTCTTTCTTCGATGCCATCTTTATCACCCAAAACAACCGTGTTATAGATTGGTCCTTTCTCTCTGTCAATGAGCCAGGGGTTTGAGTTTGCAGTTGCAAGAAAGTACAAGTCTTCAGTCGGAAGGTATCTTATGCTAAGCCACGAACTATCAATAATAGGTTTCGCAACTTTATGCCACTTGGCTATATCTTCCTTTGACCAGTCTTTGAAAGCCTTGCCTTCCATTGCCCCCTTAATCTTAACGAAATGTGCAAACTTGGGGTGCTTCATAACTGCCTCTAACGCATTGATATTGAAGCGAAAAGAAGCATTACCGCTTCGCCGTTGTTCGATAACGATAATTTTTTGTTTTAAGCTTGCCACATAAAATATCAGACAAAGTACAACAAAAGAAAGTAGCCATATCATATTGATATTTATAGCACAAAACTCAAACTTTATGTATCAATAGGCAACAGAACATAGTAAGTTCTCTTAGTCTAAGAACAAAACCTTGATTCGAGCGATATAATAGTAGATAAATGTGGGAAAGTATTCTTGCACGGCTTACAACAAGCCAGCGAGTTGCTTACTTAACAGGACAAGAAAAACAGGAGCAATAATGAATTGTAGGCTATGTGACGTTCATTTAATTTCCGAGAACAAGTGTAATGCTCACATCTTTCCAAGTAGCTTATTGAAGCTGCTAACACCAGGCGAGTATGGTTCATTGAAGGTCGTTGGTACTGATATGGACAGGTCTAAGCGAACGCCTATCGGCTCTTACGACAGCAATATATTGTGTGCCAGTTGCGATAATAAAATAGGTGTCTATGACGGCTACGTAAGAAGATTCATAGAATGCAGTGTGCTTGTACCGCACCCGTCAGGCGTAGGTTGGACTATTGACAATGTAGACCAGCACAAGCTAAAAATGTTCTGCATTTCTTATTTATGGCGAGCTTCAATCACTAGCCTTGCAGAGTTTAAAGGTATTAGCCTGGGTGCAGTTCACGAAGGGCGAATACGACAAATGATACTTAACGATAATTCTGGTGGTATAAACGACTACACGGTTTCACTGCAAAGATTTAACAATGATGATGGCGAGTTTGGGGGTATCTTATTCCCTGCAAGAACCAAGCTCGTAGGGTTAACCGTCTACGAGGGGTATTTACCACAAGGTTACAAGTTTTGGGTAAAGGTAGATAGCCGTAACGAAGATAAGGTAAGTAGTCTTTCTGTGGGGGCAGTAGAGCCACTTTTTATAGGCGACAGGGGTAATTTTCACACGTCTGTTGAGAAAAGTATTATGGTCAAAGCTGTTAGGAAGTCTAAATGACAGATGATAATCAGCAATTAATTCTTCAAATCAATGACGTAGTTTTTGAAGCAATGCCATTTAGAAACGAGCTTGTTGAATGGATTCGCAAGCACCCAGATTTCAAGCAAGGACTAAAGTTCTCTAATCCTGATACGTTTTTAGCCCTCGGTGCTGTAGTATGGTCTTTTTCTCCTGACCACCCAGAAGATGAAGTAATAGGTTTCTTTACATACGATACTGACAAGAAGTTCTTCAAGCAGGATTTTATTGTTAATGTCGGCAATAAGAATACCGAGTTCATACTTTATTCAAAACAGCCGAGTAAGAAATATGGTAAATATGTACAGCATTTCAACGGCTTTAAGGCTAAGTATGCCATCAATGGACACTACCAGAACGTACATCACTTAACCCTTGATAACTTAGATGCAATGAATAACCCTGAACTTTCAGAAAGGGCAAGAAGCACTATTGCACTTGCAGAGCGTATTGAAACTGGTGGTGGCAGAAAACAACCAACCAATAAAGAACTCGCTGACACACTAAAAAAGATAAGAGAAGCACTGGGTCGGTCTAGCTAATAAGTTTACGTTCTAATCCAGCACCGTAGTCTTTGTGCTAGACTTTTAGGGGTGCAATCTGGAAAGTATGATGCCAACGCATCAGTTCAGACTTGAGTGCGTTCCAATTCGTAACTCCCGAGTGTACCAAGATGTATTTTAATTCTTTAGGTGCTGGCGCAATATGGTGGCTTTTTTGGTGCCTATAAGTTTCTCAACATCTTCTTGGCGAGCTTGGGTCACACCGCGCATGGAACCAAAAGTGCGGATAAGCTTTTTGCGGGTGGCTGACCCAATGGTGGGGATTTCGTCTAACAAACTGGCCGTTTGACGTTTGCCCTTAAGCACACTGTGGTAGCTAACGGCAAAGCGGTGCGACTCATCGCGGATGCGTTGCAGCAATTTCATCAGGTTAGTGTTATGCGGCACATTCACTAGTATAAAATCCTCGTTCTCGCTCATAAACCCACCGAGCTTATGAAGCACACCATTATTTAGCTGAACGTTGCTCCCATTACCCTGCCCTTTGCTCTCTGCCCTCTGCCCTATATTCGCCTTGCGAATGACTATTTGCTCCTCTCGTTTGGCAAGTCCTATAGCTGGGATAGTGCCCAAACTAGCTTCATCCCTGGCATGCAAGGCAGCATCCAGCTGGCCCTTGCCTCCATCTATAAGCAGCAGGCTCGGTAATCCCCAAGTTTTGCGGTTGCGTTCGCTCAAGCGACGAGCGAGAGTTTCGTGCATGTTATAAAAGTCATTGTTTTGGTTAAGCTTAGTTTTGAACTTGCGGTACTCGGCCTTGTTGCTCACGCCATTAGTAAACACAACCATGCTGGCGACCACGTCACTGCCCTGCATATGGCTAATGTCATAGCCCTCTATACGTTTAGGAAACTTCCCTAAGCCCAACAGATCAACGAGCTCATTGAGAGCGTGGTCTTTGCTAATATCCAAAAACTCCTTGTCGCTAAAAACGACCTGTTTATTAAGGTTCTTTAGGGCAAACAATTGGTTGCGCGTTCGGGCTGCGGCTTCGTAATCTTTCGCTCTGGCTAGGCGCTTCATATCCCGTTCCAACTCACGAATTATAGCTGTTCGTTTACCCTCAATGTACGCTATCAGTTTTCGTAAGTTCGCCCGGTAGTCCTCCAGGCTGGTTTTGCCATCCTCCAGTCCGGGGTCAAGACCCAAATGATAATACAAACTTGCCCGTTTTTGAGTAGGCTGTTTACGCGTTGCGAACGGGAAAGCGCGTCTTAGCAGCTTCAATGCTTGCCGAAGGCTAAGGGCGCTGAAATATGGACCAAAATAACGCGCTCCATCATCTAGCGGACGCCTGGTAGTTGTAACTGTGGGGTAGTCGCTGTCATAATCTATACGAATATAGACCAGGCTTTTGTCATCACGCAGCAAAATGTTATAGCGTGGCATGTAGCGTCTCACCATTTCGGCTTCCAAAAACAGTGCATCGAGTTCGCTCTCTACCACCATCCAATCGACATCAGCGATTTCACTAATTAAGGCTTGTGTCTTGGGATCACTTTTCCCTGCCCTGAGCGTAGCCGAAGGGTGGAAATACTGACGCACACGGTTACGCAAGTTAGCTGCCTTACCTACATAAATAATTTCGCCTTGAGCGTCCCTGTGAAAATAGACTCCCGGCGAAGTCGGCAGAGTGGTTAGTTTCTCCTTTAATGTCTCTTTTGACATAACCTATCTATTGTACCAAAAACTACCTCTGTTTTGCCTCTGTTTGACAGCAGTGGTATAATACCGCTAGCTTTATTACTTAAAGGAAAGGGCGGCAAAATGATGGACAAAGTATCTTTAGGCGTGACCAACCCCGCCCGTGTGGCGTGTTCTCAACCCCACAAAGAATCCTCTCTTTGCGGGGACCCCGTTCTTTAGCCACTCCTTACATACCAAAAAACCTACAACTTATTTCTATCAACCCAAACAGGACAGCTAGGAGGCTGTACCTATGAAAACTACGTCAAAATCAACTAATGTCAAAACAATACGCCTGTTCTGGCAGCACACAAAGCCGGACAAATTGCTGTTTTTGCTCGGAACCACTGGTGCTGGTCTGGGAGTACTTGTTCAAGACGTGCTGCCGCCACTGGTTGTTTCCAAAGCCTTTAACCGCTTACAAGAAATTTACGCTACTGGTCAAAGCATCAGTTTTGCTTCACTTCAACACTTTGTTTGGTGGTATATTGGCTTGGTTATAGCTGGTTTCATCATCTGGCGAGTGCAAGTATTTGTTACCTGGGAATATGAAATACGCTCCTTGCAGCGTATTGCCGAGCACTTGTTTGACCATTTACAGCGACAGGGTAGTAGATTTCACGCTGATAGGTTTGGTGGTGCCCTGGTATCACAAGCTAATAAATTCTTAGCATCCTACGAACGGCTGGCTGATGAGTTTACCTGGAGTGTTACTACCGGAGTAGTGGCCTTTGTATCATCGTTAATAGTGCTTTTTATTACGAGCTGGCAAGTGGCTTTAGTGCTTACTGTTATCAGCATAATTTACATGAATGTGATGATTTACAGGATGAGGAAGCAACTGCCTTATGACCGAGCTCTAGCAAGCAGTGAGAGTGAGCGTACCGCTAAACTTGCTGATACCATCACTAACGTTGCGGCGGTGCGAGCTTTTGCCGGCGAAGAACACGAAAATCGCCTCTTCCATAAGCAGGTGCTTAGTACTAGTCAAGCCAATTATACCCTGCGGAAAGTCGCACTCACCAATGAGCTCATAAGTCATATGGGTACAGCCAGCATCGGCATGGTCGTGTTTACGTTTGGCGTGCTGGCTGTTACAACTATCCACGCACCGGTAGGGACTTTGTACCTCGCCATTACCTATACATTGGCCTTGACTCGTCGGCTGTGGGAATCAACGCGAGTCATGCGCAATTTGAATCGTGCTTTTGGTGATGCAGCCGATATGACGGAGATACTGCAGCTAGAGCCAGAGATTAAAGATGTCAATAATCCTCAATCTTTAGTGGTAAAAAACGGTGGCATTGTATTTTCAAATGTAACGTTTGGGTATATGGACGCCAACAACAAATCGGTCTTCGAAAATCTGGATTTCTCCGTTAGGGGCGGTGAAAAAATAGGTTTGGTAGGTCATTCTGGCGGTGGCAAAACAACTGTAACTAAGCTTCTGCTTCGATTTGCTGATATCCAGTCAGGAGAGATTACTATTGATAGCCAAAATATCGCTAATGTGCGGCAGGCAGATTTACGCTCGCATATTGCCTATGTTCCCCAGGAACCCTTGCTGTTTCACCGAACTATTACGGAGAACATTGGCTACGGCAAGCTCTCGGTCAACCAGGATCAAATAAAACATGTAGCCAAATTAGCCCATGCCGATGAGTTTATTAGAGATCTGCCGTCAGGATATGAAACTTTGGTGGGCGAACGCGGCGTGAAACTTTCGGGCGGCCAGCGACAGCGCGTTGCCATTGCCCGGGCTATGCTAAAGGACGCGCCAATTTTAGTGCTTGACGAAGCCACCAGCTCGCTTGATTCTGAAAGTGAAAAGCTGATCCAGGACGCGTTGTGGAAACTCATGGAAGGCCGCACCGCCATTGTCATAGCCCACCGGTTAAGTACCATACAAAAGATGGACCGTATCATCGTGCTAGAAAATGGTAAGATTGCCGAACAAGGTACCCACAAAGTGCTGCTGGAACGAGGCGGTAGGTACGCAGAGCTTTGGGCACATCAGTCTGGCGGCTTTTTGGAGGAGTAAACTTATTCTTCTTCGTCATCCGATTTAGTGGAGGCTTTTTCATCGGGCGCAGCTTCACCCTCCGCTACTTCGGTTTCAGTTTCGCCCGCGAGTTCGGCAGCAGCCGCATCAGCCTCTGCTACTTGGTCTTTGGGCATTTCGACAATCGCTATTTGCATTTCTGGTTCGGTAAGAATAGTCACACCAGCTGGGGTCACAATATCAGCAACCGTTAGGTGATCGCCGACTTCTGCCAGCTTACTGGCATCAACTTCCAGTACATCTGGTAAATCTTTTGGCAAGGCTTCGACCTCAACATGGTCGAGCTGTGTTAGCACCAAGAGGCTGGCCTTTTCGGCCGGAATATCGCCAATTAGCCGCAGGGGTATTTCGGTCTCTACCTTTTCGTCTTGTTTAATGGCATTAAAGACCACGTGTCTTAGTTGATGCTTTGTGGGCTCGAAGTCTACGTCCTTGATAAGAGCCATATACGTATCTTTGCCAAGTGTGAGAGACAAAGGATGGTGTTTGCCGGCTTCCCGATACACCTTTATAAGTTCGATATACGGTGCCATAACAACCTTTGATGGCTTGCCGTGGTCATGAATAACAGCCGGCACTAGGCCACCATTACGTAAATGCTTAACTTGTTTGCCCAAAACACTACGTTTTTCAAGTACCAAAGCAATTTCTTCGTTGCTCACAAATCCTCCTAATACTTTCGTTTTATTATAACAGATACAGCGCGTAATAGGTGTGTTATTCTCATATATGTGTTAGACGTTACCAGTATTATCGAAAGTGGTGGTTTGTTGCTGATTGGTTTCATTGTATTCGCCGAATCGGGTTTGCTGGTTGGCTTTTTCTTGCCCGGAGATACCCTGCTCTTCACTGCAGGGTTTTTTGCAGCACAGGGACAACTGCCCCTGGGGTGGCTAATTATAACTGTTGTTATTGCCGCGATTGTAGGCGACAACGTCGGTTACGAGATTGGCAAACATACCGGCAAACGAATCTTTACAAAAGACGATGGTATTTTGTTTCGCAAAGAGCATGTCAAAAGAGCAGAAAAATTCTATCAAGTACACGGCGGTAAAACTATTATCTTGGCTCGTTTCGTGCCGATTGTGCGAACCTTTGCGCCAGTCGTGGCCGGTGTCGGCAATATGTCCCACAAGCGCTTTTTCTTTTTTAACGTGGTCGGCGGGATTGGGTGGGGCGGCGGAGTTACGTTACTGGGGTATTGGCTTGGCAGCAAGATACCGCATATTGATCGCTACCTCTTGCCAATTGTTGGTTTGGCCATGATTTTTACCTTCGCTCCAACAGTTTATCACCTGGTCAAAGACCCAAAAATCCGCCAGAAACTGTGGTTTAAACTGACCAAGAAGGCGCAGAAAAAGGTTTAAGCCGCTACCCTGATGTCAGAGTCATTGGCTGTTTTTGCTTGTATTTTGAGTGCTGCTGTCACAAAACCATGCACCGTTTCGTTTGGGCTGTAGGAACCAGGTGGACTAACAGATGCTGCGCTGGTGCGACCCATGTCCCGTAATTGTTGCGGATTGTCACTAAAAAATGCTGTGTTACGCGCGTAATCCTCTACAACCGCATTACCGTCAGAGGATTCCAAAAGATATCGCTGGGCTGTTTCGTACCAGTATTTTGCAGGTAAATGGTTTACAGCACAAAGCGTAATTAATTGCTTGCCCCATTTTTCTGCTTGCTCAACGTCCTTAATAATTCGGTAATATAGGTAATTGTCTGCCGCCTCAGCCATGAGTGCTTCATGGAGATTGGTCAGTTCGGGAGATAGCGTTTCACGGTTCATAACATTTTTCTCAAATATTGGCCGGTGTAAGATTTTTGGTGTTTAGCTACTTGCTCCGGTGTACCCGTAGCAACAATATTACCACCACCTCCGCCGCCATCCGGGCCCATGTCAATGATATAATCGGCCGACTTAATGACATCGAGGTTGTGTTCGATCACGATCATGCTATTACCGCTCTCAACAAGGGCGTGTAGCACATGAAGCAGCTTATCGACATCGGCCATATGCAGTCCGGTGGTCGGTTCGTCCAATATGTAAAGCGTGCGCCCGGTCGGTCGGCGTGATAACTCGCTGGCCAGCTTAATGCGCTGAGCTTCACCGCCACTGAGCGTCGTGGCCGGCTGACCAAGACCGATATAGCCCAGACCAACGTCTACGAGCGTTTGTAGTTTGCGAGCTACTGCCGGAATATTAGCGAAAAACTCCAGAGCCTGTTCGCATGTCATTCCTAGCACATCGCTGATAGTTTTGCCTTTGTAATGAATTTCCAGCGCCTCGCGGTTATAACGTTTACCATGGCAAACCTCACACTGTATATAGACGTCTGGCAAAAAATGCATCTCTATCTTGATAATGCCGTCACCGGAGCAGTTTTCGCAGCGGCCGCCTTTGACATTAAAACTAAAACGCCCTGGGTTATAGCCCCGGATTTTGGCTTCGGGCGTGGTAGCAAAAAGCTCACGAATAGGGGTAAATAAGCCAGTGTACGTCGCCGGGTTGGAGCGCGGTGTACGGCCAATGGGCGATTGGTCAATAATAATCACCTTGTCGAGATGATTAATGCCCTCAATGTCGTCATGTTTACCTGGGACGGCGTTGGCTCGGTGCAAACGGGTCGAGAGCTCTTTGGCTACAATGTCGTTAATCAGGCTCGATTTGCCAGAGCCCGAGACGCCGCTGACAACGACTAATATACCCAGCGGGATTTCAGCATCGATATTCTGTAGGTTGTTTTCCCGGGCGCCTTTGACTACCAGCGATTTACCGTTGCCATTTCGGCGCTTTTTTGGGACTGCAATGGAACGTGCCCCACGCAAATATTCACCGGTGATACTGGCTTTGCTTTTGGCAACCTGAGCGGGAGTACCGCTGGCTATAATTTGGCCGCCATGAATACCGGCACCTGGTCCGATATCGAGTAGGTAATCAGCCGTTCGGATGGTTTCCTCATCGTGCTCAACCACGATAACCGTATTACCAAGGTCGCGGAGGTTTTTGAGAGTATCAATCAAGCGACGATTGTCGCGCTGGTGCAAACCGATTGACGGCTCGTCCAGTACATAAAGCACACCCATCAGGCCCGAGCCTATTTGGGTAGCAAGACGAATGCGCTGGGCTTCACCGCCGGAGAGCGTCACGGCACTCCTGAGCAATGTCAGATAGTTGAGCCCCACGTCTTGCAGGAACTGCAGACGGGCACTAATTTCCTTCAAAATCATCTCGGCAATTTTGGTCTCTTTGGTTCCTAACTTGAGGGTTTTGAAAAATTGCAGTGCCGCATCAATTGATAACTGGCAGATATCCATGATGGACTTATCGGCCATGGTTACAGCCAAAACCTCCGGTTTAAGACGTAAACCGTGGCAGGCGTGGCATGGCCGCTCTTGCATAAAGCGTTCAATATCGCGGCGCATAAAATCACTCTCGGTTTCCTTATGGCGTCGTTCTAGATTGGGCACCACCCCTTCATAGGTGGTTTCAAACTGCCGCCCCACCGAGAGCGCTATGCGATATTTCTGATTGCCGGTTCCGTAAAGTATTTTATCCAGCTGTGTCTCAGTAAGCTCGCTGGTTGGCACATGAAGACTAAAACCGTGAGCGTCAGCTACTGCCTGTAGTTTCTTGGTATACCAGGCATCTGTATTGATGCGGTTAAATGGCCGTAT
>Ga0080064_1007926_pt1 | contig 10401 bp, 17 predicted proteins | sample Subgrocontami54m_FD_69260 | JGI IMG/M metagenome (GOLD analysis project Ga0080064, IMG submission 69260) | Subsurface groundwater microbial communities from S. Glens Falls, New York, USA - GMW46 contaminated, 5.4 m (SPADES assembly) (version 2) ... | reverse complement strand
GGCCTCTGTGCTCTGGATCCTCAGTGCCCTCTGTGACGCGCGGAGCGCGCTCTGTGACCTCTGTGACCCACGGCTTGGAGTGAATCGTCCCGAACTCGCGATACCTACGGATGTGTCATCCGCCATCGTGCCGTTTGCCACCTGCGTGTATTTCTTTTTTCGTCACAGAGGCCACAGAGCCGCGCATGGCGCGGAGCACAGAGGGCACGGAGCCAAACCCCAAACCGGAGAGCGCGCCAGCTTCGCGCGTTGCACGCGCTCGCTATCGCGCACCTGGGTGGAGTCAATCCGATGTTCGGATATCCGGATGTTCAGATGCTCGGATGTTCAGCGCCAACCATCCGACCATCCGAATCATCCGATCATCCGATCATCCGATCATCCGATCATCCGACGCTCCGATGTCCCTGCTCGGTCCCCGGTCCCGTCTCTGCCACCCCGAACCACAGACCACATGCGCCGACCCCTTCCGTCTGCCGCTTCCGTCTGCCGGTTTTGCGGCTGATGCCGAACTGCTCGCACAGATCGGTGACCGTGAAACGGTCCGTCTGCACAAGCGTAACAAATCGAATAATCTCTTCCATGGGTGTGACTTTTTTCCAGGGCATTGTGCCCGTATGTGTAACCCATCACTCCGGATTAAGTGTCACCTATCTCGCCGGTTCGAACCGTATTGGCAAAGGTGGAGATCGTGGAGCGATGTTTGCGTCGTATCCGCGAGGAGTATGCGGGCACCCCGTCCAACCTGCATGGCAACTGGACCCGACAGGACTCGATCCTGCTGAATTTGGAGCGAGCATGCCAGGCCTGCATCGATCTGGCGCTGCGGCTAGTCACGGTGCGGGGGTTGGGGCTGCCGAAGGAAAGCCGCGACGCCTTCGAACTGCTCGCCACGCACGGGTTGCTCGACCGCAAGCTGGCTGATGCCATGCAGCGGATGGTTGGTTTTCGCAATGTGGCGGTGCACAACTACCGAAAACTGGATCTGTACATCGTACAGGCGGTAATCGAAACCCGGCTCGGCGAATTCACGGACTTCTGTCGCCATGCGATGGAACTCGAGCCCTGAGTTTTGCGACCAGGCGCGCATCCACGATCGGCCAAAATGCGACCTCTTGCCTCACGCCAAGGGCGCGAAGGACGCAGAGGTTTCGAATTACTTTGCGGCCGTTGCGATCTTGGCGTGAGGCCGTCCCGGCTCCAGAGTGCGTCCCGGCTCCAGGGAACGTGATCCGTAAGTGGAGCCGGCGTGCCCCCACGCCGGAGAGCCCTAGGATCGGAATTGAAGTCGGAATTCAACCGGGACGAGGGCGTCCCGGCTCCGGTAGGGCGAGGCGTCCTCGCGGACTTGTCCGCCGCAGCCAGGGCGAAGGCGGAGCCCGCCGCGCACCGAACACCGCGTTCGATTTTCCATAATACACCCTGCGGCCTGCTTTCCGCTATTCTTCGTACGTCCCCGACGGATACGGCCGGTCCTCTTGCAGAGGGCCGAATCTCCCAATCCGCGATCGGGGGCACAACAAAAGGATGGCAGATGAAAGTGACAGAGGAAAACCCAAGGAGCAGCGGGTCGGTGCTGCTCGTCAACGCGGCCGCGCAAGCGGCTGGCCGGGGTGAACGCTCGGTTCATCCCCTCAACGGAACCCGCCAGGCCATTGGCGGCATGGTGGCGCTGATTGTCCGGGTCTTCCGGCGACCGGCGTCCGAGGTACCGTCAACCGCGACGGGAACGAACCACGCCCGGATTCAAACCGAAGTTACCCCGGATTTACCCCGGAGTTACCACGGCGCGGATCCGAAGCGGATCCGAACGCGATCCGAAGCCGGATCGAAGCGGATCCGAAGCCGATCCGAAGCGGATCCGAAGAACACGTCGTCCCCTCGTTCGCGGCCTCGCGCCGCTCGCGGTGGCCGGGTCGTGCTCTCCGCCCGGGCGTGGGTCCTCCCACCCTCAAATGGAGGAACGCGCCATGGGTAAAGCACCAATCGAAACCATGGTCGGCCGTGAAGTTCACGGCCGGGTCGACAACGTCGTCTACCGGCAATTGCACGGTGAGGCCGTCCTGGCCCGTCGCCCGCGACTGCCGTTCAAGGTGCCGCCGTCCGACGAGCAGTTGCGCGTCCAAGGCGCATTCCGCCAGGCCGCGGGGCATGCGTACCACGTGTTCCACGACGCCGACAAGGCCGCCCTCAAGGCGGAGTACGCGGCCGCCGCGGAGCGCCGCGGCGTCCCGCCTGATCGGCTGTTCCCGTTCATCGTGCGCGACAAGGCCAAGCCGCCGGTGATCGGGAAGATCGACGACACGCTGTACCACCGGCATGTCGGCGACGAGATCCACATCGTCGCGACCGATGACTGCAAGGTCACCGGCGTCACGGTGAAGATCACGAAGCAGGATGACGGCACCCTGATCGAGCAGGGGCCGGCTCGCGACGACGGCGGGTTCTGGCGGTACGTTGCGACCGCCGAGGCACCCGCTGCCGTTCCCCTGGTGCTGGAGGTCACGGCCACGGATCTGGCCGAAAACCGCACCATCGAAAGGATGGGTATCATGACGTGATGAAACCGGGGCCATCCGCTGCCTGAACGGAGCCGGCGCAAGGACCCAGCGTCGGCTCTTCGTTCGGCCAGAGGAAAGGATAATGGTCAGAGGTCAGCGGTGAAGCTTTGAGCATCCTCCACCAAGAGGACATCTAAGAAGCATGAAAGGTGGGGGCGGCTCTCCGAGCCGCCCTGAGCTGGGATGGAGAAACGCCGCTGAATCCCAGGCCGGCTCAGAGAGCCAGCCCCACCTTTTTAGACGTCCTCAATGTACTGTGATCATCCGAACATCCGATCATCCGACTACCCGGCAGAACCAATAACCAATAATCAATAATCAATTACCCCTCCTTAAAATGGCTAAAATCAGCACACCCTTCCCCGTCAGCGGTCGCGTTGGTGGCTTCGTGTTTCGACGCTGCGGTCGCGACGTCATCATGTCCCGCCGGCCGCGTCCGAGCGCGGTCGCGCCTTCGGACCTCCAGCTCGAGCGCCAGGCGCGTTTCCGGATGGCCGCGAGCTATGCCAAAGCCGTCTATGCCGATCCGGTGCGCAAGGAAATGTACCGCGAACTCGCGCAGCGGCGCCGCATTCCCGCCAGCCGGCTGTTCGGGTTCATCGTGCGCGATCACCAGAAGCCGCCTGAAATCCTGGAGATCGATACCGCCGCGTATCAGCGCCACGCCGGCGATACGATCCGGATCGACGCGATCGACGACTTGGAGGTCGTCGCCGTCGATATCCGGATCAGCCGGCTCGACGACGGCACGGTGCTCGAGCAGGGCGCCGCCGCTTACACGTCACCGTACTGGCGCTACCTGGCGCAGGCCGAGGCACCGGCCGGCGTGCCGTTGCTGGTCGAGGTCACAGCGATCGATCACGCGGATAATCGCACGACGGAGAGAAGGGCGATCGCGACGTGATCCTCGGAGCCTCGCTCCGTCGTTCCGACCATCCTGCCGTCCGACATCCGATCATCCGATCGGTCGCTGCGACCGAAGCGCCTTGCCCTCCTCGACCAGGAAATCGATCGCCGCCGCCTGCGCCGGCGTCTTCTTGCCTTTCCAGAACGCGGCGACGATGACGGGGTCGAATGGCAGCGGCAGGATTCGAATCCGGCGGTCGCCGAAGATCGCGGGGACGAGCACGACCATGCCGAGCCCACGGCCGGCCGCCACGTGGTCCACCACGCAGAAGAGCGTGCTGGCCTGCCGGCGGTCGTCCCACGTGACGTCGAACTTCTGGAGCCCACGCTGGAAACTCGCGCGTGCCGCTTCGCAGGAGTTGGAAAGGTACAGGCGCTCGCGGATTTTGCGCTGCGCCCAGAGCGGCTCGAGCGCTTGGTACGGCGAGTTCGCCGGGGTTACGATCCCGATCGCCAGTTCGAGCAGTTTGTGACTCGGGTGCCTTTTCCAAATCGGACCCATCGTCGCGACGACGAAGTTGACCGCGTCGTCGGTGAGCCAGCGCTCGAGGGTGTCCTCCGTGGCGCTGTCGCTGGAACAAACCAGGTTCGGGAACCTGGCCTCCAACCGCTCCATCGCGCCCGGGAGGTGCAGCCGCGCCACGACTTCCGAAGCGCCGAAGCGGATCTCGGGCTTGCCGTCGGCCTGCAGGCTCCGGCAGGTCGTTTCCAGTTCCGACAGGAATGCCTCGAGGACGCGGAGCAGCCGTTTGCCCGCGGCGGTGAACCGCAGCGGGTCCATGTAACACAGTTTCTGGTGCATCCAGTCTTCCAGGTCCTTCACGTGCTGACTGAGGACCGAGCGAGCCATGCGAGTGGCGAGTGCGGCGTTGGCCTGGCTGCCGTAACGGTAGAGCCAGAAGAACGCCCGAAGCTGCACGAAGGGCAGATCCCGACCCAAGGGGTTCATACGTCCCATTCGGGGTGGATTCGGCGCTCAAAGCGAACCTCCAAACTACCGGAATTCCGGCAGGTTTTTGGTTTGCGCTGGTGGCGCTTTGTGGTAACCGCGGGCAGCCTGCGGCGACCAGCAATTCACGGATGGACGCTGTTCGGCCGCTCCCCGAAATTCCGGCGGCCGGTTCGATGTATCCGCCTATCGCTTACCGCCTAAAGCCTATCCTTCACATATTTGAGCGTTAAACGTTAAGCGTTGAGCGTTCATCGGGGCGAGGCTTTCATTTGTCGTGATGGAAGACGAAGTGCTGCGTGAGGCGCTTTCAACATTTCTCCCGCGAAGCGGGACCCTGGCTCGTCACATGTCACTCGTCACTTGTCACATCCGACGACAGCCCTTCCTTACTCACCACTTGACCAGAATTTGGTCACGGTTAGGACTAGCCTCATGAACATGCTGACGGTATCCAAGGCCAAGACCCACTTCAGCGGAATTGCCCGGAAAGTCGTGCGTTCGAAAAAACCCGTGATCGTGCGCGTGCCGAATGGATTTGTGCAAATTGCGCCCTACGAGCTTCCGGAAGAGGTTCCTCCGGCGCGGCGCGGATCGCTGCGACTGAGCCCCACCGAGTTGAAACTGCACAATTCGTTCGGGGAGTCGTTGTGACGCTGCACCGCTGGGATGTTGTCTTTCTCCGGGTCGACGACAAGGACCCGACGGGTCATCCCGCGGTGATTCTGTCGGGTGAGAACACGTTGGAAGACCCGAAACAACAGCGGTTCAATGTTGTGTTGGGCACCAAGAAGCCGCCCGCGGCGTCGACCGGCGAGCACCAGGTGGTGTTGAGCGGGGCCGATGGCTTGGAGCACCTGACTCAGGTCGACTGTTCGCTCGTGTATGTGGCGAGAAAGGCATCGATCATCAGGCTGGCAGGCGCCGTCGGCTACGAACGTCGTCGCGAAATTCAGCGAAAGGTGCGCGCGTATCTCGGACTGGGGTGAGATCGGGCTCCGTCCGTAACGCCGTCAACCTGACCGCAGCTCGATGACGCGAAATCCGAACCGACCTTGCAGTCTGGTCAAAGCCTCCGACCCTCCATCGATTCCGACGCGCGAAGCGCGCCCCTTCCCGTCCTTCGCGACCTTCTGTAAAATGGCTTGGCCCGATTTTGGTTTCGGCAAATCCTCCGACGATCCGACACTCCGTCGCCCCGTCGCTCCAACCCAGCAAACCGGTTGAACAGAAGGCCGGGCGAAGCGCGAAGGGGAAGCCCAGCCAGCCGCAAAGCGCACCAGCATCGCGCGCACCGCGCTCGTCGCTCGTCACACGTCACTCGTCACTCGTCACTCGTCACTCGCACCCGGCCGCTTGACACGAGGTCGATGGCGTAAGACGGTAAGACATGACCACGACGCTTTCCAGCAAGGGACAAGTCGTTTTGCCGGTTGCGGCGCGCAGGCGACTCGGGCTGAAAGCAGGCGCCCGCTTCGACTGCCGCGTCCAAGGCAGCCAAATTGTGCTTACTCCCGCCGAAACGAAGCGTGCTCGTTCCCGTTTCGTGAAATCCAAGCTCACGGGATTGGTTGTCACCCAAGGTGCCCCGAATGCCCCCCTGGTAACCAGTGACCAGGTGAGGGCACTGTTGGCCGACTTTCCATGAGATATCTGCTCGACGTTAACACGCTCGTTGCGCTGGGACATACCTTGCACGCCCATCACGGACGGGCGGAGCAATGGCTCAAGAAGGTAACCGCGACTGCGGAGGTGCTCGGCACCTGCTCGATTACTGAACTTGGATTCGTGCGCGTCAGCGTGCAGGCGGGCCTTCAACCCGACGTGAGTACCGCGGCAACGGCCCTCCAGAAGCTAAAGACCTCCAGTCCGGTCAAAGCAGAACTCTGGCCGGATGGCTTGGGCGCTGACCGGATTCCCAAACACGTCAAGAAACCGGCCGAACTGACGGACGGTCATTTGTTGGAATTGGCCCGTGCCTATAACGCACAACTCGTGACGCTCGACCGCGGCATTCCTGGCGCACTGTTCATTCCCTGATGCAGTCAAACCCAGCAAACCGGGTGAACAGAAGGTCGCGAAGAGCGCGAGCCGTGCAGAGGAAACCGGTAATAAACGCGGATGGACGCTGATGTCAGAGGAGGATTTTCGTGTGATTCGTGTGTTTCGTGGGCCGCTGTCTCTCGACCAAACCACGATCCGCGCCTGGTTCTTGATCGCTCGCCACTCGTCCCTCGCCACTGGTCACTTGTCACCTGTCACTAGCGTGACCGCAAGGCGCGCACGAAGCGTGGTCGAAACCCTGGCTCGTCACATGTCACTCGTCACTTGTCACACCCGACGACAGTGGTCCGTAGTCACGTCACTTGTCACTCGTCACACGTCACTCGCGACAGCGTGTCGTCCCCGCACGCCGCTCGTCACATGTCACTTTGATAGTCCGTAGTCCGTGCTCCCGTCGTCCTGTCGTCCCCATCCGCCCCGCTCGTCACATGTCACTCGTCACTTGTCACATCCGACGACAGTGGTCCGTCGGCAACGCGTTCGGCCTTTGGCTTGGGCAAGCGCGCTGATGAATTTTGCGGCAAGGAGAATTTCTTTTCACTTCATTTTGAATTGAAATCGGCCTAGGAAAACTTCTGACTGACCGGCGATTGGCCTCCGTTCCCACAACTGCCGCACGCCGTGGACGCGCATCACGACCGCCCGAACGGGCGACGGTCGCGGCGTTGCCGGCGGTTGAGGGGCAAGCGGCAGAGGGCAGAGGGCTTGGGGTTACGGACGGCGAAGGCCCGACCGCTGACGCTCTGTCGGTCCGACGCTCCGACCCTCCTAATCCCTCCGCCGTCAGCCATCCGCCATCTGCCGTCAGCTTGGTCATCCCCAACGGCCGCGCCACCGACGTCGTTGCTTTCGAACGCGAGGTCGTCTCGTTTTTCGTCGAGGCGGCCGACCTCCTTGGCGTTCCGAAGTCCGTCGCCGCCATCTACGGCATCTGCTTCGCCAGCCCTGAACCGCTGGGATTCGCCGAAATTGACGCCCGGCTGGACATCAGCACCGGCTCGATCAGCCAGGGGCTTCGGATCCTCCGCGAAGTAGGGGCGCTAAGAGTATCGGACGGACCGGCAGCGGGGTCCTTGGTCCGTAGTCCGTTGTCCGTAGTCCCGCGCACAGCGCGCCCGCGCGAGCGGTACGAGCCCGACTTGGAACTCCGCAAACTCGCCGGCCATTGGATCGAGGAGCGGCTGGAGAAGCAGCTCAAGGCGGGCAGCAACCGTTTGCGGACGCTGAAGGCCGCCGTGGCTGCCGAGAGTAGTGCCGGTGCCAAGGCATTGAAACAGCGGCTGAAATACCTGCAAAGCTGGCACGACAAGAGCAGGGCGTTGCTGCCGATTATGAAAACGTTTTTGAGGATATAGGAATAGGAGATGGGGGATGGGAGATGGGACTGGGTTCGGTAGTACATGATCATTAAACAGCGCAGCGTTATCTCGCCTCCAAGTCGGAAGCGACGGGGCGAAGCTCTGCGAAGCGGCGGTTTCGCTCTTGTGGAGGGACCGGCTCCGTCCGGTCCACGACAACATGGAAAACCGACACGACTGAGGCGTTCTTCGAAGCGCTGCCAGTTTTGATCCGCAATCATTCCTTTGCCCTGATTCCCCTGTCCCCTGGCCACCCGTGTCTTCGACAAAGGAATGGGGACAGAGGAATACGTCACCGAACTTCCGACCCAGAGCACTTGGTCCTTGGTCTCTGGTCCCTGGTCCGGCGGCGCCCCAGGTCTTGACCGCGCACTGAATCGAAACATGCTTCTGCCATGCGCCAGTTGACCGCAATTTTGCATCCCGGCGATCCCGATGAAGGAGGATTTTGGGCTACGTGTCTCGAGGTTCCGGGAGCCAACGGGCAAGGTGAAACCAAGGATGCATGCCTTGCTAGTCTTACCGAGGCGGTGAGATTGCTGTTGGAGATTGAGCGGGAGCAAGCACTCGCCGCTGATCCGGGGGCGGAGGAGATTGCCATTGCGGTATGAAACGGCGGGAATTGCTGGCGCACATGCAAGCACATGGCTGCCAGTTCCTGCGCGAAGGGGCCAATCATTCCATCTGGGTCAATCCCGCGACAGGGCGCAAAGAAGCCGTCCCTCGGCATAGTGAAATCAAGCGCCATCTGGCGCGGTCCATTTGTCGCAATATGGCGATTGCGGTGCCAAAGGGCGCGTGAGGTTGGAACCGCGCAGAAACGTGCGTCTCCGTTATATCCGTTGCCTCAACTAAGAATGCCTGGAACGAGTCTCAAGCTGCCCGCTCTGCCGGGTTCTCAGCATTCGTTAGCCGGCTGACCGTGTATGGGCTGCCCATGTGCAGCGCTCGGGCCAGCCACTGATTCGTAGCTGTCGTCGTTCTCTTCATTTCCGCGGCAATGACCACCTTCCAATCCGCCGACTTCGGATCGCGCGCCACGTCGATCCCGGTTTTCCCCGCGGCGGCCAGCAGGCCTGCGAACACCGCTTCGAGCTGTGCCACCCGCGCGTCCTCGAGATCGTGTTCTCCGCGCTCCAGTGACGTGGCCGCCTCGCGATGCTCTTCCACCAGTTGTTGCTTGAACTCTCGTGTCCCGAGCACCCATCCCTTCCCCATCCGATCGAAACGCAGCCGCTTTTGCTCGGCCGTGTCGGCGGAAAGCCATGCCAGGTACTCGCCGTACTTGCGCCGGCCGCTGGGCGTGTCCGCCAGACCGCCGGCGTGTTCGAGGCAGGCCATGGGCCGAAACCAGCTGGCCCGCTCTTGAGGATTCGCCAGCCACCGCAAGCTGGACCACGCCCATTCGTGCAGCCGTTCGACGGTCGTCATCCCGGCCCGGACCGCATTGAGGTGGATGTAATGGCAGAGCGGTCCGAGTGCGTCGCCAGGATCGACCACGAAACTCTTGTAGCGCCCTTGGAAGAGGTGGCCGCATTCTTGGCGATACCGATTGAACCGGGTGGCAAACGTGCCCTGCAACCATTGCATGCCCGCGACCAGATTTGCTTCCGGCGTTTCGAGCGCCAGATGGTAGTGGTTCGACATGATACACCACGCATGCACTTGCCACCGCGCCTTCGTGCATGCCTCGTCCAGACAGGCGAGAAACGCCAGCTTCGCCCCATCATCCCGAAAGATCGCCGCGCGATAATTGCCGCGGTTGATGATGTGGTACACCGCCCCTTCGTATTCGAGACGCAGCTTCCGGGCCATGCCCGTCACCATGCCGGCACTGGAGCAAGCGTCAACAGCAAACAGCAAGGCCTGACCCCTTTTGCCTGCCCCGCTGGCCGCGTCTCGCAGCCAGTGTCGGACGATTACGATCTCCTGCTGGTTTCAACGGCGCACGATGAGTACCGGCGGCACGACTTCAGCAGCTTCGCGATCCCGATCGTCGATACGCGCAACTGCGTGTCACGCGCCTCGCGATTGTATTATCGCGCCTGAAATGAACCTTGTTTGTCAGTCCCTCTGAGGATCTTTAGTTGTCATCACCGGTGGCCTTGGCCGGCTGGCACCTGCTTCACGATCACCTGCAGAGCATCACGGCCGGAATCGAGTTGCGCCTCCAACCGACAGTCGATATAATGCAAGATCCGGTTGCGTAGTTCGAGAGCGGGCACAAAACGATCGCGGCGCTCAAGCGGCGATTGTACCACTTTCAGGACGCCAATTTCACGCAGCACTTTCAAATCCTGGCTGATGGAACCGGAACTGATATCGAGCCACTCGCGAATCTCGCTGAAGCCGAGCGGCGTCGGATTGGCAACGCAAATTCCGTCGATTGCAGCCATTGATTTCGGCACTCCAAGCAATTCGGCCGCGCCAACAAAAAACTCACCAGCGCCCGCTCAATGTAGACGATGTCCGCCGCCCGGCCATCATTTAAGCTCCAAATCATTGCGCCTCCCCCGGGAAGCTTCTGGCGAAGCCTTAAGGCCGGGTGCAAAAACTAATTCCG
>Ga0080064_1007924_pt1 | contig 10404 bp, 12 predicted proteins | sample Subgrocontami54m_FD_69260 | JGI IMG/M metagenome (GOLD analysis project Ga0080064, IMG submission 69260) | Subsurface groundwater microbial communities from S. Glens Falls, New York, USA - GMW46 contaminated, 5.4 m (SPADES assembly) (version 2) ... | reverse complement strand
CATTTGATGAGACCGATCTAGACAAAGCGTTAGCTGAATATGCGCTGCGTAAGCGCCGTTTTGGGAAATAAAATAGTCGACAGTCAACAGCAAACAGCTTACAGAAAGCCTCTCACAATCGTATCTATAACTGTGAACTGTCAGCTGTAATCTGTATACTATATGGGATGTCAGTAATGCTTTTGATTTTAGGTTTAATACTATTTGTGAGCCTGGTGGTGGTGCACGAGTTCGGGCACTTTCTGGCTGCCCGTCGTAGTGGCGTAGAGGTAGAAGAGTTTGGCATTGGGTTTCCGCCCCGCGCATGGGGTAAAAAGCTTAATAGCGGGCTACTGCTTAGCATCAATTGGCTTCCTTTAGGCGGCTTTGTGCGGCTCAAAGGCGAGCATAGTGCCGATACAAGACCAGGAAGTTTCGGCGCTGTGTCATTAAAAAACAAAACCATCATTATGCTGGCTGGTGTTGTCATGAATCTGCTGGCGGCCTTTGTTTTGCTGATGTTTCTGGCATGGGCAGGGATGCCCAAACTGATTGACAATCAGTTTACCGTAAGCCGCGACACCAAAGTTATCAGAAATGATGTGCTTGTGGGCTACGTTGAAGCTGATTCCCCGGCCGCCAGAGCTGGCCTACTACAGCGTGACCAACTACTAGGTATTGGTCAAATTGGCGAAATGGTAACTATTCAAAGTGCCGACCAGCTTCCTGAGGCCACCAAAAAGTTTGCAGGTCAGCAGATACTGGTTACTGTTCGCCGCGACGGCAAGGAACAGGCAGTAAACGTCAAGCTTCGCTCAAGCATGGAAGTGGAGGCCAGCAAAAAAACCAATGATCCCAAAGGCTATCTTGGTATTGCTCCAACAGAATATACGCTGCGGCGATCTACCTGGTCGGCGCCAGTGGTGGCAGCGGGTCTTATAAAACAGTTCACGATTATGACGCTCCAAGGCCTGGGCCATGCCCTAGGAGCTTTGGTGAGCGGTAACGGCACCAAGGCCAGCGAGCAAGTGGCTGGGCCAGTTGGCATCTTTGCCCTTCTCAAAGACGGGAGCCTGCTTGGCTACCAATTTATTATTATGATTATTGCCCTCATTTCACTGACCTTGGCCATAATAAATGTTTTGCCCATTCCGGCACTCGATGGCGGACGACTATTTGTAACCTGGCTGTTTAGACTTTTGCGCAAACCGCTGAACAAAAAGACTGAGGAATGGATTCACGGTACTGGCTTTGCGCTTTTGATGGTACTGGTTGTGTTGATTACCATAGTTGACATTAAACGGTTTTTTTAATCATGACTCCATTAAGTTGGGCAACACCGCTCTATCTACTGGCACTCTACGGGGCGGTTAGGTTTTTTGCCAAACCCGCCCGTCAGGCACCTTCGGGCAAAGTAGCTTGGACACCACTCGAATCAGTGACAGTTACCCTGGCTATTTACTTTGGTGCCCAATTTCTTGGCGGTTTGCTGGTCGTCGCGTATCCGCTCTTGCGCCACTGGAACGAGGCGCAAATCAACGACTGGTTTACCAATAATACTGTTGGCCAGTTTGCGTTAGTCGCGGTTATCGAAGCTCTGACACTGGGGCTGTTGTATATATTTCTCAAGCACCGTCAAAGTGGGGTTAAAGCTATTGGTCTGCGAAAACCGCAGTGGCGTGATGCGGGCTATGCCCTTATAGGCTTTGGTTTGTATTTTTTGCTGTACATTGTTCTAATCAACGTCGCCAAAAGCCTAGTGCCAAACCTTGATTTGGAACAACAACAGCAAATTGGCTTTGAACAGGCACGTGGCTTACAACTGGCCCTGGTTTTTGTCAGCCTGGTTATTTTGCCGCCTTTTGTCGAGGAACTGCTGGCTCGTGGCTTTTTATACACCGGGCTCAAAAATGGTTTGCCAAAAATCTGGGCAGTACTGGTTACCAGCGGTCTTTTTGCCGTAGCCCATTTGCAAGCCGGTAGCGGTAAGCCACTTCTTTGGGTGGCGGCCGTCGATACCTTTACACTGTCACTTGTACTGATTTACCTGCGTGAGAAAACAGGCGGCCTGGTAGCTCCCATAGGACTGCATATGGTCAAAAACTGCTTGGCTTTCCTGAGTTTGTTTGTTTTTCATTTACTCTAACGATACAATTGCAGGCAAGAGAACCGTATGAGACTATCTAAACTTTTTACCAGAACACGCAAGACAATACCAGCAGGCGAAACCGCCAAAAACGCCCAGCTGCTTATAAAAGCTGGCTTTATTCATAAAGAGATGGCAGGAGTTTATGCCTATTTGCCGTTGGGGCTTCGTGTCCTTGACAATATCTCCCAAATTGTACGCGAAGAAATGGACGAAGTAGGCGGCCAGGAAATCCGTATGACCACGCTGCAGCGCAAAGACCTATGGGAACGCACCGGACGTTGGGATGACGCCGTGGTGGACATTTGGTTCAAAAGCACGCTCGCTAATGGCACCGAGGTTGGTCTTGGCAACACCCACGAGGAACCGCTCACCAGCATGCTGACGGATTTTGTTAACTCGTATAAGGATTTGCCATTCTTGATTTATCAAATACAAACCAAATTTCGCAATGAACTACGTGCCAAAAGTGGGATTTTGCGTGGCCGCGAGTTTTTAATGAAAGACATGTACAGCTTTGCCCGTACCCAAAAGGAGCACGAGAAGTTATATGAACAGGTCAAGCAAGCCTACATTCGGGTCTATAAGCGACTTGGTTTGGGCGACCAGACCTATATAACATTTGCCAGCGGCGGCAGTTTCAGCAAATTTAGTGATGAGTTTCAGACACTCAGCGAGGCGGGCGAGGATACTATTTACTTGGATGCGGACAGGCGTGTAGCGGTAAACGAAGAAGTCTATGGTGATGATGTTCTTGAGGAACTTGGACTACATAAAAGCGGGCTCAAAAAAGCCAAGGCCGTAGAAGTCGGTAACATTTTTAATCTCGGCACCAAATATTCCAAACCGCTGGGCCTGGAATTTGCCGACGAGCATGGCGCCAAACAACCAGTTATTATGGGCTGTTATGGCATTGGTATTTCCAGAACGATGGGTGTCATCGCCGAAGTTATGAGTGACAATAAGGGCCTAGTCTGGCCCCAGAGCATCGCCCCAGCTTTGGCAACAATTGTGAGGCTTGGCGACAGTCCTACAGTAGCCAAAGCCGCCGATAAACTTTATAAGGACTTGACTGCTGAGCGCATTACTGTACTATATGATGACCGAGATTTGCGTCCGGGCGAAAAGTTTGCCGATGCCGATCTCATGGGGATACCGTACAGAATCGTCATTAGCGAAAAAACGGTTGCCGGCAAAAAACACGAGCTAAAAGCACGTAATAAAGATCATGTACAGCTGCTTAGCTTGGATGATATAGCAAAAACCTTGGTTGATAAAAATAGAACCTCTGCATAAGTAGGGCGACTAACAGGGCTCAGTATTAAGACTAATAAATTAGGAGCAGCGGACTAGTATGAAGAAACAGTTTTACCTGACTAAAGAAGGCGTGGAAGAGCTCACTAACGAGCTCAAAGACCTATTGGCGCAGCGTGGTCCAATTGCCGAACGCATAAAGACTGCCCGCGAATTTGGTGACCTCAATGAAAATGCTGAATACAGTTCAGCTCGTCAGGAACAAGAGCGAGCGGAAGGCCGGATTATCGAAATTGAACATATTTTGCAAAACGTAGAAATTATCACTAGACCCAAAGGCGATGCCAGGGTGCAGCTCGGGTCGGTCGTGAAGCTTAAAGCCAATGGCAAAACCAAACAGTTCCAGGTTGTCGGTACAGTTGAAGCTGACCCCTTGCATGGCAAAATTTCTGACGAATCACCCATTGGCCAACAGCTTATGGGCAAAGAAGAGGGTGACAAGGTAGAGATCAAGGTCAACGCCGAAACCATTGCCTACAAAATCATCGATATTTCCTAATTGTTTCTTAACCTCTGGGCTAGTTTAACAGACAGCTTAAATACTACGTTTTATGTCCGATCGGACCAAAAGTGTGGTGTTTGGTGAATATTCGGCATCATTTATGTTTAGTAAAAGCGAAAGTATAAACTATACTGAAAATGACTAGGTAACAAGAGTGTAGCTGAAAATGAAATGGCTAAATACAATCGTTGACGAAGTTGTAAAACGTCATCCTGACGGCGAAATTATTATTGAAAGTGGTATATCGCCGTCCGGGACCTATCACATGGGCTACTTACGAGAGATTATCACCTGTGACGCTATCAAAATTGAGCTAGAACATCGTGGCCGTAAAGCCAGGCATATTCATTTTGTGGACGATCTGGACGGTTTTAGAAAAGTGCCGGCCGGTGTGCCCCCGGAGTATGAAAAATATTTAGGTAAGCCACTGTGTGACATGCCCGTACCCGATGGTTCCAATCAATCATATGCTGACTACCTACTAAAAAGTTTTTTGGACAGTGTCGAAAAGCTGGGTATCAATATAGACGTAATGCGTAGCCACCAAAAATATCGCAGTGGCTTTTTTACCCCAGCTATAGAAAAAAGTCTGGAGCATGTTGATAAGGTGAAGAAAGTGCTGGAGGACGTTTCGGGTCGTAAGCTCGACCACCAGTGGTCACCAATCCAGGTCAACGAAGGCGGGTATCTGAAAAAGCGACCGTTCGTAGGTATTGATAGCAGTAAAAAAGAAATTACCTATCTGGATTTAGGCGGTAAACAGCAGACCATTGGCTATGCAAAGGGTGACGTTAAGCTAGACTGGCGGCTAGACTGGCCGGCTCGCTGGTGGCTGATGACTGTACGGGTAGAACCCTTCGGGCGTGACCATGCTACTAAAGGCGGTTCATATGATACTGGATCGGCTCTCATGGAAGAAGTCTTTGGAACCGAAGCACCTTTGCCCGTGCCATATAATTTTATCAACAGAGCTGGCGAAACCAAAAAGATGAGCGCTAGCAAGGGCAATGGCATAGAGATGAGCGAAGTGGTGAGCGTCTTGCCGCCTGAAGTGATGCGTTATTTTATTCTTCGCACCGCGCCAGATAGGTTGCTTTTCTTTGACCCGCAGAGCGGGGTGGTGCGACTAATTGATGAGTTTGCTGAACTGCTTGCAAAAGAGCATAAATCACTCAGCGAAGAACAATTAATTACGCTTTGTACCGATGGGCTCGACCAGATCACTGTGAGCAATGTGCCATTTTCGCACCTTGTGGCCAGCTATCAGGCAGCGTTGAAGGATCCAAGCAAAACCAGGCAGATTATTGAACGTACAGAGCACGCTAAAAGTGTCAAAGGACAGGCCAAAATCATTGAAGCTGAGTTGCAGTTTATAGATGAATGGCTAAAACGTTGGGCGCCTGACGATGTAAAGTTTGAGCTGTCAAAGAAACTTCCCGCGCACAAGTTTAGTATTCAACAATCAAAATTTCTCAAAGACCTAGCTGGCAAAATTGAAAATGCCCCTAAAAATGCCGATGGGGAGTGGTTCCACCAGGCAATATATAATTTGAAAGACGACGGTGGGCCTGGACCCAAAGAAATGTTCACCACATTGTACCGGGTGCTTATAGGCAAGGATTCTGGGCCGAGGGCTGGCTGGTTCCTGAGCATCTTACCGCGTAATTGGCTCATCAAACGTTTACGCCTGGAAGCATAAAGCTTGACAGAATATTATAATAATATTACAATGTAATAGATGAAGATTCAAAGCATCCAAAAAGTGATAAAAGTTGGTGATAGCAAGGCCGTTACCTTACCAGCTCGTGATCTGAAAGTTGCTGGTATAGATACCGGCGACGATGTTAAAGTTACGGTTGAATCGTTGCGCAAAAAGACCACCGGACAAGGAAAATTAATGCGCGAATACGAAGCATTCAAACAGCAATACGGCCAAACACTCAAAAACCTGTCTGACAGATGAAATATCTCAGCTTGGAAGAAATTCTGCGGCTTCACTTCGCGGTAGTTGAGGATTTTGGTGGTTTGCACGGCGTACGTGACGAAAGCCGGTTGCAATCAGCCGTTGCAACACCCAAACAAGTAATTTTTGGTCAGATACAATACAAGAGTGTCCATCAAAAAGCAGCAGTCCATCTGCGCAATATTATCGCTGATCATCCGTTTGTAGACGGTAATAAACGGACGGCAGTAACCTGTACTGGCATTTTCTTGATGCGTAATAATTATCCCCTAAATGCTAGTTCGAAAGAGCTTGAGGACTTTGCGGTCCGGGTGGCGGTAGAGCATCTATCGGTTGAAGAAATCGCAGCGTGGCTAAAGCGCCATAGTAAAATAAAATCATGAAGGATGACAAAGCCATATTCGCAGCCGGCTGTTTCTGGGGAGTGCAGTTTTATTTTGACCAAGTACCAGGCGTAGTAAAAACAACTGTTGGCTACACTGGCGGGCATACCAAAACCCCAAGTTACGAACAAGTTTGCACCCATACCACCGGCCATGCTGAAGCCGTACTGGTTGAATTTGATACCAAAAAGGTCAGCTACGAAGTACTACTAAAACAATTCTTTCGGATGCACGATCCCACACAATTAAACAGGCAAGGTTCAGACGTTGGTGACAGCTACCGCTCAGCCATTTTTTATTTTGATAGCGAGCAAAAAAAGTTAGCTGAAAAAATCAAAGAAGAATCACGGCCGAATTTTGATAAACCAATTGTCACGCAAATTGTACCAGCGACAGAGTTTTACGGGGCAGAGGACTACCACCAAAAATACACTGGGCGTACTGGTAGAGGAATGTGTCACATTTATTACGCACCGGTAAACTAGAACCCATCTCAGAATAATTTTGTTATCAGAAAGTGAGACAATTTTGAGCGAAAACCGTGAAACACGAGGAGGCATAACCAAAGTTACGTTGACGAGTGGTGAATGGTTTGCAGCCAAAATTGGCCAGTTTATGACCCAAAACTTTATTTTGAGATGGGTTCTAGGCTTTGTGGCAGGCCTGCCCAGCACTAAGCTCTGCTGTAGTGCTGTGGTGACACACCCTATAAAGCCATCACATAATGTATACTTGTAATATAAACGGGAGCCAACATGGCCGAGACCTTCAGCGATCCTTTTTCCGACCCCTTTGGTGATAGGTTTGTTTTGCAATCAGGTGAATTCGTGCCTGCTGATCGAGCGCGGGCATATGGCTGTGTCGCAGAGGTAGCGATTGATGCCGGCTTTTATCAAGAGCAGGATCCAGTGGTTCGTACACAAAAGTTGCAAAAATGGTGGACTGAAAACTCTGACAACGGAATAGTATCAAGACTATGTGCAGACGACTTCCTAAATCGGGGTATTATATCCAGCGACCAGCACGACGCTTTTATTAATTCATAGAGAACATGTTATAGTTCTAGCCATGGCTAAAAAGAAGAAATCATCTAATGCAAAAACCAAAAAGGCAACTGTCAAAACAACTTCAGTTAGCAGAACAGTAAAAACTAGCAAGAAAATTACGTTCCCAAGTCTCAACCAATGGAATCTTGGTCTCACTGCGCTACATGCCATGCAGGGTATTATTGTTCTAATTTTGGCTAAGGCTTCCACCTTGCCGATTACCACACATTACCTGACTGTTGATACGCTTGCCACAAAAAGCACAGGACAACCGGTATTGGCACAAGCTGTGCGGCATTTGTTTGATATAAATCTGGCATACATTGTGATTGCGTTTTTCTTGATGTCTGCCGTAGCACATCTGATTATTGCCACCTCATACCGTAAACAATATGAAGCTGATTTACAAAGGGGCATCAACAAAGCACGTTGGATTGAATATAGCATAAGTGCCAGTACCATGATGGTCGGCATAGCACTACTCAGCGGTGTCTACGATATATCGACGCTTATTACAATATTTGCGCTTATTCTAGTCATGAATCTTATGGGGCTTGCTATGGAAATACATAACCAGACCACCAAACGCACCAACTGGTTAAGCTACCGGGTGGGAGTCATTGCCGGAATTATACCGTGGCTTGTGATTGCTATGTACCTAAAAGGGGCAGTCGCATACGGCTCTGGTGTACCGACATTTGTGTACTGGATTTACGGCAGCATGTTCGTATTGTTCAGTAGTTTCGCCTTTAACATGTACTTGCAGTATAGGCGCAAAGGCAAATGGGCGGATTATCTTTATGGCGAGCGAGTATACATGATTTTGAGCCTGGTAGCTAAAAGTACCTTGGCCTGGCAGGTTTTTGCAGGTACGCTTCGCCCCTGAATGAGCAATATAATCTGGGATTTTGACGGAACCTTGGCGGACAGCCTACCGCTTGTAGCTGATTTGTTTTACCAGTTCTCCAAGCGCAAGCCATTTACACAGCAACAAATTGAAGCCATGCGTAACATGACGCTCAAAGAAGTGCTACAGCACGTTAATGTGCCTCTATGGCGTCTGCCAGGACTTTTAGTACAAGGTAGGGCTGCAATTGGCAAACGCCTTAACGAAGTACCACTATTTGATGGTGTAGAATCTGTGTTGCATGAGCTCCATAAGGCTGGCCACAACGCGGTGGTGATGAGCTCTAATAGCTCCGACAATATACGTCGTTTTTTAAAAGCCAAAAATATAGACAGATACTTTATAGGCCAACATGGCAACACAGGTATTTTTAGCAAAACCAAAGCCATGAAAATGATTCTGAGGAAATACCATTGGATAGGAGCTGAGACGTATGCTATAGGCGATGAAACGCGTGACATTGATGCCGCCCACAAGGCTCACCTTACCTCCATAGCTGTGTCTTGGGGCTACAATGGCCCGAAGATCCTCAAAACTCATAAACCTGACTTTTTGGTAGCGCAACCAGCTGACATAATAAAACTGCTACAATAGTTGCAACATGGGAGCCAACAATTATTGGGTTGAGCGGAACAAACCGTACCAGCCAGGGCAAACAGCGCCCTTCAAAATCAGTCGTAGTAAGATTGAGCTCTACATGCAGTGTCAACGTTGTTTTTGGTTAGATGTTCGGCTCAAAATCAAACGCCCCAACGGCCCGCCATTTCAGATCAATAAGGCTATCGATGAACTGCTCAAAAAAGAATTTGATAGTTTTCGCCAAAAACAGGAACCGCATCCTTGGATGACGGATAATGAGATAAAGGCGATTCCCATGCAGCATCAAGATTTGGATAAATGGCGTCATAATTTTACTGGTGTCTTTACGCTACACGAACCGACCAACCTGCATATCTTTGGCGCGATAGATGACGTGTGGGAAAGCGAAGACGGCCAATTGATAGTGGTTGATTATAAGGCCACCTCCAAAGCAACAGAGGTAAGTATCGACGCTGAGTGGCAGATAAGCTACAAGCGACAGCTAGAGGTATATCAATGGCTACTGCGCCAAAATGGCTTCAAGGTTAATGACACGGGCTATTTTGTGTATACAAATGGGCGTTTAGATTTAGAGGGATTCTTTGATAAGGTAGAGTTCAGAACCAAGATTATCCCATATAATGGCGATGACGGCTGGGTAGAACCGACAATTATCAAGATGAAGCAATGTATGGAAGCCGATATACCAGCGGTAGGTACCGCAGCTATGGGCGGCGCCTGCGACTTCTGCACCTACGCCAAAGCCCGCACCGAACTAACACTTGCCTCAATCCAAAGCGGTAAAAAACCAAAGCGCTCTAAGGTATAATGAGTGCACTATGCTAGATATTCAGTTTATCCGGGATAACGCTGAACTTGTAAAAGAAAAAAGTAAACAAAAAGGCTATGAAGTTGAAGTTGATCATTTGTTACAGCTAGATAACCAAAGACGTGAGTTAATCCAACACATTGAAAGTGAACGAGCTTCAAGGAATGTCCATTCAGCTTGGGTTGGAAAAGAAGGTGGACCGTCTTCTGAAGACAATCGGCAAAAGGGTAGGGAAATAAAAGAAAATATCGCGAAATTCAATACAGAACTCGAGACAATAGAAAAAGATTTTCAAAACCTGCTAAAAACCGTGCCGAATATACCCCTAGATGACGTTCCGATTGGGGCAAGTGAGGCCGAAAATAAAGTGGTCAAAGAAGTTGGTGAAAAAAAGCACTTTAACTTTGAGCCAAAAACCCACTGGCAACTGGCCGAAAAGCGAGGATTAATTGACAAAGAGCGTGCTGCCAAAGTAGCTGGCACGCGGTTTGCCTATATTAAGGACGGTTTGGTTGAACTGCAATTTGCCATTATCCAATATGTGCTACGAACACTAGGTGACGAAAATGTGCTCAACAAACTCATTGACGAAAATAACCTACACCTCGATTCAAAACCATTTCGACCCATACTGCCACCCTTTATGCTAAGGACAGAGGTGTATGACGCTATGGATCGGCTCGAGCCGCGGGACGATAGGGATAAAAGGGGGGAGGATAATGACAAATTGTTGCTGGGAGGGAAGGGGGAACAAAC
>Ga0080064_1007923_pt1 | contig 10404 bp, 11 predicted proteins | sample Subgrocontami54m_FD_69260 | JGI IMG/M metagenome (GOLD analysis project Ga0080064, IMG submission 69260) | Subsurface groundwater microbial communities from S. Glens Falls, New York, USA - GMW46 contaminated, 5.4 m (SPADES assembly) (version 2) ... | reverse complement strand
GGGGGGGCGGCGGGTGGGAAGGGGCGCCGCAAAAGCCGGTGAGCCTCTTTACAGGGAGCGCTGCGCCGCCTGCCGCCGAGTGTGGCTGCCGCGCTTGGCCTCTTTCCGTCGATGACGTGGCGAACGCTGTGTGCCAGAACGCCCGAACGAACGCCCGCCGCAACGGCTCGGCGCATGCGGGGGGGTTTGCTCACCGGCTGCGCTCAGCGCGTGTTCTTCGGCCAGGTCAACCAGGCGGCCGCGCGCGTGTTGGCCGCGGAGGGCTGCGACGTGATCGCGCCGGCGCGCCAGGGCTGCTGCGGGGCGCTGGCACTCCACGCCGGGGATCGAGAGGACGCGCGCGAGTTCGCTCGGCGGTTGATCGACACGTTCGACGCGGCCAACGTGGAGCGGGTCGTCGTCAGCACGGCTGGCTGTGGATCGGCGATGAAGGAGTATGGCGAGCTGCTCGCCGACGATCCGGCGTGGGCAGCACGTGCGCAGGCGTTTGCCTCACGGGTTCGCGACATCACCGAGGTGCTCGTGGAGCTTGGGCCCGCGCAGGCGCCCCGCCATCCCGTCGCCATGCGAGCGGCGTATCACGACGCCTGCCACCTCGCGCACGCGCAGGGCATACGGAAACAACCGCGTGACCTGCTCACCGCCATTCCCGGCCTCACGCTCGTTCCGCTTGCCGAGAACGACGTGTGCTGCGGCAGTGCCGGCATCTTCAATCTGGTCCAGCCGGAGATGGGCGCGGAGCTCGGGCGCCGCAAGGCGGTGAAGATCGCCGAGTCCGGCGCCGATGTCGTGATCACCTCAAACGCCGGCTGCATGTTGCAGATCGCCGCCTCGGGACGCGCGATCGATCAACCACGCCCCGTCCTCCACGTCGTCCAGATTCTCGACGCGTCTATCCGCAATACCGGCGCGGGGTTCGCCGGAAACTGACGCGGGCACGTCGGCCGCGGTTGCGGGCCACGATTGGGAACGCCGAGTCATTCACCATTCAGCTTTCCCGGTTCAGCATTACCGTATTCGTATGGTCTGTATCTTCGTCACCGGCGGCACGTTCGACAAGACGTACGACGAGCTGGGCGGGCGGCTGTCGTTTCGCGACACGCACCTGCCAGAAATGCTCCGGCTGGGACGCTGCCGCGTGGACGTGTCGGTGCGCACGCTCATGATGATCGACAGCCTCGACATGACCGACGCGGACCGCGCGCTCATCGTCCGCCACTGCGCGGAGTGCTCCGAATCACGCGTGGTGGTGACGCACGGCACGGACACGATGGTGGAGACCGCCGCGGCTCTGGCCGTCGGCGTCGCCGGCAAGACGATCGTCCTCACCGGGGCGATGATTCCTTACGCCTTCGGCAGCTCCGATGGACTGTTCAACCTTGGCAGCGCGATCTCGTTCGTGCAGACGCTGCCGCCAGGTGTCTACATCGCGATGAACGGGCAGCACTTCGAATGGAACAGCGTCCGCAAGAATCGCGACACCGGCGTGTTCGAAGCAATCTGACACCTTCACGTCTACGAGCCGCTGAGACGCAAAGGCGCAGAGGGAATCCTTCTTGGTTTTCTCTGCGTCTCGGCGCCTCTGCGGCCACGTACGTAGGGGCTCAACGTCCGCGGTCGAGGGCGAGGCGAGCGCCGAGGCCGACGAAGACTATGCCGGGAATACGGCGAAGGATCATGTCAGGCCGGGTGTCAGGTTCAGCGCGAGCGTGGCGATGAGAAACAGGGGATCGATCAGCATTGCAACAGTCTGTTCCGGCGGGTCTAAAGAGCAAGACCCGCCCTACTCGTGACCACGTATGTCACCGGCCGCACAATCGACGACGTTGTGGATGTAGGTGTCCGTAGGCCGGGTCCTGTTCTTTGGACCCGGCGTTCACGTGACGGCTCCACCACAACTCGAGCCGGCGCCGGCGGTGCAGCCGAAACAGTGCGGCCCGACGGCAATGCGGCGGGTCGCGAGGCTCTGTGGCGTTGCCTCGAAGATCGTGGCCGGCGTACCCGCGCTGGTACCTAGCTCGATCATCTGGTTGAAGTCGCAGTCGTACAGACGGCCGTCCCAACCCACGGAGATCGTCGAGCGGCACATCAGACCCTCGACCGCCGCCGGGTTGAATCCGGCGACCAGCTTCTCCATGTACGCCTCCAGGTTTCCCGATTCCAGCAGGAACTGCAGGAATCGGCTGATCGGCATGTTGGTAATCGTGTACAGCTGGTTGAAGGTCACGCCGTAGCGCCGCATGAGCTCGCGCTTCCAGTCAGCTTCGAGCGCATGTTGCGGCCCGGGCAGGAAAGCGCCGACCGGATTGGTCACGAGGTTGAGCAGAAGACCGGAGCCCTCCACGCCGTAGCCAGCGGCGTTGAACCGCCGCAGCGCCGCAAGCGACGCCTCGAACACACCGCCGCCCCTCTGCGCATCGGTCTGGCGAGACGAGACGGATGGAAGGGAGGCGATGACCTCGACCTGTTGCGCGGCAAGAAAGTCCGGCAAGTCCGCATACCGTGGAAGCTCCACGATCGTCAGGTTGCAGCGATCCATGACGTGCCGGCCGGCCGTACGCGCCCGGCGCACGATATCGCGGAAGGACGGGTGGAGCTCCGGGGCGCCACCGGTGATATCGAGCGTGGGAATGTCGCTCTCCTCGAGGAATGAGAGGCAGGCGTCGACGACGGCGGCCGGCATCACCTCAGTGCGATCCGGCCCTGCGTCGACATGGCAGTGCCGGCACGCCTGGTTGCAGCGCTTGCCGACGTTGATTTGAAGCACCGTGGGGGCCGCGGTGCGTAACGTGGGAAGCCCAGCCGCGGCAAGCGCCTCCTCGAAGGACCGCTCCATCGGCAGTGCCGCCAGCATGGCCCGCTGCTCGCTGGGATCAGCCAGCGGGCTACGGGAGTTAAGAAGCGTGAGCAATGCCATGATGTTTTGAACCACGAAGGTCACGAAAATCACGAAGCATCAGTTTGCTCTTCTCTTCGTGTCCTTCGTGGTTCCCTGATCCCTGATCCCTGATTCCCGATCCCCAACTACATCGACAGCTTATCCACGTGACTCCGCATCTGGACGCCGTGTACCAATGAGGCGCCGCCTCGGATGGCCGCGGCCACATGGACGGCTTCGGTCATCTGCTCCGGCGTGGACCCTTTCTCCAGGCTGGACGTCGTGTACGCGTCGATGCAGTACGGACACTGCACGGCATGCGCGACCGCCAGGGCGATCAGCGCCTTCTCGCGCTCGGAGAGCGCGCCTTCCTTGAACACGGCGCCGTACCACTCGCTGAACTTCTTCCAGAGCTCGGGGGCGTCGTTGCCCATCTCACCAAAGCGCGCGAGATCCTTCGGGTGATAGTACGTGTCCATCGATCGTTCCTCATGGGCGGACCTAAAGGTCCGCCCCTACGGGCCATTTGTTGTGCGCCGTACGTAGGGCGGACCTTCGTGCCGGTCTGTCGTGTGCCGTACGTAGGGGCGGACCTTCAGGTCCGCCTATCCGTCCAGGTCCGCCTACCCTTCGAAGTAGAAGAAATCGTGCTGCCCCGGTGGTGCGGCGCCGCTCAGCCGTGCGGCAAGCGCCACTTGCGCCAGATGCCGTGTTTCGTGAAGGACGATGTGCGTCAGCAGCCGGAGGGGGGTCATCGTGCGAGTCCCCGATTGCGCTGCGATCGTGACCGGCTGCTGTGCCCTCGGCTCATCGAGGTCCGCCAAGTACGCCCGGAGATCGGCACGGACCAGGTCGCCGTACTCGAACAGCGCGTGGAGATCGCCGGCCGCGATGCCCGACGCTTCTGGCGGGGTCGCACCCTGTAGTCGCGACATGTGTCGCCGCTCGACGAGAAAGAGATGATCGAGCACGGCACCGATCGTCGGGAACCGCCCTTCCGGCTGACACGGAATCGACAGCCGCGCAGAGTCCTGTGCGAGCCAGGCCTTCCACTTCCGCCGTTCGTGGTCGCTGTAGTCGAAGAGCGTTTCGAGAGGCGCCGAAATCATTTTCCGAATACCTCAGCGACGGTCATGTGCCGGATTGGCGCGAGATTGAGCGCCTTGATGCCCGGTTCAATCACCTTCCGATCGCCGACAACGAGAATGAGCAGGCGATCGGGCACGAGGTGCGTGGTGGCCGCCTTCAGCACCGCATCGCCGCTGACTGCTTGCACGTTGGCCATGTAGGTCGAAAAATAGTTGTCGGGCAGCGAATAAATCACCAGCTCCTCGAACCGGCGCGACAGGTCGGCGGTCGTTTCGAATTCGCCTGGGAATCCAAGCGCCAGGTTGTTGATCGCTCTGGACAGCTCGTCACGCTCAATCGGCTTCCGGATCGCGGCAAACTCGTTCATGAACTCGCGGAGCGCCTCGGCGGTCTTGTCGGTCTGAACGTTGGCTGCCGCGACGAACGGCCCCGCGGCCAACCGCATGTCGAAGTTCGACGAGGCGCCGTACGTGTAGCCGTGCTTCTCGCGCAGGTTTTGATTCAGCCGTGAGCTGAACGCCCCTCCAAACAGCGTGTTGAGGACCTGAAGGGAGAAATAGTCCGGCGTCGATCGCGCGACGCCCACGCGGCCGATGCGGATGGCGGATTGGGCGGCGCCCGGCTTGTCCACGATCACGATTTCGGCGGCCTTCACCTGAGAAGCCTCAGGCGGGAGAGACCGCTGCGCGCCGCTTCCCTTCCAGGCGCCGAACTCCTGATCGAGCAACCGCGTGACCTCGTCCGCCTTGATCGAGCCCGCCACAACGAAAGCCGCTCTCGACGGCACGAAGTGGGCGGTGTGGAACGCGCGAAGATCCTCCAGCCTCAACGCCGACAGCGACGCCTCCGTTCCGACGGCCGCGGTGCCGTAGCGATGGCTGGGACCGAACACCACGCGCGAAAACGCAGTGACGGCAATCGAGCCGGGCTCATCCCGCGCCTGAAGCAGAGAGGTAAGACGCTCCTGACGCAGCCGCTCGAGATCCGCGCTTGGGAACGTCGGACGAAGTGCCACATCCGCAAGCACCGCCAATCCGTCCTGCAGCCGCGCGACGGGCACGTTCAGGCGCACCGCCGTCGCATCGAACGAGATCCCCGTCGTCACCGTCGCCCCAAGGAACTCGATCGCATCGGCGAGCTCGAGGGCCGTTCGCTTGCCGGCGCCCTCGTCGAGCATCGCCGCCGTGAGGCTGGCAACGCCGAACTTGCCCGCCGGGTCGTCACCGCTTCCGGCGAGGACGACGAGGTTGACCTGCGCGACTGGGACTTCCTGCGACTCCACGATCCAGACGCGCACGCCGTTCGAGAGCGTCCTCTTCTGGATCGACGGGAGTACGAGCTTGGGGGCTTCACCGAGCGCCGGCGGCCGGCTGCGATCTGGTGCCTGCGCGTACGCGGACGCGGCCACCACGAGCAGAAGAATTCCTAAACCACGAAGCACACGAAGATCACGAAGGGTAATGAACAATTCCAGAATACCGATCTTGCTTCGTGCTTTTCGTGCCCTTCGTGGTTGATCCTGTGTGCGATTCGTGGCGGTCACTTCGCGGCCTCCGGCTCCCCGATCAATCCGCCCCGCCGGTCCGCCGGCAGCCATGCCTTGATCGCCGCGTGTACGTCAGCGGGGCGAAGAGCGGTGTAGCGCGCCAGGTCCTTCGCGAAGTAATCCGGCTCGCCGGTGGCGAAGTAGTACGCGTTCAGCTGCTCCGCCTTGCCTCGATAGCTGCCGACGCGCTCCATCTGCCGATAGAACGACGCCTCGATTTGATTGATTGCGCGCTGAATTTCGCGATTGTCTGGCGGCTGCTGCCTGAGCCGCTCGAGCTCTTCGTCGATCGCTTTCTGCAGGTCGGCGATTGATTTGCCAGGGCGGGCGGTGGCCACGATCATGAACGACCCGCTGAGCGCCCCCCCGCTTTGAAACGCGTAGACGTCCTGCGCCATCTGCGTGTCGTAGACCAGCCGCTTGTAGATGCGAGAATTCTTGCCGCCCGCCAGAACCGATGCCGCCACATCGAGCGCCGCCTCGTCAGACGCGAACGATTTCGGCGAGATCCAGGCCAGATATATCCGCGGGAGCTGCACGCGATCCTTGATCGTCTTGCGCTTCGTGGTGTCGAGGCGAACGGCAGGAACCGTCGGCCGCTCGACGGGTGCTCCCCCCGGAATCTCACTGAACCACTTCCGCACGAGCGCCTCGGCCCGATCGAGGTCGATGTCGCCGGCCACGACAAGGCTCGCGTTGTTCGGCACGTAGTACTTCTTGAAGAATTCCACCACGTCCGCATGCGTCGCGGCGGTGAGATCCTCCATGTGGCCGATCGTGGGCCAGCTATACGGATGTCCTGGCGGATAGAGCATGCTGTCCAGCTCGAGGGATGCCATCCCGTACGGCTGGTTGTCGTAGCTCTGGCGCCGCTCGTTCTTCACCACGTCGCGCTGGCCATCGACGCGCTCCGGGGTCATCGTGTCGAGCATGTAGCCCATACGATCGGACTCGAGGAACAGCGCCAGCTCCAGTGCATTCGACGGAACGTCCTCGTAGTAGTTCGTTCGATCCGGCGTCGTCGATCCGTTGTTGCTGCCGCCCGCACCCTCGAGCAGCGAGTCGAATTCGCCTTCAGGTACGTGCTTCGATCCCTCGAACATCAGGTGCTCGAACAGGTGCGCGAAGCCGGTCCGTCCCGGTTTCTCGTTGGCCGAGCCGACGTGGTACCAGAGGTTCACTGAGACGACGGGTACGGTGCGATCCTGGTGAAGGATGACGGTCAGACCATTGGCCAGCTTCACCATGCGATACGGCACCTTGAACGTGACGGGTGCGGGTGCCGCAGGCGGCGCTTGGGCGTGTGTCGGCAGGGAGAATAGAGCGAGCGCCGTAACGAGGGGGAGCAGACGAACAGCAACCGAGCTCATGCTCGTAATGTACACCCTGAGCCGATCTGGGGGCAGTCGGCACATTACCGGGCAGAGGCGCTCGCGCTCCGGTATCGCGGCCGGCGGTCGTGATGGGAGGTGGCCGTGAGCGGTCCTCGTTCAACTGAGGGTCCGAGAGATGCGGGGGATTGCAGTCTTTGTCATCGCCGCCGTTCAGCTGGTCGCCGCCTCACGTGCCGGCGCGCAAGAGCTGGTACTCACACCGTCGAGCCCGCGCGTCTGGGATGCGGCGGTTAAGGTCGCCTGGTTGGCCGGCAACGAGTCGCCGGCCGCCGGCGAGTGGAACGACTGGTACGACGTGCCCGCCGTCTCTTTTGAGGTTGGCCGGCACTGGACCACTCATCTAAAAACCGAAGTGGCGCTGACGGCTGCCGGCGAAGGCAGGTTCTACAGCCAGGAGCGCGTCGACGTGCCGGGGCAGCCGTTTCCCACCTACCGTTTCGCCGAGCATCACGTGCGCAGTACACAGGCGTCCGGTGCGGCGACGTATCAGTTCCTCGAGAACTCGTGGGTGCACCCGTTCCTGACCGCCGGAGTGTTGGTTGACTGGCAGCGTGAGCGGCGCGAGCTGCAGGAACCGTTACCGCTGCGCGGTTCACAGCCCCCGTTCCCGCCGCTGATACGCACCGAAACCGAACGGTCGGTCGAGGTGCGTCCGTTCGTGGGCGGTGGCTTCAAGTTCTACGTCAACGAGCGCGCGTTCATCCGGACGGACGCCCGCCTCATGGTCGGCTCGCCGGGAGTGATCGGGTTCACGTGGCGCGGCGGCGTCGGAGTTGATTTCTGATGGAGCGGGGTTGGCGATATTCCCGGTGGAGCAGTCCCTCAGGGCTGCTTCGCGTCCGCAGCGCTAAAGCGCTGCGCCACCAAACCAAAAGGCAGGGAGTCCGCTATGTTTTTTAGGAACGCCGTCGTTGTGTCGCTGATCCTGCTATTCGGCCTCCCGGTTCGAGCTGCGGCGCAGACGCCACCCGAGGTGTGGCGCGACTTCGCGGGCAGGCTCGCGCCGGGGGCGACTGTCATCTTGCGGCTGAATGGCGGGCAGCGTGTGAAGGCGACGCTCATGCAGGTGACCCCCGGCGCGCTGGTCGTGCTGCCGAAGACGCGGGTTCCTGTTCCACCGCAGCGGATCGGCTACGACGCGATCCGGTCGCTCGAGCCGGACGAGCGCGGCCTGAGTACGGGCAAGGCGGTCGGCCTCGGCGTCGCGGCCGGGGTAGGCGCCTTTCTCGCCATGCTCATGATCGTATTTGCGTCGTTTAATGATTGAGGAAATGCGTCGGGCGAGTCTAAAGACCCGGCCCCTACATGGCGTGGCATAGTCGGAACGATGTTCGGTGCGGTGCTGTCGTAGAAGCGGACCTTCAGGTCCGCCTACCTTAGAATATCTGGGTGGATCGGCCGCTCGTTGCCGTCGTCATGGGCTCGTCGTCGGACTGGGACACGATGAAGCACGCGGTGGAGGTGCTGGAGCAGTTCGGCATCGCCCATGAGCACCATATCGTGTCGGCGCATCGCACGCCGGTGTGGATGGCGGAGTTCGCCAGCAGTGCCGAGGAGCGCGGGCTGCAGGTGATCATCGCAGGAGCGGGTGGAGCTGCGCACTTGCCCGGGATGGTCGCGGCGCACACGACGCTCCCGGTCCTCGGTGTGCCGGTCCAGAGCGCCGCGCTGCAGGGCCTCGATTCGCTCCTCTCAATCGTTCAAATGCCGGGCGGCGTGCCCGTTGGCACGATGGCTATCGGCAAGCCCGGAGCCACCAACGCCGGCCTACTGGCGGCATCGATCCTGGCCACGTCACGCCCCGAGCTCCGCGCCAAGCTGCGCGCGTTCCGGGAAGAACAGACTGGCCGGGTCCGGCAGGAACGGCTGCCGTGACGCGGGTCATCGGGCCTGGTGCCACGCTGGGCGTCCTCGGCGGCGGGCAGCTCGGGCGCATGTTCGCGATAGCCGCTCGACGCATGGGATATCGCGTTCACACCTTCTCTCCAGACGAAGACACGCCTGCGGGCCACGTGGCCGACCTCGAGGTGACCGCGTCGTACGAGGACATCGACGCGCTGCGCGCCTTCGCCCGGCAGGTACAGGTCGTCACGTTCGAGTTCGAGAACGTGCCCACGGAAGCCGTGGACGCGATCGAGGAATTCGCGCCCGTGCGGCCGAGCGGCATGGCGCTCCACACGACGCAGCAGCGCACGCGCGAGAAAACTTTTCTAGCCGACCACGGGTTTCCCACCGTCCCGTTTGCGTGTGCCGTGACGCTCGACGAATTATGGACCGCGGTCACACGCGTGGGCACACCTGCGGTGGTGAAGACCGTGGCGTTCGGTTACGACGGGAAAGGGCAGCACAAGGTCACTGCGCTGGCCGACGTCGAGCACATCTGGGACGCCATCGGCCACCAGGAGGCGATCGTCGAGAAGTTTGTCAACCTGCAGGCGGAGATTTCGGTGATTGCGGCCCGCGGCCTCGACGGGGAGATCGCCGCCTACGCGCCGTTCGAGAATCGCCACCGCGATCACATCCTCGACCTCACCACAGCGCCCGCGCAGATCCCGGCCGCCGCGGCCAGCCAGGCCGCGGAGATCGCGCGCGCGATCCTCGAGCAGCTGCAGTACGTCGGCGTGCTGTGCGTCGAGTACTTCCTGACGACCGACGGCCAGCTGTTGGTGAATGAGCTGGCGCCACGGCCCCACAACTCCGGCCACCTGACGTTCGACGCTTGCGTGACCAGCCAGTTCGAGCAGCAGGTCAGAGCGGTCTGCGGGCTGCCGCTTGGCGCGACCGAGCTGCTTCGGCCTGCCGCCATGGCCAACCTGCTGGGCGATCTGTGGGCGGACGGCGAGGAACCGAACTGGGCAGCCGCTTGCCGTTTTGGGGACGTGAAACTCCACCTGTACGGCAAGTCCAATCCGCGCCCCGGCCGAAAGATGGGCCATCTCACGTCCCTCGGCATCACCGTTGCCGAAGCGCAGGAACGCGTCATCGCCGCGCGAGATGCGCTGCTGATCTAAGAAGGTGGAAGCGGGCCAGGGATTGGGGAATTGGGAAATTGGGGGATCGGGGAATTGGGGGATTGACGGATTGGGCCGAGACGTATGAAACAACGCGTCGTGATCGCGAGCGTGCTTCTGTTGATTGCGGTATCGACCGTGTCCGCGCAGGATGCCGAAGATCGAACGCGACGGGTTGAGAAGGTCATCCTGATCCCGCTCACAGGCGAGGACATCGTGGGCGAGCTGCTCGAGCTGGGACCGACCGCGCTCAAGTTGCGCGTCGATAACGTCGTGCGCGAGATCCCGCTCGACTCGGTCGTCCGGATCGACCGGCGCGGCGATTCGGTAAAGAACGGCGCGATTATCGGCGGCGCGATAGGGCTGGCGGTGGGCTTGTCGTTCATTGCCGAATACGGCGGCGAGGCGGTCGGCTTCGCGCTCGCGACCAGCGGCATATGGGCACTGCTGGGTACGGGCGTCGACGCGCTTATCCCCGGCCGCACC
>Ga0080064_1007921_pt1 | contig 10409 bp, 5 predicted proteins | sample Subgrocontami54m_FD_69260 | JGI IMG/M metagenome (GOLD analysis project Ga0080064, IMG submission 69260) | Subsurface groundwater microbial communities from S. Glens Falls, New York, USA - GMW46 contaminated, 5.4 m (SPADES assembly) (version 2) ... | reverse complement strand
CTGCGCCTTCTGTCGCCAAGCCGGGTGGCGGACAAGCTCACGACGCGGGTCTTCATCATGCACGACCGCGCCGACCCCGTTATTCCGTACGAGGAGTCCCGCCGCCTGCGCGACCGTCTGGCGACCCTCATGCCGCCGGGCCGGTCAAGCTACACGGAGTTCTCCATCTTCGAGCACATGAACCCCACTCGCGGCCTTGACGCCTTCGCCTTCACGCGGGAGGCCGCCAAGCTGATGGCGCACGTGTACGGAGTGATGCTGGCCCTGCTGTGAGAACAGACCCCGTTGCGCGGGCCGGCCCAGGCGCCACGGAGGCGCGGGAAACCGCCGAAAGCCCCGCCAAAAACCCTTGACAAGCATTAAAGCCGGTGCTACCATGATCAATGCCCTGTGACATACAAGTCCGGGGTTGTTGTCGCCTGTACGTTAACAACTGAAGAGCAGATTCTTTGTAGAGTGTCCTGTAGGTCAAGCTACACAGGGCACACGGTGGATGCCTTGGCGCCTGGAGCCGATGAAGGGCGTGGCACGGCTGCGAAAAGCCCCGGGGAGCCGCCAAGCAGGCTGATCCGGGGATTCCCGAATGGGGCAACCCAGTCCGGCAAAACCGGACTACTCTGGCTATGCCAGAGAGGTAAGCGGGGGAACTGAAACATCTTACTACCCCGAGGAAAAGAGATTATTCCCTGAGTAGTGGCGAGCGAAAGGGGAAAAGCCTAAACCCTGTCACCTTAGTGGCCTGGGGGCCTATGCTGACGGGGTGTTGCGAGGCCGGACATGCTCCTGCCCTAGAGGGAGCGCAGAGTTACAAAACTTCTTACTAGTCGAAGGCCATGGAAAGGGCCGCCATAGAGGGTGATAGACCCGTAGGCGAAAGAAGAAGGCTCTGGACCGGTTCTCAAGTACCACGAGGGCCGAGGAACCTTGTGGGAAGCTGGGGAGACCACTCTCCAAGGCTAAATACTCCAGGCGACCGATAGTGAACTAGTACCGTGAGGGAAAGGTGAAAAACACCCCGGGAGGGGAGTGAAATAGATCTGAAACCGTGTGCCCACAAGCGGTCAGAGGGCCGGGTAACCGGCCTGATGGCGTGCCTATTGAAGAATGAGCAGGCGAGTTAATCGGCGTGGCGAGGTTAAGCCTGGCGAACAGGTGGAGCCGTAGCGAAAGCGAGTCCAAATAGGGCGTCAAGTCGCGTCGATCAGACCCGAAACCGGGTGAGCTACTCCTGGTCAGGGTGAAGGTCAGCGAAAGCTGACTGGAGGCCCGAACCCGTGTGAAGTGCAAATCGCTGGGATGAGCTGGGAGTAGTGGTGATATACCTACCGAACCCGGAGATAGCTGGTTCTCCCCGAAGTGTATTGAGGTACAGCCTCAGAGGAAGACTGACGGAGGTAGGGCTCTGAATGGGTAAGGGGGCTAACCACTTACCGAACCCAATCAAACCGCAAATGCCGCCAGTTAATCCCTGGGAGTGAGTCGATGGGGGATAAGCTTCATTGACGTGAGGGGAACAACCCAGACCGCCCGCTAAGGTCCCTAAGTGCAGGCCAAGTGGAAAGGAAGTCGTTTCGCTTAAACAGCCAGGAGGTTGGCTTAGAAGCAGCCATCCTTTGAAGAGTGCGTAACAGCTCACTGGTCGAGAGAGACGGCGCCGACAATTTATAGGGACTCCAGCCTGCCACCGAAGCGACGGCTCTCACGGTGCCTTAGGGCGCCGCGAGGGGGTAGGGGAGCGTTCCCTCCAGCTGTGAAGGTGTGACCGTGAGGTCCACTGGAGCGGAGGGAAGAGCGAATGCCTGCGTGAGTAGCGTTTAGATGTGTGAAAACCACGTCCGCCGCAAGCCGAAGGTTTCCTACGCAACGTTCTTCGTCGTAGGGTAAGTCGGGCCTAAGCTGAGGGCTAACGCCGTAAGCGATGGACAGCCGGTTAGTATTCCGGCACCGCTCTGCATGCGTTATCAACGTTGGGGGGACCCAGAGAGGTAGGCAAGGCGTCCCCATTGGACATGGGGCGTCCCCCTCCTTGTGCCAGGCTGCGATTGGCAAATCCGTCGTGGCCGTTATGAGCGAAGGGAGGGGGGAAGTTTCGGGGCGACCCGGGGCAACCTTGTTGATCCTGGACTGGCAAGAAAATCCTCGGCGTGAGTGTGCAGTGCGCCCGTACCGTAAACCGACACAGGTCGGCGGGGATCAACGTCCCCAGGCGGTCGAGAGAACCCTCGGGAAGGAACTAGGCAAACGAGCCTCGTAACTTCGGGATAAGAGGCGCCCTCCGGGGTGCAAGCTCTGGAGGGCCGCAGCGAAGCAGCTCGGGCGACTGTTTAACAAAAACACAGGTCTGTGCCAAAGCGTAAGCTGAGGTATACGGGCCGACACCTGCCCAGTGCCGGAAGGTTAAGGGGAGGAGTTCGGGGGTAACCCCAAAGCTCTGATCTGAAGCCCCGGTGAACGGCGGCCGTAACTCTAACGGTCCTAAGGTAGCGTAGCCCCTTGTCGGGTAAGTTCCGACCCGCATGAAAGGTGGAACGACCTGAGCGCTGTCTCCCCGAGGGACTCGGCGAAATCGAAGTATCCGTGAAGATGCGGATTTCCCGCAGCAGGACAAAAAGACCCCGTGAAGCTTTACTGTATCTTGGCACTGCACCGGGGTGAGGGATGCGTAGTATAGGTGGGAGGCTTTGAAGGGGCGGTCTCGGCCGTCCTGGAGCCAACAGTGAAATACCACTCTTCTTTTACTCTAGTGCTCACCGGACCTGACACAGGTCTGGGACAGTGCTAGGGGGGCAGTTTGACTGGGGCGGTCGCCTCCCAAAAAGTAACGGAGGCGTCCCAAGGTCCCCTCAGGGTGGATGGTAACCACCCGTGGAGTATATGGGCATAAGGGGGCTTGACTGTGAGGCCTACAAGCCGAGCAGGGGGGAAACCCGGGCCAAGTGATCCTACGGTACCGCGTGGGCGGGCCGTGGCTTATCGGATAAAAGCTACTCCGGGGATAACAGGCTGATCGAGCCCAAGAGTTCATATCGACGGCTCGGTTTGGCACCTCGATGTCGGCTCGTCGCATCCTGGGGCTGCAGGAGGTCCCAAGGGTCCGGCTGTTCGCCGGTTAAAGCGGTACGCGAGCTGGGTTCAGAACGTCGTGAGACAGTTCGGTCTCTATCCGCTGTGGGCGCAGGAAAGGTGAAGGGAGTCTTCTTTAGTACGAGAGGACCGAGAAGAACCGACCACTGGTGTGCCAGTTGTCCCGCCAGGGGCATCGCTGGGTAGCCATGTCGGGAAGCGATAAGCGCTGAAGGCATCTAAGCGCGAAGCGTACCCTGAGATGACCTTTCCCACCGGGTTAACCGGGTAAGGCCGCAGGAAGACTACCTGCTTGATAGGCGACATGTGGAAGACGCGCAAGCGTCGGAGCTTAGTCGTACTAATCGGCCGAGGGCTTGACCTATGGGGCACCCTGCAAAGAATACTCTTCAGTGTACAGGCGCCGCCGCGGGGTGGAGCAGTGGCAGCTCGTCGGGCTCATAACCCGAAGGTCGGTGGTTCGAATCCACCCCCCGCTACCAAGAAAGTGACGTCGAAAACGCCCCTGATATCAACACGAAAACAGGGGCGTTTTCCTTTTTGGCTCCTGCGCCGCCTCCGCGCGTCGGCCTCATGCGCCGAGGGAGATGCTCTCCCAACGGACTGCGCCTATAATGGTCTGGTCCATGAAAAACGCGCTGAAACAAAAGGCCGCGCCCCTCGTCGTCGGAACCGTCCTCGCCGTGCTCATCGCCGAGGCCCTTCTGCAGGTGATGTTCCCTCGCGTTGAGATGGATTGCCCGTGTTTCCAGCCAAACCCCTACTTTGGCGGCGCTTATATCCCCGGGGCCCGCGGCTGGGCGGCGCGCTTCCCCGAGTTCGCCGTACCCATCCAGATCAACTCCAGGGGCCTGCGCGACAGCGAGTTCCCGTATGAGAAGCCCGCGGGCACATACCGCGTTCTCGTCCTGGGAGACTCGTTCACCGCAGCGCTGAACGTCCCGTTGCAGAACACCTTCCACAAGGTGCTCATGAACAGGCTGAACGAGAACGGCGGGGCGAGCAAGCGACGGTTCGAGGTGATCTCCGCCGGCTACAACGGCTTCGGGACCGACCTAGAGCTTCTTTTTTTTCGCCACGAAGGCTTCAAGTACAAACCAGACCTTGTCGTCCTCGCGTTCTTCGGCAATGACCTGACCGACGTGAGCGCCTCCTACAAGCCCTACTTCACGCCCGCGGACGGTTTCCCGTACTTCGCTCTCCGTGACGGGAAGCTGGATCTGCGCAACTTCCCCGGTCGCATTGACGCCCGGCCCGGCGCAAATGCGACGTCCGAGGGCCAGGCCGGTTTCGCGGACACAGTAAGACGCTTCCTGCGAGAAAAGATTCGGACTGTTCGTCTTCTCTGGGACTTCGCGTCCCAGGTGAAGAGCTCACTGATGGGACGAGAAGAGAGCGGCGACAGCACGGGCCCGCTGGACAAGCAGCCGCAGTACATCACACACTTGGCCTCGTACCCGCCAGATATGGAGGACGCGCAGGCGCTGTGGAAGGCGCTTGCCCTCCAGCTTCGCGACGAGGTCCGGGCGGCGGGAGCGGAGCTGGTTGTGATGGATATACCCTGGCGGGAGTCCGTGGAACCGCGGTACTGGGAAGCGCTAATGCGCGCCCGTCCGGACGCCAAGGCGATGTCCTGGGACCTGGACAGGCCGGACAACTTCGTGGACACCTTCCTGACTCAAGAGGGCATCCCTCATCTGACGCTCCTCCCTTACCTGCGCGCGTACGCCCGCCAGGGCAGGGAGCTGTACTATCGCGGCGACGGCCATCTCAACGTGGAAGGACACCGCGTGACGGGGGAGTTGCTCTTCGAGTGGCTCGCGTACCGCCGTCTGGTGCCCGTGGATATCCCGGGGAAGCAGCCCTAGGCCGGCTCTCGGTAGGCTGAACGTGAACGTCGCGCCTGGGCCACGCGCGCTCTCCGCCTAGATGCGGCCTCCGTGCGTCTCCACGATCCCCTTCGCGGTGCTCAGCCCCGGCCCGCCGCGACCGGCGCCGCGCGACCGCGCTGTTCGCGACCCTGGGTGACGCCACGTTGCTCATCGCCGCGAGTATGACCGCCGCGCCCACGGCGCGCGGTCGTGGTACTGTGCACGCGGTCAAGGCCGTATCCGTGACATCCCGTATGGGTGGTACATGGTCTGGTGTCCTCTTGACGGACACCGTTGCTTCATGTATCTTTGGCGACTGGCGGACGCGGCGCCCAGCGAATGCATGGGCGCCGCACTTGTGCCTAATGTCGTAGATGCTGAGGGCCAATGGAGCAAGTCAGCGCAAGCAACCGATACCTGCCGCAGGCCGCGGGTGCATTCTACTCTCACGTAGTCCGGGGGGCGAGCGTCGCCTCTCTGACGGTCGTCAGCCTCACCATCCTCCACGTGCACATCTCACGGGCGACGGGGTTCCAGGGCGAAGAGTGGCCAACGGTCTCGATGCTGCTGTCCGTCCTTCCAATGGCCTTGAGCGCCTTCTTTTTCAAGCTGCGTGTCGCCCTCCTTCTCGGAATTGTGTTCACGATTGCGCATCTGAGTGAGTGGATACTCGTGGACGGCGACCTGACGCACCCTGTTCACGGGGCCATACTCCTGGGTACTGGCCTCTTTGTAGGCTGGATCATCAAGCATCAGAAAATGACGTACGGAAAGACCCGGGAACGGGACAGGAGACTTCTAGATCAACACCAGCGACTCCTGGACGCGGTGAATACTCTCTCCATCTCCGTTGGCGCCACGACCGACGTGTCGGTGGCCTTGCGCATGTGCCTGGAGACATCAATCCGTACCCTCCGTGTGGAGGGAGGGCTGGTCCACCGCCTCGCGCCGGAGACCGGGCGGCTTGTGCTCGCTTATGCCCGGGGAGTTGACGCCGTTGAAACGCCCCCCTTGCATGATATGGCTATGGGCGAAGGCGCCATCGGCCACGTCGCCGCGACCCGCACGGTCTGCACGGACGCCGACGCCGCGACTCCCAGCGGTCCCGTCGGCTCGCGGGTCGCCCCCATGTTGTCCTACAGTCAACGGCCTGCTCTGGCATGGTGTGGAGTTCCCCTGTTTGTCAACCAGGAGCTCGTCGGGGTCCTCACGCTGCTGGACAGAAAGCAGCGCGTGTTCTCCGCCGACGAGGTCTCGTTTCTCAAAGCCATCTGCTCCAGTACGGCGCTGGCCGTGGAGAGAGCGAAGCTGCTGGACGCGGTTGAACGAGAGCGTCAACGGGCGGACGCCCTTGGACGCGACCGGAAGAGGGCAATGCAGCAATTCGAGGCAACCATTCTCGCCTGCGCCGCCAAGTTCGGCATGTCACGTGTGGAGAAGAGGTTCCCGTTCCTGGCGGGAAGCAGCGGTCGGGTCGCGACGCTCGCGGTCCGCCTGGCCAAGAGCCTGGGTGTCCCCGATGCGGTCCAGCAACACATATACGCAGCGGCGGGCGCGAGGGACAGCGGTCTGCTCGCAGTCCCGGAAGGCCTGTTGTTGAAAGAGACCCCTCTGACAGAACAAGAGCGGGACACAATCAGGCGTCACCCGTTTGATTCCGTCCGGTTCTTTACGTGCTTCCACGTGGTCGCGGAGGCTGGCCTGGCTCACGTCCTCATGCTCATCCGACACCATCACGAGAACTGGGACGGCACGGGTTATCCGGACGGCCTTCGCGGCGAAAAGATTCCGCTGGGAGCGCGTATTCTGGCGGTCGCCGATGCTTACGATGCCCTCACCCACGCCAGGCCACACCGGCGGGCGTACACCCCCGAGGAGGCGCGACGAATCATGAACGAGGGGGCCGGGCGCCAGTGGGACCCGACCGTGGTGGCCGCGCTGATGGGCGCGCTGGAACTTGCGCCGGTGAACGAACGGTAAGACGGGGAGCGCGTTACGGCGCCATGGACAGCATCCACTCGCCGTTGGCCACGACCGCCAGCAGGTAGATGCCCGGGGCGAGGTCGGCTGACGCGTCCGTCCCCACCGTCAGGCGGCGTTCGTCGTCGTAGGGGCCGGTCCCCTGCCCGACGACCAGGGCGTGCTGCCCATCCTGGTGCAGAAGCCGCGCCGTAAACGCGGAATCGCCCTTGTGGGTGAACTTCATGCGCACCGCGCCGTCATCCAAGCGGATGGGCGAGAGGACGGTGCTGCCCGTCCTCGTCAAGGTAAAAGGCGGCGGCTGGCCCTTCGTCCAAGTCTGCTGGCGCATGGAAACAGTCCACGGCCCGGTCGTGACGACGCGCACCTGATAGTCGCCGGGCGCAAGGTCCGCGCCGCCGGCCTTGCTGACCCGGAAGGCGACAGCGCCCGTGTACTCGCCCCGCGCGCTCAGCGCGGGGACCGTCGCGCCGTCCGGCGCAACGACCTGAACGAGGAAGTCGCCGGACCCCCCGTGAGTCACCAGCATCCTGATGACTCCCGAATCAAAAGCAAGCGGCCGCGTGAGCTTGTCGCCGTCCCCTGAGAGGTCCGCGCCCGTCATCACCGGCGGCGGAGTGCTTGCTGGCATGGGGCGAACGGCCTCCGGCTCGCCGCGCGTCGCTTCAGGCGACGCGACCACGACGGGGCCGCCTGACGCCTGTTGGACGGGGGCCGCCGTTGGCTGAGCGACGGGAGTCGGAGTCGACGCGGACGCGGGCGCCGATTGGCACGCCGCGAGTCCCAGGGCGAGCCCGATGGTCAGCACAACGAGCATGTGTTTCTTCACTATTTTGTCCTCTCTGGCCGCGGACATGGAGTCCCCGCGTGAGATGGTCTCCATTGTCCAATGGCGACTCGGAATACACATTCAGGAAGGCCCTTCGCCGTCGCGGTGTCACCACCCATTCAACGTGAGTGCCAGCCCCCACCCACGCCGAGCGCCCGTCTTTTGGGATGACTTGGCACCGCAAATTGAGCCGTGATAAAATAAGTGCCATTGGTGGCACCAGTGGCAGCGATAGCACTGGTGCGTATAGTGTAAAGGGGAGGGTTGAATCCATGGAAGACGCACGTCTAATCTACCGGGCGCCCGGTCCCGAGCGGCGCGCGGGACGGCTGTTGTTTCCACGCAGGTGGTCCGCGCTCGCCGCAATCGCCGTCGCGGGACTGGTGGCCGCAGCGTGCCAGGCCACGACGCCGCCTCAGCCGCAGACTCTTGAGGTGGAAGGGAAAGACTTCGCCTTCAATGCTCCTGACTCTGTCCCCGCGGGCATGACGACCATCACATTCAAGAACGCGGGCAAACAGGACCACCACATTATCCTGACACGGCTGGAGCAGGGCAAGACGATGGCCGACTTCCAGCGCGCGCTGCCCCAGATGGACAAGGAGGGGATTCCGTCTTGGCTCACGTTCGTCGGTGGGTCAGGGGGTATAGCCGCCGGCGGGACATCCAACACCACCGAGGCGTTGTCCCCGGGCACGTACGCGCTCCTGTGCCTTCTCCCTGATCCGGCGGACGGCGCGCCGCACGTAGCCAAGGGCATGGTCAAGCCCCTGATGGTGACCGGCAGCGCCGTCTCAAGCGACCTTCCCGTCGCCAGCGACGGTACGGTGAGCTTGAAGGACTACGCCTTCGACATACCTACCTCCTTCACCGCCGGGAAGCGCACGCTCCGCGTCGTGAACGACGGGCAGGATATTCACGAGTTCCAGGTGTTGAAGCTGTCCCCCGGCAAGACGGCGGCGGACATCGGCAAGTTCTTCTCCGGGCAGCCTTCCGGCCCCCCGCCTTTTGCCATGGCTGGCGGGACCAACGCCTTCTCCCGCGGATTGGCAGGCAACACCAGTCTGGAGCTTACCCCGGGGTCCTACGCCGCGGTGTGTTTCGTTCCGGATAAAACGGGAACGCCCCATCTGGGGTTGGGTATGCTCAAAGAGTTCACAGTCCAGTAGCCGCATACCGAGGCGCCGCGTTGACCGGAACAGGGCGGCCCCTGCAAGGGGCCGCCCTGTTCCATTCTCTCCTCGGATATGGACCTCGCCACACGTGCGGTTGACGCACGCGTCGCTGACAGCACGGTCGTGACCCGATTTCCACGGGTCACGCGCGTGTTTCAACCAAGCCGTTTCCTACACCAAATCACTGCATTTCTTCCAAAATCCCTCTTTGACCAGGTTTTACTTTTTGCAGGCGAGGGTGTATACTACGCGCACATAGCGGGAACGGAGTAGCCAAGACTAGTCCGCGAAAGGAGCGATATGTCCACGGCAACCGAAGCGCGCATGAAGGTCCGCATTCTCCCTGTTGGCGGGAACCAGGCACTCTTGATCGCACGGTGCACCCAGTCCCAGTGCGAGCGGGGTCTCCTGGTTGGACCAATCAGCAGCCAGCACATCGGCATCGTCAACGCAAACTGTATCGATTGCGACAATTCATTGGACTTCTACGTGCACAGCGGGGAGCACAAGGCCTGGTTGATGGTGCCCCTGGACATGGACGCGGGCAAGGTCGCCAAGAAGTAGCTGCGGTCCTTCGCTCCCGGCCCCGTGTTCCCTGAGGTCTGGCGGGTCGTCCGCACAGTGCGGGAACAGGCAGGTGTGTGCGTTTTCTGCCCGCTCTCCGCTGAATAGCTCCCGCGTGCGTCCTGTCCGCCCCTGGCCCCCGTCCTGGCGGCCCCCCGCGTGGGTTCCGACTAACTACACCGCCCCTGGCGGGGTCGGCCATGTGGGGTTGGACAACGGGGCGGGCCCGGCGCTGAATCGCACTCCTTCACGCCGCTGAAAGAAGCGACGGACGAGGGGAAGGCCGGACTATCCGGACTTGGCTGCCGCCCCATGAGCGCGCGCCTGCGCGGGCATCCGGCGGCCCACGGCCGTCGCGACTCCGCTCACCAGAGACATCATCCTGGCGAAGTTGTCAAAGGTGAGAGACTGGGCGCCATCGGACTTGGCCGTGTCCGGCGTGGGATGCACCTCAATCATCAGGCCATGCGCCCCCGCAGCCACCGAGGCCAGGGCCATCGGCTGGACCAGGTGCCACTTGCCGGTGCCGTGGCTGGGGTCGGCGATGATGGGCAAGTGGCTCAGGCGCTTGATGACCGGCACGGCGGTTACGTCGAACGTGTTGCGCGTGTAGGACTCAAACGTGCGGATGCCGCGCTCGCAGAGGATGACCTGACTGTTGCCGCCGTTGAGAATATATTCCGCGGCCAGCAGCCACTCCTCGTACGTGGCGGACATGCCGCGCTTGAGCATCACGGGCTTTCGGAGCTTGCCCACCTCATCCAACAGGTTGAAGTTCTGCATGTTGCGCGCGCCAATCTGCAGGATGTCCGCGTATTCGGCGACGATCTGCACATCGGCAGGAGTCATCACCTCGGTGATGACCTGCAGGCCCGTCTCCGCGCGCGCCTTGGCCAGCAGCTTCAG
>Ga0080064_1007919_pt1 | contig 10411 bp, 10 predicted proteins | sample Subgrocontami54m_FD_69260 | JGI IMG/M metagenome (GOLD analysis project Ga0080064, IMG submission 69260) | Subsurface groundwater microbial communities from S. Glens Falls, New York, USA - GMW46 contaminated, 5.4 m (SPADES assembly) (version 2) ... | reverse complement strand
GGCGAGCTTGTCGAGTAGTGGCGGGGGTGCCTGCCCGCCAAAGCTTTAGCGTCGGAGGGGCTTCCTTATTGGGGGTTTTGCTCAAAAAAAGTTCGAACATCAATCAAAAAACACCGCCAATTTTCACTTTTTGTGAAATCGTAAGAAACAGCCTCGGCGCAAAGCGCCTCGGCATGGTATTTTTCCGCAATTTTAAAGGCATTTTTGAAATCCAAAACCAAAGTGCGGTCGGCAATGCGGAAGTTCGCAGAGCAAAGCTCTGGCAAAATGAAATTTTGCAAACCAATCTTTTTTCTTTCGCTTTTGGCGAAAGGTTGAGCGTATTTTTCTTTGATTGCCCAAAAACTAATTTCAAAACAATATGGACAACATAAATTTACAAACCAAAAAGATTTTTCTCTATGCTCGTAAATCCACGGACGAACCCGAAAGGCAGGTTTTGAGTATTGAGGCACAAATGTTTGAGTTGCGAGAATATGCCAAAAAAGAAAACCTGAATATCGTCCGTGAATTTGTGGAAAGCAAAACTGCCAAAGAGCCGGGGCGAGAAATATTTAACGATATGATCGCGAGCATAGAGAAAAATGAAGCCGAAGGAATTTTGGCGTGGCACCCTGATAGATTGGCAAGAAATAGCATAGACGGCGGACGAATAATTTACTTAGTAGATACTGGAAAAATAACCACGCTAAAATTTCCTACTTTTTGGTTTGATCCGACACCACAAGGAAAATTTATGTTGTCTATCGCTTTTGGGCAATCAAAATATTATGTGGATAATCTTTCGGAAAATATAAAGAGGGGTATTCGCCAGAAATTGCGAAATGGAATATGGCCCGCTTGGGCGCCACTTGGCTATCTAAACGACAAGAATGCCCGCTGTATCGCCGTGGACAAAGAAAAGGCAAAATACATCAAGCGGGCTTTTGAAATGTACGCTACTGGCGAATACCCCCTCGCTCAAATCCGAAAGATTATCAATTCCTTGGGCTTGGTTGGCAAGAAAGGCAAAATGCTTTCCGTCTCAAATTATCAGTATATGCTCAAGAATAAAATCTATTACGGCATGATTGAATATAACGGCGAACTGTATGACGGAAAGCATGAACCGATTATCACAAAGAAACTTTTTGATTCCGTTCAAGAAGTGATGGCGAACAAGAGCAAACCGAAATCGCCAAAACTCAAACCTTATGTTTTTAGAGGATTTTTCCGTTGTGGAGAATGTGGCTGTTTCATCACCACCGAAACGCAAAAAGGACACAACTATTTGCGCTGTACCAAACGGAAAAATCCTTGTTCGCAGAGATATGCGAGAGAGGACGCCATCACTTCTCAAATCAGAACGGAAATACAAAAAGTTTCTTTGTCTTCCGCTTGGGCAAATGCTTCAATCGCAGAATTTGAAAAAGAGAAAATGGAAATTGCCCAAGCGGAAAGCTCTTTCGCCCAAAAAGCGAGAAATGAGCTTGTAGAGATAGAAACAAAACTTGATCGCTTGCTTGATTTGCAACTGGACGGCAATTTGTCGCAAACGGAATATACCGCTAAAAAGCACAAGCTCATTCTCGCTAAAAAAGATTTGGAAGAAAAAATATTCGCTTTTGGGCGAAAGAGCAATAATCGGTTCGAACTTGCCATTGCCTTTCTAAAAGAGGCCAACCAAGCCGAAAAATACGCTCAACAAGAAAATCCCGAACGGATTCGGGATTTTCTCAAAAAGATTGGTTCGAACTTCCGCATTGCCGACCGCACTTTGGTTTTGGATTTCAAAAATGCCTTTAAAATTGCGGAAAAATACCATGCCGAGGCGCTTTGCGCCGAGGCAGTTTCTTACGATTTCACAAAAAGTGAAAATTGGCGGAGGAGGTGGGATTTGAACCCACGATACCTTTCGGTATGCCACCTTTCCAAGATGGTGCACTAGGCCACTATGCGACTCCTCCTATGATGTATTTATAATAAGAAGTTTTGTAATATATTGCAATCTCAAAAATGTTTTTAAGATCTTTAGTAACTACCAAGGTAAGATTGCCGCGCAAGGCCTCGCAATGACGGTTTATATCTTATTAAGCAAGCTCACATGCTATAATTCTTGATATACAAAAAGATAAAGGGGGTCAGACGATGTCGGTCTTGAATATTGGTGGCAAATCAGATGATTGGCGAGCCCAAAGACTTAGCAATTTCTCGGCTGACCCTTTTACGCTCGATGGTTTGAAAATGGCCTCGGTCGAGGGATTCATCCAAGGGACCAAGTTCCCCGAAGAACATCCGACACGCGAAGTAGCTTTCCATTCCGTCGGAGTGAAAGCTAAGCGATTTGGGAAAAAAGCCGAACGACAATTTGTCTGGTGGAATGGACTCGTTATCGTTTACGGCTCGACCGAACATCGCCAACTAATCGAACGAGCGATCCGCGCTAAATTCGAACAAAACGAGGAAGCGATGAAGGCCCTGCTCGCGACTACCGGAATGACACTCACTCACGATCTGGGGTATCCCGACCCACCAAACACTTCTCTTCCGGCAACAGTTTTTTGCGCCATCCTCACTAGGATCCGCGAGGAAAATATCGACGCCCGCAGATAGTATAAAAACTACGGCGGGCTTTTTTATTTACTCATACCTCAAAGCCTCGATGGGATTTAGGGCGGCGGCGCGGCGGGCCGGATAATAACCGAATATGATACCAATCGCGGCGGAGACACTAAAGGCAAGCAAAACCGAGGACAATGAAACTTGAGTTTGAATAAGTCCTGAATAATTAACGCCTGTCGAAACCAGCCAGCCGAAAATAATGCCTGCAATTCCGCCGATAAAAGTCAGAAGGACCGCTTCGGCCAAAAATTGCCTGTTGATGTCAACGCGCTTCGCTCCTATGGCTTTGCGAAGGCCGATCTCTCTCGTCCGCTCTGTGACGGTCGTAAGCATCATATTCATAATGCCGATGCCACCGACAAGAAGGGAGATGCCTGCGATCGAGGCCAAAAAAAGCGTGAAGGTATCTATGACCTGCGTGAGCGTGCCCAAAATATCCTCTTGAGAAATGATTGAAAAATCCGGCTCCGAAACTTTGTGCTTTTGAACAAGACTTTCAATAATCGCGTCTTTGATTTCGTTCATCCGATCTTTATCGGTGACGCTCACAGAAATAGTCGTCAAATAATCCACGCCGCTTAAAATTTTCTGCATCGTTGAAAGCGGCACGAGAATCATATCATCCGGTCCGGAAAATCCGGCCCCACCCTTGCTCTCGAGAATACCCACGACCCTGAAGGTGGTTTTATTTATCCGAATAGTTTTACCAAGCGGATCATCTTCACTAAATAGATCGCGCGCAACCGTCGCGCCCAAAACCGCTTCCCGGCCGAGGCTCCGGACGCTCGCGTCGCTGATAGGCGAGCCGACTGACACGGCAAGATTTTTGACAAAGAAAAATTCCGGCGTTATGCCGTTGATGGTTGTGTTGGTATTGTTGCCAATCGAGGATATGACCTGAAAACGCCGCGAGACCTCGGGCGAAACCGCGGCAACACCCTCAATGTCCCGAATAATATCGATATCACTATTTTCGAGCGTCTGCGCTGATCCGCGCCCGGAAGAAACAATGCCCCGACCCGGCTGAACCACGCCCGGCAGAATCGTCAAAAGATTTGAGCCCAAACCCTCGATGCTCGTTTGGATAGAGTTCTTAGCGCCTTGCCCGATCGAAACCATGGCGATCACCGAGCCGATGCCGATGACGATACCGAGGATGGTAAGCCCGGATCTGACTTTATTGGCCGAAAGCGCGGTATAGGTTTCTTCGAAGATGTCTAGGAGGGTCATATATTTTTGGTAGTCCTTCGACTCGGCTCAGGAACTAACATCTGAGCTACTTTTTTAAAAATTAATATTAGCTGAGCCTGTCGAAGCTATACATTACTTTTTCTTATCGCTAATTATCAAACCGTCTTTGATATGAATAATCCGGTCGGCGTGTTCGGCTACATCCGCCTCATGTGTGATGAGAATAATAGTTCGGCCGAATTCTTTATTTAATTTCTTAAAAGTCCCAAGCACGATCTCGCCAGTTTTAGAGTCAAGATTGCCCGTCGGCTCGTCGGCTAGGATGAGCGAGGGCTTATTAACGAGAGCGCGGGCGATAGCAACGCGCTGAATCTGTCCGCCGGAGAGCTGATTGGATTTGTGCTGAAAATGACTCTCGTCAAGACCGGCGGCCTCGAGTGCGGCCCGAGCGCGTAACTCTCGCTCGCTTCGATGAACCCCGGCGTAAACTAGGGGCAACATCACATTGCGCAACACGCTCGCGCGCGGCAAAAGATTAAAGGCTTGAAAAACAAAACCAATTTTATTTTTTCGAATATCGGAGAGCTCGTCATCACTAAGAGTCGAAACATTTCGACCATCCAAAAAATATTCTCCGCTAGTTGGCGTATCAAGCGCGCCTAGGATATGCATCAAAGTGGATTTACCCGAACCGGATGGACCCATAATAGCGACGAACTCACCACTCTCTATCGTAAAACTCACTCCTCGCAGGGCTTCAAAATAAGTTTCGCCGGTTTTATAGGCTTTTGTGACATTTGTGATTTTGATCATAGGATGCGCGCGTCATTCCCGCGTCCTTCGGAGAAGGATCCGTCTCAGACGGAAAGGCAGGAATCCATTTCAAGTAATTATAAATTTCCTAATCTTTATTTATCAGTACTGGATCCCAGCGTCCCCTGCCTGCCGGCAGGCAGGGCTGGGATGACAGAATAGCGAGTCCCTGCCTGTCAGTAGGTAGAGCTGGGACGACAACATCTTAAAACTACCCTACCTCGCGATACGCACCGCGCCGCCCGTGCGGGCGCCGCTTGGACCGCCAAAGATGCTCGGAGCGGCTGACGGCTGGGCGGCAGTGGGCGCTATCGTTCTCGCTATCACCCTATCCCCCGCCTTTAGACCCGAGACAATCTCCGTCATCAAATCATCCGACAAACCAACCTCGACTATCTGCTCGCGCGGAGGAACAAGTAAAGCCACGCCCCGAACCGAGGCGCCACGAACCGCCTCTTCATCGGTCAGCTCTACGAAATGCATTCGGCCGCGCGACTTCACGGCGCTGTTTGGCACCGTCAAAACGGCGCGCTTTTCTTCTACGACGATCGCCGAACTCACGCTCATTCCCGGTTTGACGCGACCATCATCGGTGGTGAAGAAAATTCGGACACCATAAGTGACAACGCCTTGAGAGGCTGTGCCGAGCAAATCAATTTCAGAAACTTCGCCGGCAATATTCAAGCCCTCGAGCGCATCAAATGACAGATTGGCTCCCTGACCGACTTTGATTTTCGCGGCATCAACTTCGTTAAGCGACAACTCGGCATTCTTGCGATCAGTTATTAGGGTCGCAACGACTGTCCCGCCACCGACCGAATCCAACCGTTTCACATTTATCTTGGCAATCAAGCCGGTGAAAGGAGAACGGATATAATAATCAGCTAATTTATCCTTCGCGTCCTGAAGAGTATTTTCTTTCTGTCGCACACCGAGCTCTTGCGCGCGAATATCCAGATCGGCATTCATAAGCGCGTCGCGACTGTTTTTTATCGAATTTTCAATATTTAGCAAACTCAAAAGATGCTTGTTGGTCGTGCCGGTGTAAGTATTTAAATTAACAAGATAAGTCTCGGCCAGAGTCGGCGGAACAGCCTGGTGCTTCGCGAGCTCATCTTTATAAAATTGAATAAGATTGTTAACGCTCTTAACGCTTTCAGCGATAAGCTTGACACTCTCAAAAGTCTTCTTAATTAGAGTCTCGATGGAAGCGTCGGCAGAAAATCGGCTCGTTGCTTTATAATCATTGAAATTCTGATCATAACTTTTACGGGCCGCTTGATATTTGTCGTAAGCGTCTTTTTTAAAAACTAAAACGGTGTCGCCGTAGGCCAAAACAGAGCTGGCGTAATAATCTATATTTTGCTGGTTGCCGCCGCCAAAAGAAACGGTGCGTTCAAATAATATGGTTTCGAGTCCGCTCATCACGCCGGGAAGATCCAGAAAAGCATTGGCGACATTGTTAAAACCATCCTCGTAAGCTTTTTTCAAATCCTCTTCGGCCTGAAGCTTGTTGCGCGGAGTGACTAAACTCACGGGTCCTTTTAATTTTTCGAGCGCGATCTTCGCGCTTTCGAGTGAAGCCTCGGCATCGCGAACAGCCTTTTGCGCGTCGCGGTCATTTACTTGAGCAATAAGAGTTCCCGGCCAGACTGAGCTATTTCTGATATCTCGCACGAACAAAATATCGCCGGAAACTTTTGATTTCAGGTCGACTTGATCGGAGGCCGAAACTTGACCACTGCCGGTAACAGTCGCCGTGACAGTGCTAAACTTGGCCTCGGCCAAAACATAACGCGTAACGCCACTATCGCTGAAAATCACGCTTATAGTCCAATAACCACTCGATAATACGACTATCGCGATCATGCCGCTTATTAATTTATGCGCCCTCGCGAAAATCTTCATTTTTTCCACTAATTTTAGGAGTTTTGCCATAGTTGCTTTATTATATAACTTTATGTTTGAATTGTAAAGGCAAGATGAGAGAGATTGCTTCGCGAGGCCTCGCAATGACGGATGCATGGTCGCGAAGATGAAGTAAAATATACATTTGCCAATCGCCGATTCTTACCTTATACTTAAGCCGTCCTTTGACAATGAAAGGAGAGGACGATGAAAGTGCTCGTGACTGCCGGTTCGACCCAAGTACCGATCGACAAGGTGCGGTTTGTTAGTAATGGCTTCAAAGGTAAAACAGGCCGTGATATCGCCCGCTATTTTACTCAACAAGGCGCGGAGGTGACGCTATTAACTTCCGGCGAAACGCGTTTCGACGCGAATTTGCCTAAATTACAATTCGTTTATTTTCAAACCTTCGATGAACTAGCCACGCTGATGGAAAATTATATCCGGAATGGAAACTTTGATGTCGTGATTCATTCAGCGGCCGTGAGCGATTACGCAGTCTCGCAAGTCTTGGACGAAAATCTCCAGCCGGTCTCGGCAAACAGAAAAATTTCTTCCGCACATCAGAAACTTTATCTCGAAATGAAGCCGACCATCAAACTCGTGGATCAAATCCGTGAGCCGTGGGGCTTCGGGGGTAAGTTGGTAAAATTCAAGCTGCAAGTCGGTATTTCCGATGAAGCACTACTGGACATAGCCGAGCAAAGCCGCATCGCCTCTAAAGCTGATATCGTGGTCGCTAATTGCCTCGAATGGGCTAAAGAACGCGCTTATGTTCTTGGCCCCAAAACCTCGGTGCCTTTTACGGTATCGGTGATCCGCTTGGATCTGCCAAAATTCCTTTATTGGAGATTGAAAGAATGCCCAAAGTCTTGCTAGGGGTTACGGGAAGCGTGGCCGCTACACTGGCTCCGAGATTAGTCGAGGCGCTGCTGACTACAAATATGGAAGTGAAAGTAGTCGCCACCGAAAGAGCTTTTGCCTTTTTCGAATCACGAGAGATAAAGACCGAAATTTTTAACGATGGACACGAATGGACCGGTGACATATATAAGCCGGGTTCGAAAATTCTGCACATCGAGCTTCGTAAATGGGCTGACATTCTGCTCATCGCGCCGCTTACGGCAAATACTTTGGCGAAGATGGCATATGGTTTAGCGGACAATCTTTTGACTAGCGTCGCCCGAGCTTGGGATCGACAGAAACCGCTTATCCTCGCGCCGGCAATGAATACCCAGATGTGGGAGCATCCGGCAACGGCCGAACATTTGGAAAAACTAAAAGCATGGTATCCGAAACTGACTATTGTGCCGCCGGCGGAAAAACTACTCGCTTGCGGAGATGTCGGAATCGGAGCTCTCGCTCCGATTGACCAAATCGTTGAGGCGGTGAAGCAAGGAGTCGGAGATGTGCACACTGATCGTGGCGCATAAAGTTTTCAAAGACTTCCCGATCGTAATAGCCGCGAATCGAGATGAACTGCTTGACCGGCCGTCGGAGCCACCGATATCGCGAGATGATGAATATGGAACTTTTGCTCCGAAGGATTTAGCGCGCGGCGGAACTTGGATCGGTGTAAATAAATTTGGCGTCCTAGCCGGAATAACGAACCGTATCGATATCAAATCCAAAGGCGGACGCAAAAGCCGCGGTGATCTGGTGATAGAGATGCTTCATCATAAAACCGCATTCGAGGCCTACGGCGCACTCAGCGAACTGAGCCGACAACCCTTTAACGGATTCAATCTGGTTATTGCCGATAAAAATGAATTGTTTCTTATCCGGGGTGACGGCATATTAATGCATTGCACGCTTGAGCGAGCTGGCGTGCTCGTAGTCACCAATCAAGGGATAGGTAGACCGGGTGAATCTAGTCTGCCAAGACGCTCCGAAAATGTCCTGCGCGTCTGGTATGAGGGACGCCTAGCTGAGCTCGAGCCGACACTGGAAAATTTAACCCCCCTGCTTTCTATCCACGATGAGGGGTGCTACGGCACCTGTATCAGCGAGCCGGAAAATAATTACGGCACCAAATCCTCGAGCGTCATCCGGCTCGGCGACAACGAATTTGAATACTTCCATCGCGATCGTCCGACAACCGACCAACATGTCTGCGCGGCAAACTTCGGTGAAAAGATGCGAATAAAAATCAACCCCTCGGCCTAATAGTCCGGGGGTTTAATTTATCCATTTTTTTTATACACCACAAAATCGTAATCGTAAATATTTTTTTCGTCTTTCGCGCCTTTGACGCGTGAAGTCTCGTGCCAAATATTTTCATCAATCACGGGGAAATATACATCGCCTTCGGGAAAGTTGTGATGGACTTCGGTCACATAAAGCCGATCGGCGAGAGGTAAAGCTTGAGCGTAAATTTCGCCGCCGCCGATGATGAAGGCTTCGGAACTGTCATTGCGAGGAGTCCCCGGCGAAGCAATCTTTAGAGATTGCTTCGCAAGGCCCTGCCTACCGGACAGGCAGGCTCGCAATGACAGCGCATCCGCGAGCGACGAAACTACTTCCACGCCTTCGGCTTTAAAATCCGGCTGGCGAGTAATGATAATATTAGTCCGACCCGGAAGAGGGCGACCGATGGACTCAAAAGTTTTGCGTCCCATGATGATGGGATGGCCCATAGTCAAATCTTTAAAATGCTTGAGGTCGGCTGGGAGACGCCAAAGCAGGCCTGCCTGTCCGGTAGGCAGGTCGGCGCCGCGTTTGCCGATAACATTGTTGTTGCCGATGGCGACTATAATAGATAGCATGCGAGTAATCTCTAAACAGCTACTTCCGCTTTAATCCCCGGATGCGGATCATAACCGATGAGCTCAAAGTCTGCGAATTCCAGCTTTTCCAAGTCCTCAATAGACTTAACTTCTTTTTTTATCAAAAGTTTCGGCAAGACCTTTGGCTCGCGCGAAAGCTGGAGATCAACTTGTGGCAAGTGGTTTATGTATATATGCGCGTCGCCCAAAGTATGCACAAAGTCCCCCGGTTCCAAACCGGCGGCTTTGGCGAGGAGCATCGTTAATAGCGAATAAGAAGCGATATTAAAAGGCACACCGAGAAACATATCACAGCTCCGCTGATAAAGCTGACACGAAAGTTTGCCGTTCATTACATCAAATTGAAAAAAAGCGTGACAGGGCGGGAGTGCCATATTGGGGACATCGCTAGGATTCCAAGCCGTCACGATCAAGCGTCGATCTTTTTTGCCTTGAGCGGATTTTTTAATGCGTTCAAAAACATCAGAAAGCTGATCGATGAGGCGGCCATCCGGAGCTTTCCATTTGCGCCACTGGTGGCCGTAGACTGGGCCCAGATTTCCATCCGCATCGGCCCATTCGTCCCAAATTTTGACTCCCCGATCCTTTAGATATTTTATATTAGTGTCTCCGCGAATGATCCAGATGAGTTCGGTCGCGATGCCTTTCATAAAAACTTTTTTGGTGGTGAGAAGCGGAAAACCCTTGGCTAAATCAAACCGCATCTGTCGGCCAAAAACCCCAATCGTATCCACGCCGGTGCGATTTTGCGTCCGAATGCCATTTTGTTTTATGTCGCGGAGGAGGTCAAGGTATTGTTTCATAAATAATCTCTGTCATCGCGAGGTGACTGTGTAAGCCGCAGTCATTGCGAGTACCCGAAGCAATCTCTACTTCTTTCCGTGGCGATCTTACATTTCTATTATTGCGAAAATTTCGCAATTTTAATAATGTAGGATTGCTTTGTCGAGTACTCCTCACAATGACATGCTAGCAGTGTTTTTATTATAGCTCGCAATTACTCGTCTAAAATGACACCATAGCCCTCTCGGATGAATGATATAAAAAGACACCGAAATTGATAGGTATATAATAGAGCGAAAAGTCGTTTATACAACTCTAAATATATCTAT
>Ga0080064_1007917_pt1 | contig 10415 bp, 12 predicted proteins | sample Subgrocontami54m_FD_69260 | JGI IMG/M metagenome (GOLD analysis project Ga0080064, IMG submission 69260) | Subsurface groundwater microbial communities from S. Glens Falls, New York, USA - GMW46 contaminated, 5.4 m (SPADES assembly) (version 2) ... | reverse complement strand
GGGGTAATGCCATTGGTATCAAGCTGCCAACCCCTAATGGGTTCTGGCGCATCAACACGACGCCTGCCCCACCGCCGGTATTCACGCGGCGGATCTGTCACGGTTATATTGGTACGCAAATTGGCAAAAATGGCAAAGTTTCCCACCTCACGAGCCAATGCAACTATTCTGTTACGCTTTTCCTGGGCATTTAAAGTTTCTTGCGCGGGTGGCGGGGGCATATTATAAATCTTACCCAAATCACCCTCCCCTATAGTGCGTATCCGTGAAAGATAGGCTTGAAATGTCGGTGACTCAAACTCACCCATGCTTGCTGCTCTCATTAAGTCGTATTATACGACTGCTCAGCCATGATACAAGCAAAAGCATTTTGTCTGGGGGGGAGGTGGCATACGGTTTTGGCTCTGCGAGTTTGGGTTATCTTAACGTGTTGGCACAAGAATTAATGTTTAAGAGGCTCATCCCTTTAAACCTTTGACTTATTATATTGGTGCCCCTCTACAATGAGGCTAGAACCTATTTCCAGGAAAATGTTTGAATCCAGCCCCACCGTTTGTGAGCCAAAGGCTCGCCGCCCCGCCAGCCCTGGATTTTGATTTTTTTGGATTCCCCCCCACCGAATTTTCTTTTTTCAATTGAGAAAGCCTGGTCTATGTCGGGTCGCCTGCCCAAAGGGCAGAGTCGTCGAGCTTCGCTTAGAAAATGTGAAAGTCATTCGAAGACTCGATTCTGAAATTTTATTAAGTTATCTTTCCAACACTCCTTTAAGAATTGCGTTAATTCCTTCTGTAATGTTCTTTGACATTACACAAAGATGACCGAACAAACCCAGGATAAAAACGATAAGTAATACGAAATCTCCCGCGTTTGGATCTTGACCTTGATGCAACAATGGCAATCTAACCACAACAAAATAATACCCAATTAAACTCGTAATAAAGAAATTAGTAATATCATTCCAAATCTCAACAGACTTATGTTGCCATGTCCATTGACTCGTCTCTTCCTTATCCAGACTACCGTATTTTATGAGCCCTAAAATTAGGCTCAACAGAGTCAAAAGTCCTAGGATAACTAGATTATTCATAATATCCTAAGTTACCTAGATGCCTTATCAATAATCTGATTACCATAGTCGACAATTTCTAAATATCTATCGACGTCACTACCTGGCTCGTATGTAACATATACTTCCGTAGCATAGACCGACTTTATTATGCTAAGTATGCTTTCTCCGTCCTCGATATTTATTGATGCTTCATTCTTGTACCTGTATTGACTATCTTTTACCTGCTTCCAGTGAGGCCGAGTATCGAGGGCAAGTTTTCCATAATCGCTGTGGTATTTCTTGCCAGGGTACTTGTCTTTCATGACTAGCGCAGATGTGGCCATTGCTCTATATAAGCCTTTAGCAATTCTTTTGTATGTAAATTTCTCTAATCTCGATAGTGACATAATGGGTTTTCAAATATAACTGAGCGACAATACTATTTATTCTACGCCAATAAGAAAATTGTCGCTATTCAAAGTACTCCAACAGGCGTTGGCATATTAAGATACCTTCATCAAAAGTCGAAGGTAGTGGGTCGCCTATTATTTCGTTTTCGTATCTAAGCCCGCCTTGACCATTGTTTAGCTCCTTGAGTTTTTGAATCGTCTCCATTTCTTTTTTAGTGAATTCGCATTCTACCTGGTAGCGGGAAGAAAGTTCCTGTTTATCATGAGTCCTCGGAGGCTCTTTACCTGTCTTAAACTGGGCAACGGCTTTGATAGCAAGCTCAACAGCGTGAGGTGCTAGGTGCTAGGTGCTAGAGAGGTGCTAGAGGTTCAACCTATAACAGATAAGTAAAATGCGATTTATTTCCAAGTTCTCTTTCGAGACTGTATGCTGAGGTAGATATGCCATCAAGAAATGTTAAAAAAATTGATGTAGCTGAGAGCTATTATCATGTCTACGCCCGCGGCGCCAGCAGGCAGACCATATTCCCCGACGATGCTGACTACAAACAATTCCTGCAAGACTACGAAGAGCACAAAGCCATGTTAGATGAGCTGAAGTACGAGTTAGCAGATCAGTGAATTCAATACATCAAATCACAATAATCTAACCCGTTAGAGGTTAAACCTCTAGGACACATAATCTAACCCGTTAGAGGTTAAACCTCTAGGACACCTACTACTTATTTTTTTGAAAACTTCTCAACTATTAGACTGGCCTCGATCATCTTTTCAAATTTCTCTGATGAATCGTTAAGTTCGTTTACTTCCGATACAATTTTGAAACCTAAAAAGGTAGCCGTTACGGATTTTATGATCACGACCAAAGAAAAACCGTTAGATAGCTCAGAAAACCCCCAAAAACCTTGGTAAAAAGTTATATAGCATCCGAAAAGAAATGGAAAGATTAGCAATAATCTGCCGATATTTTTTAGCAAAAGACGTATGACGGTTAATTTAAGCATTGTCATACTCATCACAGAAATGATCATAATGATTAAAGAACCCGCGGAGCCTACCAGCATATATCCATAATGATTATTTTCTGAGCTGTAGGTTATTAGACCGAATACAGAATAAATAAAAACTGCCAATAGCGGAAAAGTAACTTTTGTCATGTGTTTTGCGGCAGTATTTGTCCACATCCCACGAGCAATATCTGCACTTTTTTCTTTAGCCATAAAGCAATAATATCATTCAAGATAGGTAACAGCTGCATAAACCAGCGAAGCCACGCCGTCTCTGCCCGTCTCGGGTAGCGCACCGACAGACCTGGATTTTCTCAACTTCAAAAAAATTTGGTGAGGGGAATCCAAAACATCAAAAGACGGGTTTTGGTGCCGAGGAGAGGACAGCGCTCTGGCCTTCGTCGCAGGGCTAACCTGCCAGGAGGTTCAAAGCATACTCATTACCAAATATAATTATGCCAAAAATGGCATTTTCATATTTTGGTGCCGAGGAGAGGACTTGGTCACGTTCCGCGACCCCGAAACTTCACTATTGGCAACAAGTTACCATAGGAAGATTTCCTTGCGAACTGCCGCTGGCAGTTCTCACCTCCATGGATTGCTCAGTCCGCCTTAGGTGGATGCGTTTCATCGTTCGTAGTAGTGGTGGGCGAGAAAGGACTTGAACCTTCACGCCTTGCGGCACTAGCTCCTAAGGCTAGCGTGTCTACCAATTCCACCACTCGCCCACGCCTTACTACTACAAAAGATGAATCTACTTCTCCACTTAACAAGAAGTTTCACCACATGTCCGATAACAGAGATATTCTACTCTGTTTTGCTGTGAAAAACTAGGCAGTTCGTTGCTTGAGTTTGCCGACGACAATTTCTAGCTTATCAACTCGCTCGACTGTATTTTCTAGCTTTCTGTCTTTTACGCTAAGTTTGCTATCAACGTGATCGATTTTTCCACCAAGATTGGTGACAGATCGGTCAATTTTCTGATGAACTTCTGCGAACTGTTTATGAACCTCAGCAAACTTTTCATGAACCTCAGCGAATCCAGCTGCAACGTCTATTTTAATATCTTCTTTGGCATCTTCGATCATTGGTTGTACAGTATCTAGCACGACCTGCCTAATGGATTTTAAATCGCCTTTGGTTAAACTCATACGCTTATGATACGTTCTGCGGCTCTGGTTTGGCAACATATTTTACGAACGGTTGTTTAACAAGCTGGTTTTCCCTGAGAAATTCCGCGATTGGCAAAGCGCATATCCCACATAAATCAAAGTTATAGTATCTATCCCCGATAAAACTAACTGAAAACGCGGGCGCGCCCACCGGCTCACCACACATATCGCATGTCTTGATAGTCATATTTATATTGTAAACCTCTGCCTTGTGGATTTCTGTTGTGGTTTTACGAAATTCTCCGGTAAATGACCAGCTGGGCGTCTCCGTAGTTTTTTTGTTTGATAAGCTTAAGTCCGTCAAAGCGTGGGGCTTCCATGTGCCCTGGCCAATCCAGCACATAAATACCGCCGGGCTTCACGTGCCTCACAAGTTTTTGTAACAGGCCGGCTTGAAGATTGTCATATGGAGGCGCCGCAAAAACCATGTCAAAGTTAACTTGTGAATTGTTATCTGACCAGCCGCTTGCATTGGCCCTGATGGCCTTAATCCGCCCCTGTAAACCCAGGGACGCAACCCCCTTGACAATGGTGGTAATAGCTCTCTTGTCAATCTCTATAGCGGTAGCACTGGCCGCGCCGCGGCTGATGGCCTCAAAACTCAGCGCGCCGCTGCCAGCAAAGACGTCCAGTACCGTCAAACCGGTTATGTCGCCCATTGCATTGAACAAACCACCCCGCGCCTTCTCGCTCATGGGGTGGGTGCGGTGCCCGCTGGGCGCATCAAACTGCCGGCCCTTGAGCCTACCGGCTATGATCCTCATTTGGGCGACACACGCTCAGCCTCAACAAGAGCGGCGTACCAAGCTAAGGTTACCATCTTAACAATGGCCGGGATAAGCTTCTGACGAACATCAACAGTCAATTTGATAGACCAACCGCGGCGATAATATCGTTCGTACATATCAAGTATGGCAATTTCGCGGGCTGTGCGTCTGAACCATTCAACAAGGCCGATTTCTTGCACTTTTTTCACATCCTCCTGGCTGGGCATTGCATCGTTAAAAGACAGGGGTTTTATGATAGAAGCTATGCCGAGTTCGAACATTCCGTGGGTCGTAATCAACCCCTTGGGGCCCCACATTTTCCAGTTGTTTTTGACTTTTTCGCGTCGGGTATCGCCCGGCATCACAATCTTTTCTCTGACTGTTTTGCGCGCCTCGGTCATGCCCCGGATATCCGACAGTTCTTCTTCGTACGGGTAATGGTGTGCCGGCGTCAGGCCGTCAACCAAGGCGTGGGCTAGCCAGGCGGCCTCAAAAGCGGCCCGCTCTTTGTTGTCTACCCTGAGGTGTTTAACGAGCAAGTTATAGTGCTCCATAATTAGTTCGGATAACTGTGAGTCACTGTCGTTGAAGGGGCTATAAAAGTGCCATGGCTCGTCCCGGGATGGGCTTTTGCGCTTGATGCCATCGGGGCCATTTTTGCCCTCAAATTGCAAAATAGCACGTATACCAGGGAATAAGTGGCCATCACCAGTTATGGTAGCTAAATGCCGGCGGGCAATGCGGTCAATCTTTTGGTGCGCGCCCCAGACGCGGCCGGATAACTTTGTCAGTGTTGTACCAGAATACATTTAAGCAAAAACTCCGTTTTTGCAGTAGCCAGTAGTAAGTAGCCAGTAGTAAGCAGTGTTGGATTGATGAATCATTTTGATTGCTAGTTTAGGTTTGTGATAGCCCGTAGTTTTGAAACTTGAGCATATAACTCATCGTATTTTAGCAGATCCTCGCCTTTGTCTATAAATGCCTGGGCTGCCTGGCGGGCGGCGGCAATGAGCTTAGCATCAGTCAGTTTGGCTATCCGCAAGTCTAGTTGGCCGTGCTGGAGGCTACCATAAATGGCTCCAGGGCCACGGATTTCCAGATCAAGTTCGGCTAGCGCGAAGCCGTCAGACGAGCTCTCTAACGCTCGCAAACGGCGGCCCGGCGCTGATGAATCGCTCATCATCAGATAGGCGTAGCCCTGGTGCTGGCTGCGGCCTACCCGCCCCCGCAACTGGTGTATCTGGGCTAACCCAAACCGCTCAGCGTCCTCAATCAGCATAACGGCCGCATTCGGTACATCCACGCCAACTTCTATAACGGTGGTGGCTACCAAAATATCCAGCTTGTGCGCAGCAAACTCTGCCATGGCCCTGGCCTTATCATCTGGTTTCATTTTGCCGTGTATTAAGCCCACTTTGCGATGCTTAAACTGTGCCTGTACCTGTTTGTAGACCGATTCGACAGCTTTGCCGGGTGAAATTTCTGACTCTGTTATCTGGGGACATACTACAAATACTTGCCCCCCGTTAGCAATTTCTTTGTCTATTTTCTCGTATAATTGCGGGCGCGAATTGGGCGAAGTAATTTTGGTAATAACCGGTTTGCGGCCAACCGGTTTGGTATCAATGACAGATATATCCAGTTCGCCGTAAAGTGTCAGAGCCAAACTGCGGGGTATAGGGGTAGCAGTCATAGACAAGACATGCGGCATATGGCCAGCCTTGGCCTGTAGTTTCTTACGCTGCTCCACGCCAAAGCGATGTTGCTCGTCAACAATAATTAGTCCCAGTTTGTGCATATCGACTTTTTCGGCAATGAGTGCATGGGTACCAATCATTAACCGTATATCCCCGTTTTTAATGCGCTTGTGGGCCTCAGCCTTCTGCGCCGGTTTGAGGCTGCCTATAAGCAATCCGACTTGCTCACCGTAACCAAGGGGTTTTAGTAGAGTATGAATAGTGTCGGCATGTTGGCGTGCCAACAGTTCGGTCGGAGCCATAAACGCCACTTGGTAGCCTTGTTCCATGGCCATCAGCGCCGACATGGTAGCTACTACAGTTTTACCACTGCCGACATCACCTTCAAGCAGCCGGTTCATGGGATGGGGCTTTTCCAAATCTTGATAAATTCGCCAGATGACCTTGCGCTGGGCATCGGTCAGCTTAAACGGTAAATGACCCACAAAGTCACGCGCCAGCTGCTGTTTGAACGGAATAGTCAGCGCCGTCTCCTGTAATAACTCGTATTTGTTAAGTAAGCTAGCCAGGCTAAGCTGAAACACCTCCTCAAATCCTAGGCGCTTTTTGGCTGCTGTCAAAATAGTTGGACTCGGCGGAAAATGCATATTGAGTAGCGCTTCACTTCTCGGCATCAAGTCTTGAGTCTTCGTTATCCACGATGGCAGAGTCTCCGGTAAGTTTTTAATAACGGGGCTAGTTGTGCGCAAAGTACGACGAATATCAGTTGAACGCAGTCCCTTGATCTGACGATAGATAGGTACAATCCGCGCAGTGTTGATAGGAAAATCACTCACCAGCTCCATAGACGGGTTCATAATAGATAGCCGCTGATAGCTCAGCTCAAATTGCCCAGAAATGTAGTACTCGGTGTTGGGTTTGATGGAACTGGCCCGGTAGGGTTGGTTGAACCACACCAGCCGCACACTGCCTGTCTCGTCACTAGCAACGGCCTCGGTTATATGCAGCCCCCGGCGCACATAGCGACCCTTGGCTTGTTTAATAACGGCTTTGATGGTGACAATGCCAGGCCTTATTTCGTTAATCGATTGAATATGTGAGTAGTCATCGTAACGACGCGGGTAGTAATCTATCAGCTCACCAACAGTCTTGATACCAGCCGCCGCAAACTTCTTACCCAGCTCCACCCCCACGCCTTTGACTGCAGTCAACTCGCTCTCAAGTTCCATACAAATCAGTATATAGTAGTAGCATTTTGGTGATAATCTGTATGGTATTGTAGTGATATGAGATTTAGGCGTTCATCTGAGGAGCCTCTCAAGGTAGCTGTAACAGTGGAACGAGATATACCGTTTGACCAAGTAATGCCTGCAATTCTAAGTGCAGGTTTACAAGAACCGATGCCGTTTGAAGAATTTGGTGTAGTTTACGGCGAAGTTCTGGGATCAAAAGTCATGAAAGACATCAAGCATGTATCAGGAGTCCTCGCTGTTGAACAACAGGTTATCTTTAGGCCAGCTCCTTAGGAATATGTCGCTGTCAGTTTAAGTGGCTTTTTTGGCGAGGAAGAAGACGCTGGGGCCAAAGTAGGTCTGGCTGTATTAATTTTGCTTCTTTTTGAGCTAAGATAGGATCATGAAAACTGTTTTATTGCTCCCGGGTTTTAATGAAGGTTTACATAGCAGAGACTACAATAAAACTATAAAAACAATCGAATCTAGAAACTATAAGGTTAAGTTTGTAGCCATTAGTTGGCTTAGAACAACAGCCAATGATTGGGTAGAGCAGCTGGAAAAAACTTATAAAAATTATAAAACTGCTAATACTATTCTGGCTGGCTTTTCATATGGAGCAGTTACAGCTTTCGTTGCCGCCAGTCGTCACAATCCGTCCGAGTTGTGGCTTTTTTCTCTATCTCCCCGTTTCCACGAAGATATGCCCAATCTGCCAAAGTCAACTATTAACCAAATTGGCAAAAGAAGGTTGGCGGCATTTAATAATCTAATATTTTCTACCGCTGCCAAAAATATAAAATGTAAAACTCTTATCTTTGTAGGCGGAACAGAGAGTAAAAAAGACCCTGCCTTACTAAAGCGAGCAAAAAGCGCCAATAAACTGATCGTTAGTAGTACGCTGGTTAGTATGCCGGATGTGCCGCATGATATATCTGATAAAAACTATCTAAAAGCTATTGAGCAAAATATTTGATAGTTATTGAGCTTTTTTGGCGAGGAAGAAGACACTGGGGCCAAAGTAGGTCTTGGCCAGGGGGACCTGTAGAACATTCTCAATGGCGAGCATACCGGTGCGGGGCATGATTTTCTTAAGCGCTGGGGAACGCATGTTCGAAACAGATAGGGTACGCTCGACCTTAAAGCCCGCGTGAGCTAACTGTTTAATGATTGTTTTGGGATTGTGGTTCACGAACGGTATTTCATCCTTTTTTTTATTCTTTTCAGAGCGAATATCTACCGGTTCCGTCGGCATACGTTTGCCGCGAATCAAGTGTTTGAGACGGTTACGGGCATGGGCATAATTGGCAACTTCCAGGACAAAGTAGCCATCATCCGACAGCACACGATGAATTTCCTTAAATTCAGCTTTTGGATCGGGTAAATGGTGCGTGACTCGTATCATGGTGACCAAATCAACTTTCTCGTCACCAAACTGCAAATTATCTGCCTGCATCAATGTACGTTCAATAGATGGGTATTCACGAAGGAAATCCCCGGCAATATCGAGCTGCTGTTGTGATGGTTCTGCCAACGTTACTTTATCCGCATACTTCTGCAGCAAAACGCAGAGACGTCCGTAGCCTCCGCCAACGTCAACGGCGTGATTAAAATGCTTGTTTTTGAGGAACTTGTCGATGGCTAACTGTTCGGCACCATCCTCGTAGCTACGACTGTCCCAATAGCGTAAATAGTTGTGTTTGGGATCATTATACTGAGTGGCATTGAGTGTTTTTGCTGTTGGCATGACGTAGGTGAGTATAGCAGTTTGTTAACGATTCTCAATAATGGCAAAGCTATTTTTGCCACGCCTTAACAGATTGTTCCCCTTCTGAAATCCCACCTTGGTACCCAGCGTAGCTTTTTGGCCATTGATATATATGGCGCCCGAATCAATAAAATTTGCGGCTTCGGTATTGGACGACGCAAGGCCAGCCTTGACTACGGTATGTGCCAAATTGTCTTCAGCTTTTACCGTCGGCAACTCTTTCATTAGCAGCTCAACCTCGCCTTTGGTAAGGTCAAAAAAATCGCTTTCGCCAAACAGCACCTCCGTGGCATGCTTGACGGCATCTACCTTTTCCTCGCCATGAACAAGTTTAGTAACCTCATAAGCTAGGGTTTTCTGAGCCAAACGTCCCGATTTATCTCGTTCAAAGCTAGTCATAGTGCCACCAATTTGCTCTTTACTAAGTTCAGTAAATATCTTGAGGTAATCGCCAACGCTATCATCATCAACATTGAGCCAAAATTGGTAGAATTGGTAAACAGTGGTTTTATTGGCATCCAGCCAGATAGCCCCAGCCTCGCTTTTGCCAAACTTTTTGCCGGTGCTTTTATCGATAATCAGCGGCATGGTCAGGGCATGCACTTCATCGCCGGTTACTTTGCGCACCAGCTCCACGCCAGAGAGAGCATTGCCCCATTGGTCACTGCCTGCCAGCTGTAAATCAACACCGTAGGTCCGGTGCAAATGCAAAAAGTCGTAGCCCTGCAGCAACGTATAACTGAATTCGGTATAGCTGATACCGCCGCCGCTTTCGTTCATGCGCGAGGCAATGTAATCGCGCTGCACGAGCGGCGTCATGCTGAAGTATTTGCCGACATCGCGCAAAAAGTCTAGAACACCCCTATCTTTGAACCAGCTCAAGTTATTGACCAGGTGTACTTGTTCGCCAAATAGTTGTTCTAATTGGATTTTGACAGCCGACACGTTTTTTTCCACCTCTTCCTCGGTTTGCAGCAGTCGTTCGCTGTCTTTGCCACCCGGATCGCCAATCAGGCTGGTAGCCCCGCCCGCGAGCAATAGGGCTTTGCTGCCATGCCGTATAAAGCACTTGTCAAGCATAACTGCCGCCAAGTTGCCGATGGTCAGCGAATCGGCAGAGGCATCATAGCCGTTGTAAAACGCCCATTTTTTGTTGTCTAGTGCAGCTACATCGGTTAGGGAAGTTTGGTTTATGAAACCGCGCCATTGTAGCTCCTGTGATAACGTCATAGTGGCCATATGCCATAGAGTATAGCGCAGGCCGCAAAAGAAGCATAACACCAGCATTTAAATCCTTGCTAGGCTGGCAAATTT
>Ga0080064_1007916_pt1 | contig 10416 bp, 10 predicted proteins | sample Subgrocontami54m_FD_69260 | JGI IMG/M metagenome (GOLD analysis project Ga0080064, IMG submission 69260) | Subsurface groundwater microbial communities from S. Glens Falls, New York, USA - GMW46 contaminated, 5.4 m (SPADES assembly) (version 2) ... | reverse complement strand
TGGTCCGTGCAGGACCAGAATATTTTTGGCTGCGGTCATGGAATGTGAAATATTTCACACTACTCGCGGTTCACTGCGATGCGCCGGCACTAACCGGATCGCCCCTATTTGCCGCCGACTCGGTTGCGGATTGCAGATTTATGCCAATTTTGCAGCAGATCGGCACACTTTGTCCACTTTTAGAGACAGATCGATAAAATTGACGTCCCTGAGAGATAAGCCAACGGAACTGGAATCAACCCCGATCACAAGGCTGGAAACCGGCTGCCAGGACGCCGCCCTAGCAGCCTGCCGGACTTAACAGTAGGTCAGGTTGCCGCATGGGCGGCTACCTGACGCCACGTGGATGTCGGGGAACGCTGCGCGTACCCCGACCTACGTCTAAGTCCGACAAACTCCTAGATGGCTGGGAATACCACAAGCCAGCTCGATATGAAGGCGGATTGAAATTCAAGGTTTCTCGATTTTATCTGCATTTTCAACGAAATTAGCCGAAGATAGCGCTGCGTTCGACACTGACTTACGCTGGTTAGAGTAGCGGTTTGAGCAGACTTTCGAGCTTTTCGGGCCTCAAAACGCCGATTTTCGTCGTCACGACACTGCCCTTACGGTCGATCACTACCGTAAACGGCAGCACGCCGCGCGAGTTACCGACCTGGCGTGCGAAGTCCATGCTTTGCAGCCCACCCAACAGCACGGGGTAGTTGATCCCGATTTCCCGGGCGTAAGGACCAACACGCTCTTTCCCGTCGATTGCGAGGCCCACGAACTGCACGCCACGCGCACCATACTGGTCCTGAAATTTGATGAACCCGGGAATTTCCTCGCGGCACGGTGCGCACCAGGTCGCCCAGAAATTGACGACCAGCACCTTGCCGCGCCATTGCTCCAGCGGCTGCGGCTGGTCGTCAAGCCCAGCGAAACTGGCAGCCAACACGATTTGCCCGACTGCAACCGGGTCGAGTGGTCGCGCTCCGGCCTGCCACTGATAGAACAGATAAACGGCGCCGGCAAACAGCACTGCGAGCGTTCCGATCAAAAACGCCTGCAGCGGTCGCGTCAATTCAGCACCAGGTCGAGGATCGCGGCGAATTTGTCGGCGGGCTGAAAGCCGATCACGCGCAGACCCTTGATTTCATTGCCTTGGCGGTCAAAAAATACAATGCCAGGCGGGCCGAACAACGCGTAGCGCTTGAGCAGCGCTTTGTGCGCGTCGAGGTTGGCGGTAACGTCGGCCTGCAACGTGACCATACCGTCCAGCCGTTTGCGCACGGCGGGGTCAGTGAAAGTAAAGGCTTCCATTTCCTTGCACGTCACGCACCAGTCGGCATAGAAATCGAGCATTACCGGCTTGCCGGCTGCGCGGGCGATTGCGCCCTCGAGTTGCGACAGGTCGCTCACGCGCTGGAACAGCACCGGCTGAGCCGCCGGTGCCGCTGCACCGCGCAAACCAGAAAGCGGCTGCAGCAAGTCACGGCTGCCGGACAACACGCCGATCAGAAGTGCTACGCCTGCCAGCAGCGAAATGACCCCGACGCCCTTGAACAGCTTGCGATAGCCAGGCGCGCCGTGCGGCAGCGGATCGAGCGCATGCAGGTAGACCGCGAACACGATCAGCAGCGCCGCCCACGCCAGCATCGGCACTACCGCCGGCAGCAGCGGCGACACCAGGTAAATGGCAACCCCCAGCAGCACCATGCCGAAGAAGCGCTTCACGGTTTCCATCCAGGGCCCCGCTTTGGGCAACAGGGCTCCGGCCGAAGCGCCGACCGCCAACAGCGGCACGCCCATGCCGAGCGCCATCGCAAACAGCGCCGCGCCGCCCAGCACGCCATCACCCGACTGCCCGATATAGAGCAGGGCGCCGGCAAGCGGCGCCGCAACGCACGGGCCCACGATCAGCGCCGACAGCGCGCCCATGACAAACACGCTCGCAAAATGCCCGCCGTGCAGCTTGTTGGTGGTGACCGCGAGCCGGCTCTGCAGTGCGCTCGGCAACTGCAGTTCGTAAAAACCGAACATCGACAGCGCGAGCAGCACGAAAACCACCGCAAAACCCGACAGCACCCAGGGGTTTTGCAGTGCCGAGGACAGCAAGGTGCCTAGCAGCCCGGCGGCAACTCCGGCGAACGCATAGGTGATCGCCATGCCGAGCACGTAGGCCAGCGACAATGCAAAGCCGCGCGCATGCGTCAAATGCTCCCCATGCGGCACCAGGATGCCCGAAAGGATCGGTATCATCGGAAACACGCACGGCGTCAGCGCGAGCAGCAAACCGAAACCGAAGAAACTCGCGACCAGCGTCCAGAAGCTGCCCTTGAACAATTCCGCAATCAGCGTGTCCTCCGACTGCGGCTTGCCGCGCGGCGCCGCACCCGTCGCAGGCTGCAGAAACGGCGACAGGCCGGCGACGGGTGCGGCGGTGGAGAACCCGGTGCGCGTAATTTCGGCTTTTTGCTCCTGCGGCGGATAACACACGCCGATGTCCGCGCAACCCTGCGATGTCGCGTTCAAGGTGAAGCGCGGCACGGGTTCGCCGGTCATCCTGAGCGGCAACACGAAGCGCATATCGCCGCGGTAGATCTGCACGTCGCCGAAGAACTCGTCTTTCTTGATTTTCCCAGGCGGCAATTGCGACCCGTCGAGGGTAACGGACGCGGGCTCCGCGCCGAACCGGAATTTTTCGCGGTACATGTAATAACCGGGCGCGATCTCGTAACGCACCTCGAGCCGGTCGGGGGCTAGCAGACGCGCCGAAAAGCGGAACGCTTTTTCAGGCTCAAGCAGTTCCGGCTCGCCGGCGCGCGCGGCGCACGCGAGCAGCAACAACATCGCAAGAATCAGGCGCAGTGGCAACACGGTCAGGCTATCCGATCTCGGTGACGGTCGCGGCGCCTAACCATTCCAGGTAGTCGGGTAACCCGCGTTCAATAGGGACAGCGACGATTTCGGGAAGTTCGTAGGGATGCAGGCTCCTGATCGCAGCCTCGACTTCGGGGTAAATCGCCGCGCGCGTCTTGATCAGCAGCGGCACCTCGGCGGCGGTTTCAAGCCGGCCCTGCCAGCGGTAGACCGACGTGCATTCGGCCAGAATATTGACGCAAGCCGCGAGCTTGCGCTCGACCAGCGCGCGCGCGATTTTCAGCGCCACGTCGCGGTCGGGTGCGTTGGTAATCACGATCAGCGCGCTCATCGCCACTCACCTAGACCCGGGGCGGCAGCACGGCGGCGATGCCCTCGCGCACGGTAGGATAGCGCAGCTTCAGCCGCAGCTCCCGCTTGATGCGGCAGTTCGACAGCCGCCGCGACTCGTTCATGAACGACAGCAGATCGGGCGCTATGCGCCGGCTGGCTTCGTCGCGGGAAATGCGCTGCGGCCGCGGCAGTCCGAAGCGGTCCGCGACCAGGTCGAAGTAATCCCCCATTTTGAGCAGGCTGTCATCGGTGGCGTTGTAGGCGCGGCCGGACGGCGCGAAACGCAGCGCAGCAACCGCCGCGCGCGCGAGATCCGCGGCATGAATGTGGTTGGTGTAGGCATCGTCTTCGGCGCACAGCGCCGGCGTGCCGGCTTGCAGCCGCGCCAGTGGCAGTCTCGCTTCAGAATAAATCCCGGGCGCGCGCAGGATCGCGACGCGCACCCTGCTGCGGCGCCCCCAGACACGCAACTGGCGTTCCGCGTCGACGCGGCGTTGCGCGCGCCCGGTCTGCGGATGCGGGGCACGCGTCTCGTCCACAAACTCGCCATCGCAGTCGCCGTAGACGCCGCTGGTGCTGATATAGACCAACTGCTGTGGTAGACTTTCGCCCTTTGCCAGCGCCGCGATCAGGTGGGCGGTGCGTGTATCGCGTGTGCCGCGATGCGGGGGCGGTGCGCAATGCAAGACGTCGTGGGCAATGCCCGCCAGCGCGTCGAGGCTCGCCGCGTCATCGAGATTCCCCGTAATCGGCACCACGCCGTGCGCGCGCAGCAGCGGCACCCGCTCGCGGCTGTGGGTCAGAGCGTAAATGCGATAGCGGTCGCGTAGCTGAGGTAGCGCGCGCAGCGCCACATCGCCGCAACCGATGATCAGTAAACGTCGCATAGAGAGTTGATTTTAACCGAAAAGCCGCGCCGGGTCCGAACCTCAGCGCCGCCGCATCAACCGCCCATGCCCAACCAAATCACGCTCAAGCCGAGCGACCACGTTTTCGCAGCGCGGGACGACGAAACCATACTCGATGCCGCCCTGCGCGAAGGCTTCGTGATCGCCTACGGCTGCCGCAACGGCGCGTGCGGCACGTGCAAGGGCAAGCTGCTCGCCGGCACTGTCGATTACGGGGCTTATCAGGAAACCGCGCTGACGGAAGCCGAGAAGCGGCTCGGCCTGGCGCTGTTCTGCCAGGCACGCCCGCGCGGCGACATCGAAATCGAGTGCCGCGAGATCGGCGCGGCGAAAGACATGCCGATCCGGACGCTGCCGTGCCGGGTGCAGAAAATGCAGCGCGTCGCGGCCGACATCATGTTGCTGCATCTCAAGCTGCCGGCTGCGGAGCGGATGCAGTTTCTGGCCGGGCAGTACCTCGAGATCCTGCTGAAGGACGGCACGCGCCGCAGCTTTTCGATGGCCAACGCGCCGCACGACGACGAATTCCTGCAATTGCACGTGCGCAACTACGGCGGGCCGTTCAGCGTGCATGTATTCACCCGCATGAAGGAGCGCGATATTCTGCGCTTCGAAGGTCCGCTCGGAACCTTCTTTTTGCGCGAAGGCGGTGACAAGCCGGTCATACTGCTCGCGAGTGGCACCGGCTTTGCGCCGATCAAAGCGATCGTTGAGCACGCGTTCCATACCCGCGATGCGCGGTCATTCGTGTTGTATTGGGGCGCGCGCGTGCGCGCCGATCTTTACCTGAACGATTTGCCCGAGCGGTGGGCGAGCGAGCATAACAACTTCCGCTACGTGCCGGTGCTCTCCGAGCCGCTGCCGGGTGACCGCTGGAGCGGGCGCACCGGCCTGGTGCACGAGGCGGTCGCCCACGACATCCCCGACATGAGCGGCTGCCAGGTCTATGCCTGCGGTGTGCCGGTGATGGTCGAGGCTGCGCACCGCGACTTCACCGCGCGCTGCGGATTGCCCGAGGAGGAGTTCTTCTCCGACTCGTTCACGCCGTCCACGCCTTCGGCTCAAGCTTCGAAGTAAACCGGCGCTAGATCGGAATGCGCCGCCGGCCGCCGGCGATCTGTTTCAGTTGCGTGCCCGCTAAGTCCAGGCTCTCCCGATAATGCCGGTGCGCGGCATCGGGATTGCCCAGCCGGTCGTGCAGTTGCGCCAGCACCAGATGCGCGGAATACGTCGGCTCGACCGACAGGCTCGCCTCGAGATAGCTCTGCGCCTTGCCCCACAGTTGCTGCTGCGTGCACAGCTTGCCGAGCACCAGCAGCAGCACCGCATCATGCGGATTGGTCTTGAGCCAGTTCTCCGCGCGCTCGATCTGGCGGACCACGTCTGTCCCGGCGCATTCAGCGTACAGCGCAACCAGGTCGGAATTCCATTCCGCGTCTAGCGCCTCCTCGATGATCTGGTTCGCCTGCGCGCAGCCGCCGAGCGCCGCGTAGCATTCTGCCGCGGCCGCCGCAACTTTGGCATCGCGCTTTTGGCGTGCGGGGATTTTCTGCCAGCATTCCTCGAGCGCGCCGCGGTCGAGCGCCTTGCGCTTCAGGTTTTCGGCTTGGGCGTAGCGCCTGAGCTGACCCGCCTGCGTCGCGTCGAATACGCTGCGCCGCTCGAGCTGGTCGATGAGCGGCAGCACCTGCTCCCAGTTCCTGGCCTGCTGCTGCGCTTTCAATTCGAGCCGCAGCGCCGCCGTATGCTTGTCGGGAAGCCCTTTCAGCGCGAGCAGCGCGTCCTGAAAGCGGCGCTCCTCAAGCAGCATCCCGGCGGCGGCGATGATACGCAGCGTGGCCGCTTCAGGAGCAAGTTTTTCGGCGCGCGCAAGGTAGCCGTCGCGCTGCCCGTAGTGGCGCAGCTCATGCGCCGAACGCGCCGCGAGCACTGCGCCGAGCGCCGGGGAAACGCCCGCCTCCATCGCGCTCGCCGCCGCTTGCTCGGCGCGGCCATAGCGCCCCTCGAAAAAAGCTTCCAGCGCGGCCAACAGCATGCGGTGCGCGTTTTCCCGGAGCCGCCGCTCGCGCAAGTCCCGTACTTGCGCCGGCAACCCGAGCGCACCGAAAATAAACCGCAACAGAGAATAGACCACGGCGAAACCCGCGGCCAGCAGTACCAGCAGAAAATTGAGCGACAACTCGACCCGGTACGGCGGCCATACCAGCAGCGCGTAGCCGGTGTTCAGGCGCAGCGCCAGCGCCAGCGCAACGGCCAACGCAAATAACCCGAGGATCCAGAATACCCAGCGCACGCGCGTCCCGGCTAGCGACCGCGCTCGCGCGTTAGTCGGTAATTGCGCACCGCATCGAGACTCGCCGTGACATCGGGCAGTTCGATGCCGATCTGGCTGTCGTACAGCTGATTGAGCGCGGCAACCGCGTTGGCGACGGCCTGGTCGCGCGCATCGTAATAGCGCGTCAGCCAGTCACGCGCCGCCCTGAGATCGGCGCGGAAACTTTTTTCGTCACGGCCGAGCAACGCCAGCCGCGCACCCAACAGGCGCAGTTTGAAGTTTTCGCGCAGAAAATAGGACTGCGCCGGCGCCAGCAGCGGCAGTTCCGGGCGCTCCATGTTCTGTATCCGCACCAGATCGCGCAGATCCTGCCACAGCTCGCGCGTGAAGCGGGCCCAGGCGTTGCCGTCGGCGGCACCCTGGGTCGCGGCTGCCGTCGCAGGTGGGCGGACCTCCATCGCCAGCGGCAGGCCGTCGATCGCCCCGAGCAGATTATCGAGACGCGCGCTGATCCCGATCACGTCCACGTGAGGGGCGAGCTTGAGCCGCTCGATGTCGCGCGCCATCACTTTGCGCAGCCCGGCAAGCTGCGGCCGGTCTAGCCGCGCGAGCCGCGCGTCGGCGGCCTGCAACGCGATCAACGCCGACTTGACGTTGCCCGCGATCTGCAGCTGCTGGTTCGCAACCAGCAGCGTCTGCTCGACATCGGCGAGCAGCGATTCGTCGCGGCTGCGGGAGAGTTCCTGGTACAGCGCCTCGAGCGCGACCTGCTGGTTCTGGGACTCCTGCAGCTTGGCCTCGAGCACGCCGAGCTTGATCTGCGCTTCGCGCGTCGCCTCGCGCACCTGCTCGGCAACCTTGCGGCTTTCCTTGTTTTGCGCGTCGGCTTCGGCCAGGCGCCGCGCGAGATCGTACTGCAGCGTGCCGATCTGCTGGTGACTGTCGTACCACTGCCATGCGAACAGCGCGACGGCGATCACTGCCACGATCGCCCACGCCTGCCGGTAGAGCCGCTGCACCAGGCCTGGCGGCGCGTCCCGCGCCACCGGCAGCGCTGCGCTGCCCTGGGTTTCAGGCTGTGACGGGGTTTCCATGCAGTCAACTCTAATCAGTCGCGGGGGCGCTGTAAACCGGCGCCGGCGTTCAGTGATGGTCGGTGAACCATTGCGCGAGCCCTTGCACCAGGCCTTCGTCCCCCTGAGCGGTCAACACCACGGTGGCTAGGCCCAGTTCGCGGGCGGTCTGCTCGATGCGCGGATGCGGCACGAAGAGCGGCGTTTTTCGCAACCACGACTGGCCGAGCTTGCCGACCAGATCGAACAGATTGTGCAGGCCCTCGCTGCTGGTGCCGGTGATCGCATGCAATTCGTTCCTCGCCCAGGCCTTGAGCAGCGGTGCGGCGTCGAGCTGTGGCCGCCCGCGGCGATAACACTCGGCGTATTCGATCGCGGCGCCGCGCGCGGTCAGCGTATCGCCGAGCAGTTCGCGCCCGCCGTCACCGCGAAAAATCACGATGCGCTTGCCGGCGACGTCCTGCAGGGCCGGCAGCTCGAGCAGCGCTTCGCTGTCGAAGCGCGCGGCCGGCGCAATCACCGCCGTGATGCCGAAATGCCTGAGTTCACGCACGCCGCTGCGTCCGATCGCCGCGAGCTGCAGATGCGGCGGCAACTCGCGCCGCGCCTTGATCAGGTTCATCGCCTTGTTGACCGCGTTGGGGCTGATGAATATAGCCAGATCGAACTCATCGAGCCGGTCGATTAATGCCAGCAGCGGCTGCAAATCCCCGACCTCGACGATCTCGATCACCGGAAACAGGATCGCCTTGCCGCCGGCGGCGCCGATCAACTCAGCCAGGTGGGCGGTCTGATGCGCCGGGCGCGTCACCACGATGCCGCGGCCTTCGAGTGGTCGGCGCCTAGCGCCGTCCGCCGGTGGTTTCACTGCTGTTCCAGCGCCGCGAGTATCTGCGCCGCGCCCTGCGCTTTGAGTCGCGCGGCGAGCTCGGTGCCGAGCGCTTCGGGGTCACCCGCATCGCCCGTCAGCTCGGCGCGCACCAGCTGCGTGCCGTCCTGGCTCGCGACTAACCCGCGCAGCCGCACCTGCCCGCCTTCGGGCTGGGCATACGCGCCTAGCGGCAGCTGGCAGTTGCCTGACAAAGCGCGGCTCAACGCGCGTTCGGCCCGCACGCACACGGCGGTCGGGGCGTGATCGAGCGCTCGCATCATCGCGATCACGTCCGGCCGGTCTGCGCGGCATTCGATGCCCAGTGCTCCCTGCCCCGGTGCCGGAAGGCTTTCGTCCGGTGTGAGCACCGCCGTGATGCGTTCGGCGAGGCCGAGCCGCTTGAGCCCCGCAGCGGCCAGAATGATCGCCGCATACTCCCCGGCGTCGAGCTTCTTCAAGCGCGTGTGCACGTTGCCCCGCAGCGCTCCGACCACGAGCCGGGGAAAACGCGCACGCACCTGGCTCTCGCGGCGCAGGCTCGAGGTGCCGATGCGGCTGCCGGCAGGCAGCGCCTCGAGATTCGCATAATGGTTGGACACGAAAGCATCGCGCGGGTCTTCGCGCTCGGTGATCGCGGCGATCTCGAATCCGGCCGGCAGCACCATCGGCACGTCCTTCATCGAATGCACCGCGATGTCCGCGCTGCCCGCTGCCAGCGCTTCCTCGAGTTCCTTGACGAACAAACCCTTGCCGCCGATCTTGTCGAGCGCGCGGTCGAGAATGCGATCACCCACGGTCGTCATGCCAAGGATGGTGATCCTGGTCGACGGGTACAGGGCGGCGAGCCGCTGCTGAATGTTGCGCGCCTGCCACATTGCCAGCGCGCTCTCGCGGGAGGCGATGACGAGACTCGGCAATGGCTGGCTCGCAGCGGCCGTCATGGGGGTTTCAGTCATAGTATTTTTCCGAATTCGCGCACGATATGCTGCTGGCGGCGGCTGACCGGAAGCTTCTCGGCGACGCCTTTCACCACCACCATCCAGTTGCCCTCGCCGTCGTCTGCGGTCACGCGCTCGAAGCCCTCGATCACGCCCTTCGCGACCAGGCAATTGCGATGCACGCGCACGAACCGGCCTAGAAATTCCTGCTCGAGTTTTGCCAGCGACTCCTCGATCAGGTACTCGCGCTCAGCGGTGCGCACCGTCACGTATTTGAGCTCGGCCTTGAGAAACGCGATATCGGTGACCGGTATCAGATGGATGCGCCCGCGCTCGTTGACCGACAGGTAGGTGCGCGCTTCGTGCTTCAGTTCGCGCAGCACATCGAGCCGCAGCGGCGTGATGGTCCGCACGTGCGCCAGCGCCGCGAACAGCCGTCCGAGGCGGATCGGCTTGAGCAGGTAGTCGACGGCATGCACCTCGAACGCTTTCAGCGCATAGGCATCGTAGGCGGTCGTGAAAATCACCGCCGGCGGCTCGTCGAGTTTCTGCAGGTGCTGGGCGACTTCGAGTCCGTCCATTTCGGGCATGCGGATGTCGAGCAACACCACGTCGGCGTCGCACTCCGGCAGCATGGCGAGCGCGCGTTGGCCGTTCTCCGCCTCGCCCGCGATCTCGAGCGGCATCTTGAGCGCGCAATCGGCAAGCAGATCGCGCAGGCGGTTGCGCGCCGGCGCCTCGTCGTCGACGATCAGCACGCGCAGCGGCTGGTTGGCCGTCATGCCGCGCCTGCTTTCAGATACGGAATCACGATGTGCACCCGGTACGAATCCGCGGTTTCGGTGGTCCTGATACTCGCTTCGGCATCGAAATGCAACGCCAGCCGCTCGCGGATGTTGGCGAGCGCCATGCGGTTGCCGCCGTGACGTTCATCCTCCTGGCGGTAAGGGTTGCACAGCAGGATATGCACCTGATCGCGGTCGCGATGGATGCGGATGGAAATGACGCCTGGATCGCTGCGCGGCTCGATGCCGTGGTAGACCGCGTTTTCCAGCAGCGGCTGCAGCACCAGCGGCGGGATCAGCGCATCGGCTGGCGCATCAGCGATGTCCCACTCGACCTTCAACCGGTCGCCGAGCCGCAGTTGCTCGATGCT
>Ga0080064_1007914_pt1 | contig 10417 bp, 8 predicted proteins | sample Subgrocontami54m_FD_69260 | JGI IMG/M metagenome (GOLD analysis project Ga0080064, IMG submission 69260) | Subsurface groundwater microbial communities from S. Glens Falls, New York, USA - GMW46 contaminated, 5.4 m (SPADES assembly) (version 2) ... | reverse complement strand
TATCAAAACGGTTCATTGGATTCACGATGATATGAAAAGTAGGCAATGCATCGTACTTGCCAATCAAATGGTGTCAGTTGCCGCCATACGCGAATTTGGTTTTACGGGATATCGTGATATTACGATACAAGGAAAAAAACAGAATCTTTTTTACTACCCCATTCCAACCGGTTCTCCATTGCATAGCTATTTTTTAAAAATGATTCAATCCCCCTCACACGAACTTATGCAAAAAGCTATGAATGAATTTGGGGTATCATGCGGGTATTTTGTGGTAAATTCGTACGAAAATAGATTTACGAGTATCGTAACGCGAGCGCAAGGAACAACTGATACATGGGTATCGATTGACAATGGAAAAAATGTTGTATATGCTTACAGCCGTTAATTCGTTCTTTGTATTTTAGTATTTAATAAAGTTCTTTAAAAAAAGGAAGAGCTAGAATGACAACAAAAAAGCTTGAGCACGCAATACATACTTCGCCAATCTCGCGTTCAAGTGGAAAAAAAATTGCGCTTATCAATCTACGATACCCGTATGAAAAAAACCATATCTATATGAGTGGTTCTTTAGTAGTTACCGCTGCGCGTTTTTTAGAAGCTGGATTTAATGTAGAATTTATTGACCTGAATACATTTCCAGTTAAAAAAAAGCTTCTTGAAAATCCAGGATTTTTTGATTCACTCAAAACATGCGATTATATTGGAATTTCAGTAACGGGAGCACCCTCTCTACCTGATGCAATTAATTTGTGTCATACGATACATTATTTTTTGCCCGCCATACCTATCTTACTCGGCGGACAAGTTATCGTGGGCTTATCATCCACGCAATTTGATACGCTTTTTGCGGGAATACGTGCATTTCGAGTAACTCGCGATGAACATAATCTTCATAGAGTTCTTGGGAGGGAACACCCTCTTACATCGCCCTATGAAATTCCGCACTTCCCAGCATATAATCGGATGAATCAAGAGTTGTTGCGCCGTTATCTTTCTTCTGAAATGACATTGGTGATTTCTCAGGGGTGTAAATTTGCATGCGCGTTTTGTGCGGCTGCAAAAAAACAGCGAGAAGTACAAGTAAGATTTGATACCCTGCGAACGGACCTGTATTATCTTGCCGGCCGTGCACTGCAATTTGGATTAGATCATTTGGAGTTTTATGCAAGTTCACTCGACTTTTTCCAAAACCCTCAAATTGTTGTAGGACATTTGGAGGTACTTGCTGAAGTTTCCCAAATCACCGGGATTCGTATACAAGTTCGTTGTTTGAGCTGTATGTCTTCATTTCTTAACGCGTTTAAAGTGATTGAAAACTTTGGTGAGTTACTGAAAAAATCTGGTATTTGGTGTATTGGTTTTGGTGTTGATGGATCTGATGTGAGTGTGTGGAAATATCAAAAAAAATTCCAAAATACTGATACTGGGTTTACCCAATGTGTACAACTCTGTAAAAAATTTGGAATTCGCGCAGAAATGCTAATGGTACTTGGATTTCCTCAAGATACATTCAAAACCCTTTTGCGAGCAGTTTGGAATTGCATAGGTACATCAATTCGTTATTCAAATGTAGTGGCACGACCGTACTTGGCAAAAAAACAAGTTCCCGGAAATGATGAATGGGAGAATACCCATGATCCTCATGGTGTTGTTGATCAACTTATGAAAAATCCTAATCTTTTTTATAACCTTGATTTTTGCGTACTTGGTTCACCCCTTACTCATCCAAACTTTTTCCATCGCTTCATCAGTAATGCTGCTTATCTTTGTATTATTCTCTTCCTTACGCCATTCGGTAAGTGTACCACCTCTCCCCTTCTGCCCCAAGGCGCAGGAGGAATTATGGGATGGATTGCAAAACATATTAATCGAATGATGCCATTTGATCGTTAATAATAGGAGCTCCTCATGGGAGCTCCTTATCTGTTTTAATATCTTCTTTAAATTCACTAGAGTGATAAAAGTTTTTGTATATACTGCAATGGTTCTTGATTTTGCACAGAAATTTGAGCATTACGACACAATTCCTCGGTGGAACTCTGCTGTGCTTTTTTAAGTGCGGCAAGAAGAGAATTTTTGTCAGCGGGCTCAAATAAAAACCCGTTTTCTCCCTCACAAATAATTTCTGAAATACCCCCAATGCGAGACCCTATCGCAGGCGTACCGGCAGCAGAACTTTCAAATAACACCATGGGCGCATTTTCATAATAGAGCGATGGAATAACTAAAAAGTTAGCTTGTTGAAAATAGGGAGTAAGTTCATGCGAAGGGATAAATCCCTTATATTCATAATGCGAACACATTTCGCATATTTTTTTTACTTCTTGTTCACATCTGCCGCTTCCAATAATGGTAAGATGAATTCCCTTCTCGTTTTTGAGTGCATCAAGAAGAAATAAAATTCCCTTATGTTCTTCCAACTGTCCCACAAACAACAATTTTAAAATGGTACCTGGAACCATTTTTAAAATGGTACCTGGAACCATTTTTTTTATGGGGTTAGGAAGAACAACACGTTTTGCATTGATAAAAAAACCTTTCTGTTCATAAAATTCTTTCAAAAATTTTGAGGGAAACACTACATTTATAATTGAGGAAAATAATTTTTTGTTAATAAATGCATAGATTTGAGTAAATGGATTTGTGTGTTCAAGTGATTGTTCTTTTCCATATACAATAACTCCGCTTGGCGTAGTGGCTGCAAAATCATGAACCGTATGAATTGTTTTAAACCCATGAGTTGCAAGTGGTGTAAGATATCCTATCCCTTTTAGATTATGTGTAAGCACTAGGTCTGGTCGCTCTTTTTTTAATAGTGAGCGCACTGTAAAAAAACTATGAATATTAAAAACATCAAAAATGTGCCACATCAAACGAACTACTACATTCCTTCGTAAAATAGTAATAAAAGAAAAAATATTCAACGGAAAAAAACGATATAGTGTTATATCGTCTTCGTTGGTTTTTTTTGGTATCAGTGACCGCAAACCCTTACCCTCACAGGTAGTAATCACGGTAACCGTATGTTCTTTTTTTAGTTCATTAACAACAGTTTGTACAACCACCTCCGCCCCCCCACGAATATGGGGTGTATATAATGCTGAAATAATAACAATTTTCATAGTGTTAGCTTATTATACTTCAAATAGATGTTTCTTTGGGCGAATCAGTGGAATGATAGGTACAAATGATGAAATGGAGCGAGAGGGATGGCCGCATAGCGAAGCGGTTGCGAAGGGGCCCCGAGTGGATTGAGATCATTTGTCTATCGTGGAACGACCAGCGAGAAGGAATGTCTATTTAGAGTATAATAAGGCAAGAAATTTCTTTTTTACCACCTCGTACGAATATTTTTCATCGACCAATTCTTTTCCACGTTGCCCCATTTCTTGTGCACGCGAATCATCACTAAGAAGTAATAACATTTTTTCTGTTAAATCTTTTGCATTACCGGGTTGCACCAAGAACCCATTAACCCCATCTTGTATGACGCTGCGCACACCTGGCAAATTTGATGCAATACCAGGGACGCCATGTGCCATACCTTCCACTAATACAACACCGAATGCCTCAGAGGCAGTTACAGATGGTAATACTACGCACGTGGCACACGCATAGAGCACCTCAAGATCTTCTTGTGCGACTGAACCGGTAAATACAACGGATTGCGAGATACCAAGTGCATAGGCTCGTGCCTGATATGCGTGTTTCAAATCCCCTTCTCCTACAATAACAAGTACCACCGGTTCCTTATATACTGCACGTAGCTCTTTAAAACTTTGGAGCAGCACAGGAATTCCCTTAAAATAGTGAGCGCGATCAAGACTTCCGACGAATAAGAGCATTTTTTCATGTTCTTTGATTCCATATTGTTCAAAAACAGGCAGTGCCGGGCGGGGTAACCCGAGTATTTCTTTTGTTACTGAATTAGGAAGCTCACGTACTTTATTTGAAAATAGTTTGAATAAAAATTTCACGCGGCACGTATGTGCATAATCGAGTGATGTTACGATAAGCGTGTGTGCTGCAAAAAAAAGAATTGGATAGATACCCAGTGAATAAAGAAAAAATAATAGTTTACGCACCACACCTTCAGCAATCAAATCCATGTGATAGGTGACAATAATTTTTTTCTTAAAAAATATTTTTGCAATCAAAAGTTGAAATTCAATTCCTGAAATAAAAGGGTAATGGACATGAATGCAATCCGCTTCTTTTAATAGTGAAAAAGGAATTCCCATGCATGCTGAATTTCCAAAAGCAAACACCGGCTTTACCCGTAGTATGGAAATGCCTTCGTGTTCTTGCTGTGCATTTTGGCCGGCAAGTGCCAGTGATTTATAATAGGGTGTTACTACCTGTACAGTATACCCCTCTTCACGCGCCATATGCGCATTTGTCTGGGCAACCGTTGCCGTCCCTCCGCGATAGGGATAATAGACAGGAGTTAAAACGAGAAGCTTCATAGCAAATAAGTTAGCAAGTTGGCCAGTTTACCAGTTTTAAAATCATAAATTTCAATTATTTAAATCAACCGTTTGATAAGAAACCAATAGGCTCGAGAGAGCGGATTTGCAATATAGGTAATGATTGGGCTTTCAAGATCCTGAAATTCGATGACGGGTGTGGATAACTTTATTATCTCTCGATCTGGGATTTTTCTTATACTTTGAACTTTTTTTCGTTCTTTTAACAACGCTTTCCAATTTTTAAGCGACCAAAAATACGCATATCCTTTTATTTTTTCTGGAAACCCAATAGTTTTTTTCATAAATAAAAACCCGAATAAACTGTAAAAAATCATGCCTGCTTCCCAAAAGAAAAAAAATGGCGCTAATAAGAAAAGTGTATGCAGGGAATAATTTTTAAGCATCATAAGATACCGATTGCGTTCCATATAATAGAATTTTAAAATGCTTCGGGAAAATTCATAGTGATGATACACAACTGAATCTGTACAAATATTGCATGTATATCCCGCCAATCGAAACCGCCACCCTAAATCCGCGTCTTCGTGGTACATAAAATAATGTTCATCAAGTAGCCCCACTTCTTTGAGAATGCTTGCCCGTAAAAGAACCGCCGAGCCACTAAACGCCCCTATCTCTTCCAAATTTTTACATGTATACCCACTGGAAATGGTCCCTGGAACCATTTTTTTTAGATAGCCGCGGGTGTAGCCAAACCCAAGGTAGTGCAAAACGTTTCCACAGGAGTTAATGAGTTCTTTTTGAGGATACAGCATCACGAGGGGTTGCACGGCGGCAATAGTACTATTTGCATCAAGCGCTTTTTTTAATGGATCAAGCCAGTTCTTTTCAAACACCAAGTCTTGATTTGCTAACATAATATATTCAGCTTCGTGGTCAAGGGCATACCTAATTCCCTGATTACTGCCAATTGCAAAACCCGTATTTGAATCATTTTTAATAACTATCGCTTCTGGAAATTTTTCACTAATAATGGAAAGGGTTGAATCTTGAGAATTATTATCAACAACGATTAATTGCGCATCCCCGGGTTGTATTGAGTTTTTAAGTGAATCACAAAAGAGCGGGATATCCCGCTCACCATTCCATGTCACAAGCACAATATATACCTTCATAAGCAAGCTTTTAGCTTTTAGTTATTTCTAACAGCTATAAGCTGTTTTTAGTACTCCGTATCTACCCTACCCGAAATCCGATCATAGGTCAAAACTTTTTTTAAATTCGTTTTGGAATTTTTAAACGTCATATTTACCAGTTTATGGTCACCATCACCATTTTTTCCATCCACAAATCCCGTTGCACTGATCCGCTTAAACCCAATATCAACCGAGTTTGTTGTTGTCCCAACGCCAAATTTAATTTCCTGCAAAGTTATGGGCCACTGCCCGCTATTGGTTAATGAAACATCTTCTCCAATTTTCACATTTGGTTTTGGGGGAGCGGGAGTACACGCACCGGTAGCATCCTTTTCACAACACAAAGCAGTTGGCAGCCAATTTCCCAACCCATCTTTATCACAGCGATCGGCAAACACAAACACCGTATCAACTCCTGTAGGAGTATTTCTTTTTTCAATATGAACCCCAAATGCAAGAGGAGTAAGTGTATTATTTTCAATGGAGCGGCCGGAAAGCGCTAAACTTTGCGCTGTTCGAATCGCATCGCTAACCCTATTTTGCGCGCTTCGCACATAATTCGCATGGTCAAATGCACGAAACCCGTTTATTGAAATAATAAAGACAAAGCCGAGTAGTGAAATTGATACTAATAACTCGGTAAGCGTGAATCCGTTCTGCTGTTTCATAATTTTCTTACAACGCATAATAGGGTTTTAAAAATTGTAACATCGGTTCACCGTATAAAAGCACAACAATAGTTGCTCCTGATAAAAATGGGCCGAAAGGAATTGCAGACTTTGGTCCCGCTTTGCCAAATAACATCATACTAACGGCAACTAATGCGCCAACACAGTACGTCATAAAAAGCGCTAATAGAATTGCAGGAAAGCCAACCATCACACCCATAAGAAATCCTAACCGAATATCCCCATCCCCTATCCAGGTACCTTTTGAAAGCAGATATTGTAAAAGAAAAAATCCACCCCCAATTACTCCCGCAAGGAGCATACTTTTCCAATCGACACCTAATAGTCCGTTTATAAAAAAACTTAATACAATTGCTGGGAGTGTTACTAAATCAAGAATCTGCTTCCAATAAAAATCATAGACAAAAATGACTATGAGTATACTAACAAAAAACCAGTCGCGTAGGACAAAGAAAAATTCTGGATCCCGCATCAAGTGCGGGATGACAAAAAATGTAGAACTCCCAAGCACAGACGGAATATGCACAAAATACACAAACGCAAAAAGAATACCTGTTGCCAATTCCACAAGGGGATATTGCAGAGAAATGGGCTTTTGGCAATACCGACATAATCCTTTCAAGTGCAAAAAACTAAGTAAAGGAATAAGGTCATGCCATGCCAATACATGATCACAAAATGTACATACGGAACGCCCGTGTAATACTGATCTGCCAACGTTCAAACGCCAGATACATGCGTTTAAAAAACTCCCAATAATTAGCCCAAATATAAATACGATAAACAAAATCATAGATATCTATATCGTACCATAAAAAACAAAAAGACGCCCTATAGTAAAGGCGTCTTTTTAAAATTCAGCCTAAAAAATTATAAACAACCCTGTGCTGGCGCACCACTTGTTCCACTCCGTATACTATTCATTCCCTTTTTATAAGTACCTTGCCCATCATTTTCTAAAACAAAACAAAGTTGATAATCTCCTGTTTTTGGAGCACCGGCACCACTCGCGCTTGCAATAGTATAACCGCATTGTGCAGCGGCAGTAGAAGCAGCAACTGTAACAGTTCCACAGGCTGCAAGACCCGCTTTAGGATCTTTAAACTTTGAAAAAGCATCTTTTATTGAATCGCCTGGACCTGTACATCCACTAGAAAGTTGTTTACCAGCAGTTGTACATCCTTCTAGTGCAGTGCCCGTTTCATCTCCTGGATTTGAAGAAAACTCTGCGTCAAGAACAGCTGCTAGCTGCTTAGCGTCAGAAATACGTTGTGCATCCCGTGCGCGAGTTCGTGTACCACTTAACGAGGCAACGGTAATGGTTGCCAAGATTCCGATAATACCCACGGTGACCAAAAGTTCCACCAGGGTAAAACCTTTTTGATTTTCTTGTATCATACTATTTATACTTATGATTAATATTTTTTAATAATTGTTATTTTTTCGAAAATCGACCTTGAGATTATGTATTTTTCCACAGGAATAATAAACTTACTTGTTTAGTATAGCACATTTTTAAAAAGCAAAAAATATCTTATTTCCCCAAAATGGAAGAGACCGGCCCTGGGGGGTCGGTCTCACAAAGGAGCGGGGTGGCGTCGCGGGTTGGGTTTTATACAGTGGCAGGAGTGGTCATGCCAGGAGGTGGGGTGGGCAAAGCCTTTAAGGGCTGAGCTTTATTTGATGATTCTTAAGTTCTTGCGAACTCAAGTCTCACTAATTCCACTTCTCTGATATGATTCTCTGTACGGACACCGAAGGTTTGTGCGATAAGGAGGCTATTAACCTTCCTACCGATGGATTTGTTCCCTTGTGAGGAACGAGAACTCCCTAATGACACCCGGGAGAACTTCCACATTCTTCGATATCACCCAACTGATCAATCTTGCGATTGACTCTAGCAAGCTTTTGATGGCCGGAAAGCTTTAGGGGCTTTCTGGAGGAAGATAAGCTTTTTGGCTTTGCGGAGCCTGAAGCGTATCAACTTTTGGTTTGTGGAGAGCAACGTGACAGCGACTTGCGGGGCTGCCAAGAGGGAACGAAAGCGAACTTTCATTCTAAACTCTTTTACACATTCCATTCCATCCAGGTACGAGGTGACAAACCTTTTTGGGGGTCTGTCGTGATCTCAAATGCGTTTAGCCTTGTTAAGGACTTTAGCACTCGAAATCTTCGCACCTGCGAAAACAATCGAACCCTTCTCAGACGAAGCCTACGTGACGCCCGAAGGTGTCAGTGAGGCCTGCAATGAGGTGAATCTGGTTAGCCAAGACAAGTCTTGGTCTCGCAGTGACCTTCCCAGTGGAAGATCGAGAAGACCTTTGGGATCTCCATTCACTTAAGGCTTGTTCGACTCGTGGATCGCTGTACTTCTTTTGAGGGAAGTCTTGGCGATCAGGCTGTGGGCCTTTTTTCACGAGAGTAGAGTGACCTGTCATCTCTACCTTGTTGTCTACACGTTACCCGGATTTACTCTTACCAATCGCATTACTACGAAAGGCAGTGGGTAAAACCCTTACCGACTTTTGGTCGGCTATCCCAAGCTCTAGAGACCAATCAGCCTTGCGGTGACGGGCGAAGCTCAGAAGAACCTTGCGGCTCTTGAACTTCTTGGGGATAAACGAGTCTTGCGACTCTTTTACCCTTATCATCCTAGAGGTTCCTAGGTATCCAGGGCCAGAAGGCCGAGGGACACGGAGGAAAACTGGGAGGGTGAGACTAAACAGCCACACCAGTCGCATCGATGCCCTTGCGGACAGCAACGAAACGGAGGCGACCCATTCAAGTTCCCTCTTTTGGAGAAAACGAGGATGTTCCTAGGTGAATCGTGTCTGACATCTTCAAACCCTTTTGGGAAGTGAAGGTCCATCAGATGAGACGCTTCTGGATACCGTGAGCAAATCATCGTTTGGGAAACCAATCTGGCAAGGCTTTGCAGGCCTTGGTTGGATCCAGAAAGGTCGAGTCAGAGAGCCTAGAAGTCCTTTGTTATCAACGTCCTTACTCTTGCGAGAGGAAGAAGATGAGAAGGTGTTTCTAGGAGATCCCATATACTACGAGGCTTGGCCTTGGAAGGCTTTACCAGGAGTATATGTCTAGTGAGCGAAGCTCGCTAGAACGAAGGATATTAGTCTGTTATTCGACTACTTTAGTTACCAACCGCACCAATCTCATATTTCGATACTCAAGAGGACGAATCCTCAGGAGGTCTCTAAATAGAGCGTGGAGACCACATTCTCCCTATTGATTCCTGTCAGCTCCCGGAGGGGAGGAGACGGTTACGGAACCAAGGAAGGAAGCTTCCTAAAGGAACGACCTTGTTAAAGGGTCGAACCACTCCGACTTTAGGGCCGGATGGAAGGAGTGCGTGGCGCCTCACAACATTCTTGCGAATGAGGGGCTGCGACATCGCACTGCACGTGGGGTTTACCCAGAACTCCTTCAAGGTTGCCCTTGAGGGGGAGTGCTGACCTATCAACATGTTCTTTACAAACATGTTGTACGTCCTTAACCTTAGCGGTATGGAGAACGTACTGATGGAAAGCTTCAGGACTCCAAGGTTTTAAGACCTTTGAGATGAAACGATCCAGGGGATAGGAACCGGTACAACGCCAGTCGATCTTTCGAATCGAGGACGAGGCGGGGAACGAGCTCCTGCGAGACCAGGCCGTTGCCGGCTTTGCTCGGCAAAGTGTCGTAATCCCCTAGTTCCGGTGGTGTCAACATCTGTATCTCGCCACGACCTTGCGGTAGAGGCAAGAGCGCTTCAAGGGATAAACTCCTTGGAAGGAGTCTGAACGAGTTCTTACGAACCAGTTCACCCCTTGGTGCGAGACGTTGATCTTGGTGAGCAGCTGTTCGAATCCTTTCGAACTCGTAGGCTACTCGTTGGTTGGTTTGTTAGGTTGTCAATTAACTCGTGATAGTGCACAGTATACCGGAGGGTTTGGAGGTGTCAATACCCACACACTAAATTAAAAATGAATAATTAAAAATTATTAATAAATCAAAAAATCATTGTAAATACAATGATTTTTTGATTATTGCCGGTTACTGGTTACGGGTTGCTGGTTACTAAGTATTAGGAGTTATCCACAGG